>Ga0326761_1000447_pt1 | contig 9726 bp, 8 predicted proteins | sample GCREP_P_FD_207739 | JGI IMG/M metagenome (GOLD analysis project Ga0326761, IMG submission 207739) | Hot spring water microbial communities from Geyser Creek Basin, Yellowstone National Park, WY, United States - GCR.EP_P | ecosystem: Environmental > Aquatic > Thermal springs > Unclassified | place... | reverse complement strand
AGCAGCATATGTCAAAGGGCTTCTAAACATGATTGAGTATCCCCAGTACAGCTACGAAAACATTGTGATTATTGTTGCTACTAGCGAGGGTTTGTCAAGAGCTGAGATTGGTAGGCATAGATGGGCGTGGATAATGCCTATGTGGAACATGTCTAGAGAAGGCTTTGAAGAGTTGTATGAGAGGATTCCTGGTCCAAAGCCGAGCTTTGATGATGTTTGGAGGCTTACTGGTGGAAACCCGGGAGCACTTGCAAGCCTATATATGGTGAGGTGGGACATAGACAAGGCGATCAAGAACATTATAACCTCTAAAAGACTAGGTGCGTTCATTCATACACTTAGTGCTGAAGAGAGGAAGTGGCTAATGGAGGCGGTTGAGAACCCCGATACCCTACTAACGAAAGAGAAGCTACCACTTATAAACAAGCTCATAGAGCTTAACCTCATAATAGACTCTATAACATATCGAGACCTAGAGCTATGGGTAGACCAGCCACCGCCACAGAAAGACCTTGAGCTAGGCATAGGCAAATACATAGCATGGCAAACACCACTACACAGAGAAGCAGTTAGAAAAGCACTGCAAGAAGCATCCACAGCATAGATGTGGCTAAAACCTTTTTGTACAGCGACATGCTCTGCCTTTCCACTGCTTGACATCATCTTACCTAGTAATGATGGTAATCGCATGTATTGTGGATATAGAGTCTTGACAAGGTGTGAATAGCAAACTCAAGATTCTCTGTTCTGCTAGTTGCAAGTATCTCAATATCTCGGCTCAGAGATTCTTTTTGAGAACTGTCTGAGAACTGTGATAGCTAGTTGCTTGTTTCATCTCTTACCATGGCTGTATGTTACTACGTTGCATTGCTTACCTACCAACTTGTTGAAGCACGGTTGAATGGTTTGTGTTACGTTTAACTAAATACTTATTAGCTCTTATTCGCAATTAGTGAGTCGCACGAGTGTCACATGCTAGTAGCATGTGAGTGAAATGCATGCCGCCTATTGTGATAACTATTTCAAATATGAAGGGCGGTTCTGGCAAAACAACGATAGCTGCACTACTTGCATATGGTTTGGCTAGCCAGGGCTATAGAGTGCTTCTAATCGACTTGGATCCGCAAGCACATCTCTCATCGCTTTTCCTCAAGATAGATGAGGTTACTGAGGTTACTGATGGTAGCTTTAACTTCGCTATCAATGGTAAGTACAGAATTCGTGAGGTGAATCTGGGTGATAATGTTGTTTGGCTACTTCCTGCAGGGCTGAACTACATCATGAGTGTTTACACGGGGCAGATACCCTCATGGGATTCTCTGGCGCTTTATGCTAGAATAGTGCGTGAGCCTGAGATAAACAAGAACTATGATTTCATAATCTGCGATACACCTCCAACACCATTTCCGACAACTATTTGGGGGCTTTACGCTGCTGACTACATCTTAGTGCCAACGAATTATGAAGAGCTCTCCATTCAAGGGGTCAAGCTGTTCTTCAGGTATATCGTGCCTGATATTGTGTTTAAGAGCAAGAAGGATGTGAAAGTGCTGGGCGTCGTTCTCAATAATGTCTCTAAGAGGCTTAGTGCTGAGGCTAGGAATGCTTTGGAAAGAGACTTGGAGAAGTATGTTGTGTCATTATCGAGAAGAATGCAAGAGATTAGGGGAAGGGTGTATAGGAGGATACTATTTAACACTGCAATTTATAGAGATAAGAAGGCATTGGCGAATCTTATCTATATGCCTAGACGCTGGGAGATACCTTTAAGCAAAATTATTAAGAGATCACCTGAGCTTCAAGACTCCGTAAATAAGTTGGCTAATGAGGTAAGACAAAGAATAGAGATGTTTGAGGAGTTGTAGGCAATGGACAGGGCGATAAGAAGGGTCTGTATGGATTTACCTGATTACCTAGCAGATTTCCTGGATGAATTAGCCAAGCTTCTAGGTACGGAGAAGTCAAAGCTACTGATACAAATCCTACATCCAATTTACGAAGCCTGGAGAGCAGGTAAAGAGGCAAGTCTAAGAGCAGAACCTGCTAAAGCGGAGTACAAGCAGGTTAAGGTTCAAAGACAATTAGATTCTTTAAATGTTGTTGATGAGTTTAGGAAGGTAGAGGGGGATAAAAATATAGGCTTAGTTAATGACTTTGTTCAGTGGCTGCAAAGCAGGGGAATTCAATTGGAGGAGATAAATGAAGACATTATAGATGCATTTCTTAGAGAAACTAGGGCAGGTGTTTCAAAGAATACTTACTACGTTTATAGACACGTGCTGAAGAAGTTTGCACACTTCATAGCAACAAAGCTTGGTGAGGTTTAGCGCTTCGGGCCCGGGGATGATGAGGATACGAACTACTGAGCTGTGATCGAGACCTTGGCCTCTGACCATAGCTCCCGGGCTCCACATCCCAAGATAGTGGTCTTGTCTTCTCTGGTTTAAAAACTGTTGCTATGGTTAGTTTCATAAACTTGCTTGTTTCTGTTTGCAATGTCTTTGCATTTGGGGTTTTTGTTCTTTGGGTTGGGGGATGGGTAGAAAGGTTTATAAGATATACATCATACACTGTATTTCGAAGGAGCGTCTTGGAAGGCGAATCTTTAGAGGCATGCAAATTGTTATTAGGGTGTCAATAGCTTGACAGACGCATTAACAGTGCTAGCACTAGCCCTTGCACTGATTCACTTCGGCTTTCCATTGCTGTACTACTTGTATCTGAGGAGTAGGTGGCTTAACAGGTCCTGGGATTTGGGGAGAGACCCTAGCTACAGACCTAAGGTAACAATTGTTGTTCCAACGTATAACGAGGCTAGCTTGATCAAGAGGAAGCTAGATAATATTGCTTCTCAGGACTACCCAAAAGAGCTTCTCGAGATCATTGTTGTTGATTCTGCTAGCACTGATGGTACCCCTAGCATTGTTAGGGAGTGGATGGAGAACCACAGGGACCTCAAGATCGTGCTTATCGAGGAGGGTGTTAGGAGAGGAAAGGCATTTGCTTTGAACAACGCTCTAAGGCTTACATCTGGTGAAGTAGTTGTTGTTACCGACGCAGACTCACTGTGGATATCTAGAGATACCCTGGCAAACGCCTTGTCATGGTTTAGCGACTCCCGTGTAGGTGCCGTTACATGTATTAAGCAACCAGTTGGAGAGGGTTTCGCAGGTATTGAGAAGGGCTACAGGGATTACTACAACGTTGTTAGGCTTGGAGAAAGCAAGAAACACTCAACACCAGTTTTCCACGGAGAGCTAGCAGCATTCAGAAAAGATTTATTGGTACAACTAGGTGGCTTCCCAACAGATATAGGCTCAGACGATAGCCACACAGCAACACTCATAGCATTGAAGGGCTACAGAGCAATAGCAGTAGACAACACAGCATGCGCAGAGCCCGTCCCTGGAAAAGGGTACCACATGTGGAGAATCAGAAGAGCCCAACACCTAATACAGCACTTCACCAAGACACTAAAGCTAATGCCAAAAGCACCTAAGGAGTTCAAGCCAATACTACTTGCCGAGACATGGCTACACCTAGCCAACCCATGGCTACTATTAATAGTAGTAGCAATATTGATATACAAAGCATTAACAGACTCGACAACAGCCATAGCACTACTAGCAACAGGGCTAGCACTACTCCTATTCAAGCCATATAGAACATGGATAGCAACACAGATATACCTAATCACAGCAAGCATGAGAAACCTATGGACAAAGGAGATAGCCTGGGAAAAGCAGGAGAAAGCTAGTCAATAAGCAGATGGGGGTATAATGAGGGTACTGTTCATAGCACCATCCTACTACCCACACATAGGTGGTGTAGAATACGTAGTTAAATCCGTTGCTGAGAGGCTAACCAAAGCAGGTCACGAAACAATTGTTGTCGCGGGGGAGCCGAGCACTGATAAGCCTCGTGAGGATGTTGTTGAGGGTGTCAAGGTTATTAGGTGGCCTATTTGGAGCCCTGGAAACGCCTACCACATCCCCAGAAAGGGAAGTGAGTTGGAGAAGCTCTTGAAGGAGCTAGCTAGACAAGTGGATGTTGTTCATGTTCACAGTGTTCACAGCATATTCACGGTTTATGCAGGGCTAGTAATAGCAAGTAGCAGTGCTTCTCCAAGAATTGTTGTTACCCCGCACTACCACGGAACTGGTCATACCTTTGTGAGAAGGGTTCTCTGGACCTTTTGGAGATGGAGAGTAGCAGAACTGCTGAATAAGGCTAGCACTATTCATGCTGTTAGCAAGAGGGAGGCATCGATACTAGCAAGCCACTACCCAGAAGCTAGAAGCAAAATCATTGTTATACCGAATGGTGTAGATGAGGACGTTCTTAGCTATAGGTGGCAAGGACAGAGCAGCAACTACATGGTTTATGCTGGAAGGGTAGAGAAGTACAAGAGGCTAGAGATAGCAGTAGACATCGCCAAAGAGCTAAACTTGAAGCTGCTAATCATAGGCAAAGGACCATACAGAGAGAAACTGGTGAGGTATGCAAGCAAGGTGTATAGAGGTGGTGTAGAGTTCTTAGAGCCACAACCAAGACAAAAATACTTAGAGCTAGTATCGAGAGCGAGATACGCAATAAACCCAAGCAAATACGAAGCATTCAGCATGTTCGCAGCAGAAGCACTAGCCATTGGAACACCAGCAATAGTAACAAAAGAGATAGCAGAGAACCTAGAAGCACAGGCAAAACCACTAGTAAGAGATTTGGTTGTAGCAGAAAAAGCACAGATAAAAACATGGAACGAGATGTTACTAATATACGTCAAGGAGTTCTACAAACCATAAGAAAATGAAAAGTTACGAAGAGTAGAATTGATCTTAAAATAAACCCAAATATGATTCGTTAAATTAAAATGCTATAAATGCTATACGAAGGTTGGGGTTCTAGCTATGGATTCAAAGCTTAATTACGTTATTGTTCTGCTCAAAGCTATTGCTTCGCTAAGGCAGATGTTTGAGCGTATTGTATTTAACCTTAATTTTGAATATCATTGTAGAAAACTTAAAGAAATAAATGACAAGCCTTCCATATCTTTTGTTGTTCCAACAAGGAATGAAGCTAGGTATCTACCTAAGCTGTTAACAAGTATTAACCATATCGCCCAAGTCTGCAGGGTTCCCATAGAGACCATAGTTGTAGATTACAGGAGTGAAGATGAGACTCCTGATATAGCAAAGAAAATGGGTGCTAAGGTGGTAGAGGTTGATAAGCCAGGTGTTGGGTACGCATCCTATGTAGGAGTGCTAAGTGCCAAAGGCGATATAATAATTCGTACAGATGCAGACGTCATAATGACACCTTCAGCAATACATGAAACCATCAATGTTTTCATGAATGACCATAAAAAGCTTGTTGCTACAGTTGGGCACATATACTATCCATTAAACCTAACAACGAATCTAATAGCTTATCTATATGATCGTTACATAAGGAAATCTTACAACACAACGGGATACTTCATAGCATTCAAGAAAGAAGTTACATCAAAGCTCAATTTTGATCCCCGCTTAAAAGCTAATGATGATTGGGATTTCGGTTTTCGTGCACTCAAGATTTTAGGTTCAAGTAGATTATATTACAATTATTATGTAGCTGTTCTCGTTAGCTCTAGACTTATTAAGAAGAAGGGCTACCTAAAGTACTTGCTTGAAAACCTTGGGATTATAAAGGTAATTCCTAAACCTTACTCACAGTTATAAAGCTACCTCATACCTTATCAGGCTGATAAAAATGATTAGTGCTGATATCTTGATTCTTGGTTGTGGATGGGCAGGAGTATCAGCTGCATATCATCTACTGAGTAGAGGAATGAGAGACGTCATGTGTATAGATAGTGATGGTGCCCCCGGAGGTTTGATGAAAACAATAGAATTGAATGGTTTTGTATTTGATAGTGGTGGAAGTCACATAATCTTTTCGTCTAATGAATTGATATTGAAGGAGTTAATAACGTTTTTAGATGGTAATGCTATTAAGCATCATAGAAAGGCGTTTGTATTGCTACAGCATGTATTCGTTCCTTACCCCTTTGAAAATGGTTTATACGTGTTGCCTCCTTCGATGCGTGCAGAAATCATGGTTTCATTTATAGAGTCCCTGCTGGAGCTTGCTAAAAACCCTTTGCAGAAGCCTAAAAATCTTGAGGAGTATTTTAGGCTTTACTTTGGTAAGGAGTTAACAGAGCTTTACCTTAAGCCTTATAATGAGAAGGTGTGGAAGAGAAGTTTAAATGAAATAGATATTGATTGGCTAACTATACCAGGTAGACTTCCTGTATCTAATTGGAGGGATATTGTGAAAAGTGCTGTTGGTATACCTACTGTAGGGTATAAGGAGCAGGCAATATTCTACTATCCTCTTAGAGGAGGTATTCAAGCATTATACAATAGTATCTTAAATAAGGCTTTGGATTTGGGGCTTAAGCTGATAACAGGAACTAAAGTAAGGTCTATAAAGAGGGGTGCACATGGAAAATGGATAGTAAACAATGAAATTGAGGCTAAAAAATTGTTTCAACAATCCCGCTAAAAGAACTCGCAAATATTATTGATATTCCTGATATTTCTCATGAATTAACCCGTTATAGCAAGCTTTTAGACTTTAATTCATTAATCGTTATAGGAATAGCATTGAGAAAGAAAGCTCCTGATATGCACTGGGTTTACGTACCCGACAAAAACATAATCTTCCATAGATACGCATGGATATCGAATTACAGCCCCTATAATACTCCAAATCAGGATGAATTTTCATCACTTATAGTTGAAATAACATTAAGACCACAAGAACTTGAATCGATAAGAATAGAGGGAATCATAGATAAAGTCATTCAAGGCCTCAAGAATCTAAACTTAATTAGCGAAAGCAAACGTGAAATACTTTTCACAAAAGCATGGATACATGTTTATGGTTATCCAATACATACACATCAATCTAACAATGCAAGAATTCGAATACTCAACTCCTTATCAAATATTGGTATAGAGTTCCTTGGTAGATGGGGTACCTGGAGATACCTAAATATGGATAAAATATTTGAGGAATCGAAACACCTTACTAAGAATCTTTTGACTTAGGTGACGAATCCCATGATCGCTAGAGAAGCTTTGTTAAGTGTTAGGGAAATTGTTGAGAGATTTGGTGATTCAAAGGCTATTCAAAGCTATTACTTTGAGTTTGGTAGGAGGTTAGAGGTTCTAAAGCTTGTTGAGGAATGGTGTAGACAGGGCTCAACAATCTTGGATCTCGGTGCACAACCCTTTATAATCTCCTGTGCTCTTAAGAGGATGGGATACAATGTTGTTGCTATCGATATTGATCCAGAGCCCTATATGAGAATTGCAAAGGCTTGCAACGTCGATGTTGTTAGATGCGATCTTGAGAGGGATGAGCCAGGTATTAGCAATGCTGACTGTGCTGTTTTTACAGAGGTTTTGGAGCACCTACATTACTACTACGTGCCTCTAGTCCTAAACAAGATAAATAGGGCTTTGAAGCGTGGGGGAGTATTAATACTAACAACACCAAACATAGCATCGCTATTCAGAAGGCTAAGACTATTGCTAGGCATTCAACCCATATACCATTACCATGTGAGGGAGTACACAATGAGGGAAGTGATATCACTGCTTAGGGAGGCAGGATTCGAGATAACAAAGGCTTACTACTTCGTAGTAAACGACTTAACGTTTATTGATGCTGATCCAGAGGAGCATCTAAGGATCTCAAGCTTCAAAGACTTGGTGAGAATCGTTTTAAAGAAGCCTACAAAACTAAACATCTTAAGGCTCTTAGCATACCCCGTAGTAAAGATTAGGCCAAGTCTAAGTCAATTAATAGTGGTTGTTGCAATAAAGGCTCGAGAATCAACAGTGCAGTTGCTGGAGAGGTGGGGGTAATGAAGAGGTCCTTGCATTATAAGAAAAATTTACTTCTAAATGATTATGTTGGTAACATGAAGTGCTTATAAATCAATGCAAAAATTAAGGTGTATGTATCGTGTCATTGATTCTTGTAGTTACAGAACGTTATTGGCCTGAAGGTAGTGGTGGGGAGCTGGCTACCCATCTTATTCTCGATATATTGAGGAAGAGATTTGACGTAATCGTTGTTACTGGTACAAAGAATCCCTCTAGATTATCAGGCGTTAAGTATATCTATGAGCCTCTGCTTTCAAAGCGAGAAAAGCCTATATTATGGCTAAACACCTTGAAGTTGATTCGTAGTCAAAGATTCCAAAAACTGTTACGTGAAAGTGATATTGTATACATACCACGCTTTGCATTTCCCATTATACCATATGCGAAGAAGTTGAATAAGAAAGTTGTGGTTCACCTGCACGACTATATCCCGATATCATACACAGCAACAGTACTAGCACCCTACGAAGAGCATAAGCATCGCATTACCCTAGACGATATCGGGTTGGAGTGCATGAAGAGTTACAAGCATTGTATAGGAGCAAGCCTTCTATGGTGGTTGTCAAAACTAGCAAGAAAATGGATTTCACAAGCAGACAAAGTAGTTTGCGTCTCTAAGAGACAAGCAGAGATAATAGCCGATCAAGTACCAGAGCTTAGAGACAAGATAGAGGTTGTATACAATCCGCTACCACCAGAAATAATCAATGCGGAGCCAAGGAAAGAACTTGACGATACACCTACATTTCTATATGTTGGAGGAGACAGCTACATAAAAGGCTTTCACATACTCTTAAAGGCTGTGAAGGAGCTAGGTAAACAAGGTATTGGATTGCGCATTTTTCTTGTTGGAGGGTACAACTATAGTAGTCTAAGGATTTTGAGTGAATTGAGAAGCAAGTATCAGAGCTTAGAGATAAAGGTGCTGGGCAAAGTAAGCCATAAGGATGTCATTAAGCTACATGAAAAATCATGGGCTCTCATATTCCCTTCGATTACAGAGGAGCCTCTACCATACGCGGTTGTTGAAGCAATGACTCTAGGTACAATACCTGTAGCTTCTAGTGTTGGGGGTGTACCAGAAATTGTTGGTGATTGTCCCGCAAAGAAGTTCTTGTTTAAGCCGGGAGACGTCAACGTTCTTATTGAGAAATTAAAGATCCTCACATTGCAATCCAAGGAAAACATCTTAAGTCTTGCTATGGAGTGTAGAAACCACATTATAGAAATATTCAACAAAGAGAGCATAGAGAGGAAGATAGTTGGAGTGTTTAAGGAGCTTTTAAATTGATACATAGAAGATCTAACTAGTGTGATATAGTGTGGGATCCTGGCACTCATTAACAAAGTCTCTACATATATTCATAATCATAAGCATTGTTTCGGGTTATGCATTCCTAAGCTATTACTACTATAGGGGTGCTCTGACCATTAATCAATTTTTAGTTACATCTATTACTGTTCTACTATCAATTTTATCGATAGTTATACTGCTTAAGCCTACTCAACAAAAGATTGTAACCCTAAACCTCGACTTAAATTGGATCGTATATTTGTTACCAAGTTTAGTATTCATCTTTACAACCATAGATGTTTATCTATATAAGCACCTGAATATATTCTCGATTCTATCGTTCATAGCGGTCTTCACCATACTAACATTATCGAAGCGCGACCTTGACATAGCTCTATTTGGGGCTACAACGTTAGTAACAATTATAGCTGTTCTCTATAGCATTTACATGCCTAGCTTTGGTAATGATACTTGGCGTGATGTTGTTCAAGCTAT
>Ga0326761_1000446_pt1 | contig 9775 bp, 7 predicted proteins | sample GCREP_P_FD_207739 | JGI IMG/M metagenome (GOLD analysis project Ga0326761, IMG submission 207739) | Hot spring water microbial communities from Geyser Creek Basin, Yellowstone National Park, WY, United States - GCR.EP_P | ecosystem: Environmental > Aquatic > Thermal springs > Unclassified | place... | reverse complement strand
AGAAGCTTGGCGTGAAGCTTGTATGCGTCGAAAGGGACTACGGCTACAAGATACCTGAGGCCCAGGCGGCCTACGCATACTTTAAGAGCCAGGGGGTGGCGGCCATATCGGGGTGGGGCACCGGGGATACGCTGGCGCTGGCTCCCGAGATCAACAAAGACGGGATTCCCTATTTCTCCGGTAGCTACACCCTGTCGCTTACTAAGAACCCGTACAACTTCTTCACCATGGCCTCCTACCATGAGGCTGCGGCGGCGGCTGTGATTTTTGTGAAGCAGTATTTCGAGGGGAAGGGGCTCAAGCCTAGGTTGGCCCTGGCCTACCCCAACGTGCCCTACGGCCTTGAGCCGTTGCCCGCCATAAGGAAGGAGGCGAAGCGGCAGGGCGTTGAGATATGTGCCGAGGAGATAGTAGAGCAGACGGCTGTTTCTGCAGATGAGCAACTGAGCAGGATAAGAGATAAGTGCGGCGACAACGTGGCGATATGGGTGGGGGGCACGGCCGCGCCCGGCGCCGTCATCATAAAGTCGGCCTATAAGCTCCAGCTCGCCAAGGCCATCATAATTACAAACATCTGGGGCTCCAACGAGAACACCCCCAGGCTAATCGGCGATGAGATAACTAAATGGATCGGCGGACGCCTCTTCAGGGTTACCAGCGCCTTGATGATAGACGAGGTGAAGAAACTGGCGCAACAGGGCGATAAGGAGGCAAAGCTGATGGCCGACGCTATGGCGAAAATCGGCACCCCCGTGCCTGAGCCGTTTATCAGAGGTTGGCACACCGTGTACATACTTGCCAAGGGGATAGAATACGCGGTGAAAAACGGGAAGGAGCCGACGGGTGAAAACATAAAGTGGGCTCTGGAGAATATGCTGGAGGTGAAGACCAGCTATGCCGCGCCTGTGAAGTTCCTGCCCGGCGACCACAGGCCCACAACTGTTGTCTGGGTATATGTAATGAACCCCGACGGCACCTGGAACAAGGTTACGGAAATAGCGCTACCTAGGGGCAACCTCAAAGACGACTTCGCGCGTTACGGCGCTAAGTGGGAGTAGCAAAAATTTTTTAAACTAACTCCCTCTTTTTTCTATGTTAACTGTAGATAGAATTCAAGTTATTTATGATAACCATATATTAGGTGTTAAGAGCGTCAGTTTAAATGTTGAGGAGGGGAGGTTGGTAGCATTGATGGGGCCCAACGGGGCAGGGAAGTCCACCACGTTGAAGGCTGTGAGCGGGGTCGGCAGGCTGGAGCGGGCCAAGGTGACTAGGGGCAAGGTGGTTTTTGAAGGGAGGGACATCACCAATAAATCGCCTGAGGAGGTGGCGAAGCTTGGGATTCTGCACGTGTTGGAGGGGCGGAGGGTTTTTGAGGAGATGACCGTGGAGGAGCATCTAAGGCTTGCAATGCGCACGGCTAGGCGCTTTGGGAAGAGCCCCGAGCCCGAGCTGGTGTTTCGGTACTTCCCCAGACTTAAGGAGCTCCTGGGCAGGCGGGCGGGCTACCTATCAGGCGGGGAGCAACAGATGTTGGTCATAGGGATGGCGCTTATGATTAGGCCTAGGGTTATGTTGCTGGACGAGCCGTCTCTCGGCCTATCGCCTAAGGCGGTTTACGACTTGTTTCACATCCTGAGAGATATAAACCGGAACGAGGGCATCACCATCCTCCTCGCCGAGCAGAACGTGGCCATGTCGCTTGAGATAGCGTACTACGGCTACATAATAGAGGGCGGCCACGTGGTGCTGGACGGGCCCGCGTCGGTGTTGAAGGAGAACCCCGACGTCAAGGAGTTCTACCTGGGGCTTAAGGGCGGCTACAAAGAGGTGAAGTACTGGAGGCGGAAGAAGCGGTACCTATGATCGCGGTGGAGAAGGTCTCGCTGGCCTTCGGAGGCGTATGGGCGCTGAGGGACGTATCTGTAAGGCTTGACGAGGGCGAGGTTCTGGGCGTAGTGGGGCCCAACGGCGCCGGCAAGAGCTCGCTTCTAAACGTCATCTCGGGCTTCTACAAGCCAAAGGCTGGGAGGGTGGTGTATATGGGGCGGGACATCACGCATCTGCCGCCTCACAAAAGGGCGAAGCTGGGCATCGGAAGGACGTTTCAGAAGACAAGTGAGGTGTTTAAACACATGACGGTGCTTGAGAACGTCATGCTTGGCGCCATAGCCGCTCTGAAGGAGTCGTTTCTAGACTTCTGGGGCTCCATGGTGTGGATAAAGTGGGCTAAGAAGGAGGTTGAGGTTCTGCGTTGGGCCGAGGAAGTGATCGACTTCTTTGAGCTGTATGCGTATAGACACAAACCTGTGGGCTCGTTGCCCTACGGCCTCCAGAAGAAAGTGGACGTGGCAAGGGCCTTCGCCGGGAAGCCCAAGGTTCTGCTCATGGACGAGCCCATGTCGGGGCTGACTAGGGAGGAGAGGGAGGACGTGGCTCGTTACATCATCGAGATGAACCACGTCTTTAAGTTGCCCATAGTCCTAGTGGAGCACGACCTGGGGGCCGTGGTGGATCTGGCGCGGCGGGTGGTGGTTATGAGCTACGGCGCAGTGGTGGCTGAGGGCAAGCCCGAGGCGGTGTTGAGGGACCCAGCGGTGCAGGAGGTATACATGGGAAAGGCCTTGGCGGGGGTATGAGGAGGCCTTGGGAGGGTCTTAAGGGCGACACCTTCCCCAAGCTTCTTATTGAGCGGGCTGAGGGGAAACCCGGCGCGACGGCGCTGAGGGAGAAGACGTTGGGCGTCTGGAGGCCCCACACCTGGAGCGACTACCTGAGGGAGGTGAGGAGTTTTGCCTACGGCCTCCTCGCCCTTGGTCTGAAGCCGGGCGAGCACGTGGCGGCTGTGGGGTTCAACAGGTCGTTTATACTCTTTGCCGAGCAAGCCGCCTTGGCGCTCCACGGCAGATCTGTGGGTGTCTACCCCGATCTTTTGCCCGAGGAGAGGGCGTATTGGCTCGACTACACAGACGTCTCCGTGGTGGTGGCGGAGGACCAGGAGCAGGTGGACAAGATCCTTGCCGTGAAAAGCGAGCTTCCCAAGCTCCGGGCCGTCGTATATTGGGACGAGCGGATGATGTGGCGCTACCGCGCCAAAGACGTGGCGTTGCTAAGCTGGGACGACGTGGTTAAGGCAGGTGCAGAGATCCAGTCCACAGACCCCGACCTTTTTAAAAAGCTCGCTGAGACCACGTCTCCAGACGACGTCTGCCTCATCCTCTCGACCTCCGGCACCACAGGCAGACCTAAGGGCGTCATGTTGACATACGGCAACATGTTATCCATGGCCAAAAACCTGTGGGAGGTCGATCCGGTAAGGGAAGATGACGAGTACATTTCATACCTCCCCTTTGGTTGGATCGGAGAGCAGATGATGTCTCTTGCCATGCACATGCTGGTGGGCTTTAGGATAAACTTCGTTGAGGAGCCCGAAACTCTGTGGCGGGATTTCAGGGAGATAGCGCCTCACTTCATGTTTGGGCCTGCGAAAATCTACGAGAACTTCTACAGCAAGATCTACGAGCTCATAGAGGACGCCTACGGCTTAGATAAGGCCGTCTTCAAATGGGCAGTGGACGTGGCGATGAAAAAGGCAGAGCTAGAGATGGCGAAGAGGCCTATTCCGCTTACCTTAAAACTCCAGTGGTGGCTTGCCTATCTGCTGGTGTATCGTTCCGTGTTGGACAAACTCGGCCTTAAGAGGATAAGATACGCCTGGGTCGGCGGCTCCTTCCTCGGACCTGACTACCTGAAGTTCTTCAGGGGGATGGGCGTGAATCTTAAGCGTATCTGGGGCATGACCGAGGTATCCGGCATAGCCACTGTGCAGAGAGACGGCGAGGTGAGACCAGACGCCGTGGGCCGCCCGATTGCCAATACAGAGATAAAAATTGCAGAAGACGGCGAGATACTGGTCAGAACGCCCGCCATGATGGTGGGGTACTACAAGCGTGATGACGCCACAGCCGAGGCCATAAGAGACGGGTGGCTACACACCGGCGACGTGGGCATGTTCACCGAAGACGGGCAACTGGTCTACCTGGGCAGGAAGGAAGACATGCAGAGACTGTCCGACGGCACAGTCTTCAGCGCGTTGTTTATAGAGAATATGCTGAAGTTCAGCCCCTACGTCAAGGAGGCGCTGGTGTACGGAGAAGGGAGGCCCTATGTGGTCGCTATTCTCAATATAAACTTCGAGACTGTGTCTAAGTGGGCGGAGCAGAGGGGCATAGCCTACACCTCTTACCAAGACCTCAGCCAGAAGCCCGAGGTCTATAAGTTGCTAAGGGATGTGGTGGCGCGGGTAAACGAGAGCCTGCCGGAGAAGTTAAGGATAAAGAGGTTCACCATCCTTTTCAAGGAGTTCCACCCAGACGACGGGGAAATGACGAGAACGCGTAAGCTACGCCGCGTCTTCATCCACCAGAGGTATGGACAGCTCATAGAGGCTATGTATACAGACGCTGAGGAGGTGGAGGTCGCCGCCCCGGTGAAGTACGAAGACGGGACGGTCAGGTCTGTGACCATGAGCGTAAAGATTGTGAAGCTATGATAGACCTGGTGATAGATGGGGTTCTCCGGGGGGGCATATACGCCACCGCCGCCGTCGGCTATGTTATTCTGTACAGATCTATAAAGGTGATCAACCTGGCTTACGGCGCCATGGCGCTTCTCGCCGCCTATCTATACTGGATGTTGACACCCCAACTCCATCCTCTTCTCGGGTTCTTGGCGATCTTACCTGTCATGGCTCTGCTCGCCGTGGTGGCCGATAAGGCGGTGGTCAGGCCCATGTTGGGGGAGCCGGTTATCCAAATAATAGCCGCCACGATAGGGCTCGGGTATCTGATAAAGGGCGCACTACTTCTGGTGCTACAGCTGGGCTACGCGCTACCTGGCTACCAGCAGGTTCCCTACGAAACTCCACTACTTCCGCGGGGCTTCGTAGAGCTGGGCGCGCTTAGGCTAGACCTAAACTTCCTGGGAGCCTTCCTCGCCTCGATAGTAGCCTTTTTACTGCTGTGGGTGTTTTACAAAAAGACCTCCCTGGGCATCGCCATGAGGGCTATGTCTAACGACAGGCCCTCCGCAGTTGCGTTCGGCGTCAGACCCACAGAGGCGATAACCACGTCGTGGATCCTGGCTGGTCTCCTGGCGGCTATCAGCGGCGTGTTCTATGCAAGCATCTTCGGCGGCCCCTCGGGCTCTGTGGAGTATATAGGCGTGAAGGCTCTGCCGGTTATAATCCTCGGCGGCTTAGACTCGGTGGGAGGCGCGCTGGTCGGCGGCGTGATAGTCGGGCTCGCCGAAGTGCTGGGGAAGCTGTTCCTAGACCCCTACCTCGGCGGCGGCTTCGGAGAGGTCTTCCCGCTGCTGGTTATGGTGGCCGTGCTCCTCGTGAGACCCTACGGGCTCTTCGGGACCGAGAGGATAGAGAGGGTGTAGCATGCCGGCCGGCGTATTCTTCGAGAAACACGAGAAGGTCCTCGCCTTCGTGAAGTGGCCTATACATAAAGCCGCCCTGTTGGTGGGGTTGCCGCTGGCGTTTCTCTGGCCGCTCATCTTTCCAAGCGACTACCTGCTGAGAGTTGCCATCTGGGTCATAGTCTGGAGCCTCGCCGCGGCTGGCTTCAATCTCCTCTTCGGGCTGACGGGGCAGATATCCCTCGCACAAGGAGCCTTCATGGCGCTGGGCGCCTTCACGTCAATACATCTTGCCGCAGTGGGGCTACACCCACTCCTCGCGATACCGGCGGCAGGGGTGCTGGTCTCCGGCGTAGGTCTCGTGTTCGGACTCCCCAGCCTCCGGCTTAAGGAGCTCTACCTCCTCATCTCTACGTTGGCGGCCCAGTTCTTCTTCGACTGGTTCCTCCGGACTGAGCAGATGGCGTGGTTTACAGGCGGGGCATACGCTAAGTATGCCCCTCCGCTGAACCTGGGGCCGCTGGACCTCTCCTACGGGTATCCCCTCTACGTGACTGTCGCAGTTATAGCAACAATACACTTCCTAGCCCTTGCAAACCTAAGCCGGTCGTACATCGGGAGGGCGCTGAAGGCCGTCAGAGACAGAGACATAGCGGCGGAGATAATAGGAGTCAACGTGTTTAAGTACAAGCTTCTGGCGTTTGTGGTAAGCACCTATATGGCGGCAGTAGCGGGTGGGCTGTGGGCCTTCGCGCTCAGGTCAGTTTCTGTGGAGAGCTTCACATTCTTGACGTCGCTCGAAGTCTTGGCGGCGGTGCTCATAGGCGGGGTTGGAAGAGTCGTATGGGGCTCTCTGCTGGGCTCGCTCTTCGTGGTCGGCGTGCCGGAGGCGATTAAAAACGCCCTAGCCCTAATGGGCCTGAGAGGCCTCGACATAGCCTTGAGAGATGTCATCTTCGGCGCACTCATCTTGACGTTTCTTCTCCTCGAGCCGCTGGGGCTGGTGGAGTTGCTGAGGAAGGTCAAGGAAAGGATTAGGCTGTTTCCCTTCAGATACTTCGGATGAGGGTCTTAGAACTCGCCACCCTTTTCCCAGGCCCGCTCGCCGGCAGATTCTTACTGAGTCTCGGCTTTAAGGTGGTCAAGGTGGAGCCGCCGGGCGGAGACCCCATGCGCGGGCTGTCGCCGACGTTGTGCAGGGCGCTGAACGAAGGCAAGCACGTGGTGTATCTAGACCTGCAGAAAGAGAGCAAAGCATCTACGAGATGCTTAGAGACGTGGACGCCGTCCTCACTACCTTCAGGCCCTCTACCGCGGAGAAATACGGCATCTCCTACAGAAGGCTGGCCGAGGTGAGGCCGGGCCTCATCTACGTGGCCATAGTGGGGTACGGAGGTGATGAGCACCTCAGGGACCACCCCTCCCATGACATAAACTTCGCCGCTTTGGCAGGTGCCGTAGGGCCGTGCCCGCCGTACGTGCAGGCCGTGGACGTTGTGGCCGGCCTCCTCGCCGCGTTGACCATAACAGCCATGGCCGCCAAGGGCGAGGGGGGCTACGTGGAGATCCCCATGAGCCGCGCCGCGGCGTTAATAAACATACTCAACTTGTCCTTGAGGAGAGACGGAAAGCCTCTACTCCTCTCCGGGGACTACCCCTTCTACACTGTGTACCGTTGCAGAGGGGGGAGGGTGGCTCTCGGCGCCGTGGAGCCGAAGTTCTGGGAGCGGTTCTGCAGAGCCATTGGAAGAGAAGACCTAATCCCGCGGCAACTGGACCCCACCGCCAGGGAGGAGGTGGAAAAGGTTCTGTTTCTGTCGGAGATGGACTGCAACACTCTTGAGGATCTTGCGAAGAGAGAAGAGATACCGCTTACGCCTGTATACGACATAGATAAGGCTTTAACTATTTTTGAACTCGATAATCTATTTAAACTTTTTTAAATTTGTAAATATATGGATGTCTGGACTCCCCAGAGGGAGCATCTTGATGAGTCTAACGTGGCTAGGTTCATGGCGTCGAGGGGGTTCGCCGCTCTGGAGGAGTTCATAAACTACACTGCTGAGAGGCCTGAGTTCTGGGCCGTATTCGAGCGGGAGGTCTTGCGGCTGAGGTGGCGCAGGCCCTACGAGAGGGTTCTCGACCTGTCGCGGGGCGTTCAGTGGCCTCGGTGGTTCGTGGGCGGCGGGCTCAACATAGCCGACCAGCTGGAGGAGTCGCCGGCGCCGCTTATTAAGTGGGAGGGGGAAGACGGGAGCCGGGTCACGTGGAGCTACGCCGAGGTGCTCTACAAGACCAAGGCTGTGGCGAGCTGGCTGAGGCGCAACGGCCTGCAGAGGGGTGACCGCGTGGCGATTTACATGCCCATGGTGCCTGAAATAGTGCCCGTCATGCTCGGCGCGATAAGGGCAGGGGGCATAATCGTCCCCCTCTTCAGCGGCTTCGGGAAGGAGGCCATCAGGGTGAGGCTGGAGGACAGCGAGGCCAAGTTCGTCTTCGCGTCCGACGTCTCGTACCGCCGCAGCAAGGAGGTGGATATGCTGGCCGAGCTCAAGGCCGGCCTCGCCCCCACCGTCAAGCAGGTGGTCGTCCACGAAAGGGGAGGCAAGAGAGGCGACTACATAGCCCTCTCGGAGGTATTCAAGACTGGCGGCGACTATGTGGAGGATACGGAGGCGGAGGACCCCATGATGATTATATACACCTCCGGCACCACTGGGAGGCCCAAGGGCACAGTCCACACACACGACGGGTTCCCCATAAAGGCGGCGGCCGACGTCTACTTCCACTTCGACATAAAGCCGGGCGACACTTTGAGCTGGGTTACAGACATGGGGTGGATGATGGGACCTTGGATGGTCTTCGCCTCCTACCCCCTGAGGGGCTCCATGGCCTTTTTCGACGGCGCGCCGGACTACCCCAAGGAGAGGCTTTGGCGCTTCGCCGAGGAGTTCAAAGTGTCTGCTCTGGGCCTCGCCGCCACGCTGACGAGACACCTCAGAAGCATCGGCGCCGTTGCTGAGCCCGGTCAATTAGATGAACTAAAAGCGTTTGGAAACACTGGAGAGCCTATAGATACTGAGAGCTGGCTGTGGCTGTACAAGATGGGGAGGGGGCGGATTCCCATAATTAACTACTCGGGAGGGACAGAGATCTCCGGCGGCATCTTGGGCTGTTACGTAGTGAAGAAGATAAAGCCCAGCTCGTTCAACGGCGCCAGCATCGGCACCAAGGCCGCCGTCTTTACTGAAGACGGCAGGCCGGCGCCTCCGGGCGTGGAGGGGGAGCTGGTTGTGCTCTCAGTATGGCCCGGCATGACCAGGGGCCTCTGGCGCGACCCGCAACGCTATCTTGAGACATACTGGAGCAAGTGGCCCGGCGTGTGGGCTCACGGAGACGCCGCGGTGGTGGACGGGGAGGGCTTCTTCTACATACTGGGGAGGGCGGACGACACCATAGAGGTGGCCGGGAAGCGTCTGGGGCCCGCGGAGATAGAGACCGTACTGAACGCGCATCCAGCCGTGGCGGAGTCGGCGTGTATCGGCGTGCCCCACGAGGTGAAGGGGGAGGTGCCCATATGTTTCGTTGTGTTGAAGCCTGGCTACGAGCCCAGCGAGGCGCTTAGGCAGGAGCTGATTAAGCTCACCGAGGAGGCGCTGGGGAAAGCCTTCGGCGCCGTGGAGGACATAAAGTTCGTGAAGATGCTTCCGAAGACCCGCAACGCCAAAATTATGAGGAGGGTCATCCGCGCCGTATACCTAGGCAGAAACCCCGGCGACCTCTCAGCGCTGGAGAACCCCGAGGCTATAGAAGAAATTAAAAGAGTTATTAGATAAACATACAATTTTTGACTTTTGCCTCAGTAATTGTTAAATAGGCGGTATCTTGAGCATATATGCGAGTGGGTATTGTCGGTGTGGGCTGGTTTGGGTTCCAGCCCGAGGTGGTTGACTACTCCTTCCGCGAGATGATGTTTAAGGCGGCTCAGAGGGCCTACGAAGACGCCGGGGGGCTCGACCCAAGGAGCGAGGTAGACGCCTTCGTGTCGTGTCAAGAGGACTTCTGGGAAGGCATATCTATCGCTGATGAGTTTGCGCCAGACCCCGTGGGGGGAGCCATGAAGTCCGTGTACACAGTGGCCGGCGACGGGCTTCAGTGCGTGGGGCAGGCCTATATGATGATTGGATCCGGCCTCTTCGATGTGGTGGTTGTGGAGTCGCATGGAAAGCCCTCCGACGTGGAGACTCTTAACGAAGTTATATTTACGGCGACGGACCCCATCTCCTTAAGACCCCTAGGTCTTGAAAACGTTCATGCCCTTGCCGCGCTTGAGGCCAGGGCTTATATGTCT
>Ga0326761_1000443_pt1 | contig 9804 bp, 8 predicted proteins | sample GCREP_P_FD_207739 | JGI IMG/M metagenome (GOLD analysis project Ga0326761, IMG submission 207739) | Hot spring water microbial communities from Geyser Creek Basin, Yellowstone National Park, WY, United States - GCR.EP_P | ecosystem: Environmental > Aquatic > Thermal springs > Unclassified | place... | reverse complement strand
AGAAACTCCCTCACACCAGGCTGGAGGCTTGAATGCCTCGACAAATAGAGTCTTCTAAAAACCCTGAAGAACTCCTCGGGGCTGACTCCTCTAGGTATCGCTCGATCAAGATTGTTAGTTCGCAACAGCTTTAAGAAGTCATTAAACAACAAGCAGCTCGTCCCATAATACCTCATAGCCCCGCAGTAGGCTTCGTAAAAATCCACGGTATTATCTACAAGCGTCTGATCATAGTCTAAAACAATTACCCGGAGTCTTTGCTTGTTGTTTTGATTTTCATGTGGCTCTACATCGACTAATGTCTGCTCCGTCATTTAGTAACACCAATTGCGGACTCGGGAAGTACTTCGACGAGGACACACAGTATATCGAGAAGCCTGTGTATGTTAATATAAGAGCCCTTATTGATGTTGCACTTTCTCAATTTAATCCCCTCAGCTTTCGGGAGTTTCTTCACGTATCTGTCTTCAGCAAATTCATCATCAAGGTATTTGAAAACACCATTGATAAAGCTAATACATATTTTTCTTATATTCTTTTCGGATTTTAGAGAGCACAGGACATGGGGACTTGGTGAATTGAGCATTGTTTATTAAGTGCATTAAAAAAGAGGAAATTTCGTGTACGGGGGAGGGCTATGAGGTATTGTCCAATAATGTTGTTAGGTTAATTACTGAATATCCATCAACCCTATTGATGACTCATAGCCCCAACGAGTGCACTATTTGTACAGGCCTTTCATTCCAAGTCCTTGTGTGGGGGGATAGAAAACACACACTATGGTATATGGGGGCAGGTGAAAACTACTGTGTAGTCCTCGGTGATTGTTTTCTAGATTTTTGCAGTAGTGAGCTATATGTAGTTTCTAACTCCCCTCATGCGTGTAGAGAGCTTGAATTGTCAAACTGCGAGAGGGATCTATATGACCTGCTCAAATCCCACTATGGAAAGCCCTTGTTTGTATGCATTGATCACAAGGAGTGCCTACAACAATTAATCCACAATGTTGTTTACCACGGGCTCGAAGATGATTGCCTTGGAAAACTCAATAAGATTAAAAGAGAGATTATCCATCCATGATGAGGGTGTATTGTGTTGATTGTAGATGCACACGTACACTGTGCTGAACTAAGAGATCTATCACTATTCCTAAAAGGGGACATTACTGCAGCATGCGTTTCAGACGACCCCTCTAGTGCTGAGAGAATAATTCATCTTGCAGAGACTTCTAATTATATAGTACCATGCGTGGGAATACATCCATGGGTTGTCCACGAGTATGAATTGAGAGAAGCAATAGACCTAGTTGAAAGAGCAGTAACGAGACACGGTATTAATTGCCTCGGCGAGATAGGCCTAGATAAGAGATTTAAAGCTGAGACTTTTGAGAAGCAGAGGGAATTCTTTAAGATATTCACTAGGTTTGGGAGGGAATATGATCTCGTCTTAAACCTACACGCGGCGGGTGCTTGGAGGGAGGTATTTGACATTGTCTATGGAAGTGATATAAGCCGTGCATACTTCCACTGGTATACGGGTCCACTCGACTTACTCCAAGAAATCACGTCTATTGGATACTATATCGGTGTAAACCCCGCAATCGAGGTGCAGGAAAAACACAAAGACGTGGTTGAATACGTTGACTTAAAGTACATTATTACAGAGAGTGATGCTCCCTACGAATATAAAGGTTTAAAATTGACTCCTGAATTAGTGAAAAAACTCATACATTATATTGGAGAGTTGAAGTCCGTTGACGTATTGCTCGTGGAAAACACCGTATACTCCAATTTCAATAAGTTATTTAGACCTAGGATACCTCGCTGAGCAATTTAATAGTATTTTCGAGAATACTCTTAACTTCTCTCACTTTTTCTACTAGTGCAGAGTATTTGGCATTCAACTCATCTCTATCTTTAATAGTCTTCTCAAGCTCTGCACCAATACTTTTGAGTTTCTCCTCCCTCTCGCTTAAGGCTACCTTAAGTGCATCCCTCTCCTTTCTTAGTTGTTCAACTTCCTCTTCGAGGCTTCTTACTCTCTCTCTGAGCTTCTCTATCTCGCTCCTCAAAGCCTTTACTTCTTCTTCCCTACCCGCTACTGGTGCTTTGACAAAGGGGAAGAGTAGTTTTAATTGCCCACTCTTTATTTTCTCATAGGTCTCCTGGACTAGTTTTCCAGCTTTTGTTTTTCCAGCTAAATGACTCCTAATACTTACCTCCGATCTCCCTAGCTCTTCTGCAATCTGGGACGCCGGTATTCCTGCCTTATGTCTAGCAAAAGCCGCGGCGGCTATAGCTAGGCTATCCATCCATGTTGATCGCTCGACAGGGTCTCTTATCAACTCCAAAATTTCCGGCCTATAGAGCGTCCCGATAATCAATGCTATTTCAAGCTGACTTATCTCTTTCTTACCAATTGGTTTCAAGGGAATGTTCGCTAAGTCTATGTAAACCTCCTCGGGAAGGGGGCTAGTAGTGGGCTCGCTCATAGTGTTCACCATGATGCATCAATAGAATATAGTGAGTAAGCCCCTTTAAATCCATGCCATGATCCATGGTTGATTGAAAATAAAAAGTATTGATCACAATCTACACTAATAGTTGTCTGAAAAAATCTCGAGAATTTGTTTATTCATTATAAGAGTGCATTTAGAAATCCAAGGTATACCTTGCTGGGATTGAGGGGTTTACTATTGAATTCAGGGTGGAATTGTACTCCAAAGAAGAACACTCTCTCCTTGAGCTCTATTATCTCTGAGTAACCCTCCTCACTACATCCAGAAACCTTGAGGCCCACACTCTCAAGCATACTAATGTACTTTGAATTAATAATGTATCTATGCCTATGCCTCTCATAGACTTCTCTAGTCCCATATATCCTCCAGGCTAGTGTACCTGGCTCTATGAGTATTCTACGGGATCCAAGTATTAAAGTACCTCCATATCCACGCTTTAGATCCTGACTAGGAGCTAGCGCCACAACAGGGTGTTTGGTCTCCGGATCGAGCTCTTGGCTATTAGCTCCCTCTAATCCAGCCATGTTTCTAGCGATTTCAACAGCCATTAACTGCATACCGAAGCATATGCCTAGAACAGGCTTACTACTCTCCCTAAGCTTCTTTATTGCCGCAATTTTTCCCTCAGCCCCTCTCTTCCCAAATCCTGGGAGTATTATTGCCCCATCCACCCCCTCTAGTCTACTCAATATACTTGAATCAACCTCTATGTCCGTTGACTCTATCCACTCCAACTGGGGTTTTACACCAAGCCAGGCAGAGGCGTGAGTAAGGGCTTCAATTATACTCACATAGCTATCACGGATTTTTGTGTACTTACCTATCATTGCTACTTTCACGGCTCTACTGCGTTGATCTAGTTTATCTATAAAATCCCGCCACGTGCTTAAATCGGGTGATCTATTAGGTAGATCTAGTCTTTCATACAGGTACTTTGTAAAACCCTGCTCCTGGAGTAATAGTGGGATCTTGTATGGAGTGTCAATGTATGGGCAACTAAAGACCCCTTCTATGGGTACATTTCCATAAAGTGATAGCTTCCCCCTAGCTTCCTCGTCAAGCATCTTCTGCGATCTAGCAATAATAGCATCCGGCTGTATACCAATCTTCCGGAGTTCTTGCACACTGTGCTGTATTGGCTTAGTCTTCAATTCTCCTGAGGGAAGTATAGGTGCTAGAGCTACATGCACGTAGAATGTGTTTTTAACTCCTTCTTCAAACCTCATTTGCCTAGCTGCCTCGAGGAATGGAAGACCTTCAATATCCCCCACTGTTCCACCAATCTCGACTGTAACTACGTCTGCACTATACTCTCTTGCAATATCCCTAATGGTGTTTTTTATCTCATTCACGACGTGTGGTATGAACTGTACACACTGCCCAAGATACTCACCCCTCCTCTCTTTTGTTAAGACGGAGTAGTATATCTGCCCAGACGTTATGTTGTTTCTCCGTGATAGATTAACATGTAGGAACCTCTCATAGTGCCCTATATCCATATCTGTTTCTCCACCATCCTCCGTCACAAACACCTCTCCATGTGCATAGGGACTCATTGTACCTGCATCGATGTTTAAGTATGGATCTATTTTTATCGCGGTAACTCTATACCCAGTACTCTTCACTAGTAGCCCTATAGAGGCGGAAATTACCCCCTTGCCAAGCCCGGATAAAACACCGCCAGTTACAAATATGTACTTTGGCATGTGTGCCCGTTTATGAATTAGTATAAGACCTGTTTAAATACCATCGATTAGATAAAACTAATCCATGGCGGAGAACAAACCAAATGTAAAAACAAGATTTGTTTCGTGGAGTGAGATTCAACAAGCTATCTTCACTCTAGGTAATAGAGTAGTTGAATCGTTCAAACCAGATGTAATTATCGCGATTGCTAAGGGTGGATTAATACCGGCGAGGATTCTATCAGATGTCCTCATGATGGATGAAGTCGGCTATATAGAGGTCAAATTCTACAAGGGAGTTGGAGTCCGGAGTGAAAAGCCGTTTATAAAATACCTCGCAATACCCCCACTCAAAGATAAAAACGTACTCATAGTAGACGACGTTGTTGATAGTGGACGTACAATTCAGTTAGTTATTGATACACTATCCGTTCACGCCCCTAGAACAATGAAAACTCTTGTCATATACCTCAAGCCGTGGAGTACCTATATCCCTGATTACTACTACGAGGTGACGAACGAGTGGATAGTCTTTCCATGGGAGATATGTGAAACCATTAAGGAGGGTGTAATACTGGATGTAAGGGAGTTCCAAGAACTAGGTGGAAAATGCGTTATTTAAACCCTACTTGTTTTCAAAACTTTGTCAGGGTATACCACTATTCCCTTGTCAGTGATGTCGAATATATGCCTCTTCATGCTGTGACTAGTCCCCCTCATCTTCCAAATCACTAAACTCCTCACTAATTCGCCGTTTATTTCATCTAGATCAAGCCTCACTATTCCATCTGCAGCGTGCTCTACACCTGGGCCTCCAAAACCCCTCTCGGTTACTGAAACTTGTGAAACAAGAATACTCGTTGTACCCATACCAGATAGAATCTTCTTCAACTGCAACACAGTGCTTCTCGCTAGAGACGGCTTTGTAAGGTACAGTGTTGATACACTATCAACAACTACTCGCTGCGCATTGACCTCTCTAATAGCATTCCTCAATACATCAACAAGCTCCTCAACACTATCAGGGTCTTTAACAACGTATTTCTCTCTCTTAGCGGCTTCACCAACACCCGCTGTAAAAGCATCAACAATAGCGAATTTACCATCAAGCTCATACTGCTTAACATCCCATCCAAAATTCCTCATATTTATCCTCACTTGAACAGGGTGCTCTTCAAGAGCTACATATATACCGGGCTCACCCATTTGCAGGCCATTCCATAGGAACTGCATTGAGAATATACTCTTACCTGTACCTGGACCACCACTCAGTAATATAACATTCCTCTTTGGAATACCGCCATTAAGTATTTCGTCAAAACCCGGAATACCTGTTTTAACTCTCTCAACCACTTTAATCACCAAGATCCATGATAATGCCGAACACTTTTATAACCCTTTTATACCAATGCCTAATACTATAGTGGCCACGTAGCGTAGTTAAAGATAATAGGTCTTAAAAACCCAGTTTACATTAAATCAACTAGAGGTATCCACGTAGTTTATTAAAACCACGTTAAAGTTGGGTTTTCATGACTCAAACCCAAAACCGAAGTGATAAAATCATTAAGTTAAGGGTTGTTGAGGCTAGAGCGAGAGATGTAGGACGTAAGATAGCGAGAATAGACCGCGAGTCTATGAGGAGGCTTGGAGTAGAAGCTGGGGACTTCGTGGAGGTCGCGGGTTCTAGGGGTAGAGAAGTAGTTAAGGTATGGCCGGGGTATCCCGAAGATGAGGGTATGGGTGTTATAAGGATAGACGGCACGGTTAGAAAGGCTATTGGAGCATCGCCAGGAGACTACGTCACAGTTAGACCCATCAAGGTTGATCCCGCTTCACGCATAGTCGTTGCACCAGCTGAGAACATGCCGAGAATCAACGCTGATCCCGAGTACTTTGCGCAACTAGTGAAGAAAAACCTCATTGGTAGCCCAGTTAAGCGTGGGGACGTTATCGACATACCACTCTATGGAATACTATTGAGGTTTATAGTAACAAGTGTCCAGCCATCTGCAGTAGTATATGTCACAGACGATACTACTGTAGAGGTCAGATTGCAACCAGCTAAAGGCGTTCTCGGTGAAGGAGTGCCTCTCGTTACGTGGGAGGATATAGGCGATCTCGAAGAAGTCAAGCAGAAGATTAGAGAGATCGTTGAGCTACCTCTTAAACACCCAGAACTTTTCGAGAGGCTTGGCATTGAGCCGCCAAAGGGTATTCTACTATACGGGCCGCCTGGCACTGGTAAAACACTACTTGCAAAAGCCCTGGCAAACGAGATCGGGGCTTACTTCATCACCATCAATGGACCAGAGATAATGAGTAAATTCTATGGTGAGTCCGAGGAGAGGCTTAGGAGGATCTTTGATGAAGCCCAAGCCAATGCCCCTGCAATAATCTTCATAGATGAAATCGATAGTATAGCGCCCAAGAGGGAGGAAGTGGTCGGCGAGGTGGAGAAGAGAGTTGTTTCGCAGCTATTAACCCTCATGGATGGCTTAAAGGAGAGGGGTAAAGTAATAGTTATTGGAGCAACTAATAGGCCTGAAGCACTAGATCCTGCTTTAAGGAGGCCTGGAAGATTCGATAGAGAAATTGAAATTCCACCGCCAGATAAGAGAGCGAGGCGTGAGATCCTCGCAGTACACACTAGAAACATGCCTCTAGCTGAAGACGTGGACCTCGATAAAATAGCGGATATTACCCATGGATATACTGGTGCAGACATAACAGCACTCGTTAAAGAAGCGGCAATGAATGCTATGAGGCGCTTTATACAACAAGAGAACATTGATTTAAACCAGCCAATACCAGCTGAGAAATTAGAGAAAGTTAGAGTCACTATGGAGGATTTCCTAGCCGCGATGAAGTCTATACAGCCATCACTCATGAGAGAAGTAATTGTTGAAGTACCCGAAGTACGCTGGAGCGATATAGGTGGATTAGACGATGTTAAACAGGAATTGAGAGAGAGCATTGAGTGGCCTATGAAATACCCACATGTATTCGAGAAAATGGGTATAGAGCCTCCGAAAGGAATACTACTTTTCGGTCCGCCTGGCACTGGTAAAACACTACTAGCTAAAGCTGTTGCAACTGAGAGTGGTGCAAACTTCATTGCAATCCGTGGACCCGAAGTACTCAGCAAGTGGGTTGGTGAATCGGAGAAAGCGATACGACAGATCTTTAGACGTGCAAGAATGGTTGCACCAGCGGTTATATTCTTCGACGAGATAGACTCCATTGCTGGCATTAGAGGGAGTGATCCAAGCGGGGTAATCGATAGAATAGTAAATCAGCTACTAACGGAACTCGATGGAATCCAACCCCTTAGAAGAGTAGTTGTTATAGCTGCAACAAATAGACCAGACCTACTAGACCCAGCCCTACTTAGACCCGGTAGATTTGATAAACTCATATATGTACCACCACCCGATTTAAAGGCTCGGATTGAAATATTCAAGGTACACACGAGAAAACTACCCCTCGCCGAAGACGTAAACCTCGAAGAACTGGCTAGGAGGACAGATGGATATACTGGTGCAGACATAGCAGCGGTCTGTAAAGAAGCGGCAATGCTAGCTCTACGCGAAGTATTCAATAAGAGCGGGTCTCTACAAGTAACGAAGATTGAATTAAGGCACTTCCTTGAAGCAATGAATAAGATACCGCCAAGCCTGAGTAGAACTGACATCGAGTTATATGAAAAACTCGCACGTGAAGTCAAGAAAGCTGGTACTAGTGGTGGATTTAGGAGAATACCAACTACGTTCGCCTAGAAACACTTCCACCTTACTACTATTGTTTTTACCAATGGTGTTTAGTAGTTGCCGGGGTCCAGGGATGTAGTTGTTTCCTCCTCATTTAATAGATTTATACGGGATGTAGGTAAGTTAACAGATGTTCTTGTTAAGTCAAGAATACGGGCACTAGTGGTGATCTCCGGTTCTGATCCAGTAAAACTAGGCGTTTACGCATCGAAACTAGTAGATCACTATGTCAATAAATGGTTTAAACTAGACAAAAGGGAGTTTCACGGCCTTTACATATACCACGATGAATTCCCAGAGGCTGTGAAAATAAGGGAGGTATTCGAGGAGAAAATCCATGAGAACAAGAAAATAGAGTTTGAATATACAGTATATGAGAAGAGTGAGAAGTATCTAGGTATAACAATACAAATGCTCATACTCGACTTAACAAGAGACCTCAAACCAAACGATATTGGGAGATTAGTTGGTATTGTTGAAGGAGGGGGGTTAATAGTTCTCCTCACACCAAGTTGGGATTCATGGGATTCCTTCAACACGATCTTCAAAGAAACCCTCACCATACCCCAATTCCCAGAGCCTCGACACGTATTTATATCGTGGTTTAAGAGGAAGCTTCTCGAACACGATGGAGTGGGTATTTACGATGCAGACAACAATGTAGTGATCAAGAAGCTTAAACTAGAGAGGGAGATTAAAGAGTACTCAAAAAACATTAAGATACCGGAGTCGAAGATCTTCCCAATAGAGATCTATAAACATGCACTAACAATGGATCAAGTCAACGTATTGAGGATCCTAGAGCATTTCTATGAGAAACCAAGAAAAGATGGGAAAAAAGTCCTTGTATTAACTGCCGATAGAGGGCGTGGTAAAAGCTGTGCAATTGGTATTGGCTTAGTTGGATTACTCCACTTGCTTAGAAAAATCAAGCCTAAGTTTAGAGCACTCGTTACTTCGCCTTCTCCAAGTAATGTACAGTCTCTAATGACACTCGCATCAACCGTGCTCGACTCTCTCGGCTATAAATACGATGTTGTAAAGAAGTCTGGAAACATCATTGAGATCCGCGGTGAGAAATTCAGTATTGAATACTGGGAGCCAATAGTTATCCCTAAGTTAAAGGCAGACATAGTTGTCGTGGATGAAGCGGCAGGCATACATGTACCACTATTATACAAGATACTAGAAGAACACAAGAGACTGGTATTCTCATCAACAATACACGGGTATGAAGGAGCTGGACGTGGTTTTTCAGTTAGATTCTTAAAGAGATTAAAGAGTATGGAGAACATTGAGCTATACGAGTACGAAATGACCGAGCCTATTAGGTACAATTACAACGACCCAGTTGAAGAATGGCAATTCAAGACGTTACTACTAGATGCTGAACCCGCGGAGCTCGATGAAAAAGACCTAGAGGACATTGAAGCCAAGAGGCTGATCTATGTAAAATATGATCCCAGGGAATTATTTGAAAACGAGGAGGAGTTAAGACAGTTGTTTGGAATATATGTATTGGCACACTATAGAAACGAACCAGACGACTTAGGGATGCTTGCAGATGCACCACACCACTTCATAAGGGCAGTTAAAACAACTAGTGGAAAAATAGTCTGCGCTATACAGATTGCTCAAGAGGGGCCCATTGATGAGAAAATCGTTGATGAACTCCTCCGTGGAGGCAAAATACCGGGAAACATTATTCCAGATAGATTTCTCAAACACGCTAGACTAGTTGACTTCGCCTCTACAGTTGGGTGGAGAATAGTTCGGATCGCGACTCATCCATCGGTACAGGGAAAAGGAGTTGGAAGCTGGGCTTTAGAGA
>Ga0326761_1000442_pt1 | contig 9810 bp, 8 predicted proteins | sample GCREP_P_FD_207739 | JGI IMG/M metagenome (GOLD analysis project Ga0326761, IMG submission 207739) | Hot spring water microbial communities from Geyser Creek Basin, Yellowstone National Park, WY, United States - GCR.EP_P | ecosystem: Environmental > Aquatic > Thermal springs > Unclassified | place... | reverse complement strand
GTGTTGCTGGCGTTTACGACTCCGCGCAGGAGGGCGCCCGTGTAGCCGGTGTACAGGACTCGCGGCACCGACAGCTCCAGCTTGAGCGACACGTTGTAGGCTTTCCTCGCCCCGAGGAACGCCCTACCGTTGGGCACTATCGCGGCGGTTTCGCCGATCAGCAAGCGAACGAGCGTTATCGTGTTGATGCCCGGTTTCAGAACCGTTTTCAGGGTCTCCCCGCTGCTCAGCGTTACCTCCCTCTGCTCCAGCGTGTCTAAGCTCAGCGTCGCGGTCACCGGCGCTTTCGAGCCGTCCGTGTACACGCCGTCAACGCGCACGGTGGTGTCGTCCTGGCACACGGGTTCTACGTCGAACACTTTCGCGAGCTTCTTCACGGGGATTTCTGTTTCAACGCCCACATTGACCTCGTAGTCCAGCGCCCTGACAGGCTGCAGCTTCACGCTGGCGGCCCCGAGCAGAGCGTCGAGGTACGGTGTGAAGTTGAACAGCCCGACCCCCTCAAGCGTTGTCGTCGCGGTACCCAGCTCCACTCCATCAGCGATCAACTTAACCTCCGCCCTCGCCGGGGCCTTATCCGAGTCGAAGACGACCGTAAAGTAAGCGATATCGAGGTTGTTGTCGACAGTGTACTTAGCTACGATCAACCTATCGTACCTGACTGTAGCGTCGAGGCTCCTGAACTTCGTCAGCTGGTACTTGGTTTCAACCATCTGCGTCACGGAGTACTTCACGGCGCTAACCTCGCTGACAACCTGGTACCGGTCGGGCTCCACCACGTAGGTTCCCACGAAGGGGGTCCTATCGTAGGCGTAGTACGCTGCTACCCTCAGCCTGTCCCCTACGGCGGTGCCGACGCTCAACCGCGCGGGTGCCGTTAGCTCGAAGATGACCATGTCGAAGATCACGCCTGCGGGGGGCTTCACGTGCGTGAAGACAGTGATCCCGTAAGTTGCGTTCACGAAGGTTACGGGCGCGATCACCTTACCTACGGTGTCGCTCTGGATGCTGGCCCTCCACCAGCCGCCTCCCATGTGGCTCGCGTCGAGACCAGCGATCTTTACAACCCCGCCTGTCACGGGCTTCTTGTCGAAATCGTACACCAGCTGGTACTCGACCCACTGCACCGAGCCGACGTCAGCTCGATCGTCCGAAACTCTTGAATCGTTGACGAGGATCCGATCCCACACCAGCCACGGGTGACCCTTGCGTTGCAAGTACTTGACCACGAAAACTGTGAGCCCGAACTGCTGGTCTACGGCGCTCGTGGGGATGAACGTCGCGTTCGCCACCTTAGCGTAGGTAACCTTTACTTCGATACCCTTTCCGGGCACCCAACCGCTCCCGGTGAAGGTTCCGTTGAGGGTGATCGAGCCTACGAGCGGTTTCTTATCGTACCAGTAGGTCGCGTTGAAGTAGATGCTCTGCGTGGAGTTCACATCAACCCGCTGGTCGGGATCGGCCGGCGACCAGTCGTTGATCAAGATCGCGTCCCATATCACTTCAGGCCACGTTAACCCTGTTTTCAGCAGGAACTCGCTGGATTTTCGGACCGCGTCGTAGACGCCGGTGACCACGAACGTGAACTCGCCCAGGTTCGCCGCGTAGTTAATGTACCAGTAACCGTCAGACGCGTTGTAGACGGCTTCAGTGCCGTTCACCCACACGCGGTTTCCAGTAGCCGCGCCCGAGAAGACCGCTCCGTCGCTCTCGTACTGCAGCCGGAACCCTATCCTCTGGGTGCTGTTCGCGTTGACGCGGTTGGGTGAAGGCACTTTAAAGCCCGTTACGACCACGCGGTCCCTACTCAGGTTCACCGTGGCGCTGGCTCTAGCTCCGGTTCCTGAAACGGTGGCTATGAGGTTGTACGCGCCCGGTGGCCAATCGGGCGATGTCGCTATAATGATCGTCGCGTAGCCCGTCGCGTTCGTCGTCGCCTGCCCGAAATCCCTCCTCACACCATTTGGATCCTTCAACTCCCAAAGCACAACAGCACCGGGGAAGGGGTCGCTGTCCAATGTCACCCTCGCCCAAGCAGTGATGGTCTCGTGTAGAACGTACGCTGGTTTGCTGAAACTGATCGTGACGAACGTTGCTTTAAGGTTCACTAACGTGCTCGCCTTAGCCCCGGTACTCGAAACGGTAACCGATAAGTTGTACGCACCTGGGGGCCACTCTGGTGATGTAGCGAAGAGTATGGTCGCGTAGCCCGTCGCGTTCGTCGTCGCCTGCCCGAAATCCCTCCTCACACCATTTGGATCCTTCAACTCCCAAAGCACAACAGCACCGGGGAACGGTGCACCATCAAGGGTAACCTTCGCGTAAACCGTAACCGAGTACCCCAAAGGGTATGCGGGCTTAGGCACGACCAGCGAAACACTGGCCGCTTTTAGGTTCACTAACGTGCTCGCTCTAACACTCGTTCCGGAGATGACCGCTGTGAGGTTGTACGCGCCCGGTGGCCAATCGGGCGATGTCGCTATAATGATCGTCGCGTAGCCCGTCGCGTTCGTCGTCGCCTGCCCGAAATCCCTCCTCACACCATTTGGATCCTTCAACTCCCAAAGCACAACAGCACCGGGGAAGGGGTCGCTGTCCAATGTCACCCTCGCCCAAGCAGTGATGGTCTCGTGTAGAACGTACGCTGGTTTGCTGAAACTGATCGTGACGAACGTTGCTTTAAGGTTCACTAACGTGCTCGCCTTAGCCCCGGTACTCGAAACGGTAACCGATAAGTTGTACGCACCTGGGGGCCACTCTGGTGATGTAGCGAAGAGTATGGTCGCGTAGCCCGTCGCGTTCGTCGTCGCCTGCCCGAAATCCCTCCTCACACCATTTGGATCCTTCAACTCCCAAAGCACAACAGCACCGGGGAACGGTGCACCATCAAGGGTAACCTTCGCGTAAACCGTAACCGAGTACCCCAAAGGGTATGCGGGCTTAGGCACGACCAGCGAAACACTAGGTTGGCTTTGGGAAAAGATCGGCCTAAAAGCGATACATGCGAAAAGCAGTGCTAAAAACGCGAAAGTGGTTTTACCCACGATCATTTTTCTGCGCATTTCCTCGCACCTTACTTTTGTTTCAACCTCATTGGTGCGGCGAACGCCGCTTACGGCTGAACCGTGAATTGTATGCTAACAACATCAGTGTACGCAGTTGGGGTTCCATAGGCAGGCCAGTTGCTCCAAACGTATATGTAAGCCGTGTAGGTGCCGGTGGGAGCGTTATCGGGTATCTTCCCGCCCACCGCGAACGTGACACTCTGACCGGGCGAAAGCTTACCGTAAACTACACCGTAGTAGAAGGTTACAAGGTTCGGATCTTGGAACTTCACGATGTAAAGGAACGTGTACTCGGGCGGTGCGTAGTAGGTGAAGGGGCAATCTACCGTCGCTTGAACCAGCACCAGCTCGCCTCTCCTGAAAGTCGTTTTCGGGTAGCCGCTTTCATCCAGTGTTTTTTGGTTTACAATCCGCATAGGAAAGGTTGGTTGGGAGAGAGCGAGCCACGCAGCAGCTAGGGTTAAAGCCGTCAGAACCATTGCAACCTGTGTTTTTCGCACGAATACCCCTAGTTAAGGTTCTACTATTTATTTCTTGCGGTGCACCACGACAACGGGTAAGGTTTTTAGCCCTTGCCCGCGCCTTTGAATACGTGCGTGCGGGCTGGACGATTTTGCTCGCGTTCCTCGCGCTTCTCGCGTTCGTGCGAGTGCCTGTTCTGGGCGAGTGGGTTGAGCCCGCTGCCTCGTACAGAGTTGGCGGCGTTACCGCTTACAGCTTCAACCCAGTGACGCTGGTCTTTGTAGCCGTGAACAGTAGTGGCGCCACGGTGGTGAGCAGCTCGGGTTTGTGCAGCGCGAGGACCGGTCTCGAAGGCATTGAAGGGGTTTACGCGCTGGACGGCAAGCGCTTCCTGATGAAAGCCGGCGGCTCTCTCTACCTCTTCAACCTCCAGGATGGCTCTCGAACACTACTTGCGCGGTGCAACTGCAGCGTGGAGAAAGTCTACGATGGCTGGGTTCTGGTGGGAGCAGGGGGGAGGAGGTTCCTGCTGAGCTTGCAGGGCTCGCTGAATGTCAGTGTCCCACTCGCAGCTAAAGTGCTTGACAGCTGGAGCAGCGTCTTGGTGTTCGACGCCGACTACCAGAAGGTCGCCGTCCTGAGGGATGGGGCTTGGAGGTATTTCGGCTTCAAGCTGGAGGTCGACATCGCCTACTCGTGGGAGGGGGCTGGCCGGGTGTTCCTGCTGCTCGCCAACCGCACGCTCCTCGCCCTCGACCCCGAGCTGCGCGAGGTGAGGAAACTGGGTCTCGCTGACTTGAGCGCTCCCGTGGCGTTCCTGAGCGTCGGCGGCGAAGGGTGGCTCCTGCTGAGGAGCGGCGCGGCGGTGAGCGAGAGCGGGCGCGTGAGGAGTCTCCCGGCTGGCGAGGTGAGCTTTGCCGCCCCGGTTTCGGGGGGCTTCTTCCTCGTTACGGCGAGCGGGACCCTGCTCCTCGCTAGGGGCTTCGACTCGCCCCTCGTGGGCCCCATCTACGCGTTCTCCAAGCCGGTAGTGGCCGCTGTGCCGCTAGCCGGGAGCGCCGCCCCGGAGCTCTTCGTCGTCACAGCCACGCCAGTGGCCTCCGGAGCGGTGGAGCTCGAGGTGGTGAAAATCGGCTACGCGGATTACGCGCTGGAGGCTTCGGTGAAGCAGAGGGAGGTTTACGCGCTCGAGAGCTTCGAAGTCGCGGTCACCACGAGGGGGAGGGGGGAGGGGTTCAGCGGGACCGTCGAGCTGCAAGCGGGCGGGAGGACCGTGCTCGCCGTGCCGTTCACGGCCGCCGGCCCCGAGGTCGTCGTGCGTGTCCCAGCGAAGGAGGTGGGGCTCTTCGACGTGTACGTGGATGTCGCCCCAAGCCCGTACTTCCCGTCGAAGAGGGTTCGCGCCGGTGGCGTGAGCGTGCTGGCTAGACCGCTCAGCTGCAGCTTGCGCGCGCTCCAAGCGGAGGTCGAGGAGGGGGGAGAGGTCAAGCTGCTCTTCTCCGCGAGCGACGGTATAACCGGCGAGGACGTGACCGGTGAAGCGGTGCAGCTGGCGAGGGAGTTCGTCTTGAGGCATACCTTCCCGAGCGGGAGCGCGGAGGAGCTCAGCCTGCAGCCGGGGAGGGAGCTGAGCGTCCGCTTGAGGGGGGCTGGCACCCACCTCGTGAGCCTCTCGGTGCCGCCGTTCGGGGTTTACGGGGGGTGCAGCTCCGGTGCTGTGAAGGTCGAGGTGAAGAGCGGGCTGCTCGGCGCGCTGCTGCCTGCTGTCGCGGGCGCTGTCGCGCTGCTCGCCGGCGCGCTGGCTGTCACGTACTTGCGCGTGAAGTCGAACGTTTGGAGGGCGCTGGAGAGGCAGGTGGAAAGGGGCGCTAGCCTCAGCGAGCTAGAAAGCAGGTTCTCCGCCGTCGTGTCCCGCGACGCGGTGCGCGACGCTTACGAGTTCGTGCGCTTGCACCGCGCGCTGTCCAGCGCGCTGGAGCAGCTAGAGCCGAAGCTGGAGCCGCTATCCAGCCTTGAGGCGCTCTCCGACGCGCGCGCCGCCCTCGAGATGATAAAAAAGGCGCTCGACGGCAGCAGGAGGGTTTTCCTCAAGGGCAAGGCGGCGGACGCCTTGCGCAAGCTGCGGCTCACCGCTGGGGTCTTGGAGGAGCTCCTGGCTAGGTGGAGGAGCGCGCTGGAAGCCGAGAGAGCCAAGCGGGAGGGCGAAGTAGGTAAGTACAAAGAGTACCTGGCGAGGCTGGAGCAGGTTAGGGCGCAGAGGGGGATGCGCCACTCGACGTACGCAAAGCTGAGGAGCGACTACGAGAGCAAGCTGAGGAGCGCCGAAAGAACCTTAGCGGCTCTCAACGAGGCCTTGAGAGCGCTCGAGCGCGCGCTTCAGGGCTTGAGCGGAGCCTCGCGGTGAAAAGCATATAAGAGAGGTGCGGGGGGAAGCCCCGTGAGGTGCCCGCTCCTAAAGGGGGGCTTCCTCGGCAAGCTCTGCCTGGCTACCATGTCCAAGCCCCGGTACCCGGGGCTTTGCGGTGGAAGCTTCTGGGAGTGCGAAATCTACAGGCACTCGCCGTACGGCCCGAAGGTGGTTTCTATGAAGAAAATTTCCGTTAAAGACTACGAGGAGCTGAGGAGCAGGTACTTGAGCTACCTGGCGAGGCTGGAAGAGCTCTTCTTGAATGGCGAGCTGGAGCCGCAGGTCTTCTCCATCCTCCGAGAGAAGTACGAGAAGGAGCTTGAGGCGTGCCTCAGGATCCTCGGAGGAGGCGTCAGCTGAAGCGACCGCGTAGATGGAGCAGTGCCCACTGCAGGAAAACCTTAAATAGCGCGCTCCGCGCAGAAAAAATGTATGGAGCCTAAGTGGCACATCACGATTCTTTCGACTTTGACGGGTGACGAGCTTGAACTGGAGGTGAGCCCCGCTACCCGCTTGGAGGAGGTTTTCAAGACGGTGGCTAACGTCCTGAAGCTCAACCTGGAGGATGTCGGCATGGGCTACAGGCTCGTCCACCCGGGTGGAGCCAAGGAGTACGGCGTCGCGCATTTCAACAAGACGCTGGCTGAGCTGGGGATTAGGGACGGCGACCGCTTGCAACTCATAGTGAGGCCGGAGGGGGGCGCATGCTCACCCTAACCAAGCTCCTCGAGAGATTGAGGAACGAGGAGCAAGATGTGAGAAACGCGGGTTACGAGATCGTCCAACGCGTAGAGTTCTTCAACGTTAAGAAGGGGGTGGAGTACAAGGAGGTGGAGGTCCCCACCGTTTACGGCGTCGAGCGGATTCCCGCCGTGGTGAAGTACAGGATCAGGATACGCGCCCAAGGCTTCGTTAAAGGCGAGAAAAACCGGGTGGAGCAGCTGTGGGATCACGTGTTCGACCTTTACGTGCTGAGGAGCTACCCCTTCCCCCTCGCGACGAGCAGATTAGGGGCGCCGATCAGGATCGTGTGGGTCACGCCCATCTTCCACCCGAACATCGCTCCGGGGGCCGAGTACGGCGGGACGGGGGTCGTGTGCTGGCGCGCGCTCGTCAAGTGGACGCCCATCATGAACCTTCTCAACGTCGTGGAGGGGGTGAAGCAGTTGGTCGAGAACCCAGACCCCGACGACCCCATTCACAACCCGCCGATCTGCCTGGAGGCCGCGGAGTACTTCAAGAAGAACCCGCCCCCGAAGGTTGTGGTTAGGCGAAGGAGCGAGGTGAAGTAGGGTGTGAGCATGAGCGGTACCGAGGTGGCGGACGTCTACGTGAACTTTGACGTGCTCCTGAAAGCATACGAGCACTTCGTCAGGAAGCTGCCTAAGGAGGCGATGGGCTTCCTCCTCGGCGACAGGTTCACCTACAGGGGGAAGGAGTGGATCGAGATAACCGACTACGTACCGGTGGAGGCGGAGGCGAGCGAAACGCGGGTGGCGCCGCTCGAGGGGGCTCTGGTTGAGGTGGGGAAGCTCCTCCAGCGCAAAAACCTCTTGGTCGTAGGGTGGGCGCACAGCCACCCGGGCTACGGCTGTTTCCTCTCGAACATCGACCTGGAAACCCAGAGAAGGTACTTCCCGTACGATTACCAGGTGGCCCTGGTCGTGGACCCCTACACGATGGAGTACGACATATTCGTCTTGAGGGGGGGCACGTACGTGAGGCCGCACTTTAAGGAGGTCATGAGGAGGAGGTGAGAGCGTGCTGAACTACAAGCTGAGGAGGCGCGAACCGAGGGAACGCCCACCGCCGGACTACGATGACCGCTACGAGGTGATAGCCGAGTACAAGGCTGGAGACGGCAAGCGCCCCGTAATCCCGCTGATCTTCAAGTTCCTCAGGGAGAGGTCCCTCATAAAGTACCTCCTCTTCGCCCTTCTAGCGCTCAACCTCTTTCTGCTCTTCACGGTTGCGCTGAACGCGTGGGCAGCTTACGAGCTTTCGTCAGCCCAATCCAGCGCGGCTGAGATCCTCGCTGGGCGGCGCACCCCCTTCGTGAGAGCTAGAGAGGTCGGCTTCGCCGGCGGCGCGAAGATCGTCGAGCTCACCTTCTCGACAGGCATCGACGCCCTAGACTCCCTCGTGTGGGTGAAGAGAGTGTACGTTAGGGTGGGCTAATGCGCCGCCCTGCTCGCGCGCTGCTCGTAATCGCGCTCGCCGCCCTCCAAGCTGCGCTCAGCTTCCAAGAAGGGCATGTCTGGCTTTTAGACACCAGCGGGAACCCTCTGCCGCCGGAGGTGGAGGGGAGCGTCTACTTCCGCGTGGGCAACGCCACCTACACGGCATCCAAGTTCAAGGAGCTGCTGGGCAACGCGTCGGCGAAAATCCCCAATAATTTCACGGTCTTCTACAGTTTTAGCGGCTTGAACTGGAGCGTCAAGTACGAGAGGCCGAGCAACATGACCCTCATCCTGCACTTGAGGAGGATAGGCAACGTCTTCTTCAGGTTCATCGCGCTCGACACATCGTACGCGAGGAGGAGCGAAACGCTCAGCTTGCTCGACGTCACCTCGGGCATGGGTGTTCCCGGGTTGTACGTTTTCGCGCAAAGCGCGAACCTCACGAAACCCGTGCTCCGCCCCGACAGCTGTAAGCCGGACACGTACCTCCCCGTAGCCAACGGCAGCGGCGCTCCGTACCTCTGGAGGATCATCGCGGTTTACGGCAACGACATCGTGCTCAACGAGAGCTTGAAGCGCATCTGGGAGGCAGGCGCGCTAGCTCCAGTGGACCTCAACCTCGTTAAGATCCCCAGGGAGCTGAACCTCAGCTGGATAGCCGGCGAGTGCCCTGGGGCGCGCGTGCTAGTGAACGTAGCTTGCGGCGAGCAGATGCTCACGAACGAACCGCCCTCCACCGTCGTGAAAGCGGGGAGCGAGTGGTTCTACCCAACGGGCAAGAACTGCAGCGTCCGCGTGGCCTTCGCCGGCGTGGAGAAAGTATGCAATACCAGCATTCTGGAACTGGAAAGGTGCAAGCCCGAGATATACCCGGTTGAGGTGCGCGTGACAGGCTTTGAGGGTGGCGCGGGGCTAGTGGAGGTCTCGATCGACGGCTCGCCTTTGGACTTGCAGAACCCCACCACGTGCGTGTGGAGGGGTGACCACGTCCTCAGGCTGCGTTATAACTTCAGCGGAAAGTGGATGACGCTAGCCGAGAAGGCTTTCAGAGTCGAAGCACGCTCGCTGGTTCCGGTTCGGGTGAACTTCTCCCGGATTGAGCTCTCGGTGCACGGGTGCACGCAAGCTCCCCAATTGCTGGTCGAGGGGATCGAAGTGCCCATAACGAAACTGGAGCGCGCGACCGGCCCAGTTTACGTGAGCGCTCCCTTACCCGTGATGGAAGCCAAGATGACGTTGAAAGCGTGCAACGCCACTCTCGCGTTTAGGGCGAGGATCGAGAACCTGACGCTCGCAATCTCGCTGCCGGAGGTGAACTTGGAGTTCGAGAAGCTGAACCCGACCCCCCTCGTCGCGCTGCTGGTGCTCGCGCTGGCGCAAACAGCCCTCGTGGTCTACGCCCTAGCGGCGGTGAGGAGGTGGTCGCGATGCTCGACGCCCGCTCGGTAAGCGTTTACAAGTACGTGGCGACGAACTCGCGCGAGGGCGTCTATAGGGGGAGGATATCCGACATCGTGAGGGCGACCGGGTTAAGCAGGACAGAAGTCCTAAGGGTCCTTTCGCTTTTAGAGCAGGAAAAATACATCCAAGTGATATACTCATCGCTAAACCTTCCCGAAATATTCAGAAACATCGCGAGCGCTCTCCTGAGGGCGGAAGCCGGGTACGTCGAAGCCCTGCGCGGGCTGACGCGGGC
>Ga0326761_1000438_pt1 | contig 9870 bp, 10 predicted proteins | sample GCREP_P_FD_207739 | JGI IMG/M metagenome (GOLD analysis project Ga0326761, IMG submission 207739) | Hot spring water microbial communities from Geyser Creek Basin, Yellowstone National Park, WY, United States - GCR.EP_P | ecosystem: Environmental > Aquatic > Thermal springs > Unclassified... | reverse complement strand
ATTTCTTATTCTCAATGCAACTCTCTCTTCATTGTTATACGCCTCTACTTCATGGGGCCTTATAGTGTAAGGTAGCATTTCCCTAATTTCCTTAGCCTCCTCAGGATTTAAAGAAATTGTGCATATCTCTTTACATGCCTTTGCACGACATGTGAATTGACAATGATGAACAAGTTCGTGAGCTAGAGTTTCAGCAAAAGTACCCTGGTTAATAACACAGGGAAGCGAAATCACAATAAGTCTTTTATTTGAATCGTAGTAACCACATATTATTACCTTAACTTCACCTGTTCCCTCTATGTCTCGCTCTTCAAAACTCTTAAGGGAAATCAAGACCTTGATCTCTGGGTCTAGACCAAGTTTATTGCATATGTTCCTTACAAGATCTGTAACTTTATTTGAGATTTCTCTAACAACGCTTAAAACAGTTAGGCTTCCCTCCAAATTCTCTTTAGCATAGGTAGAAGAGGAGCACAATATGATTCACCTCAAATAAAAACGTTGAATCTTAAACTCTCATCTAAGCATAACCTCAAATATTATTGAAGGCTTATGTAGTGGAGGATAATACGTTGTTACCAGCTTCATAGGCAACTCGTTTTCTGGTATGACGTAGAGGTCTCCTTCACCTTTAGCACCTGGTGACAGGTGCCAGCAAAAGATTTCTCTACACTTAATGACTTTTGATAAGAATTCCGTGTCTGGAGTTCTCACCTCCTCTAGGTAATCATCTAAAATACATTTAACAAATCTCTGTGTATAGGGGTCGTATATACAATACTGTAATCTTCCATCTTTACAAACCTTTAGGCCTAAATCCAGGTATTCATTTCCAGTATTTGTGATGAGTTTTGGTCTTGTAAACTGACCTAAACCACTACCAAATGGATTTCCATGCTGGCTTGGATCCACACCTCTATTCTCAACCCTTACACCTACAAGAACAACCTTTTTACCTTCAGGAGCTTGGCGATAAATTACGCCTTCAGGGCCTTGAATGCAACAAGACTCCCTAACATCCAATACCACAACTCTCCAAACACTAGCTTCAAAAGCTTCACCAACCCTAACAACCGAACTCATAGGTGTTACCAATATGAGATAATAAGAAGAAGATTTTAAATTCTCTTAATTCAACCCCAATTATAAAGCAATCAAAAACCATACAATGTTTTAAAGGTAGTGAAGTTATTATGTATCTTACTACAGCCAGCTCGTTATAATAGTAATTTAGCTTTGTACGTAAATTACGCTAGAACCATGTAAGTTCCTTCAATTCTTTTTTGTACGAATAATATAAAAGCTGTTTTCTTATAGAGTTCTTTGTGAATACTGTATGGGAAGAATACATAAGCTTAAGTATCAAGAGTATTTAGTTAGGCAAGTTATTCAATATCTTGCTTGTAAACCTCATTCACTAGATATAGACTTTGTAATGTTTTTGATATTAAGAGGTTTTAGATGCAACAAGACTGCTAATGGTATTAAATGCCCATTTTGCAATACCACTTCCTCTAAGTCTGGCTTAGAGCTTCATATTTTAAATGCACACTATGATGAGGTTCTTCAGCTTATAGATGAGTACTATAAGACGAGGGTAAGTAGATGAAGCTTCTCCACCCTCCAAACCACTCCTTTTCATAAAACGATACCCAAGTGAATCCTACTATGATATTTAGAAACAGTGTTAAAGATTTTGAAGCTATTATTGATAGTCTTGTTAGGAAAGGTGTTGCCTATGCTGTTGCACTATTTCCATTTCTGCACTCATATGATGAGTATAGATATGCAAGTACTATCAAAACTCTTGAACCTGCATTCGGTAGAGATGTTGCTGAGAAGATCTATAAAGAATTAGAGGAAGCATTCAAGAACGTTGATTTGGGGACTGAGCTAGTTATTGAGGGTAGGGAAATATCTTTAGAGCATTACCTGCAGGATTATATTCTGAGAGATGAGGTCACAAAGGTTATTGTTGATGAGATTGATAAGAGAGTTAGCTCTATGCCTAAAGAAGATAGGAAAATTCTCTCAATAGCTTGTGCAATTATTGAGAAATACGAGAATAAGTCATACCCAGGAATTATAATAAAGCCCTTAGAGCTTAGAGGAGGAATACAAATTCGTTCAAGAATTTCTCCAGTGAATTATGACTACTTCTCGTTACTAGTTTCATCCATCCTAGGAGTAAAAATCGATGATATTAGAGCGTATTTCTATAAATACCTATTAGGATTTGAAGTTAAACAGGATTCGCATTCCGTTTGGTTTAAGATATATCCTTTTGCTGTACCTTATGTTAGTCTATTAGGAACAGAGGCAGAGTTTGAATACATTGATAAAAAATTCACTGATAAACGAGGCCGAGCACTAGACCCTAAGTTAAAAATTATGTTTAAACTTGAGTTGCTCTACCAAATGGATGAGCTATATAAGCTTGCGTTGATTTGGCATAGCCTTAGTCATCCACCATATGAAGAATTAGAGCTTATCTCACAATTTACTGGATTGTCAAGAGAGCAACTATGTAATGTTGTTGTTGAGGATGTGATAAGTAAGTGCTTTATAGATCCATTTACATATGAATATGTGAAGGACGTAATTACGGAGCTTCATGGTAGAGCTCTAGCAAATATTATGACGATTTTTAGAATCATATTTGAGGGTCTTGGATATTCAGCTAGTTGTATAGTTAACAACTGCATATTTACTAAGGATGGGACTAAGCCTATATATATACGCTTCTACCCCTGGATAGAGACTAAATACTTCTTTTTCATCAAACCCCCTCCTAATGCAGTAAAGGTTATTGTTATTCAGGGCATACCTGTAGCATCATTTATTAATTCACAAATTGTGCAGGATACAGGTTCGGAGGGGTATCTCTGGCTATTTATAGAGAAGAACAAGATTGCCATTGCCTCGAATACGTATAAGCATGAAGATCATTATGAGTTTCTAAAGATCCTGAAAAATTACTTCATATTAGAGTTTTTAGGATCTGTTCCGAAGGAGTTAGAATCTCTGATAACTCAAGTTAAGCCTATTGAGGAACTTGAAAAGATTGGTGTTGAAGAACATGAGGTTAGGGTTGAGGAGGCTGAAGCTGTTTCAGGTATGTTTGTTGGTGTTAAGCCTTCTAGAGAGGTTCTTGAGGGTATTGTTGCTGAAGCTTTGAGGAGTTTAGGGTTTAGTGTTCAGACTAATGCTAAATTGCCTGCTAAGGGTGGTGATATTGAGGCTGATGTCTGGGGTGTTAAAAGTGTTGGTAGTACTCAGTTCAGAGTCTATGTATCATGTAAGAACTGGAGTAAGGATGTTGATAGGAGTGTTGTGGATCAAGAGTTCGGCAGAGTTCTGCAATTATACCAGTTGCCACATCTAAGAATCCTTGTGGTTAAGAGTTTGAGTGAATCAGCAAGAAAAGCAGCATTTGATGATGGTTTCTTTGTTATTGAGTTGGGGGAGAAGACAACAACTGGGAATGCTCGGGAGATATACAATATTGTCTACAACAAACTTAAAGAGATATTCATAGGTATAGCATCAAAGAGAAAATAATGAAGACAATTGAAAATTTGGAGAAGCTGTAAAGCTTCTAGAGGAAATCATACGACGCCAGAGAATTTCCACACAACTACCTTGAAATTCCTACGACTTTCCAAAAACATTTGTTGAAATTGATAAGCTCATAGATTTTAATCCCCTAGAACATGATATTAATTGATATTAATAGGGTCATTATTAATTGCCATCGAATTCTAGAGACATTGTTGTACCGCAGCAATAATTATTGTGTGTATGAGAGAAGATCCATAAGAAGCTTAAATGCATGCTACATCACAATCTCCTAGACTATATATGCTCATAACATTTTAATTCTGATCGCCTGAGAACATTGTATAGAGCTATTCCTCGCACTTTTTCCAGTCAATATATGTTATTGAACTTGTAGATGATATTGAATGTGAGTTAGTATGTGAAGGAAGTGTTTATAAACTTTCTTAAAGGGTTATGTAGTAAGCTAGAGAAGCCACTTATGCTTTATGAATGGTGAATGATGTGGTTAAATGTCCTTACTGCGGTTTTGAGGGTGAGTTCAAGCTTATAAAGACTTGGAAATTTAGGTTCTATGATGTTAGGAGGCTTCGATGCCCTAGATGCAGTAATGTGTTTAATCATTACCATGGCATTAGTCCCAGAACAGGTAGAGTATCTGAGTTCGTTATTAAGAGGTAGGTAGGGGTATTTATATGAGTAGTGAGCTTCCATTTACATTTGAGCTTTGGAGAAAGCTTGCTGAATATCTTGACAAATACCTGGTTGCTGGACGCAAGTTAAAGGCTATGCCTACAAATGCTGTGATATACTATGGTAAGAAACCAGATATTGTTATTGTTGATGATACGGGGATATCACAGCTTATTATAGAAACTAAAAGGAAGAGTGACGAGGGTAAGTTAGAGGATGTATATGAACCATTAGGAGAAGCTGTAGTTGCTCAAGCTTTGTGTTATGCAGCTTTAGCTTTAAAGCATCATAATTTAGACAGAACACCCCTCTTTGCCACGGCAAATAGGGATACCATAGTTATTTTTAAAGGTATTGATAGGGAGAAGTTAGACGAATTTGTAGATATTGAAAAGTGTAAGGAAAGCCATGTATCGCCAGAGGATTGGGCTAAAGCACTTAAGCTAAGTGCTTATAGCAAACTCCTTCACCAGGGGTATCTCTTAGCAAGGTTAGAGAAGCCATTATCCGAAGATACCATTAAAAAACTTTTTGAAGATCATGTAGCGAAGTGGATTATTAGAGCAGCTATAACCCCCGCACAGCTACATAGAGTGCTAGTTGACCAGCTTAGGTACGACGTTGAGAAGCTTCATGATGAATATGTTGAAGATGCTGTTAAGATTAGGGTGCTTAAAGAGCCTCAATACTTTAAAGAACTCCATGAATTAGCTACAAAGCAGGGCTATGCAAATGGTGTGCTAAATCCTGGCATACTTCTACTATGTCCAGATGAGGATCGCAAGTCTATAGAGAAAGTGTGTAGGCCTTTAGCCGAAAAAATTGGTAAAGTTCTTTCAAAAGCTAAAGATCCTCAGCAACTCTTCTCATTACTCACAAATATGGCTGATAAGTACGTAAATGAGCTTGTTGAATATTGTAAAGAAGAGGTGAAGCAAGGCAGAGTCCCTCCTATTATATGTAGTAAAAAGGTAAAGGATGCTATATCGTTTAGAAACCTCTCAATAATGATGACATATGCTCTTGCAGCTAAGATTCTAGCATACAAAGTTTTAGAATTGCATTATGATATACCTAAGCTTACACCTCTAGATACTAAGAGCCTCAGAAGCTCAGATGATATTGTTTATACATTAAACAAGTTCTTTGAGGAGATCCCCAAATGGGTTGAAGAGAAGCTTAAGGTTAAGGACTTTACACCAATATTTAAGACAGGGCTTTACGATAAGATTGTGTTTAAAGGGTTAGAGGCAGCTAATAGAGTTAATGCTTTGATAGAAATCGCTGATGCAATTAAGGAATCTCTTAAGTTACTTCCAGGCATAATAGGTTATGTCTACGAAGGCTTCATACCGCCCCGTGAAAGACATCAACTTGGACAATTCTATACACCTCCTGCTGTAGCAAGGCTCATTGCTAGGTGGACTATTAGATCTGGAAGTGATAAAGTTCTTGATGGAGGTTGCGGTTCAGGTACATTCCTTATAGAGGTTTACAAGAGGCTTCTACTACTAAAGTTTAATAAGGAATATGGCAAGAGTTACCCGACGTGTAGAGAAAACATCAATGAACATCAAGAAATATTAGATAACCTCTATGGAGTCGATATCAACGCTTTTGCAACACAACTAACATCGCTGCATTTAATGTTTATGGAGCCTAGATGCCCATTCTCAAGACTTAACATTGAGGTTAGAGACTTCTTCTCAATATCCCAAAAAGGTTTTGATGCTGTGATAGGCAACCCACCATATACTAGATGGGTTGAGATACCTGAGGCAACAAAGGAGCTTATCAAGAGTAGTGTTGGAGACTTAATGAGTAGGTATGATTTAGTTGCTGATATTAGGAGAGGGAGAGAGCCGGGAATCTATGTTTACTGGATACTTCACGCAACTAAGAACCTTCTTAAGAATGGCGGCAGACTAGGCATGATAATATCTAATACGTGGTTACAGACAGACTATGGTATAGACTTTGGAAGGTTCTTACTCGATAACTTCAAGATCAAGGCATTGATAGACATATCTTATAGACTCTTCGAGGCTCTAATATCAACTGTTATAGTGTTAGCTGAGAAGGAATCTGATGAAAATGCTCGCAAGAATAATGAGGTTCTACTTGTAAGGGTACCACCAATAGATAGTAAGCTTAGTGATAAAGAAGTTGAAGCAAAAGTTGATGAAGCTTTAAAGTGCATTGAAAACGCTATAGCTCCTAACTATGAATTCGACAAAACAGCTCTTGAAATATGCAGACAGAGATACGGTATTTGGTATCGCTTTGTTAGGCAATCAGAGATTCCAAGAGATAAGAAATGGATTAGCTTATTCTTTGAACGTGGAGAGGATATTGCGAAGATTATTGAAGCGCATCCATTAATGATAAGAGCTGGAGAATGGTTTAAGCCGAGTAGAGGTAATAGTATATGGTCTATTTGGGCTCTCGATCATGGTAAAAGACCCGATCTTGGGGCTAAGGACTTCTTCTACTTTAGTAGAGATAAGATAGCTGAGTGGGATGCAAAGGTTAAGGGATTCAGAGAAGCTGTGATGAAGTATTTGGTACCAGCTATAACAGCCTCTAGATATGTGAAGACGTTCACATTTACGGAGAGAGACTGGATGGAGATAAGGGATAGAAAGAGTAGATCGAGAGGAAAAGAAAAGTACTTAGATGCGTGGATCCTAGTGCTTCACGAGCCCAGGGAGAAAATACCTCAACCACTACATGAATACATTAGGTGGGGTGAAACAGAATGCAGAACAGAGATTAGAGGTACGAGAGGTGGTGGTAGGATATGTAGTGAGGCTGAGGCATGTAGGGCTAGGGAAGAGGCTAGAGAAGAAGCTGAAGAAGGTGAAGAATCATACTTCTATGGATGGTATGATTTAGGAGGCTATATACCAGCATTGGTAATGGCAATATATCACCCGAGGTATCATCCACAATTCTTCTTAGTCACGGTACATCCCCTAATAACATATGGTAACATGATCACATTCATATCAAGAACTAAAATCATAATGAAAGAATTTATTTACGATCCGCTGGAATATAACAAAAATAATATTATAGACAATGTGAAGTCGGAGATCACGCTTGATGAAACAGAAATAAAGGCTATACTATCATATCTTAACTCAACATTTAACTGGATATGGCTCGAACAAAATGCAGGCTATGCTGCTAAAGGGCCTCTAAGTATTGAAGTTAATGTTGTTGAGAAAATGCCTATACTGAATATCAAGAAAGTTGATAGAAGGTATGTTGAGGAGCTTGCTCAACTCTTTGATAAGCTTGAGTCTGCAGCACGATTAATAATAGGTACTGATGTCTCGTTGTCTAAGGAGAGTGAAGAGGAAAGTGAGGAAGAGGAGGAGGGTGGTAAAAAGCTTAGGATGTTTAAGGAGCTGAGACCAGTGTTTAGGGAAATAGATAGCAAGATCGCCGAGATCTTAGGGGTGTCCATCGATATCGATGAGCTTTGGAGATATGCTTGGGAAATGATGGAGAGAAGGATTAAAGGTGCGGGTAGAAAAGTTGCGCCAGGGACTGAAGGAGTGGAGCTAGCTACATCTGCTAAAGAAGTGAAGAAGAGTAGAAAAAGAGGTAAGAAGAAGGACTCACAAGATAAAGTAGTACCACTTACAAAATGGTTTAAGCAGGATAGTAAAGTTAGTGATGGTGAAGGCGAAATTAAGTAGAATCACTTCTTAAGCAGCTCAAATTTTGGGAGAGATTATGATGCCCATTATTGAAGAGGGTCTAAAGTATTATGAAGCATTTATTAATGAACCCAATAATTGTTGCAGACTTATTGAAGCTTCTCTTAGCGAGTGTTATCATTGGCTTTCTCAAAGCTTTGAAGAGTCTAAGGATATTACTTGTAGCTTTAGAAACCTCATCAATGGTTATGAGCTTAGCTACTTGAATGACTTGGTCAAGGCATTTATAGAGGTTAGAGACAATAGTGTTAGGATTGATTTTAGAGGCTTTGTCTTTGTACCTGAACATGCCTCCGGATCTGAGATGAACCTCTTCAACATTGTTTATGAGTTTAGTAATAAAGGTGAGAAGCTATACTTTGACAACCCTCTTGGAGAACCTTGTGAAACTAGTGAGGGTGAAGCTATCAACGCCTTGCTGGATACTTTAGCAAAAATCTTTAAGCTTTGTGAGGAGAGAGGCTAGGTGGTGAGCTTCTTTGGGTTACGAGATAGAGGTTAGGGTTGTTGATGAGGAGAGTGGTTGAAGGAAGCAGTTGTTAAGATTCATGGAAGAGTTGTAGCTGTAATACCATTTAAAGATGAGGAATCTTTGAAGAGGGTTTTGGAGGGTGTTAAAGCTTTGAGGGATTAGGTGAGATAAGCAATGTCTTTAATTCCAATAACCAAGGAGCTTATTGATGTGTTGGAGGAGTTTAGGAAGAGTTTTGGAGAGAAATGGTTATCGATTAATGTAAGCCAGAGAGTATTTAGAGCGCAACGAATACCGTTCGTAAGTTATGAGCAACTTATGAAAATGGGTCTTCAGAAAGCACAGGTATTGAATAAGCTCGCATCTATATTCAATAGGTACTGGAAGGACTTCATCGAAGATACTTATGGAGAGAAAATAGATCTCTACAAGATTTTACAGGATATAATTGGTGATGAGGCTAGGAACGAGACTAGAGCTGTTGAGCAATGGTTTAGAGGCTCAATAACAACACAGGAATTTGCAGAATACGTAGCACAAGAACTGCAACGCAGGTTAGAGAAGGAGATAGAGGTTGCTATAGGACGTTTCAAGCAAGTTTATTAGGTAAATTAACTAACATTTTCTTGCTAGATCTTTTAAGATGTCATTAAAGGTGTTTTAAGCTGTGAACTCAGCTGTGAAGGAGCTTGAGGAGTACTATAGAAGGATGATTGTTAAGTTAGTCAAGGAGGCTGGAACTTTAATAAGAATTGAAGTTGTGAAGAGATAGGCTTTAACTGCTGAAATAAACCTTAGCTATGCAGAATCTCTTAGAAATCTTCTGCAAGAAGATTATAACATTCTGGCTAAGCCTCTTGAGAATGTGCTTAGAGAAAGCTTTGATAAGTTTACGAAGGGTGAGGATATAGGCAGAATTATTACAGACTGGCTCTCAACATCCTTAGCAAGCTACATATATGCATCTTTTCAGCGACCAATACCTGAAATTGTAGAGCATGTAAAAACAGTTAATAACTTTCTTACCCTAGTTAATAAAATTATTGAAGAGCTTAATAAGGAAGGTATATACCTTAACCCTATAGAGCCCGTAACTATACCTGCGCAACAAGATGTCTTTGCAATTGCAAGAACCTTGAAAGAAGCCCTTAATAGACTTAACATGGCGATAGACATTCTCAAAGGCTTAAGTGATGTTACTAAAGAATGGGCAAAGACTTAAAGCTCTACCTGTTTTGCTTTTAAACTACAAAACAATTTTTAATTACATCACGCTTTTTGTTGAGATTCTTGAACAGAATTACTCTTAGTTAATGTTGCTAGCTTTTCTTGAACCCACTTCTCTAATTCATCTTGAGCCTTGAGATCTCTTGAAATAACACCCCAAATGCTGCGCAAGAGTTTCTCCTTACGATACAC
>Ga0326761_1000437_pt1 | contig 9878 bp, 1 predicted proteins | sample GCREP_P_FD_207739 | JGI IMG/M metagenome (GOLD analysis project Ga0326761, IMG submission 207739) | Hot spring water microbial communities from Geyser Creek Basin, Yellowstone National Park, WY, United States - GCR.EP_P | ecosystem: Environmental > Aquatic > Thermal springs > Unclassified | place... | reverse complement strand
AAAAAATCTTCAGTTATGGTTTCTGCTCGGATTGAGGAAAAGGTTAAGGTTGCTGACTTAGTTTTTAGGATAGACCAAACTTTTTTAAGCAATGATAAGTCTGCAAATTCAAGCCCAATCAGCCCCACCTTGCTTTTTTCTGGAAGTTTTTTACAAGCTTCTAAAAGGGCTACTTTATCTACCGCCCTTGGTGGTCGGAAAAGATAACCTGCAAGGCAAAACCTGCAGCTTCTTCCGCATCCTCGAAACACCTCTATAAGATATGAATTCTTGAACTCTGCCTTCTCAGAAATTAAGTAAGAAACCACGGGATTAAAACCGCTTTTTGCCTTCGCAACCTTGACCTCCTCTTTGGGCTGATGGGGAGTATAAAAAAATGGAAGTGCATTTAAGCCTTCGATTAATTTTGCCTTGTTGTCTATCCATTCAAAAAAGAGGGGAACAACCGCATCTTCCATTTCTTCCCATTCTCCGAAGAAAAAACCATCAAAGAAAGGGAAGAGCGGGGTAGGATTTGCAGTGATAGCTACTCCTCCAGCAAAAACTATCTGGTCTCTATTTTCTGGTGAAAGAGGTATTCCAGCATTGGAAAGCATTTTGAGAGCGTTTATAAAATCAACCTCAAAGGGAATGGCAAAGAGGATTATTCGGAAATCCTTTAATGGACGAGAGGATTCTATAGAAAGGGGCTCATCAGTTTTGCTAAAGAAGACTCTTTCGCAAACTATCTCCTCATAGGAGTTTAAGCGTTGATACAGGAAGAGGAAGCCAAGATTTGACATCCCCACCGAATACTCATTAGGGAAGACAAGGGCTATAGGTATTCTTCCTGTCCATTTCTTTTTGTAGTATCCTTGTTCATGGTGTAACCTCTTCATGCCTTTAATGTAAGATTAAGGCGATTATAAAGCAAGCTTAATTTCCCCCTCTTGACAATAAAAAAATTCTGATTAAATTATTTTGTGCTCTTTGAAAATGGAAGGTTGGCTTCCTTAAAGAGGGGAGAACGAACCCCTCTTGACAAACTTGAAAGCTGAGTTAAATTTAAATATAGCTCTTTAAAAGGAAGGTTCTAAAAAAATATCCCCTTCAGATAAGGAAGGGGATATTCCTCTTGACAAAAGTGAAGGTTTGATTTATTATTTAAATTGTCGATCTTTGAAAAGTGAATAGCGCCCTGTTAGGGCCCCGAAGCTTTTGCGGCCGGCACCCTACGTCAACGTAGGGTGTTTTTTGAGCCGGGTTAAATTTTTTCTGAGGGTTTGATCCTGGCTCAGGGCGAACGCTGGCGGCGTGCCTAACACATGCAAGTCGTGCGGGAACGGGCTTCGGCCCTAGTACCGCGGCAGACGGGTGAGTAACACGTGAGTAACCTGTCCTCGGGTCTGGGATAACCACCCGAAAGGGTGGCTAATACCGGATAAAGTCACCGGGCGCAAGCTCGGTGATGAAAGGGGGCCTCTGCATAGCAAGCTCCTGCCTGAGGAGGGGCTCGCGGCCCATCAGCTAGTTGGTGGGGTAACGGCCCACCAAGGCGATGACGGGTAGCCGGCCTGAGAGGGTGGTCGGCCACACGGGCACTGAGACACGGGCCCGACTCCTACGGGAGGCAGCAGTGGGGAATCTTGGGCAATGGGCGAAAGCCTGACCCAGCGACGCCGCGTGGGGGAAGAAGGCCTTCGGGTCGTAAACCCCTGTTCTGGGGGAAGAACCCTGACTAGGTTAAGAGCCTAGTCAGGCTGACGGTACCCCAGGAGAAAGCCACGGCTAACTGCGTGCCAGCAGCCGCGGTAATACGCAGGTGGCGAGCGTTGCCCGGAATTACTGGGCGTAAAGGGTGCGTAGGCGGCCGGACAAGTCGTAGGTTAAAGCCCGGGGCTCAACCCCGGAAAGGCCTACGATACTGTCTGGCTTGAGGGCTGGAGAGGCTGGCGGAATTCCCGGTGTAGGGGTGAAATCCGTAGATATCGGGAGGAACACCGGAGGGGAAGCCGGCCAGCTGGACAGTCCCTGACGCTGAGGCACGAAAGCGTGGGGAGCAAACCGGATTAGATACCCGGGTAGTCCACGCTGTAAACGATGGGTGCTAGGTCTGGGGAGGTAATCTCTCCGGGCCGAAGCTAACGCGTTAAGCACCCCGCCTGGGGAGTACGGCCGCAAGGCTGAAACTCAAAGGAATTGACGGGGGCCCGCACAAGCGGTGGAGCACGTGGTTTAATTCGATGCAGAGCGAAGAACCTTACCCGGGCTTGACATGCCAGGGTTGTACCCCGGTGGAAACACTGGGGGAGCGTGGGGTTTTCTCACGCGCTCTGGCACAGGTGCTGCATGGCTGTCGTCAGCTCGTGTCGTGAGATGTTGGGTTAAGTCCCGCAACGAGCGCAACCCCTGCCCTTAGTTGCTACCGGGTAAAGCCGGGCACTCTAAGGGGACTGCCGGGGATAACCCGGAGGAAGGAGGGGATGACGTCAAGTCCGCATGGCCCTTATGCCCGGGGCTACACACGTGCTACAATGGGGGGTACAGAGGGTTGCGAACCCGCAAGGGGGAGCTAATCCCAGAAAGCCCTCCTCAGTTCGGATCGGGGTCTGCAACTCGACCCCGTGAAGCCGGAATCGCTAGTAATGGCGGATCAGCATGCCGCCGTGAATACGTTCCCGGGCCTTGTACACACCGCCCGTCACACCACGGAAGCCGGTTCCACCCGAAGTCGCTATCCCAACCCGGGCAACCGGGAGGGAGGCGCCTAAGGTGGGGCTGGTGACTGGGGTGAAGTCGTAACAAGGTACCCCTACCGGAAGGTGGGGGTGGATCACCTCCTTTCTAAGGAGTTAAAAATAGGGGTCCTGCAGGGCGCTATTCCTAATAAATTTTTGTTCTTTGACATACTAAATAAGGTGAACGGACAACTGTGGGCCTATAGCTCAGCTTAGGTTAGAGCGCACGCCTGATAAGCGTGAGGTCGGAGGTTCGAATCCTCCTAGGCCCATTCTCTTTTTTATGAGGATGGGTCTAAGGGGATTTGTGGGGGTGTAGCTCAGTTGGGAGAGCGCCGGCTTTGCAAGCCGGAGGTCGACGGTTCGAGTCCGTTCACCTCCACCACTTTTGTTAAGTGGTGGGAGTGAATTTGATCTTTGACAAGTGAATAGAGGTTTACATCTTGGCATCTTTAAGCTGGATTCTGTAGTCAAGCTACTAAGGGCTGGCGGTGGATGCCTCGGGTGCGGGAGGCGATGAAGGGCGTGGTAAGCTGCGATAAGCCCCGGGGAGCCGCACACAGGCGTTGATCCGGGGATGCCCGAATGGGGAAACCCGGCTGGGGTAATACCCAGTCATCCGCAAGGGTTACCTTGCGGAGGCGACACCGGGGGAAGTGAAACATCTCAGTACCCCGAGGAAAAGAAATCAACCGAGATTCCCCTAGTAGCGGCGAGCGAACGGGGAGGAGCCTAAACCAGGCAGGTGTCAAAGCCCGTGGGCGTTGCCTGTCTGGGGTCGTGGGACTGTGCCGGAGAGGGCCACGGACCTCTCGGGGAGTTACAAAACCATCTCTCTAGCCGAAGGCGCCTGGAATGGCCCGCCAGAGAGGGTGAAAGCCCCGTAGGCGAAAGGGAGATGGTCTCCCTGGGCACAGATCCCGAGTAGCACGGGACACGAGGAATCCCGTGTGAATCAGGGGGGACCACCCTCCAAGGCTAAATACTACCCGCACACCGATAGCGCACTAGTACCGTGAGGGAAAGGTGAAAAGAACCCCGGGAGGGGAGTGAAATAGAACCTGAAACCGCCAGCCTACAAGCGGTCGGAGGGGAGGAGTAATCCTCCCTGACGGCGTGCCTTTTGCATAATGAGCCCGGGAGTTGCCGTCGGTGGCGAGGTTAAGCCGTTGAGGCGTAGCCGTAGCGAAAGCGAGTCCGAATAGGGCGTTTAGTCGCCGGCGGCAGACCCGAAGCGGGACGATCTACCCATGGCCAGGGTGAAGGTGGGTTAAGACCCACTGGAGGCCCGAACCGGTGGAGGGTTAAAACTCCTCGGATGAGCTGTGGGTAGGAGTGAAAAGCTAATCGAGTCCCGTGATAGCTGGTTCTCCCCGAAATGCATTGAGGTGCAGCCTCGGGTGGTCGCTGCCGGGGGTAGAGCACTGTTTGGGCTAGGGGGCTTAACGGCCTACCGAACCCAGGCAAACTCCGAATACCGGCAAGCGCAGCCCGGGAGTGAGTCTTAGGGCGATAACGTCCTAGGACGAGAGGGCAAGAACCCAGACCGCCAGCTAAGGCCCCCAAGTCCTGGCTAAGTGGAAAAGGAGGTGCCCCTGCTAAGACACCCAGGATGTTGGCTTAGAAGCAGCCATCATTTAAAGAGTGCGTAACAGCTCACTGGGCGAGCGGGGGTGCGCCGAAAATTACTCGGGGCTTAAGCCAGGCGCCGAAGCTGCGGGTCTGCACGCAATGAGCGTGCAGGCGGTAGGGGAGCACTCCAGTTGCCGATGAAGGTAGACCGACAAGGTCTACTGGAGGTGCTGGAGGAGAGAATCCGGGCACGAGTACGCGATAAGGAGGGTGAGAATCCCTCCCGCCGTAAGCCCAAGGTTTCCTGGGGAAGGGTCGTCCGCCCAGGGTTAGCCGGCCCCTAACCCGAGGCCGAAAGGCGTAGGGGATGGGAAGTGGGGTTAATATTCCCCCGCCACCAGGATGGAGGCCAAGGGGTGACGCAGGAGGGAAGGGCTCCGGGGCTGTATGGTTGGCCCTCCAAACCTCTAGCCCGATGATGGACCGAGGCAAATCCCGGTCCGGAGGGTGAGGGGGAGTAAGCAACCGAGAGCTACGGCTCTCGGGAAGGAGCTCGGACCACACTGCCAAGAAATAACCTCGTGGCCGATGAAGTCCTGGTGACCGTACCGCAAACCGACACAGGTGGGCGGGCAGAAATCTGCCAAGGCGCGTGGGGTAACCCTGGCTAAGGAACTCGGCAAATTGACCCCGTAACTTCGGGAGAAGGGGGGCCCACTTTGGTGTAGGCCCTTGCGGCCGAGGCTGAGGTGGGTCGCAGGGAATCGGCGGTGGCGACTGTTTACCAAAAACACAGGGCTCTGCTAACTCGTAAGAGGACGTATAGGGCCTGAGGCCTGCCCGGTGCTGGAAGGTGAAGGGGTGGGGTTAGCGGGATTTATTTCCTGCGAAGCTCCGCCCTTAAGCCCCAGTAAACGGCGGCCGTAACTATAACGGTCCTAAGGTAGCGAAATTCCTTGTCGGGTAAGTTCCGACCTGCATGAACGGCTTAACGACTGCCGCGCTGTCTCAGCCAGGGGCCCAGCGAAACTGTAGTCTCGGCGAAGATGCCGAGTACCCGCGGTGGGACGGAAAGACCCCGTGCAGCTTTACTGCAGCTTGGCATTGAATCTTGGGGTAGGATGTGCAGGATAGGTGGGAGGCTGTGAAGCGGGGGCGCCAGCTCCCGTGGAGCCACCGGTGAGATACCACCCTTCCTACCTCAGGGTTCTAACCTGCGGGGGTTAGCCTCCCGAGGGACAGTGCCTGGCGGGCAGTTTGACTGGGGCGGTCGCCTCCTAAAGGGTAACGGAGGCGCCCAAAGGTCCCCTCAGGTGGTATAGAAATCCACCGTTGAGTGTAAGGGCATAAGGGGGCTTGACTGCGAGGCCGACAGGCCGAGCAGGGGGGAAACCCGGGCCTAGTGACCCGGTGGTCCTGTGTGGAAGGGCCATCGATCAACGGATAAAAGTTACGCCGGGGATAACAGGCTGATAGCGCCCGAGAGTTCACATCGACGGCGCTGTTTGGCACCTCGATGTCGGCTCATCCCATCCTGGGGCTGAAGCAGGTCCCAAGGGTCGGGCTGTTCGCCCGTTAAAGGGGTACGTGAGCTGGGTTCAGAACGTCGTGAGACAGTTCGGTCCCTATCCACCGCGGGCGCAGGAGGCTTGAGGGGAGCTGCCCCTAGTACGAGAGGACCGGGGTGGACGCACCTCTGGTGGCCCGGTTGTTCCACCAGGAGCAGTGCCGGGTAGCCATGTGCGGACGGGATAACCGCTGAAAGCATCTAAGCGGGAAGCCCACCCCAAGATAAGGCCTCCCGAGAGTGGGGCAACCCACTCCCTGAAGGGCCCGGGGAGAACACCCGGTTGATAGGCCGGAGGTGGAAGCCCAGCAATGGGTGGAGCTGACCGGTACTAATCGCCCGTGCGGCTTGGCTGCAGGTCCAGCTTAAAGATGCCAAAGATGTAACCTCTATTCACTTGAGAAAATTTTTTTATAGATTTCCCGGGTGCCCATACCGGAGGGGAAACACCCGTTCCCATTCCGAACACGGTCGTTAAGCCCTCCAGGGCCGATGGTACTGGGTGGTCTACCCACCTGGGAGAGTAGGTCGGTGCCCGGGAATTTTTTTTGTTTTGAATAAAAAGTGTTCAAGTTTTAATATTAACTCTTTTGATTTCCAATCATCAACTTTTTAACTTTGTCAAAATATAGAGTCAATCATTTTTATTAGCTGGGGTAGGAAGGTGGTCGCGCAGGAAGGTTTCTGCCTTCCTGTGAGGAAAGTCCGGGCTCCACAGGGGAGGGCGCCGGGTAATACCCGGAGGGAGTAATCCCTGGAAAGGGCCACAGAAAACAGACCGCCCACTGCCCCTATCTTAGGGGTAAGGGCAAGGGTGAAAAGGTGGGGTAAGAGCCCACCGCAAGCCCTGGTAACAGGGCTTGGCACGGCAACCCCCGCCTGGAGAAAGGCCAAACAGAGCCATGGGTGCCCCGCCCGAAGGCTCGGGTAGGCCGCTTGAGGCAGAGAGGTAACTCTCTGCCCAAGAGAAATGACCACCACCTGGGCACAACCCAGGGACAGAACCCGGCTTACCTACCCCAGCTTTTGTGTTTATTTTTTACTATGAGCTTAATCGATAACTTAAACAAATTGAATAATAACTACACCACTTACAATTACTATTTTTATCTACAAAATAAAAATAAGGCGTAGTTAACATATGAACAATCATTTGTCGTAAAAGGTTCGGAAATTTGTTAATTTTAAAAAGTTCTGCTTTGTTTATAGATAAACTTTCTTCAGGCTCGTCTTTTGAGGTTATTTTGATTAAAGTCGGTTTAATAGAAGAATAGCCTGAGTTGATAAGGTTTCTTTTTTCTATTTCGAGCCAAAGATAAAATGTTAATTGAAAATTGTTTAGATTACTTCCAAAGAGGCTTTTCCAATCTTCAAGTTTTTTTTGATGCTCATAAGAGGTTTGGGATGGTTTAAAGTCCTCTTCTATTTTAACATTCAGAAATTTTTGAAAAACACTCCGTCTAAGACCAGCAGATGCGCTAGTTTTAAGGTCAAGGATAAGATAGTTAAGTGACCCAGATGCTTCTTCTTCCATGCGAAGGTCGTATCTTCCATATAGCTTAACCGTAGAAAGACCTTCATAGCCACCCATCGTTAAGTCAGCTATAACTTCATCTTCTATTCCTAAAACTCTTCTTTTAATTCTCTGCCCCATGAGAGCCTTAAAATATTTTTCTAAGAAACCTTTAATCAGCATTCTCACCATTAGGTCTGACAAGGGGTCGAATTTTTCACTCAACTTCATTTCCTCCCAGACATTTTCTACTGTCTCATCAACCTTTTGAACCACCTCTTCAAAATCTATAAAATCGTTAGTTTTTATCCAAGGTTTTAAAAGCTCTTCAAGGATTTTATGGGTGATCTTACCCAAAAATGCAGCCTCGCTTTCTTCTTCTTTTATTTTTAACAGATACCCAAAATAGAATTTGGCTGGGCATCGAAGATAAGTTTCAAAGAAAGAACGGCTTACTTTTGTATTTTTAAGATATGAAAGGATGAGCTCTCTATGCTCGTCTGTGACCGGGATCCCTTCTTGAAAATTCCTTTTTGGAAAGCTTCTCAGAGGAGTTTCTTTTGATAAGCTTTGTCCAGATTTAGCAAACTCATACCTTAAACGAGGGATAAACCTTGAGGGCTCATTAGCAGAGTCTTCACCTTCAACTCCAATGTAGGTTATAAATAGCTCATCTACACTCTCAAGAAAGGTGAGAAAGTAGTAATCCCAGAGAGAAGAGGTGAAAACAGGAAGACCAAAGTAGGAGCGCATCTCATCGGTAAGAAGGGGATTGAAATCTTCCCTTGGGGGAAGGACCCCTTCGTTCAAGTCCAAAAGATAGGCTTTTTCGAAGTTTAACAATCGGGTTTCTAAAAATCCAAGGATTTGAAGCCCCTTTAGCGGTTCCCCAGAGAGATAGTATTTTGCCCTCTCTAAAAGTTTCCGTAGTTGATACAAGGGATATCTCCTATCCTTTAATCCTTCCCAGAGCTCATTTTGTAAGAAGAGAGGAAGAACTTCCGTTCTAAGGTAAGTTAAATAAGCAATTAACTCCGCATCATCTTTTGGAAAGAGAGGCAAAAGAAGTCTTAAGACCTCTTCTATAGCTTGAGCAAGCCTTGCCGGTTCGTCTCCATTTTCCCAGTTTCTAAAGAATAGGTCATGAATTTTTGAAAGTTCAGTTTGTAAAAACGAACCTTCAGAAACTCCTATTAAAGCTTCTACTTCATCCAAGCTTACTCTACCATACTTATTTTGTAATACCTTAGAAAGAACTTCTAATAATTGTGGAAGGAAGGGGAATAAAAGTCTAAGTAAAGGTTGGGTTAGGAACTCAAGATACTTCGCCACTGGATATCTATCGTCAACCCTTTCTTTTTGGAGCTTTATGATGTTTAAAAGCAGGATGTTGATAGGATGATGATAAAGAGGGAAGCTTTGGGCAATGTTTATCTCCTGTAGCGGCGAATGTTCTCCCTCTTCTACTACTTCTTCAAGGGCATGAATTAAAGGGACTAAGGTTTCTTCTCTTGGAACGATTAACGCAATCTTTTCGGGAAGGCTCTCTGCTGAGAGCCCGTCGACATCTTTTTTCAAGTTGGAACAAACAAGCTCAATCTCTTCATGAACATCTGAGGTTTCAGAGATGATGACCGACGGAAGTTTTTTGCTACTTTCTATGCCCGCATCAAGGGTCAACCTTTCAGTAGTAAGCCCTAAATCTTTAAAGGTTTTTTGCAAGATGGGATGGGGGTCAGCTTTTTCAGCATCCCAAGCAAAAACAAAGGTAGTGTCAAGGTTCTCTATTTTGGCAAGCTCAACAAAAGCTTTTAGCAGATTGCTTTCACTTTTTCTTAAGGCGGCAAAACCACAAAAGTAAAAAGATGAGACCTTTAGTTTTTTATAAGAATCTGCTTCTTGTAAATTTTCAGTAATCTTTTGCAGGAGTTGAGCTTGAGAGAAATAGTTGAGACTTGCACTACGGGATTTAAAATGTTCATATACCTTGGTTAAATTTTCTAAAAATTCTTGAGCTTTGTTTGGCAGTCCCTCAGGTGGGATTTTAAGGTCTTTTGGAGTTAGTCCTTCCTTTTCAAGTTCTTCAAAGACTTGTAAATAATGTCTTGTCCAATAGACATCCTCTTCGGGGTCTTTAAAGTTAAGTCCAAGTTCTTTAAGCGTCCTAAGGAGTAAAAGCTCAAACCCAGCATCTGTAAGAAGCTTGTAGGAAAAATCTATAAGTCTTTCACCACAGAAGTTGATAAACTCTTCCCAGGAAAAGATCTTGGGTAAAAAAAAGGATTCTGAACTTTTATTTTGGATGAGCCTTCGAGCAAAATAAAGGCAGGCTCTTCGCGTGGGGAATACAAATGCTACTTCAAGGGGATTATATTTTTTTTCTTCTAAGTCTCTAAAATAAAGCCTTGAGAGGTTATCTAAAAAGTGAGAGCTGGGTGGAATGAGATAGCTTCTCAGCATATTTTTCCTCTTCTTTTCTTTCTCTTAAAATCTCTTTTAAAGCCGGAGG
>Ga0326761_1000431_pt1 | contig 9931 bp, 9 predicted proteins | sample GCREP_P_FD_207739 | JGI IMG/M metagenome (GOLD analysis project Ga0326761, IMG submission 207739) | Hot spring water microbial communities from Geyser Creek Basin, Yellowstone National Park, WY, United States - GCR.EP_P | ecosystem: Environmental > Aquatic > Thermal springs > Unclassified | place... | reverse complement strand
GACAGCCTGCCTAGCCTTAACAAGATAGTCTGAGACCTGCATCCTACCCCTAACGAGGTCGAAGGTGTAGTTGAAAAGCTTCCTCCTAAGATGAGCCCTGGGGTCCCCGAGGAAACCCTTAAACTCCCTAGGAAAACTCCAGCCAAGACCGCCTAAAAGCTTAGAAGTATCGTCGAGGAGAAGTTTCAAAGCATCAATCCAAGCATAAACCCTAGAAAGACCCCCCTCGTCGACAAAAGCACTAACAACAGAGTCCTTCAACTTCTCAATTAAAACCTCACCACGAGGATCCCTGAAGAGAATCCTACCACGAGAAACCCTAACATAGCGTCTAATCTCACTAAGGTAACCCTCGACCACGTCAGCAACATCCACTTGTTTCAAGAGAAGCAAACCTCCCCGGACTCCAAGGTTAAGTAGTACAAAGGTATAAGCTTAAGAACCTACCCATGCTAACCTTTCACCAGCAATTCCCGCGTTAGAGGCAACCTCTAATTCCATTGAGCGAATTCCATAGCAAACCCCCCCACTACCTCTCCGCACATGCAGGCTTTTCATGACACAGTACACATCCATTATATTATGCTAATACGCCTAGTACAAGTTTCACGTGTAGGGATGTTGAGGTAGGAGCTTGTAGAGAGCTGATAAATTTGGAGTTATGGGTGGGATTTATCGTGTGGTGAGCCCGCGGGGATTCGAACCCCGGACCTCCGCCGTGTAAGGGCACAGACATATGATTGTTTCATATTCATGCGATATGAATGGTTTCCCGCACTCATATAGGCTCGCATCTTCACATTCATACCAGCGCATTCTGATATGAGCTTGCTTAATTAGGTGTTGCTCTTTCTACCTTAATGGAATATAAGCCTCTTGTTAACACACTCGACGTATCTGTCTCCTAGGATTCCCCCTCTTCCTATCATCATCTGCTGGCGTGTATGCTGAGCACACGACATGCATGCCACATCGTGTCACATGATTAAATCATGCTACCACACCCGCCACGGTCTGTCTCGCGATTGTCTCACACGCGATTGTCGCGGTGAGACAGTGATTGTCGTGCGTCTCAGTCTCATGTGGTGTCCCACGAGTGTCTCATGTGTGTCACGAGATGTCTCTTGAGACGCCTTGAGACAGCCCATGAGACGCTGAGACAGACCGTGGCACGACAAGACGGTTGCCGACGATCCTTTTTTTATATCATGAGCGTTAAGAACCGAGGAGAAGTTGTCATCCCATATCTTTTGCATCTTGAACTTTTGAGATATAAATTGAATACATATAGTTTTGGTTTTGGATGGTGATTAACGCTATGGTATGCCTTTACACGCCAATATGATGGTATTGAACGCTTATAAGGCTCGGATCTATAAGTTAGCTACGGGTGGTGGGGGGTGTTTGCACTCGCAGTCATAGGCATGAAGAATCTAATCTTTGAAGATATAGCTAGAGCGACTGCAGCACTAGAGGTGGTGTGGCGTAGAGGCATTAAAGCTAACATTGTAGTGGGAAGAGAGATACAACCCGAGATGTATGGTATTAACTACAGATTCGATTACGCTCTCTATGACATAACCATACCAGTAGATATCAAGGGTCTCGTGAAAAACCAGCGTCCTGTGGCCATTGTTGAAGATTCGAGAGACCTGGCAAGACTTCGTCAACGTGAAAAAAGGCTAAGTAAGGACCTTGAGAAGCTTGACATAGAGGTATTTTACATTCATGTTGCTGATGTAAGTACTAGCAAGGAGGATCTCATTAAACAGGATGTCCTTAAGCTCAGCACTATGATCTATGGTAATAATTGGTATAGGCTCGGGGTGAGTATATGACACTAGCTCGACTTAACCCTGAGGTAATAGAGGACATTATCAATTATCATAATAAGGAGCTACCAAAGGATCCTAATGCTAAGATTGACGACCTACTACTTGTAAGTAATAGCATTTCTAAAGCTGTAGAAACACATTTGGGGACGCTTACAGTAGTCATTGGCTATGGTAGTTATGGCACCGGTAAAACCTGGACTTCCTATAAAATATTCCATGAGTTAAAGAATAGAGCATACGTTACTTACATCCCCATACGTATATATAAGAATGTCATTGGAAGTAGTAATAAGTGTGTTAAGAATAGTAAGGGAGAGGTTTCGTTAGTTGGTACTATAATTGCTGAAGCATTAGTGAAACCTGCGTCATTAAAGCAAACAGTTGGAGAGGTTCTTACAAATGCTCCTGATCTTCAAGGCATTGTTATATGCGGACGAACAATTGAAGAAGTTATTAGTGACTATCATGCATACTTAGTAAAGAGTATGGAATACTATCCCTACCATGTCATATTACTAGACGAGTTTGACGCAGGCATAGAGACTTTAGCTGATATTGAGGCTATTGTAGATGCTGTACAGATACTTAGGAGTATGATTGATAGGTACGGAAGAAGTAGGGTAGCGATAGTAGCACTTATGGCTCCCATCTCGTCACAGAGCCTTGGTAGAGAGTGGGCAGATGTACCGATCTACAGAGTAGTAATTGATAGACTTAAAAGCAGAGTCATAACAACATCAGGACCTTACGAAGCTGTAGCTCTACTAGGTTTAGATCTTGGTACACAACAAAGTGCAAGAACCATGCTTATAGAGTTCATTAAGAAGGCTGTTGAAATTATTAACAAGAAGCTTGGAACTCACATTAGTGTATCAGAGACAGAGGAAGCAGTTGATATACTGGTTAAGATTTGGCCTACTATGAGGTGGTGCAGGGATGTTGCAGTAAAAGGATTAGCTAAAGCAATATCCGAAGCTCTCAATAACGGTATAACGCAAGTTAATATCCTAAACTATATTTATGATGCTATCAAGGATTTGCTTGCTTTAGAGCACATCTCTGATGTAGAAAAAGTATTTATTGGGAAGGCATGGGGAAGCATGTTCAAGAATATAGAGATAGATAGGCTTGATAGACTTAAGGGGTTCTGCGAAGAGATATTAAAAGTTGCATGCCCTGATTGCGAATTCTATAAATATAGTTATAGAAAAGAGAGGGGCTTTGTATCTCTATTCTATCGGATACAAAGGGTTGTTAAAAAGGAGAAGAAACACGAAGTTGAGATTAAGTCTGCTGATGTAGCCTTCTGGCTAAGGTTAAGCGATATAACTGATAAATCAATTTCAAAGGCTACGAAGATCTTTGCTAAAGTTAATTATGTCGTGCCTATTATACCCAGCAATATTAAAATTGAGAGTCCTATCGAAAAGATGATTACACCGATAACCCTCACGCCAATTGAGATGTACTACTTGCTTACAGCAGCTTCTAAAGCGATTAATGCAAAACTTCAAGAGCATCTCGAAGGGGTACTTAGGGAGAGAGTTCAAGAGCATGCACCAAAACTGGGAAGGATGCTTGGTGGTGTACTTGCTTAACGAATCTATACTAGATTCCATACTTAATAACGTTATTAAAAGTGATGGAAAGATTAAAAAGGGTGAGCCAAACGAATATAAAAAGGTTGTAGATACTCTTGCAAAATCTCTGAAGGAGTTCAAACAAGGTAAAAGCTCTACTGTATATCTACCATTTGCTTATCCTCTCGAACATAAGGGTATAGAGCGTTGTCTAGCACCTATAATGGGGGAAAACGTAACTGCGGAAGGGGTATACGCCAAGCTTACGAAGTTACTAGGGGAAGTAGTAGCTTTAGACTTTAAGTATCCGACATCTAAGCATGAGGAGGCTGCAAAGAAGTGTAGGGAATTTGTGGAGCAAGGGCATAGGGTAGATATAAATGAATGCTTAAGGATGCTCTTAACAATCAATAGAGAAACGTTGTTTCATATAACAAGGATTATTAGTGGAAGCGGGCTAATAGTAGGGTCTATAAGTGCTATTCGTAAGGTTCAGAAAGAGCGTAGATGTGAAATAGTTAAGTCCTGCGAAGAAATAGCGTTAGGGACAAATGTAAAACACGATACTATTTCTAAGAGGGTATATAGTATTGCAAGAATTTATGACTGCTTGTTAATAATTTTTGGTGTCGCTTATAATCCTATGCCTAAGTTACGTAAGCAGGAAAGTGTGGCATTAGGCTCTACTCCGTTTACACGAGTATTTATTAACGTGTTGCTTAAAGCCGTCACCCCCGAAGACTATATTAATGTGCTAAGGAATTTCATAGAGTGTGTTGCCATAGCATATCCAGAACCTGTTGAAAACGCTATCCAGTACTGTCAGGAATCACTTAGTAAGTGGAGGTTCATAGGCGTTGAAAGCCGTAACGTAGGTAGTATCATAGGTGTTCTCTATAGTTTGATTGATGAGCTTCTTCAGAATGTTTCGTAGTCTACTCACCTGGCAGGTGCTACACTTCCTTCCACATGGGTGGCCATAGCTTATCTCCTCTTTTGCCACAGTAACGTTTATTAGTGCTGGGTGTTCCCTAGCTAGCTCCATTATGCGTTCTCTATTACCCTTACACCACGCATCTAGGATCTCCAGCTTTATCTTCAGTAGTTCCGGTTCTAGTATGAGCGCGCTGAGGGGGGATGTAAGTGTGCAGAACCAGCATCCGGATCTCCTAACGGCCCCCCCTCTATAGATTTCTAGGAGCCTCTCGTAGACCCATTCGAGGCCCAGCTGGGTGGCTGTCGTTCTCAGCAGGTGCCACACATCCTCGTTTTTTAAACTATGTAGTGGTGCCGCGTAGACAACTCTGCTGCCTACCCTCCTTATAACCCAGTTTCTCCAGCGAGCTTCCTCACGTCTATTACCGACAAGGTTCAGAACCTTTCTCTCCCTAGCCAGGCCTTTGACAAGCTTCTTGAACGGACGCTCCTTCAGCCTCTTACAACACCACCTAAAATTCCATCTCGGCAGAGAGTACCTGGTCAGCAGGTAGTCGAAGAACGTTTTATCAGGTCTGGTCACGAAGACCCTGTCTACGGCATACGATATCTTCGGGTGGCTCTTAACAGCGTTCAGCACCTCGAAGACCAGCTCCCTAAGCTTGGGCAGGTCACCCCCACAATCATTGTAAACTATGCCCACCCTGAAACCTTTATCACTCGCGTAGGACAAGGTTACCAGGAGAAGTGTTGTAGAATCCTTACCACCACTATAGGAAACAAGCCACAACCATTCACTAGGAGGGTGTAAAAGAAACAACCGATCCAAGTATCCATATACACTTCTAATGAGCTCTAAAGCCATAAGCCTCAGACCTATCCTTAAGAACTCAGAGAGTACCTATAACTTTTTGGATTTATGACATTAGCCTTTCGACTTTCAAGAACTATAACCATACTAGCAACAGTTATAGGTTTAATAGCTGTAATCCTAGCAATTTATGCGATAATGAGGACTGGAGCAAAGTAACTACCATAACTTTCCCCCCATTTTAACCATACATTCTTTTAAACCAGGAAAGGTCTTTAGATACCTCTGCCTGAGAACCTCATCATAATACCTCCTCCTAAGCATAGAGCACACTCTATTCTATGTTGTTAAGAAGGGCTCTAAATTGTCTGGAGATATGTTTGTTAAAGTTTATTAGGGTTTCCTCTGGGTGGTTTAGAGAGGATAGGCCCTTATGGACTGATGAGGTGGATGAGGGTATGGTTAAGTACCCGTGGAGGGTGAAGCTGGAACCCGTTAAACTCGGGGTTGTGAACGTTAAGGAGCTCTCAAGTAAAACAACGTTTCTAAAGAAGGTAAGGATGTTAAACGTAGTGTTCATAGGGATACCAGCAAATGCGGGAAGAAAGGATAAATACTAGAGAGCGTGAAGCCCTACAAGGAGGTGTGAAAGCTATGGTTTATGTACGCATTATGGATATTCGAATTTCCCGTGATGTAATCAATGAATTTCATTGCCGACTTAATGTAGCAGGTTTCCTGCCTAAAGACCTTAGAGATGTTGTCAACTTCGTTACCGAGCTGTTTAAAACTATGAAATTTAATTACATGAATGTTAGTGAAGAAGATTTGTCAACTTTTGGGTACTTTGTAGCGGAACTCTCTAGAGACAAAGTGTACTTAGCTACAATACCTTTGAACACTTACTACATTGATACTGATTGGAGAGGTCGGGGGATAAGGCCTGTGGACCTGTTTGTTGATGTCGGCTCTCCATTTAAACACATCTACTATGTCCTCGAGGAGCCTGTTCAAAACGCTTACGGTGTTATAGGGCTCAGTAGGGTCGAGCACATAGAGTTATATGTTAGGTTCTTTAGAGACGAACATGATTTCTGTAGGAACGTATGGCACCCATGTACCCCAGAAACCCTATCGGAGAAGGTGAGAGATAGCGCTATTTACATAGAAGTCGATCCTCACCTCATCGAGCACAAGCGTGAGTTACTTAGAGAGGCATTAAGACTAGCTGGCGTAGAGAAAAACTAGTACCTCGTCTTAGAGTTTCCTATGGGGGGCTATAAGTAAACTCCATGGGGCCGTGTTAAGATCCAACCTTTCCCCTTCACAACTCTGATATTACTGAGGGCTGGGGGTTGGATATGCTATGCTGAGCCTGAATGCTTGGAATCCGAGTTTAGGAGTTTAGAGAGTGTAGGGTGGGTTATAGCTGTAAGCTCCAGCCTCTGTTAGCATAGTTCAAGGCCTACTGTGGAGGGCTGGATTAGAATGTAGGGTGGTTGAACTCTAGTGTAGTACTGGGGATGCCTGGGGGGGTTAAAGCTCATAGTGTTAGGTAATGGTTTCCAACAGCGCTTACCTAACACAGCCTCATCTCATGCCCTCTAACACTCTCTCTAAGAGCTCTACTACACCTCCAGATGGATTCAGCTCTGTGTTTCCATACGAGGTGGCTGTAAGCTATCCTGAGCTGTTTCAGGTAGCTTCAACGTAACCTCTATACCGCGCTCCTTGAAGAATAACACTGTGCAGTCTGACAGGAACTCTCCTAGGCTACCGTTGTAGCCAAGGTACTTCTGTGCGTAGGCGTACAGTATGTAGACCCTCGGGTCTAATGCTATACGCTTTATATCCCATACTGTTTCAAGCTCAACCTCACGTTCAACAACAATCCTGCCACCCTCAACCCTAACGCTTACCAGCTGCTGAGCTGGGGTTTGAGATTGAACGCCCCGGCCACCACCTCGACCACCTTTACCCTCAGAGCCGGTCCTAGACCTCCTCCTAACACTCTCAACCCACCTTCTAACATCCTCGGGGTATTTATCGAGTCTGCCGGCACACCTCTCACGGCCATCAGGGTAGACTAGGTAGAGGTATGGCTTACCGTTAACCCTCCTAACCTTAACCCTACCACCCCTCTCAATGGTAGACCTCAGCTCCTCAAAGCTCAGAGTCAAAGGTTAAGCCCCAGGATGGAGGGTGCAGTGTGAAACCTTAAAAGATGGGGGGTGGGGGCTTGGGTAGGGGTAGGCTGGAGCTTAACCCAGCTTACCCCAGGTTAAACTTAGGTTAAGGGGCTCCCATAACCTGAACTTAACCCGAGTTTAACCCGGCTAACCCGGGGGGTTAACCTGGCTTTCCAAGAACACGGGAGTCCAGGGTATGTAAAAATACATACCCTGGAAACTCGGGGGGCTACAGCTGTAGGCCCCTAACCCTTGTTAGCTTGATTCAAGGTGGGCTATGGTGGTCTGAATTAAACGATAAGACGGCCTCCTCTAATGCTTTGGAGTACATGAGATGAGTGGTAGAAGGTCTGCTAGGAGGGCTGGGGCTCGTAGGAGGCGTGGTTTAGGGGGTGAGGTTGTGCTACAAGGTTTTGCTGACTTCGACCCATGCTAGAACTACAGATCCATCTATCTAACGTGCTCTCAAACACTTGAAGCTCACTCTAGGAGCTTTAGAGCTTCTCTGTGATGGTAACCCCCATGACCATGGCCATGGTCATGGGGGTTACTCTGAGCTAGGAGTTACCTTATGCTCCGGCCTCGTAGGTAACCCCACGGGTTGCTTTCAACGTGTTAGGTAACAAGAACGTAAGCCTGCTACCTAACACTTAGGCTCACCTCTAAGCTCCCAGTGCTCCCTCCAGGAGCTCTAATGCTACCCCAAGCTTTGACTCGACACCAGCTAGCCCTAGCCCCTTGATCTCACCCCTATGTGCTCTCGCAACCTCAAGTGCTGACCTAAGCATCTCGGCAAGCTTTAGAGCTCCAGCTAGGGCCTAGTCTACAAGGCTGGCATTGAGGGCTACAGCTGCAAGCCCAAGCTACTACTAGTGTGATTCAAGGCGAGCTATGATAGTCTGAATTAAACGATAAGACTGTCCCCTGTAGTTTAAGTTCCACTTCATTACCCTAGAGCTCTGGCCGGGGCTCCCAAACTCGTACTAGGGCCGTCTATGACTCGAATATGATAGGGTAACCATCTTGACCCCGGTATGAGAGCCCCAGGCTTTAGGGAGTTTAAGCCAGCCATTATGAAAAACAACCCGGAGCTCCCTAATGTTAACTGCGAGGTAGTGCCTCACCAGAACCTGGAACTCCCTTGGTGGAACCCTGCCCTGCAATAGGTCTATTATCTGGCCTGGTACTCCCTTAAGGCTCATGTAGCTTGCGTAGAAAGCCCTTAGATCATACAACCTGAACCTCCTGCCCAGAGCTCTATCCATAGCATCATATATTGCAGCTCTCAAGGCTGAGTCTCGGAATGGGAATAGCGGGTTCCGCCACTCGTTAACGTAATCCCTCCTAATGTTCCTAACCCAGGGCTCAACACTCTCGACAAACTCACCCCTGTAGGGCAAGTACACGTCCCTAAGGTAATCCCTCAGCTTTATCGAGAAGAACGCTATGTAGGATCTCTTGGTGGTATTGTTAGCCTTCATGATCTTAAGCATCCTCTCGTTTAAATCAAGGTCCTGTATTCTAGCGTTCAGGATCTCCCCAGGCCTAAGACTAGTCTCAGCTAGCAATGCGAAATATGCTTTAGCAGGAGGCCAGTCTATAGCTCTAGCTACGGCCCTAACCTCCTCTAGTGTTAGGGGTTCTGCTACTAGGCTGAACTCAACCTTGGGTGTCTTGAATGCACTGTACAGGTTTGGGTCTCTAAGCACATGTTTTATGAAGAGCTTCAAAGCCTTAGCAGTGTGCTGTGCCACACCGGGGCTCTCCTCAGAGAGCTCAGCAATATACTCCTGTAGCCTCTCAGCCGAGAGCTCCCACCCCAGGTCCTCCAGGGCCCTCCTAAGGTAGCGCAACCTCTCCACCCTAGTCTTTGGAGCCTTAGACTTCAGCGACTTCTCGAAAGCCTCAAGGTGCTCCCTTGTAACGGCTATGCTGTAGCCCCTAACCCTTGATTTCAGGAGCTCCACTAGCTTCTGGTATGCTATGTTTGAAAGCTGTGGGTACTTTTCAAGTACCAATTCTAGAGCTCTAACATGCTGTTCTAAGGCTATAGCAGCCTCCCCAAGGCTCTGAGGCTCCCTGACCGTAAGCTGCTGTAGAGCTTGCTGTGTAGCAGTAGAGCCTACGAGCGCCGCGAACTCATCCACGGAAAGCATCCTAAGCATCCTCTCAAGCAGGGCATCAGAGACCCTAGCCTTACGATTCTTAACCTTGTTAGCATAAGTTGGGTCTACTCCTAGCTCTGAACTCCTAATGCCTTTACCCCACAGGTAGTCGAAAATCCTGAACCTAACCTCATCCCCTAGGCTTTTTAAATCCACTAGGCTCGGGTCTACCAAAGCCCCTGCACTATGAGCTCTGGTATGGGGAGGGGTTTAAAAGCTGATATGAAAGCCGATATGAGGAAAGGAAATCGCAGAAGCGAACCTTCTAGGGGTTACTCTGGAGTGATTGGTGGGATTTATTGGGTGGTGGGCCCGCGGGGATTCGAACCCCGGACCTCCGCCGTGTAAGGGCGGCGTCCTAACCGGGCTAGACGACGGGCCCTCCCTGCTATCCTAGTAGTTGGTTTGGTGTTTA
>Ga0326761_1000430_pt1 | contig 9961 bp, 9 predicted proteins | sample GCREP_P_FD_207739 | JGI IMG/M metagenome (GOLD analysis project Ga0326761, IMG submission 207739) | Hot spring water microbial communities from Geyser Creek Basin, Yellowstone National Park, WY, United States - GCR.EP_P | ecosystem: Environmental > Aquatic > Thermal springs > Unclassified | place... | reverse complement strand
CGACAATCACTATGCTCATAGCCTATACGCTCTGCCAAACCCTACTCCATAATATCTAAAACCATGTTTAACAGCTTGATAAGGTTCTATAACTCTTCTTCCATCAATAATTATTTTGTGTCTCATGTTCCTCCCTATTACGTCTAGATCAATATTTTTAAACTCTGGATGATCTGTTACGATGACTATTGCATCTGAGTCTTTCACAGCATCTTCAAGTGATAAAGATCTTTCTCCTCCAAAAGTCTCAGAGGTATACGGATCGTAGACTATTACTTTAGATCCTTTCTTGATAAGCTCTCCAACAATATGTTTAGAAGGACTCTCACGTGTATCACTCACACCTCCTTTATAAGCGGCTCCCAGAACTGTTATTCTAGCACTATTAATCTCTAACCCAGCCTCTCTCAGAGCTTTCTCAACGATCTTTACAGTGTGTATTGGCATATAATCATTTATTCTTCTGGCAACCTTGACCAGCTCGGAACCCCAGAAGTCTGGGTCTAGAGAGATCAGCATATAAGGATCCTTTGTCAAACAAGGCCCTCCCACGCCTGCACCAGGCATATGAATATGAACACGTTGATGAGTATTAGCAAGTCTAATAGCCTCATAGACATCTATACCAAGCTTCTCAGCCAGAACAGCGAGGAGGTTAGCATATGCAATATTAAGATCTCTATAAGTATTCTCTGCAAGCTTAACAAACTCAGCTGTAGTAGCATCAGTAGTTAAAAGCTTTGGATTAACTCTACTATAAAGCTCGACAGCTTTCTCAGTAGATCTCGGCCCCACACCACCTACAACCCTAGGCATATTCAAAAGCTCCTCCACAGCCCTTCCAGGAGCAATCCTCTCAGGAACATGCGCAAGATAAAAATCCTCCTCAACCCTCAGCCCAGACTCCTCAAGCAACGACTTAGCAAAACCAGCTGTAGTACCCGGTGGGACAGTAGACTCTATAGCAACAAGCACTCCTCTATGCAAACCCCTCTTAACACCCTCAAGAGCGACCCTAAGATAAGAAAGATCAGCAACACCATCCCTAACAGGGGTAGGAACAGCGACAATAACAGCATCAGACTCCCTAACAGCCTCAACAACATCAGTAGTAGCCCTCAACAAACCCCTAGACACAACATCACGAAGCAAAACATCCAAACCAGGCTCACGAATATGGCACCTACCACTATTCACAGCCTCAACCTTACCAACATCAACATCCACACCAACAATACTAAAACCCCTACTAGCAAAAACAACAGCAGTTGGAAGACCAACATAACCTAGGCCGATAACCGCTAACCTTCTCGACATTCACTTCATCCCTTCTAGATTATTGTTAATACGGTGATATAATTAAAGATGTAATTAAAAGAAAAATAGTCCATAACAATAATTAATCGCGAATAGCAGATTGTCTGCACACTATGTACGTCGTAAAGCGCGTTTTCCAGCACTTGAATCCCTCTTTTTGCAGCTCCTTTAAAATCTTGTTAACATCACGTGAAAGCTCAAGCACTAAGTACTTAGTTTTCTTAAGTATGCTCTTAGCTCCTCGAAGAACCTCCAGCTCCGCACCCTCAACATCGATCTTCATGCAATCCACAAAGTCCTCGTTTTGCAATAGCTCGTCAAGAGTTGCTGCGCCTACCGTCACGCTTACGCCATCGCGTGCGAAGGAGGCTAATCCGTACCACGACTTAGGAACCCTTAACACCAGTTTTCCTTTAGAAGACCAAGCAGCCGTCTCATGTATAATTACATTAGAACAGCCGTTTAGCTTTACATTAGCTTTAAGTATAGCGACAGTGGATGGTATGGGCTCAATAGCATGTACGCGGCCTGATAAGCCCACGAGATTCGATGCTACCAAGGTATAGTAACCTATATTAGCACCAACATCAACAAACACTGATCCTCTATTTAAACAGAACCTTACAAATCTATCTACATCTTCTTCACGGCCTGGAATCACATAATAGAAATCGTCTGTCCCACCCCTAACGACAACAACCCCAACCTCCTCAACTCTGTAGAAGAGCAATCCCTTGCATACTAATCTAGGGTTAAACCCTACACTTGAAAAAGCATAGAGAAGAGTATCTACAAGGGCCGATACCCACAGGCAAAGCTCGCTACCAAGCGTTAATCCCCTAAAGCTCTTCAGCACTTTAAACCATAGGATAAGCCTTGACTTAAATTTTACGAGAAATGTGAATACCGTACTCATCTTTCCACAAGCTTCCCACAGATCTCGACTATCTTATCTATTTTCCTCTCTATGTTAAATCTTTCCAGTATAATTATGGCTAGGAATTTAAGCGTTGGCTCATTCTTTTGCGAATACCTCATAGAGCCCTACCAATTTATTATTTTCATTGTATTAGAGCTATGTTCTCATTCTTAACATGAGTCTAACTAGAGGTATTAATGTTAACAAGTAGACGAAGGACGTATCTATATTTTCATTGTCGATTGTTTATTATAAAGCTCGATAGCTTTAAGAAAGAGTGCTAATTCTCTTGGAATGACAACTTCATAAGAATATTTTTTCCTCGCATAACTCGCGGCATTTTGTGCCATAATACAATAATCTTCGACAGGCATCTTAATTAAGGTAGCTATAGCTTTTTGTAGAGCTTCAGGGTCAGGTTTTGCAAGAATGCCATTATAGCCATGGATAACGAACTCCGGTATTCCACCCACGCTTGTGGCTATTGCTGGTGTTCCGCATGCGAGGGCTTCGCACATAGCAACGCCTTGTGCTTCTGTTCTACTCGGTGCGAGAAAGAACCCTACGTCGTTATAGTACCTAGGTAGCTCTTCGTGCGCAATACCTTGGTGTATAAACTCGACTTCGGCCTTGCATTTTTCAGCTATATTCGTGAGATATCCCCGTAAAGGTCCATTGCCAACTAGGACTAGTTTGATTCCTTTTAATCCACACATTGATTTAACGGCAATATCTACCCCATACTTATAGTCCAGTGCTCTAACAGAGATCCCAATATTGCGTTGTCTCTCATAGCAAGATTTGATAGGCCTAAACCTATTTGTATCAACTGGATTTGGTATTACATGTATTCTATCGTGAGCAGATTCTGGAATAGCAAGATACCGGAGAATCATTCTCTTCATCCATATAGAAGGTGTAACCATTTGGATATTTTTATCCATTAAAATAAGGTTTCTCAATAAGATATTGCGTCGAATATCCAATGGAATACTTAGTAATCCTCTAAGCAAACTCTTCATGTAAAACGGAATATAGTAGTTATGTAAGAAAGTTATCAAAACATCTGCTCCATGGATCCAAAGTACGAGAGGTCTTTTCATTAAGAGGAGGGATTTCAAGATTTTTGGTTCTGGAAAATGATACGCTATGACGTCTGGATCTATACTTTCTATAATATCTGACATGTAACTCGCATTTACCTTGAAAACTCTGACGCCCTCGTATACGTATGTAGAACTATTCTCGCGCTTAGATCTGTATAATGGAACTAAAGCGTAAACATGATGACCGTATTTTCTGTAGAGTTTTGCCCTAGCATGTACAAAGCCGAATGTATGCCTATTTGACTCAGAAGGGTAATTCGCTGAAATCAATAAGATTTTCATAGCTATGTCACCTCGTTCATTTCACCATGAAATCTTTTGCATACGATCATGATATATAGTGTTAGATATATTTGGCTATTTCTCTTAATGTAAGTTCTAAAGACATTATGTAGGCTATTTTCTCTCCATGATTTTGCTCTCCTTTTAAATGTTCTAGCACCATGCTTTTGATAGGTTCACATCTTATATATCCAAGCTTGTATATGAGGCTCTCTTTATTAAGAAGGGTATTATATAATAGACTTTTCCATTCTTTTTGTCTTAAAGCTTCGTTAAAATCAAAATATGTTGTTTCCAAACCCAAGCGACCTTTTGTAATCTTTCTAATGAAATTATTCAATTTTATAAAAATGTAGCCGAGTCTCCAGAGTACACATGGAACTGCTGGGGGAAGCCATGTGTGATTATATGGTATTAGCGCAAGTAGTTTATTTAGTTTAAGAAGAACCTTCCTATATACTCTATGATTCATCCTAAGTTTTGGATCTACCCTAGCAATTAATTCTATAAACTCCCTACCGATAGTCGGTAATATCTTGTCCGCTACATGTCTCTCAACAATTGGCCCATTAATAGTCATTCTCCTCACTCGCGTGTATAAGAAGAATGTATCATTTCTATTTAGGTAATTATCTCCAAGAGCTAGAACTAAATTCACTTGGTTCTTAAATTCGTTAAGTACCTCTTGAATCTTATGTTCAAGCCTGGGACCCATAATGGATATAAGCCCTTTATAATCGAAGACATTGCTTTTTCTAAGGAGTTTTGAATAAAATTCAGATACATTCTTAACATTTTTTATGTAAGGATCCATAAAACTCCCTCCTAGAGTTAGATCAAGAGCGAATCCATCTGTAGAAATGAAGCAATTATTTTCAAGGAGCATTTTTACGGCATATATTATATGTGAAGCACTTAAAACACCAAACCCATCAGTTAAACGAATGGTACTATGCACATAATATGCTAACTGATTTAAATCATACACTCCTATTACGTGGTTTATTCCAAGCTTCTTAGCTGCATAATGAGCTAATAGTGTTTCGTCACATCTTTTTGTGCCAAACGTAAGGGCTTTAAGATGATTGACTTTTCTGCTTAGGATATACGTTAAAACCCGTGAATCTAATCCACCGCTTAAGAATGCACAGATGTTTTTCTTCATTTCGGAAGGTAGGGCTCTCAATATTTTTGTAATAGATTTTATTAATGCATAGCAAATCATTTTTGTAGCTAGTTCTTCATCTTTTATTTCTATTTTGTATCGTAGCTCATAGTATTTATGGAGAGTTAGCTTGTTGGAACTTAGATCATATTCAATTATAGTGCCTGGAGGAGATATCAGAATGTCTTCAATGAATGTCCAGTTGTTTAAGACTCCTATTCTTCCTAGCCAAATGTAGCTCAGAATCGCACTATCATTTAGTTTTATTGGATATTTCATTTCTTTAAAGAATCTCAGAACAGACCAAAAACAAGATGAGAACACTATTCCGTTACTTATGACAGCATAGTATACTGGTCTTGTACTAAGCCAATCGGTTGCTATCCACACCTTTTCTTTTTCTACCTTCACTATAAGAAAAGAGCCGTCAGCTCTTTCTAGCAATCTATAAAACTCGTTCCTATCCATCTGCATTACTTCTTGTGCTGATACTCTTTTTTCATCAATAAGGATGTACCCATATATTATAGCTCCTCTCTGCTCTACTAAGTCATACGCATAATCATATAGCGCCCTTTCTTTTGGAACAATTATTCCTAAGATCTTGTTAGGAGCAAAAGGAATTTTAACAACCTCGTTCTCTACATATGGAGAAGCACATTCATTTAATAAGTGTTCTATCAGATCTATTTCCTCGATATCATTCTTTAAGAAGTAGCCAACTATCCCCACCAACATGTATCACCCAGGTACAAAGACTTCACAGATATGATTTGAAAATACCTTATTAATATAAACAGGCATTTTATCGATATACCTGTTTAGTATGGTATCGGAAAGCCCTTTGATCCAGCTAGCTCCTACAGCTAATGGTTTCCGAGTGGTTATAATGGTTCCGCCAGGGTAGATATATGTTCCTTTTATTGCATTCTCTTCCACTATTCTATTAATGGTTAGATTGACCCTATAGATGTGACTCGGATATGTAAAGAGTGCTACTAAATGATTTAGCCTACCGCTACCATCAAGACGAACCTGATAGTTTGGAAGATGAGTAGCTATCCATTGTGATGCCGCTGTATCAGGTTTTCCGAAGGCATCTGTATATAGACTTGCATAGGCTGATGATATAAATATTGATAGCAATGTAAATATGAATATGCCTGCTAACATAACTGTTGATGTGGCTTTCTTCATGTATGTAGTCTTATGGTGAAGGGAGTTTTCAGCTAGGTATTCCTCATAAAAGTAAGCTGTTAATAGCGGTGCTAATATTAGTGATATCTGGTAGAGCCTTTCTACAAGCCCTACGTTTAGGATGGTACTGAGTAAGATATTGAGTATTGCGTTGAAGCCGGCTATTATAGCCATAGTTAAGATGGCTTCTTCGTGGTTTGCTAGCTTTGTTCTTAAGAACTTTATTAATAAGCTAAGTGAGACTGTGATTGAGGGGATGCCTAAGAGAATGATAGTGGCAACTCTACTTATACCGTAGAGCAAATCATACTGCCATTTTAAATGTGGGTTTTCTATGATTAGCGGATATACATCTAATCTAGCTTGACCGCCTTGTATAATAAGCATTATTGTTTTGATTAGGCTTTTTGTCACAAAAATCGTGATGTAGGTGTTATAAAATGTTAATATGATGATGAAGATTAGTATTGCGAAATATATTGAGGGGTTTTTATTATTGAGGGGCTCGTATACTTTAGCCAGCCTTAACTTTGCAGTGAGCATATAGAATACGAGAACAGCGATAATAAATAGCGTTAACCCAATAGGCATCACACCGTGATAAGTAGCTATACTTACACCTAGTATAACTAATGGATAAGACATCCTATGTTCTCTTTCATGTAGCCAAATAGCGAAGAATATAAGAGCTAGAGTAGTCAGCGCCACCGCTGTTATCTGGGGACATGGATGAATAATAAAGGGTTCAAAGATCAGTAAAACAAGGAGCGCTATTATAATGGCTTTCTTACTTACTAAGAATCTCTTAGCTGCGAAGTAAATTGACAGAGGAATTAAAAATCTAGAGACTAAAGCGATAATTGAATAATCAAGGGGGAAATTAAGACCAGATACAGAGTTGTACAAGATAGCCAAGATAAGTGATGAAGGCCATGTATGATAATGATACTCTGGATGTAATCCACTATCTCTGAAATATAATGCTGAGAGATAATGGATTGGAGTATCATAATTGACGTAACCATCAAACAGGTAATATGGCATCAGGTATTTAGTTAAAAAGTTGGTGAAAACTATAATCAAAGCAAACATATACATCTTATCGGCAATTACATAAGCAGAAGCGACGAGGACAAGAAGTATAGCTGCTTGGATGAGAAATGCAGATGAATTAAATATAAATGGACCCAGATATCTAGAATTCATGCCATTATATCCAAGAATAAATGATGTTGTCAACCCGAGGATCATCATAATAAGCATTAAATAACACGCTATATTGTAGCTTATGGCTCTACGTTTCATAATATGATTATACATAGATACTATCACTCATCGAATAATTAAAACACTTTAAAATATTCTCAGCGATTTTATCATAAAAGTAGTGCTCCGCTATTCTCCGACCTCTCTCTGACACTCTTATTCTCAATTCTCTATCTGTAAGAATCATTAGGATCTTATCAGCAACATCATATGCGACCGGCTCGCAAAACAATATATCTTCTCTATCTCTTAAACCCATATACTTGAAAACCTCATGTGCAGTCGCTATTACAGGAACTCCTAGAGCCCAAGCCTCGATAATCTTAATAGGAATTATAGCTTCTGTACTTGAGATTCTACGTCGCGGGACCACAAGCACATCAAAAGTTTTAAGAAGTTTAAGCGCATCTTCATGTCTTAAGAAGCCTGTTATGCTACACTGTACATTTAATTCCTTGCATAATACTTCAATCTTTCTTCTCTCTGGACCATCACCAATAATCAAAATCTTTACAGGCTTATCCAGAAGATCCTTAATCTTTGCAACAGCTTTAACAAGAATATCAACGCCCTGCCACCATGCAAGTAAGCCTAAAAACCCGATGATATATTGATCTTTAACATTATAGGCTTTTAAAATCTCTTTATGTGGTCTTATTTTTCTTTCATCAACACCTGCCGGAACTAATATTACTTTACCTTTGGGAAACATTCTGCGTCTTACTAAAAGTTTTTTCATTAATAATGGTGAGGGAACCCCTATAGCTTTTGCTCTACTTAAAATGTATCTATCTAATATGCTATAGAGATATGATAAGATCCTTCTCCACTTTAATATCTCATCCTCTACTATAGCAGGTATCTTTACAAATGTTTTTCTAGCAAGAGATTTTATTGATACTACTCCAAGAGCGTGGGCAGAAGACCTTACATAAATAAGGCGAATATTTGCAATTTTATCTAGAATCCAAATAATGAAGGCTATTAAAACCGATGTAAACAATGTGAAGATTGTATGAGGCGGAATTAAAGGAATGGGAATTAGCATAATACTCCCGTTGTAATAATCTTTATATATCTCACCAACAAATTCGCCCAATTTTAATAGCTTTGAAATATTAATGAAGCTAAATAATATACATTTACGTCCTTTACATAAATATTTTATAAGCTGTCGTTCATTAACAGCATCTCCAGTAGAACCAAACACATTTGGTACTAATATAATAATCAATTCGTTCATAGAGGCCAAAGATGCTCTCATTTAGCATTCCTCGATAGATCCAGTATCTGGATGGCACTACTAAAGTATATTACCGAAGCATTTATATGTAATTTGGTCATATATGTAGATACCTCACTTAGATAGGCCTCCGGTATTTGAAGAGCATTATTACGAAATATCCATAATCCATTAAAATTTTTAAGATACCCTGGAGTTATAAGAAGATCGTATGACCCTGCAAATATAAAACTACTCTGCACATCAATATTGTGAGAGCCTCTATATTCTGGATAAACCCAAAGATATAAGAAGACAAAATAATGCCCGGCTCTCCAATCTATTAAGAAATTATTATAACAAAGCATACTCGCTATATTTCTTAGCTCATAGGCCTCACTATATGTAATTGATCCTGAGATAGACCCTATTGCATAGAGATTTGCGGTATATGAGTTTTCAGGCATTAATGTTCCGGTAAAACCGAATGATATTATTGTTAGAAGTATTAATGAGAAAACATAGGAAGCACTGACGCGTCCGCGACTCAATAATATTTCTAATGATTGAGGTGATAATATAGCTAATAGTACAACTAATCCTAGGCCTAGATATCTCGGTAGATCTAGTGCTGGAAACGCCGTAGCTCCTATAAATGCTATGCCTAATCCCGTTAATGACGCAAAAGCTAGCAGTCTCATCATGATTTCTCTATCATCAATCAATGATACTAGACCAAACACTATTAGTATTATGATCGGGATTACTCCTAAAACTGCTATCATAGGAGCTTGTATACTAGGTGATGCTATCATAATTTTTCTCCGCTTAAAACTTTAGGAGAGCCTCAAAAACGTTTGTCGCAGCTCCCTTCAGAATCATAGAGATCGTAGTGTATGAGAAGTAAAGTATAAAAATTATAGAGAACAGTATTAGCTTTTTTAATTGTCTAACTGCAGAAGTCTGATTCCTAAGGATCTTATTGATTAAGGTTAAGAATACTATTATGATGAACATCCACAGAGCCACTCCTCCATGTTCCATAACCAAAGCCGAGACGTAAATTATTATGACCACTAGATGTAGCTCTAGAAATATGAGTGGCACCATTGCTAAGAGTGAGTATGTCTGAGGTATAAACCATACAGACCATACTATTATTAACGGAGTTGTCATAGCCAAAATAACAGCTATATGAGAATAGCTAGAACCATAGTTCTTGACGGATATATATCCATGTCGCTAAGAGAAGAAAATATATTATTCCAATGAAACTGCTAGACCAGAGAGTGTTTAGTCCTATGATCATGCTGTAGACAGCATATAATATAGAGACTAAGGGAAACGGATATGCCTTATGATCTGAGTAGCCATAATAGCATCACGCCACGTGTCATTGCCAAAACTAGGTGTATAGACACTATATAAAACAATGATGATAATGATCGGTGTCAAGACGCCTGTGATACTGGTGCGAAGGCTTGATT
>Ga0326761_1000428_pt1 | contig 10020 bp, 10 predicted proteins | sample GCREP_P_FD_207739 | JGI IMG/M metagenome (GOLD analysis project Ga0326761, IMG submission 207739) | Hot spring water microbial communities from Geyser Creek Basin, Yellowstone National Park, WY, United States - GCR.EP_P | ecosystem: Environmental > Aquatic > Thermal springs > Unclassified... | reverse complement strand
CGTGCATGGCTGTGGACGACCTAAACCCCATCGCCTACGACTACCTGCTGGGGGTTAGAGGGCTTGAGCCGGACGAAGCGAGGCTTTTCGAGAAAGTCCTCGGGAGCAGGATCCCGTGGAGGCTGCAGAGGGAGGGTCTGGTGGAGGCCATTACGACCATCGCGAGGGCTGTGCGCGAAGCCGGCATGAAGGCGCTCGTCGTGGCGATCGACGAGATCGAGATGCTCGAGAACGTCCAAAGGAACCTCCTTCAAAAGTTCCTCGCCGAGTTCACGGCGCTCGTGGAAGCCAGCGCGAGAGCGCCCCTCTACATCATCGTGTCTTCGACCCCTGCCTTCTGGTCCGAAGGCGAGAAGTGCGTTAAAACGCTCTACCCCTTTCTCTTCCAGAGGCTGGATCGGGGCAAGATCGTGCTGGGAGGGCTCGGGGAGGCTGACGCGAGGGCTTTGGCGTGGAAGATCCTCGGGCTCTACGAGAAGGCTTACGGGAGAACAGCCGTCGCGGGCATCAATGGGGACGCGCTAGGGTCCGAGTGCTTCAGGAGGGTCGAACCCCCAGGGCATCCGCGAGGGATGCTCCAAACCCTCCTAGAGATCCTCGACGAGAGGGTCGTGAAAGCTGGATCGTAGCGCCGGCTTCGCAGAGAACGCGTTGGGAATTGCCCCGCGGCTGGCGGCGGGGACCTTCCCGGGCCAGGGCTTTCGACAGCGCTTTGAGCACCACGTCCACGATCCTCTGAGCGGTCTCGACGTTGCCCCCGGCGACCGGCGCGGGCGGGAGGGGGTTGACGATCGAGCCTACGGGAGCGTCCACGCTGACGACCCTGTAGAAGCTGTGGCTCACCGGCATCTCGGGGGTCCCGACCGCCTTCACCGCGAACGTCGCTGCTGCACGGTGACGCCGTAGACCGCGCTCAGCGGCTCCGGCACCTAGGGGTAGCTGCCCGCGAAGTCGACGCGGACCGAGCCGCTGCGCAGCTGACGAGAGCCTTTACCCTCGCGAGGGTGCGCGGGTCCGTGAGGACCTTGGCCGACCTGAGCTCGCCGCCGGCGTAAATCACCACTCCGGTGAAAGTCCCACCCACGTCGACGCCCGCCTTGAGCACCCCCGGCCCTGCCGAGGGCGCGCTTTAAACAGCGCGCTCGGCGCTTGGAGGTGGCGCCTCGAGCTTAACGCGGTCCGGAGCTTAACCTCAGCTTGTGCCACTGGAGCTAGCGCGCCACGCCCGGGGCAATACCTTTTCCGCCAAAACTTCGTCCATGCTGCCGCTCCTGTAGCCCTCCAGGTCGAGCGCCACGTACCTCCAACCCAGCTGCTTCAGCCTCCTCGCGACTTCGTCCATGACCTCCTCCGAGAAGAGGAGGCGCCTCTCCCCCCTCCCGACCTCGATCCTCGCGATGTCGCCGTGGTCGCGCACCCTGACCTGCCTGGCGCCGGTGAGCGCTCTGACGGCCTCCTCCGCCGCTTCGATGCGCTTGAGCCGCTCGAGCGTTATCCTCTGCCCGTAGGGTATCCGCGTCGCGAGGCACGCCATGGGTGGCTTGTCCCAGTTCGGCAGCCCGAGCAGCTTGGCCGCCCGCCTGACTTCGCTCTTGGTGAAACCGAGCTCGGCGAGGGGGCTGCGGACCCCCTCCTCGCGGAGCGCCAGGTAGCCGGGCCTGCGGCCGCCCAAGTCCTCGCTGTTGGTCCCGTCCACGACGACTTTGGCGCCAACGCGCTCAGCCACGCTCTTCAGCTGCCGGACCATCGCCTTCTTGCAGTAGTAGCAGCGGAGGGGCGGGTTGCTGGCGAAGTTCTCGTCCTCCAGCTCGCTGGTGGTGATGATCACGTGGTTGACGCCCAGCAGCGCGGCCACCCTCTTAGCCCACTCGAGCTCGCTGCGGGGGTGGATTGGGCTGTCGGCGGTTACCGCGTAGACCCGGGAGGGGCCGAGGGCCCTGGCGGCGGCTGCCAGCACGACGCTGCTGTCGACGCCGCCCGAGAAGGCGACAACGACCGGTCCCCCCACAGCCTTGAACCACTCCTCGAGCCTCGCGAGCTTCTCCGCGGCGGGGTCGCTCTCGTATGCCACAGGCATGCCGGCGGAGGGCGCGCTTTAAAGCTGGCGGCTCCGCCTCGCAGCCGCCGCGCGGTTGGCGATGAGGGCGGCGAAAGCCCCCGCGGCGACGCCCGCGTCGATGTTCACGACCGCGAGCCCCAGCGGGCAGGACTGGAGCATCGCGGCGAGCGCGCTGAGCCCCCCGCCCGCGAAGCCGTAGCCGACCGAGACGGGGAGCCCGACCACGGGCACGTCGACCAAGCTCGCGACGAGCGAGGCCAGCGCGGCCTCCCTCCCGGCAGCCACGACGATCGCGTCGGCGCCCCACTCTAAAGCCTCTCTAACCGCGGCGAGCGCCCTGTGGAGCGCGGCGACCCCCACGTCGTAGATGGTTTTGACCTCGCACCCCATCTCCTCCGCCACCACCCGCGCCTCCTCGGCCACCGGCACGTCGGCGGTGCCCGCCGCCAGGATCGCCACCCTGCCGCCCGTCCTCTCCAGCTTGAAGCCCTCGGAGTAGAGCACGAGCATGCGCGCCCTCCCCTCGTACCTGTAGCGGGCCGGCTTCACCTCCGCGACGACGCGCTCGGCCTTCTCCCAGGAGACCCTGCTGATGATCGCCCTCCCCGAGCTCTCGAGCATCCTCCTCGCGATCCCGACCAGCTCCTCCGCGCTCTTCACGTCGCCGAGCACGACCTCCGGCACCCCCCTCCTCAGCTCCCTCCCCACGTCGAGCCTGGCGTAGTCCCCCACCGCCTCGATGGCGAGCAGCCTCAGCCTCCTCTCCGCCTCCTCAACGCTCAGCTCGCCCCTCGCGACGGCCTCCAGCAGAGCCCTCAAGCTCACGGCGGGGCCTGGAAGGTAAGGCTGAAAAAGCTTGGCGGCCTCGGCGGCGCGTGAGAGCGCTGCTGCTCGACCCCTCCGCCTCGGGCGTCGCCGGGGACATGATCGCCGCCGCGCTCGTTGGCATGGGGGTTGACGCCGAGCCCCTGCGCCGGCTCGCGGCCGCGCTGCCCGAGTGCCTGGAGGGGGTGAGGAGGGCTGAAGTGCGCGTCGAGAGGGTGAGGAGGGCCGGGGTGGAGGCGGCGGCCCTCAAGCTGGAGCTCGACGAGGAGGAGGTCGAGAGGGAGTTCCGGGACTTCTACGCGGCGCTCGAGAGGGTGAGGGCCAAGCTGGGCCTCTCGGACTACGTGTACGGGAGGGCCCTACGGGCCCTGGAGCTCCTGGAGGAGGCGGAGAGGAGGGTCCACGGAGGCGCCGAGGGGCACCTCCACGAGCTCGGCTCCGCCGACACGCTCTTCGACGTGGTCGCCGCTCCGCTGCTCGTCGAGCGCGCCGGCTTGGCCGGCTGCAGGGTCCTTTCGACCCCCGTCGCGGTCGGCCGCGGCTCCGTGAGGATCGCGCACGGCGTGGTCTCGGTCCCCGCGCCGGCCGCGAGGCAGCTGCTCGCGCTCCGCGGCATCCCCTTCCGCCTCGGCCCCGTCGAGGGCGAGCTCGCGACCCCGACCGGGCTCGCGGTGCTGGCAGCGCTGGTCGACGGGTTCGTGGAGGAAACCCCTCCGGCGAGGATCCTGAGGCTCGGCTACGGCGCCGGCTGGAGGGACTACGGGGTGCAGCCGCTCTCCGCCGCCGAGGTCGAGCTGGTGGAGCAGCTCCAGAGCGACGCCGTGGCGGTGCTCGAGACGAACGTCGACGACGTGGACGGGGAGCTCCTGGCCTACGTGAGGGAGCTCGCGCTGGAGAGGGGGGCGCTCGACTTCTACGCCATCCCCGCGACCGGGAAGAGGGGGAGGCCCGCCTTCCTCGTCCAGGTGATCGCCGAGCCGGAGCGCGCGCTCGATCTGGCGCGCCTCCTCATGCGCGAGCTGGGGACGCTGGGCGTGCGCGTGCAGAGGGTCGGGAGGGTGAAGCTGCGCCGGGAGGTTCGGGAGGTCGAGGTGGGGGGCGGCAGGGTGAGGGTGAAGGTGGCCTACGACGAGAGCGGCGAGGTCGTGAGGGCGAAGCCCGAGCACGCCGACCTCGAGAGGATCGCGCGGGAGACGGGGAGGAGCTTGAGGCTCCTCCGCGAGGAGGCGCTAGGGGCGCTGCGGAAGGGTTCGGCGGGCCCGCCTCGAGCGGGCGGGGAGGGGGCGGCGCCGGGCGAGGGCTGCCGCTAGCGTGGCGCGGAGCTCCTCGAACCTCACCGGCGGCTTGCCGACGCCGCCAACGGCCCTGAACGCCGCTACGGGCCCCGGCGGCTCGAGGCCGGCCTCCGAGAGGAGGCGGTCGTCCGAGAGGATCTCGCACGCGGGCCCCTCAGCTATCACGCGCCCGTCGACCATCAAATAGGCGCGGTCGGCGACCCTAGCCGCGAAGTCGACGTCGTGGGTCGCTACGGCGACCGCCGCCCCGGCGGCCTTCAGCTCGAGGATGATGTTCTCCAGCACACTCTTCCAGCGCGAGTCGAGGTAGGCGGTGGGCTCGTCGAGCAGGAGGAGCTCGGGCTCGTAGACGAGCACGGAGGCGATGGCGACCCGCTTCTTCTCCCCGCCGCTCAACGCGAAGGTCGGCTTGCCCAGCAGGTGGGAGAGCCCCAGCGCGGCGGCCACCCTTCCAACCCTCTCCTCGATGGCCGCTTCGCTCAAACCCAGCTGGCGCAGGGCGAAGGCCAGCTCGTCCCGCACCGTCGGGTTGAAGAGCTGGTCGTCGGGCTCCTGGAACACGATGCCCAGCCTCCTCCTCGCCTCGGGCAGCTGGCCCTTGAGCGGCCTGCCGTCCAGCAGCACCTCGCCCTCACGCGGCTCGAGGAGGCCGGCGGCTACGAGGAGGAGGGTGGTCTTGCCGCAGCCGCTGGGGCCCAGCACCCCCACGACCTCTCCCCCCTCGAGGCTGAAGGACACGCCCTTCAGCGCCTCGACGCCCCCCGGGTAGGAGAAGCGCGCGCCGACCACCTCCAGCTTGCTCAAGCCGACCACCACGCCGCGAGAGCGACGGCGAGGGTGTACGCTAGGAGCAGCGCCTCAACCCCCGAGAAGCGCGCACTCCGCCTCACCGCCGACCCGGGCCCCCCGAAGCTCCGGGCCTCTAAAGCCATCCTCAGCGCGCCGGCTCTCGCGTAGCCCCTGACCAGCACCTCCCCCGCGGCGCTCGCCAGCAGCGCCCAGGAGAGCTTGAGGCCGCCGCGCAAGGCCCTAGCCTCCCTCGCCGCCAGGATGCCGGCCAGGTCCCTGAGGAAGAGGGGGATGTACTTGAGCAGGAGCCCGAGCGAGTCGGCGAGCTCCGGCATCCCCAAGCCGCGCAAGCCCTCCACAACCCCCCTCCAGCCAAGGCACACCGTGAAGCCGGTGAGCGCGGAGGCCGCGGAAACCGCCCTCAGAGCGGCGAGGAGCGCCGGAGCCGCGAGGGAGGGGGCTGCGCTGAGCGCCAGCAGGGGCGCGGTGACCGCCAGCGAGAACAGCAGGGAGGCGGCGACCACGCCGAGCCAAGCCCTGAAGCCCCCGCCCCAAGCGGCCAGAGCCGCCCCGCCCGCCAGCGCGAGCGCGCAGGCGGCGACCCCCTTCGCGAAGGAGGCTGCTGCCGCCGCTGCCGCCGCGAGCGCCAAGCCGAGGGGCGGGGACAACAGCGGCTCCCGCTCCGGCGCCAGCTCCTCGAAAACGGAGGAGGCGCCCGCGAGGAGCTTGCCGGCGAGCCCGCCGACCCCCTTCACTTCAGCACCCTCCGGAGCGCTTCGCCGAGCAGGACCACCGCTGCGACGCCGATAGCCCCCGCGACCGCGTACCCGAGCGCTGGCGGGAGCCCGGGCACCGTGTAGTCGAAGAAGGGCGTCCAGTTCACCTCCTCGCTGAGGTCCTTGAGCCCGAGGAGCTCGGCTGCCAGGTCGAGGGGCTCGCGGTAGCCCACCATGTCCGAGAGCACGAGGAAGAGGGGGCTGGCCGCCAGCAGCACCGCCACCGCCAGGTAGGCCTTACGCAGCTTCACGCCCACCACCCCCTTCGAGCAGGTGGGGCGCCCTCCTCGAGATGTACGAGACGACCGCGGCCGTGATCGCCCCCTCGACGACCCCCAGCGCCGCGTGCCACCCGGCCATCACGGGCACGGCCACCGCGAGACCGTAGGGCAGCTGGCTGGAGACCCCGATCTCGACGCCGCACGCCAAGCCGGCCAGCGCGAGGCCGAGCCAGCCGCCGAGGAAGGCGCCGAGGATCTTGCGGCGCGGGGGCGCCAGCTTGTACGCCGCGTAGCCGGCGAGGACGTCGATGATCGCCATGTTGAGCAGGTTGGCGCCGAGGGCGGTTATCCCGCCGTCGTGGAAGAGCAGGCACTGGACCAGCAGCACGAGGAGCATGGGGAGGAATCCGAGCCAGGGCCCCAGCAGGATCCCCGACAGCGCGCCGCCGACGAAGTGGAGGCTCGTGCCGCCCGGCAGCGGCCAGTTCAGCATCTGGGCGGCGAAGATCCCAGCCGCTAGCGGCGCGACGAGCTCCAGCCTCCCCCTCTCCGCCCTCAGCCTCCTGAACGCGTAGGCGGCGTACGCCGCCGAAACCAGGTACGTGGCGCCCGCGGTCACCGGGTCGAGGAAACCGTCCGGGATGTGCACCTTCCCAGCCGCCGCTCCCCACGCGTCATACTTTTTAAACTTTCATTCATACCGTGCGCCGACCTCCGATGCGGCGCTGGGGAGGCGCCTGGGGCGCGGCGCGCGTTCGCCGAGCCGGCGGGTCGGCGCGCTGACCGACGCATCGTCCGTCGCTCCGCCGATCAGGCTCCGGGAGCTCGCGGCGTTTTTCCCAAATTATACGCGCTGCATCGATTTGCATCCAACAATTATCCTCTTTCCTGTCGTTTTGACAGGCAGCCTCTTAAAGGCCTCCGGCGGGGAGCTCGGCGTGGAGGGGGTCAGGTTCCACCCCTCGGTCGAGGCGTTCGAGAGGCTGGTCAGGAGCGACGGGTCGAGGCTGCTGGAGGAGGTTGCGTCCAAGCTGGCGAGGTGCTACAGCTTGTACAGGAGCGACTCCAAGTACGCGCGCGTGTTCAGGGTCCAGGCGACGGTTTTGAAGGCGATCCGCGAGTACCTCGACGCGCGGGGCTTCGTCGAGCTGCTCCCGCCCATCCTCGGGCCCGCGACCGACCCGGGCATCCGGGGCGCCGGCCGGGTTTCCGTCGAGTTCTACGGGGCTAAGTACAAGCTGATGAGCAGCGCGATCCTCTACAAGCAGATGATGGCCGACGTGCTGGGGAGGATCTACTTCGTCTCGCCCAACGTCCGCCTCGAGAAGCCGGAGGCGGCGCTCACCGGCAGGCACCTGGCCGAGTTCTTCCAGGTGGACGTGGAAATCAGGGGCGCGAGCTACCACGACGCGATGAGGGTGGCGGAGGGGCTGCTCAGCTACGTGGTCGGCCGCGTGCTGGAGGAGAACTGGCGCGACCTCGAAGCTCTCGGCAGGCACCTCGAGCCCGCGAGGCCCCCCTTCCCCAGGTTGACGTACGAGCAAGCGCTCGAGCGGTTGAAGGCGATGGGCTTCGAGGTTAGGCCCGGCGAGGAGATCCCGTGGGACCAGGAGGTGGTCTTGAGCGCGTCCTTCAGCAAGCCCTTCTTCGTCACCGACTACCCGAAGACGGCTAGGGGCTTCTACGACCGCGAAGACCCCGAGCGGCCGGGCGTGCTGCGCGACTTCGACCTCGTCTACCCGGAGGGGTTCGGCGAAGCCGCCTCCGGCGCCGAGCGCGAGCACGAGTACGAGAAGGTGCTGAGGAGGCTGAAGGAGGGCGGCGAGGACCCGAGCGAGTACGCGTGGTACCTCGAGATGCTGAAGGAGGGCGTCTCGCCGAGCGCCGGCTTCGGCATCGGCGTGGAGAGGCTCACCAGGTACGTCTGCGGGCTGACGGCGATCTGGGAGGCGAGGCCCTACCCGAAGGTGCCCGGCATCGCGCCGACACCGTAGATCGCAAACGGGGACGGGGGAAAGGCGCAACGGCGACCGCCGTGAGCTCCCTGCCTAAACCGGCGGCCCTCGCCACCACTAGGTAACTCACAGCAGGGAGCATGACGCTCTGGAAACAGGCCCCCGCGAAGCCCGGAAAATGCCTCGTTAGCTCTTTCTGCCAGCGAGCACCGTTACGCGGTGGGCTGTATGTGCGCCCCTAGCGCGCTCCCGACCTTTTTACTTTCACCGCACAGCGAAAAAATAAGGTGGTTTAGCGCACTTTTACGCGGTGTGGAAGGTATGGGGTTGAAGATCGGTAGCGCGCGCTGGAACGACCCGCAGTGCCCATGCTACCCGAACTGCGGTCAGTAAGCATTTTTACCCAGTCGACAGCTAAAGAGGGGAGAGTATAATGAGAAGAAAGCTATCGTTATTGTTGTTTGTGTATGGCGCGCTGTGGGCGCTCTATTCCACCCGCAGCGCATCGTATTATGTGAGGACTCTCGTGGCTACTGGGCGCTGGTACGACTACCAAGCTGTATACCACTTATCGTTCGCCCTCTTTTGGGGAAGCGGTCTCTTCCTGCTCCTCACTACATACGCTTCAGTGAGGCGGAAGCTGTTCCTCGCTCTAGGTGCCGCTCTCGCAGCTTCAGCGCTTCTGTTAACCTCAGCTGCCCTGCTCGCCGGGGGCCTCTACGCCAGCGATGAGACGGTAATGCTGTTGCTCATGCTCCCCTTTTCAATCGGTGCGCTGTACGTGTTCATCGAAGAGATGGTGACACCGGGTGCTGCCATCCAGCGTGGGGTCGCGTTTACCCCTAGACGGCTCACAGCGGAAGAGATGTACGAGCGCCTACTCAACATCTACTTGAGCGCTTGGGGAGGAAGCCTCGAGCGGGCGAGAGCAAGGCTTGAAGCCGACATCGAGAAGCTGGTGCAGCAAGGCTTGAGTAGAGAGGGGGCTGTCAAGGAGTTGTATGAGAGCACAACGGCGGGTGCCGTCAGGCGCGCTTTAGAATGATGCTGGGATTGTTCTGCGCGCAATTGCAAGGGTGCGAGGCTTTGCGTGTGCGGTGGGTCGCCGAGCTGGCGCTGCTTTTCTTGTTCTTCCTCCTCTTTTTCAACTTCTACGCCGGGCTGCTCCCCGGTCGTCCGCTTCCTCGCTCTACCGGATACATCCTGTCGTTCGAGCTCAGGCTGTCGGCGCTGGTGCTGGCGCTCGTCTCCGGTTTCGCTAGGGCTCGCAGTCTCACAGGCTGCAGGGCGGCCCGCTGGCTGGAACTCGCGTGCTGGTCGCTCTACTTCGCCGGGCTCATAGCGCTGAGCTTCTCGCCCGAGAGAGCCGACCCTTGGAGCTGGCTTTGGGCGGCGTTGGGAGGACTTCTGCTTTACCTCCTCCTGAATGCTTTAAGTGCGCGCTCGCCGAAGAGCCGGGCCATGTAATGCGACGCGCTAGCCGAGCCCGGCGATGAGCGTGCTCGCGCGCCCCCGAACCAGTAACTGTTTCGCTACCTTTTTCTCCCGGTGGGATCCGCTCTTTAGTGGCCAATAACAGAGGATACCGCCTGCTGCTGAGCGAGAGGGTTAGGGGCATGAGCGTGGCCGAGGCGTTCGACTACATCGACGCCATCCAATCGTTCAGGGGCGACTGGCCGCTCGCCCTCTCGCCAAGCGCCGCCCTCGAGGCGGAGAAGCTGGTGGAGCTCGAGAGCTTGACGCCGATACCGGCTACGCACGGCGCGCTCGCGTTCGTCGAGTTCTACGCGGACGAGGAGGGGCTCGCCTCCAGCCTGGCGGGGAAGCTGGGCGTGAGCCCCGAGGTGCTGAGGAGCGCGCTGGAGAGGGGGGTTCCGCTGCACCGGCTGGCCCCACCCGAAGTGGTCGAAGAGCTGGAGGGGGTCGGGGAGCACCTGAGGGCTTTCCTCTTCGAGGCGGCAGTCCCGCTGGGCGAGGGGGACGTGCGGGGCGAAGCGCTTGCGAGCTTGGAGTGGGTGACGGACTTCGAGGTCGTCGAGGTGGAGGTCCCCGGCCTCGACCCCGAGGTGGTCGAGAGGGAGCTTGAGAGGTCGCAGTACG
>Ga0326761_1000427_pt1 | contig 10022 bp, 10 predicted proteins | sample GCREP_P_FD_207739 | JGI IMG/M metagenome (GOLD analysis project Ga0326761, IMG submission 207739) | Hot spring water microbial communities from Geyser Creek Basin, Yellowstone National Park, WY, United States - GCR.EP_P | ecosystem: Environmental > Aquatic > Thermal springs > Unclassified... | reverse complement strand
TTGCACCTCCTCGAGCCATGATACTAATATTATGCGGACATTTATCCTTTAATGTCCGATTATTCCCAAGGAGTCCTTAGTGCAACGTGGAAGTACCATGGAATTTTATTTTTAAAGTGGTCACCTCATTCCGTAGAAAATAATGGGTGGGTGTCTTGGGAGATTCCACGCTTGATCACCGCGTAGCCCTCGAAGTCCTCTTCAAGCACATTGAGTCTGAGTTGACCATGGAGCTAAAGTCTATTCTCGAGTCTGCACTGTCATCACTTGGCTCTAGGAGTACTCCACGTGAAGTTCTAGAATTCACTGTTAAACTCGCGGTTTCCAACACGGGTGCCTCGGAGAGGTTGACTTGGAGGAGTGGGAGTCCATGTAGCATGATATTTGGTAGGTACGAGCCCGACACTAGAGAGATGATTATATACGTGGACAAAGCCCCAGAGGAGTATGGATACACCTCGATAACCGCGGTTGAGGCAACGCTCTGGTATCTCCTAGTACGCCACCTGCAGCACACTATGCCAAACTTTGCTCTCAGTGGATTTGTACTGGATTCTATGGATAAAGACACAGCGATGGAGGTTGAGGCGTGTATACTGAGTACTATACTATCAAACCTAGACTACCACAGCCTAGACGCAGTTAGCCATATACGTGGACTAGGCAGAGCACTCCCCATCATAGAGCTCTTCTCGAAGAAGCCCGCTGGGAGAGCTGGGGGTGCGCCTTTCAGTAGTGTTAGATCACTAGTCAACTACCTCGTAGGGGAGATCGAGAGACTACGCTACTTCACCGCGAAGAAGCCCGTCGCGAAGAGACTGGTTAACGACTCCAGGGTGGAGTGGTCGATATTCATTGAGAAACTTAGTTTATCTAGACGCATGGTTGTATTGGAGAGCCTTGGTGGTAGAATAGCAATATACTACATGGGGCCACTTGGATGCGGGTTCTTCGTAGACTATGTAGAAGTAGTGCTCGAAGAGCCCATTGAGTTGAATATTGGTGAACTAGAAGAAGTAGTCTTCCACCCCGAGGAGTTGGAGCCATACATCGAGTTCATTACACGCAGTGGAGTCAAGAGAGTGAAGACGGGGGTTAAGTGGGATGAGGAGGATAAACCCCTGGTATTCAATAGCCTCGGTGAAGCACTAGCCGAGTTATCCAAGGCCAAGATACCCGTAGAACTATCAAAACCAGAGTGTAGGCATCTAGGTGAATGGAGTGCACTAGTCTACAAACTACCCAGAATACTGGACTTGAAGGAGCCTGGAGTATACCACTTAGCAGAGATAAAGCTAATGCTACCACCAGAAACATGCCTCGAGTACAACAAAGCATACAGTGGGCAATCGAGGGGGTTTAAATGAAGAGGAGGGAGGAATCAGGAGGCGAGTTCCTCCAGGGACTAGTGTATGGAGTAGCTGTAACCATTATATCCTCACTAGTAGTATTGTACTTGGCGACACATGGATTCATACACTTAAGCCAAGGCTATGCCGGGTTTGCAGAGGCAGCTTTAATAGTTATCGGCGCCACCTGGGGTAGTGGTGCATTAGTCTCGCTTGGCGCGGAGAAGGGCTCGAGGACGCGGTTTATGGGTGGAGTAGTCGCTGGAACAATACTAGTTGTAATTGTAGCGGCAATAGTGTTTGCAGCCCTCGGATCGACTGGTAGGAGGGAGGAGGATTATGAGGGAAATAGATAAATATAATCTAGGCTACTATTATATAGAGGTGGCGTAGTCTTTGAAGCCCATAGGAGTAGTTGTGAGTGGATCCTCTCCTGTCGTAGTCCCTATTCACGTGTACAAGGGCTGTGAAAACTACGTGAAAGAAGACGCCTTCGTCGTGATCAAGGACGATGTAAAGAGCATGGATTACTTTGGAGTGATACGTAGTCCTAGAATGTATGACCCGCTCCTAAGTCACTACCAGAGATCAAGCATCATAGACAACCCCGAGTTAGCGAAGCAGGGTAGAGAAGTAGTCTTCGAAGCCACGATTATAAGAGTACTCGGTGTACTAATACCAGAAGGCCAGTTAACACCACCACGCCAACCACCCACACCGAGAAGCGAAGTCTACCTAGTAGAATCCCCAAGCGATGTAAATCTAAAACTAGAAACAGGCCTAGAACTTGGAAAACACAAGTTCAGCGGGATAACAGTACCAATAAAACCAGAAGCACTCAAATACCACATAGGAGTAGTGGGAGCAACTGGAACAGGTAAATCAAAACTAGTCGTTGCACTAGTAAAAGAAGTCCTAGCAAAAACCAACTGGAGAGTAATAGTGTTCGACCACTCAGGACAAGACTATGCAGTATTAGAAGAATTCAAGGATAAGGTAGTAGACAGCTCAAAGGTAACACAGGATCTAGAGTCAATATTCCAGTACTTGAAAAAAGAGACGTCGATTAGTGAAGCCGGTGAAGATGTACTCTACTTTACTCTAACACTGTATGTACTATACAATGGAGACTTGCGTTCACTCCAAAAAAGCCAGAGTCGGGGTCTCTATGAATACTCAGGAGCACCTGGAAAAGAAACGAAAATCGAGCTAGATAAGGATAACGTGAAAGATGCGATATTAAAGTTGCCAGAGCTTATCGAGACGATAGATTTAGAGGAGAAAATTAAAGAGACTCAGTGGCGAACAGCAATGCTCGTGGAACTATTCAAAGCCGTAGCTGAAAACATTTCACCACAAATGAAAAAAGAGAAACCTGCGCTGTTGTTGTCTCTACAGAAGAGATTTATTGAGTCCCTAAATGAGAGAAAGATGAGTGGTAAGGATATACTTGAGAGACTAGAGCGAGATAGATTAGTCATTGTCGACTTGAGTTCTGTGAGGCAGGAGGAGAGGAGATACCTTGTTGCATCAGTATTGCGTAGGATTTGGAATTTCATAGATGAAAGGAAGCAACCCGTGAACACACTCGTGGTGATTGATGAAGCACACAACTATGCGTGTCAGCAGGGTTGCTCGCCATCGATGGAGCTTATTGAGAGGACTGCTAGGGAGGGTAGGAAGTGGGGTTTGGGGCTGGTACTGGCTAGTCAGAGGATAATAGACTTCAGTCCTGATGTGAGGAATAATATTAACACATTCTTCTTCAGTAAGCTCCAGACGCCTAGTGACCTAGATAACTTAAAGGGAGTCCTCGACCTTGGTGGCATAGAGTACGAGGACATAGCGATCTTGGCTACTAGGGAGTTCTACTTCGCAGGGCTCGGTAACCCGTTGAAGTACCCTGTGTTGATCGAGGTGAAGCAGGTCTGAGTGTTGAGGAGTCTATTGGTGTTGTCCCGGAGCTTGTCGCGGAGCAGTTAGATAGAGTTGTTGAAAAGATATTGGGGAGTGCTGGGAATGTTGAAATGGTTTACGAGCTAGGGGGTTTGCTTCGTAAGGAGGGTTTGGTTAAGTCTTTCGGAGACTATAGTGGAGGACTCTGCGTCTACGCTGTTGACTCAGGTTTCACTGTTCCACCAATAGAGATAGCGGGTGGATATGTGTGGATTATACAGGTAGCTGAGGTAATAATGGGTAATTCGTGTGGTGGCCCACCCAGGATTAAGGCGTACGTTGAGCATCATCCAGACAGGGATTTAGCGGGTGTTGAGGCTAAGGTCTATGAGAGAGAGGCATTGTTGAGGGCTTTAGAGGCCAAGAAGAAGGGGGAGTTGGGCTTCGACATCGCTATTGTTGATGGAGAGGTGTTGACGAGGTATGGGGAGGAATTGGAGGCTGAGGCTTCTGGTGATGCATTGGAGATCATGAGGAAGGCTACGGAGTACACCGTGAAAGCCCTCGATATTGCACATGAGACCGGTACACCGATGGTGGGGGTGTTGAAGAGGAGTTACTCGGGAGACATCAAGTTCTCCCATGGCTTCTTCGACCTCGGCTTGAACGATAGGACAGTAGCCTCCATTATACTCAACCACGGGGAGTACTTAATACTCGGGACTTACGTGGATCTCGAGAAGAGAATAACTCAACAACTCAGAGAGAAGTTCAGGGATGAAGCACCCCACCCAAGGGCTAGTGCGAGGGCTAGGTGGATTGAGAAGATCCTAAACTCCTATAGGCAACACGCTAATAGAGTTAAAGTAGTCTTCTACAAGCCCATGTCGAGCACAGTGAAGCTCGCAGTTAAGACGGAGATAGCTGAGACCAGTGACTGGAGCGTGGAGAAGGTAGTATCAGCACTATCAAAGATAACCGGGAACACGGGATTCCCCACACCACTAGACTACGTCGACACACTCGCATCCGTGAGGCAAGACCTCAAGAGACTCATATATGAACTCGTATACTCGAAACTATACCAGAGAAACAAGGAGCTAGCAACACTACTCATAAGCCTAGTCAACCCACAAAAACCCATCTAAGCCCCCTACTAAATCAATTACTATAACAGAGCGTGATATTTGTTTGAAACTAGTTATTTTATCCTTCTACTCAATGACTTTTTCTCGTATACTTCTCCTCTAGGAGCCTGTTTAACGTTTTCTCAACCTCTACTCTAATGTCTTCTGGTAAAACTTCTTCGGATATCTCTATTCTCCAGGTGGTTATTGAACTGAGAGAATCCCATATGTCGTAGATTTTATCTAGGAGCCTGTCGACATCTAGCAGGGTAATGTTATTGATTTTCGCTAGGTGTTTTAGGGCTATTTCTCGTTTTCCAATAGTACTTGCATAGCCAATGTGTTTTGCTAAGTGGCATTGACTACACAGACTCCTCAGAGATACTAGTCTCGCAATACCTCTTCCATCACCCACGTAGTAACTCCAAAACTCATCTATATCCGAGGCCCTTGAACCACAAACAACACACTCATCTCTCGGCAATGTGAACCAAAATTTCCTTAGCCTCTCAATAACCCCTGGCTTGAGGCCTAGATGCATCAACTCACTGGTCTTCATCCTAACCAGTTTAGCTAGTGAAACACCCCAAAGAGGCGCTGGAACCAACTGAGGACACAGCCTATTAAACACGTCACAAACACTACTATATGCATCTCTATCCATGAACACTCATCCATAAAAACACAGCTCTTTATGTAAATATATTTTAAATTAAACAGTATAAAATTACTATGTAATAGACATGTTAGGCCGAGTTTTATGATGGATTCCTTAATTCATAACCTCATGGGCATCCTCGAGAATGCCAAGAGAATTCTCGTCATAACAAACTGTACTAAAGAGAAAGCCGTAGATATGAGAGAGGTTAAATCCAAACTAGCCAAGTTGAATCTTCAAACTCCATCATTTGATCTAGATAAAGAACCCGTATATAGAGATGTTCTCCAGGAGTTCATAAAGCCCGCTAGAGATATGTATGTAGGTCAGACAATTAAACCCGTTAAAGGGCTAGTGAAGACTCTTAAGTCTTGTGGTAAATACGTCGACTTCTATATTATTAGTGCCTGCTATGGTATTATTGGAGAAAACGATCTAATAATACCCTATGAAGCTAAATTAGACGCTTCAAATAAGGAAAAACTAAAGAAGTGGAGTGAAGAGAGAAAAGTAGTGAGTAAACTCCAGGATAACGTAGCTAGGCAAAATTTATTTTTGTCTTAGTAAAATATAGAAGAAATGGTGGTATTTTTGTTTCGAGATGTTCTCAGGAAGAGGTTGGAAAAAGGCCCCGTTCTCAGAAGGTTAAGAGAGGAGTTCTTTAAGGCGGCTACGGAGATCCTCGATCCAGACGAATTCCTGTTAGCACTACGCAGAGATATGGAGAAGCTTAATAATTATGTCTTAATTATATCGCCATTTCTCAACAGAACTACTGTTGAGAAATTCTGCAATCTTAGGGAAGTTGATAGAGTTTTAAGAGAGGGGAAGAAGATTGTGGTGGTAACAAGGCCTGCACGCATTCCTGAAGTCGAGGACCCGGAGGAGCATGGTCTTTGTATTAAGATCCTAAGAGACCACGGCATTAAAGTAATCGAGAAGGAGAAATTCCACTTCAAGGCAGTCATAATTGATGACTCAATAATCTACGTAGGGTCAATAAATCCACTGCAAATAATAACTGTGAAGTACATACCAGCAGACTACATGCTAAGATTCGTAAGCGAGGCACTCGTGGACGAGATCACCGAGAGATTCATCCCAGAATATCAAGATTGGCTAAAATGATCTACGTAAAGGCATTCAACGTCGTTCTTATCTTGATCGAGATTCTTAAATGCTCGCTAAAAACTTAAATACTTCAAAATAATAAGTTTGTTAGAGGGGTCGCTTGCAAAGTAAACTCTACGAGTGTCTAAAGTGTAAAGACTCCTCCTTTAGTCTAATTAGGATCGTAAATTCCGAAGTTGAAATTGATCAATTTATCGGAGGAACTCGTGGTACTGATTACATCTACGTATATGATAGAGGCTTCTTCATAAATGCCAAATACTTAAATGGGTGCAGAGTAGTTGCCAGGGAGGAGTGGGGACGTAAGAGGTATAAAGAGACCTATAGAATTTCTAGGGATGCGCTCGAAGGTAAGTTACTATTACATATAAGCTATTCAAATAAAGGATATGTTTTTCCACGAGTTTGTATTGTTGAGAACAATGTTGTTAAATGCTGTGATTGCCCGCCACTCGAGCGAGACGACGAGTTTATCATGCAGATTGCATCTTCATTCAAACCTCTAGGAAAAGAGGTTGAACTCCTCAAATTGTACTTAGACGTAGTTCCTAAGCTATCCAGAGAAATTCTTGACGCATTAGAGAGATCTGGGGCTCGAGGAATATTCTTCGCGGGAAAGGCAGAAAGATTCAAGGAGACTATATATAGTCCAGGACTTTCTCTCTTCACAATAATGTCTCTTATTACAGAGAGGGGAAGGGTACAGTCGCTTCTAGTTAAAATCTCTCATATCGCGGAACTCGCCATTATAGCGAGAATAGTAAAGGCTATGGATGGCATATCCATCACGGATAATTGGTGGATTGTATTTGTGTGGAATAAACCATTAACAATAGTGAAATCTAAGATAACAGGTAGAGAATACACGATATTCTACCAGCCATCGATACTTCCACCTATAATAAGAATGATCGAACCAAGTACCCCAGCACATATGATACCAGACGTGGTAGTCTTTGAAGGTAGGTTCGAGAATGTTAAACCAGGTAGGCTACATAAGTTACTAGAATCAGGTAATAGACCTCTATTAGCCGTGGAGGTTAAAACAGGTCTTAAATTCGTTAAATGGGAGCAATCAGATTACATAATCAATCAGGTAAAAACATATAGGGAATTATTGAATCCGAAAAACTTTGTACTAGTATCTCTCCGTGGTATAGACCCCTTACTGAAAGTCTATTTGAAGTCCCTAGATATAGTAGTCTTCGAAAACATTACTAATGAAGATGTTCAAAAGGAATTTGAGAATTACGTTCTCAAGGCCATAACCGTAACAAGCTAACAAACACCAGCCTAAAGCCCGTATGCTCGCAAGTCTCTTTTTAACCTTTCATTCCTTAGCCTGCTATAGTAATGATCAAATTATTCTCATTGAATTTACTTAATAGTCTTTAAAGTCTGCTGTTTTCCTGCATCTAGAGAGGAACTACTTTTCTTCTAGAAATCTCGATAATTTAGCTTTCACTTCATCCGTATAGCATTGTTTTAGGTATTTTGCTCCCCGCTTAGCTGGTAGGAGTAAGAGGGATATCTCGAACCCTCTCGACTCTATTTATTACTTCCCGAAATCCAGCTACATAGCATTAATTTAGACCATTTAGAAGTCGTTGCGTTTACCTGGAATTGCCGGATCTACTACAAGCATATTTTCTCTTTGTTCTTAATCGAGATCTGGTCGAATATTTAGAGCTTGGGGAAAGAGACTGATCTAAATAAAAACATACTTAGGATTGTGTTCTACTATACATCCACGTGAGGTATTCGCTCATATTGTTGAATTTCATATCTATGTAGTCTGAGAATACGCGGACTACTCGGACATCGCTTCCAAGATCTTGTTTCCAGTAGTTTAGCCAGTTATTTATCTCGGTATCTATGTCCTTGGCTATGATGTTACCCCAGTAGTCGCGAGTATAGTATTTCCCCGCTGGATCAAGTATAACTATTTTGCCTCCACTAACTGGTATTTGGACGGCTGCGTGTGCTCCCTTCGCACCTGAGATAATTATTACTTCGACGTAGTACTTCATACCATTGTAATTCCTGATCATCGAGGTTAGTAGTATAGCCATGTCTTCACAGTCTCCCATGCCGAGTTTTAATGTCTCGTTGGGGAACTGCCACATTTCAGCCAGGAATTTTAAGTCTCCGAAGGGTGTGTCTGGGAGCATTGGATATAATCCATCATATCTAGGGTCTATGTTATTGACAACCCAGTTGTAGAGGGCTTTTACATCTCTCCAATACTCATTCCAGTCTAAGGGGTTACTCCAACCCCCAGTAATCGAGTACACGGTTGAAGCTACTAGTGGATCATTGGGGGTAATGAATGCTTTAACATTGCTTTGATCCCACCTCATATTAACATTATCTCTCAATGAATTGTAAGCATCGATGATTTTTTGGAGCCTTGAGTTAGCATTTGCTAATTGACTCTGTAGATTCGATATCTGTGAATTTAGTGATGTGATTTGTGAACGATAGTACGTTATGTTCTCCTGTAGCCACTTAGCCAATCGGTCTCTCTCGATGGTTACTTCGTTAAGCAGTGATACGTTTTGATCTAGCCACGTCTGGAGTTGCGATATCTGTGAATTCAGCGATACGATTTGCGATTCGTAGTATGTTTTATTTCCCTGTAGCCATGAAGACAACTGATCTCTCTCTATCTTCAAGGCTGAATTTTCACTCTGCAGGCTACTAACCATCTGGCTTAGTAGATAAATATACCATGCTAGGAGACCTACAATAACCGCGAGGAGAATTATGGGTATAGTGGATCTCAGTGAATCCCGGGTACTCATATGTACCCCCTATTGGATATTTCATTTCTAATTCCAATATATTTTTACTTATGCATTAATCTATAGGATTGTGACTCAACTCTACTGATACCACGCAGTTGACTACTATCCTTAAAAGAGTGGATAATACAATAAATTAGTCGCTACATCGTAGTGTAAGAAATACTGTTCAAAGCATTAAGGATTGACTTTCCATCATGATCTCTCGTCGTATATTTATAGGAGAGTGCATATGGGGATCAAAATTTCAGTGAGGGGGAATACTATCAGCTTTACTAAATCAGGATTTTAATTAATGCTGTATATAACACGCGGCAGGGGTTAACCAGTATAAAACACCACTCTCTATTATCCAGTATAGCTTAATCCCATCGTAGTTAACATAAAACCTTTTTAATGAATCCTACTACCCTTTAATACTAGGTATGTAGTCTAGTCACGAGTACTGGTTATCCAACCTAGTCACATACAATGCTGAGGTAGTCTATTCACTAGTGTTTAATATCCATAGTAGTAGTTTATTGATGGACATTTTAGGTAGTTATGTAACGGTCTCCACTAAAGTTAAACGAGAGATTATGGAGAAGGCTAGGAGGCTTGGGATTACTCTCTGAGTTTCTACGGAGAAAGCTCAAAGAAAAGGTTGAAAGGGAGGTAGAGTTGATCACTAGGAGGCTTCGTGAGCTTAGAGAAGTCCCCGATGCAATAAATATTGAGAGGGCTGTGAGACACGTGTGAGAGGATAGGGTGTCATAGTGTAAAGACTCCTCTACGACTCCTCATCACTGATTAAGGCCCTCAAGGAGAGGAAAGTAAACGTATTAGCCGGGAACTATATACCGTAGTTGACTATATACAAGGTTTTAAATGCCCTTTGGAAGGAGACACATCTTCTTAAATCCATCCCAGAAAGCAAGGTAGTGGCACTGGCAGAGGTGTTAAAGCAAGTTATTGGCACAATGGAAATCCTCGATCACCGGGGACTCGAGGAGGGAATACTGCGAATAGCGATCCAGCCTGAATTAACAGCTTACGACTCATCATACATAGTCCTAGC
>Ga0326761_1000426_pt1 | contig 10029 bp, 11 predicted proteins | sample GCREP_P_FD_207739 | JGI IMG/M metagenome (GOLD analysis project Ga0326761, IMG submission 207739) | Hot spring water microbial communities from Geyser Creek Basin, Yellowstone National Park, WY, United States - GCR.EP_P | ecosystem: Environmental > Aquatic > Thermal springs > Unclassified... | reverse complement strand
AGCTTGGAGACGCTAGAAGGGTTATTGAGAATCCACACCATCCATACACTAAGGCACTCGTAGAAGCTATACCAGAGCCAGATCCCGAGAGAAGACACGTAATCAGGGAACCTCCAATTAAGGGTGAAGTTCCATCGCCAATAAATATACCCACTGGCTGTAGATTCCACCCGAGATGCGTTGCACTAGATCAACACCCCGAGCTCGAAGAACTCTGCAAGAAGAAAGAGCCGCCATTAATCGAGGTAGAACCCGGTAGATACGTTGCTTGCTGGCTCTACGCTAAGAAATAGTTTTTTCTAGTAAACCAAGTAATAAGCCATCTTTGTCTCCCACGATTCTCGCAATATGCCTCCTTCCAATATCTACTCTCAAGCCCCTCCGACCCCTTACACCAATTAAGTACTCGCCATTGATCACTCCAAGAAACTCGCCTCTAAGCCAACCACGAGCAATGACATCGACTTCAACAAGATCTCCCCTACTATACTTTGGTTTAATTCTACGAGCATAGTGCATACCCCACTCATCCATACTCCACTTAAGTCTAACACCAGTCTTCTTCTCGAGTTCATCAATGAAGCTCCAGAAGTCACTCCATGAAACTTCTCTAATCCATGAACCCCGGCCATACTTGTGTTTAATAAACTTTTGAATTGTTACTGGAGGCCACTTCTTACCCGCACCAACTCTAATAGCCCAATCTATGACCCTCAATAAGTCTTCGTCATTTAACCCAGGGAGCCATAGGGGTGTAACGTGTAGATCTATAGATGTCTCCTTCACAAGGTACTCTGCTACTTTTAAAACACGGTTTACACTATACGCTGGGGTTCCATAGAGAAACCTCGCTTTATCCTGGTTGAGGGTTTCAATACTGAGGTTTACTCTATCAAGTCCAGCTTCATGTAGTTTATCCACTAGTTTCTCGGAGAGGAATAGTCCATGGGTCTCTAGGGCTATTGATTTAACTCCGTTGATATTCCTGAGTTCTTTAATTAACTCCACTAGCCATGGATATGTTAAAACGTCTCCAATGGTGTCGAGTAGTACCTCTACACTGCACCCCTTAATCTTCAAGACACTCTCAACACCCCTCGTGATCAAGCCTGGCTCCGCAACGTACTCTGCCCATCTATGTATTGACTTCAACCCAGCGTCAACACTGCAAAATATGCAGTTTTGTGGGCATATAGTCGTGGGCCTAGCCTGTATAACATTTGTCCCTCGATCAATAACACCAATCGCAATATAGCCCATTGGAGGGAGGTCGCTGTCCAGTCTATATATTAAACGACCATCTCTAAATCTACCTATTTCAACCGCTTTACGTTGAAGACTCAACAAAACCCTAGAGACATGAGTATATTTACTACACCCTCATATATTCAATCAAAGGTGTGAGTATTGCTCCCGGAGGAGAAGACGGGTATATTGGGTTGGGGCTCATACATACCCCGCTGGAGGATTGATCTAAAGGAGATAGCGGATTTATGGGGATTCAACCCAGTGCAACCCGTGGAACTAGCCGTATCGGAGAAGAGCGTCGCCGGCGTAGATGAAGACGCTGTCACTATGGGATGGGAGGCGGCGTTGAATGCATTAAAGAGAGCCGGCATCAACCCCGGAGAAATTGGCGCAGTTTGGTTTGGAACAGAGAGTAAGCCATATGCTGTAAAGCCGTCAGCGACGATCATAGCTGAGGCGCTAGGCATAACCCCTAAAACCATGGCTTCAGACTGGGAGTTTGCATGTAGAGCTGCGAGTGAGGCAATTCGAGTAGCTATTGGAGCTGTTGCATCAGGCCTTGTAAAGTACGCATTAGTCATAGGAAGCGATACAGCGCAGGCAAACCCCGGTGATGTATTGGAATTCACAGCGTCCTCCGCTGCGACAGCCCTGATCATAGGGCCGAGGGATGAGGCAGCTGCTTTCTTCGAGGCGAGTGCTTCATTTGTAACAGACACACCTGACTTCTGGAGGCGTGATCACTCATGGTATCCACTACATGGTGAGGCATTCACAGGTGAGCCTGCATACTTCAAACACATTGTGGGCGCTGTCGAGTTGTTATTTGAGAAAACGGGTTTAAAGCCCGAGGACTTCGACTACGCGGTATTCCACCAGCCAAATGGTACATTTCCAATTAGAGTGGCGAGAATGCTTGGTATACCTAGAGAGAAGGTTCTTCCAGGCCTCGTCACTCCATACATAGGGAATAGCTATAATTCATCAGCCCTCATAGGGTTGTCGAAAGTACTAGATGAAGCTAAGCCAGGGCAGAGGATACTGCTAGCTCCATTCGGTAGTGGAGCCGGTGCAGACGCGTATAGTATTGTAGTTACAGAGAGGGTTTTGGAGAGGCAGGGTAAAGCACTGAAAGTAGAGGACTACTTAAAGAGGAAGCACTTGATCTCATATGCCAAGTACGCGAAGAACCGTAGATTAATAAACCGCATAGTGTAGGGTGGTGGATGTGAAGATATCCATACCTCCAAGCTGGAGGAATAGAGTAGCTAGGTATAGACTAACCGCGACTAAGTGTAGAGACTGCGGTAGAACACTATACCCTCCCTCCGAAGTCTGCAGAGCATGCGGCTCTAGAAACGTAGAAAAAGTAGAGTTGATAAATGAGAAAGCAAAGCTAGTTACCTGGACCATTATATATAGTGCAATGGATGGCTTTGAAGATAGAAGACCAGTTATACTTGGAGTACTAGAGACTCTGGAGTCAAAGGCTAGAATACTCGCACCACTCACGGACGTCCTACCCGAGGAGCTTCAAGTAGGTTTATTAATGGAGCCCGTCATGAGGAGGATCAGTGAGGAGGGGGAGGCGGGATTAATCCACTATGGTATAGCATATAGGCCATTAGTTAAAACCTAGTATTCTCCTCGATGCATTGAATTGACTAATATTAACTTTTTCCACACCCCACCTTAGATTTATAAAGCTCCATGGGGTTTTTTCACTGGGATCATACCCGGTAAACACATAGCTATAGTCTAGACTTGTTTCTCTAATAGCCCTCCTCCAGCCCGATAAACCCCCACCATGTAGTGCCCATGTATATATGAATCTACCTAGTGGTTTTGGTGAGAGAGCGAGTTGTGCTTGCACAATCCCCCAGTCTATGTCGTAAATCCTTGCCTCCACGAGTCCCTTTAACTCCCTCCGGTAGAACTCTAATTGCCTAAGTAGCTCTTCTCTATAGCTCATACCAATCCACTGGAACATAGTGTGTGGTTTGGGAATAAGGGGGTTTAGACTTAGAGTTATCCTTCTACCCCGCTCCTTCGCGTATTTAACGAGTCGAGTGATGTATTCAATATCCTCTCTCAGCTTCTCAACGCCGACTCCCTTTACACCGTACACTAGGTATAGTTTTAAGTCAAACCCGTGGTCTACGGCTTCTCTAATAACCTGCTCTATGTACTCTACTAAGCCAGTGTACTTGAAGAAGCATGATTGCAGCGTGTGTGTAAAGCTCTCTGGTGCCAGTGTGAGTGTTCTCTGACCGAGGTTCTTTATTAACTCAAGTGACTTCTCCAAGTACCTGCCTATTCTTAGTGAAGGCATAGTAGCAGTGAAGCCCTCGCTACTCAAGTACTCTAGTAGTTTATATTGATTACTTGTAGTTGGGAATGAGAGGGAATATAGAACCAGTCTCTTACCACTAATAGTGTACTTTAACCCCTCCTCAATAACCTCCTTTAGCTTATTTAAACTCCTCTCTCTAAATGGCTGGAATAGCCTTGACTCCATGCAGAAGCTACACCAAAAGGGGCACCCCCTAGAAACCTCTACTTTAAACCCCCTGCCGTAAATAGGCTCTACAGTGGTGTTTTCCACTTGTTTAACTGGGTAGAATGCACTATTTAAGTCCTCCACATGCGATTTCTCAATTGAGGAGCTTACATCACTATATCCCGGCACATATGTGAATTTCAACTGTGAGAGCTCCTCGAGAAACCTCTTTTTTGAATCACCATACTCTAGCCATAAATCAACCACTCTATCCAGCGTAGACTCTGCTTCACCAATAATAAATGCGTCAATTACGTCACTATATGGAATTGGATTAGACAGCGCTACGGGGCCCCCGGCTATTACAATGCTTCCCGCTCTATTTCTCGAGTAAACCTCTATTCCTCCAGCGATTAACAACCTCGCGAGGTTCACTATGTCTGGCTCATAGTGTAGCGTTGTGAGGATCAATGGGAAGTCTCTAAGTCTACTCTTCGTCTCAAGGCTTCTTGGCTCTTCCTCCAATCCGTGTAGACTAGTACAGTGGAATCTCTCAACGTATACTTCTAGTCGTTTATTCAACATATAGTATATAATGTCCGGGGATAGACTGGAAATCATAACTCTGTATAGACTTGGATATACATATGCTATTCTCGCTGAAACCCTCATTGGGTTTTTCAAAACTATATTCTTCTCCATGAATCTCTATACCCATCCTAATGCTTATATACCCTACATACAAATACTAATGAATGGACTGGTATCATGTTAGACTATACACGGTTATATAGTAAGCTAGCGAAGAGTATTAAGGCTTCGGAAATAAGGGAGCTATTGGCTATTATATCCCGAAGGAAGGATGTTATAAGCCTCGCTGGTGGAGTACCAGACCCAGAGTTATTTCCAAGAGAGAAGCTAGCGGAGATATCGAAGTACGTCATTGAGTACCATGGAAACATAGCACTACAGTATAGTGAGACAAAGGGGGTTCCAGAGGCTAGAGATACAATATGCAAATTCCTGAGTAAAACGAAGAGTATTAAGTGTAGTGAAGATGAAGTAGTTATATCAACAGGTAGTCAGTCTGCACTAGACTTAATTGCAAGAGTGTTCATAGATGAAGGAGACATCGTAGTATCCGAAAACCCATCATATCTTGCAGCTATTGGTGCATTTAAGAACGCGGGGGCGAGATTTATTGGTATACCTATAGATGATGATGGAATGAAGACGAGTGAACTCGAGGAGAAACTCAGGAAGATTAGTCCAGATGAGAGGAGACGCATTAAATTCATATATACCATCCCCATAGCGCAAAACCCGTCGGGAGTATCATTGAGTAGAGACAGGAAGAAGCATTTATTAGAGATAGCGTCTACGTATGATCTCCTAATAGTTGAAGACGACCCATACAGCTTCTTAGTATTTGAAGAGGGTGTTGATAAAACACCCCTTAAGGCAATGGATCAGGAGGCGAGGGTGATCTACATAGGGACTGTGAGTAAAATACTAGCTCCAGGGCTTAGAATAGGGTGGATTGTAGCGCCAGACGACTCAGCGAGGAGAATAGAGCTCGTTAAGCAATACGTTGATCTACACACATCAACCCTAACGCAATTGATTACAGCCGAGGCAATCAAGAGGGGTGTTGTAGATGAAGTAGTATCAAAAGCTGTCCCAAGGTATAGGTCTAAAAGGGACACGATGTTGAAGGCTATAAGGGACTACTTCCCAGACTGCACGTGGCACTCTAAACCCGTTGGGGGAATGTTTATCTTTGCATACGTGTATAAACAGGGGTTTGACACGGGTGCGTTGTTGCAGAAGGCTATTGAGAAGTATAAAGTAGCTTATGTCCCTGGTGGGGGTTTCCACGTTGATGGAACGGGTAGGAATAGTATGAGGCTTAGTTTTAGCTATCCATCACACGAGCAGATAACTAGTGGAATAGAGAGAATTGGAAAGTTAATTAAAGAAGCGTAGTTTCTACTTCAATGATAAAATAAAGCCAGGGCTACGTGGAGGCAGTAAACCCATAATATTTTTCAAATCCTCAACTTCTACGACTCTAATGATTTTAGCTAAGTCGCTTGAGACTTTGTTTACAATGGAGGACTCCTCACTCGACACTCTACTAGATATGTTTATGGAGTATAGGGACTCGCGTTTTTTCAATGGAATGCATTGAGTAAATGAGAGGGGGGAGATAATTAATTTCTTATAGTCAAGCCTTGTTGTGAGTTTATATTTTGAAGCCTGGTTAATACTAGTTAACACTATAGAACCCCACTTCTCTACTACATCGCCTATATGTTTGTAAATAGTGAAGCCGTATTGAAGAACTAGTTTACTTGATTGCTCACAGTAGTATGCTGGCTCTACTCCACTATACCTTAAGGCGAGACCCGTTAATAGGCCGGTTAACCCACAGCCCTCAATTAGCACAGGTTCCAGGGACTCCATCGCTATTGAAGTAGAGTGCTTTATGAGGGGTTTAATAGAGTCTATTGGCTTAGGGTCGAGTAGGACATCGTCTAGGTATGATGGGTGGATTGATGTATAGTTCGCCAGTAATCCATCTACTTCAACCCCTAGTATCCCGTGGTCGCTAAATGGCTTAACAGTAAATACTCTCCCAGTATACTCGGTGTTAGAGCCTGAAACCTCTATAACCCTGGCTACACCGAAGCTTCCTAGAACTACTGGAGGTTTTACTGGGAGCAATCCCTCAATAATGCTTCTCTCGAGTTCCCCAATATAAACGTAGATTGGCTTTAATAGAACAGGCTCTCTAACAACAACGCCGGGGTACTCAATGATCTCTAGTCTACCCGTGAAAACAGCCATTTTCTGCCTCATGGAATCATCCTCTCTAAATTTATTAACTACTTCTTTATAGCTTTGATAAGCATAATACTATTAATGGGTTTTTCAAAGCGGTGTAGAAGCCGTGAGTGAAGAGGAGTCAGAGTTCCCCGTGCACTGGGTTAGTAAGGAGGCGAGGTATAAGATTATTGATTTAATGCTTTCAACGAGGAGCATTATAGAGCTTGCAAGGGTACTAGGAGTCTCACCGACAGCTGTGAGGAAGTATGTTAAGAGGATATCTCACCCTAGCGACGTAGTATTAGCGAAGGCTATTAATGCAGCTGAAGTATACGAGAGGGAGTCAATAATTAAAATAGTCATTGATGACTTGATCGAGGCACTATCGAGGCTATATAAATCAATTGATGACAGGCAGAGGGAAGTAATTAAAAATAAGCTTTCAAAAACACTAGGGGTAAGGATTTGCTAGGCGAAGACTTATTTACACCCACGGGGGGAGTTATTGGAGACTACTCCCTCCTCTTAGAGTACTTAAAGAAGTGTAGAGAGAGGGGGCTAGACTGTAGCACTATACTACCCTCATCGAGTATACTTGGGGAGATTCAGGGTATTATAGAGCACCGCTCTACGAGGTTTATTGAGCTCGTGGAGTATTTGCAGAGTGTACATGGGAAAAACATTAATTGCGATGTATGCGTAGATGCTTTTCAACAATTATATAGAGTGAAGCCGAGTTGTGAAGAGGCTATTAAAATGCTTATAACACAGTTAACCTCGTGGTATCTAGAGATCCTTGAAAGGCTTGGATATGTAAAGATTAAGCAAGCTTGGAGACCATGAAGCATAGGGAGATAGTTGGAAGAATTGTTGAGGCTGTTGTGTGGCATTTACGTAGAGAGAACATTTTAGTTTCAACGTGTGAAATAAGGGAGAAGACCTCGAAGTATGAGGTACTCCTTAGACTCGAGGATAATGCTGCTGGTTTATCAACTATAAAAATAATATACTATAATAATAATCCATTGAAGACAAGAATTTACACTGGTAGAACAAGCCTAGACTTGAGGCTAAAGAGGATTGTGAAGAGAGAGCTAGAGAAAATGGTTGGTGGAGATGAAGACACCACACAAGGCTAGAATACAGGTTGCAGTAGCGCTTCTAAGTGAGTTTACTAGGCAATTAAATCAATTGGATAGAGCTAAAGCTGTTGATTTACTGAGGAAGAGCTACGAAGCGAGGAAAATAAATCCCATAAGGGGTAAGACTCAGCCACCAGACCTATATGATAAGGAAATGGCTACTCTCTACGTGATTGGGAAGTATGGTTTGAAACTAGACTTAGAGTACCCAGAGCTCGTTGAGAAGATATTCTACATTGAGAAAAACCTAGAGGAAGCACTAGACGACATAGTGCAGAATAAGTTCCAAGAGGCCAGAGAGAAGTTGAAGCGTGTGTCTCCAACAGGCGTTATTGATAGCAACACTATTGCAAGGCTACTTAGAATACCACTAACACGGCTAATGCTGGGGTTTATTAGTGAAGAGGAATTCAAGAGTGTAATGCAGAAGGTGCTAGAGGCTATTCCAGAGGAGGAGAAAACGTTGAGGAACTATGCAAGGTTCTTCGTGGCATATAAACTCGCGGAGGCAATATATAAGGGTGAAGTCAAGACTAGAGAGGAGAAAGAGGCGTTGAAGAAAGCCCTAGCTATTAGAATAGGGTTCCCCAAGTCTACTCCAAGCGATGAATACACAGCCGCTATAGCAACCCAGGTATTCAACATAGATGAAAAAACACTAGAGAAAATACTCAGTATTAGAAAGCAGAAAACAAGCCAGGAATCAACAAGTAAGTCTCCTAGTTAAACCCAAATACAATAATTAAATTCATAAATATTGATTTAATCAAGGTGAATGAAAACGTCGAGTGCTAGTTACGAATTAAAACCAGGCCTGGTCTGTGAAGAGGAGTATGTGGTGACGGAGGAGTATAGTGCTAGACACATTGGTAGTGGTACAGTAATGGTATTGTCGACTCCAAGCATGATTTTACTAATTGAGAGGACAGCTCTAAACTGTGTTCAGAAGTATCTCCCATTGAACCACACCACTGTTGGTACTATGGTGTCTGTGAAGCACTTGAATCCAGCCCCTGTCGGAGGAGTGGTTAGAGTGGTTGTGAAGCTTATTGGTGTTGAGGGGAAGAGGTTGTTATTTAATGTTGGGGTCTACTATAGAGGTATAGTTGTTGGAGAGGGTCAGCATGAGAGGTATATTGTGGAGGTAGAGAGGTTTTTGGAGAGAGTGAGGAGGATTATCACTGGGCAATGACACGTGATCGTTTCAACTAGGGTGGAACAAAAAACATCGTTCCTGAAACTACTCCACCTCTGTTTCAACTAGTGTTTAATATTCTCCCTTATTTTTAACCAACTACTAAGAATACCAATGGGTGAGAAAAATGGAGAGGAAAACACTCGGATTAATAACTGGAATCATAACTATAGTAGCTGTAATAACCCCTGTAGTCGGAGTATTAGTAGCTGAGACTCCGCCTCCACCAAACGAGCCAGTAAACACTACAGCCCCTGAAGAGCCCCCTAGAGACACGCCAGTCTTCGAGTTTAAAGGTGGGTGGGGTGGACTAAGAATAGAATTCCTACTAAACACTAGCTTCGAGGATGTATTGAAACTCGCATACACCATTAGAAACATTACATACCCACTATACGAGTGGGAGATAGAATACAACATTACAGCAGCCAATGTCTCCCTAAGACTCGGTGATAGGTTCCTCGAGAGAGCGTTGAATGTAAGTAACGAGCACCCACGTTTAGCCGCGGTATACGCGTTTGTAGCGGCTATACACTATGCCCATGCACCAGCATATGCAAACCCCGTTCTCGGTAGAGTAATACGTAGCAATCTTGGAGAAAACAATACAATAACAGAGAATACAGTCAATGCAGTTATCAATACATCGAAAGAACTAAGGAGTATACTAGTAGGGGCAATCGACTATGCCAAAAACAATGGATATAATACAACAATACCAGAGAAGATAATGAATTGGGCTGATGAAAGACTAGATAACGCGACAAAAGAGCTGGAAAGCGGTAATATTACGTGTGCATTCCACCTTGCTGTGAGCGCGTACCATAGATACGTAAGAGCCTATAGTATACTAGTGAAAACCGTATTTGCAGACTTCCTAAAGAGCCAAGTTAAAAACATAACGAGTACCTTGGTCGAGAAACGTGCACCAATATCTAAGAGAGTGCTGGATGTACTTCCAGTTAGAATAAGGGAGATGGTTAGAGAGAAGCTTGAAGCTGGAGAGTATAAGACGATAAAGGATATCGTGGGGCACGTGAAGAATGAGACTGAGAGAATCAAAAAGCAAGTCTGGGAGAGGGAGAAGGAGCAATTGAAGAATGCGATTAAAAACA
>Ga0326761_1000425_pt1 | contig 10030 bp, 10 predicted proteins | sample GCREP_P_FD_207739 | JGI IMG/M metagenome (GOLD analysis project Ga0326761, IMG submission 207739) | Hot spring water microbial communities from Geyser Creek Basin, Yellowstone National Park, WY, United States - GCR.EP_P | ecosystem: Environmental > Aquatic > Thermal springs > Unclassified... | reverse complement strand
TAGTGAGCTCGCGTGGCTGGGGCGGTGGTCGCTTGGAGGGCGAGCGCGTGAGGAGGCTGGCGGAGGCGAAGTCGTACCTCCAGAAGAGGATCGAGGAGCTCGAGGGCGAGGTCGAGCTGCTGAAGCTTCTGCTGAGCCTCGTTGACGCCGCCCTCTCGCGGGAGAGCTTCACGAGGGCTGCCGAGCTGCCGCGCGAGGCCCCCCCTGCCCCGCCCCAGGCTCCGCCCGAGGAGGCTAAAGAGGTCGACTTGGGATCGAGGGTCTCGGAGCACGCCGTGACGTCGAGGGATGGAAAGGAGCTGGCGAGGGTGGTCGTGTACGAGCGGGGGCTCGTCATAAAGCCCCTGATCGACCTCCCCGCCGACAGCCCGCCCCTGCGGAGCTTCTTCGTCGCGAAGATCCTGGAAGGCTACAAGAGGAAGGACGGCGAGATGGTCGAGGCCGGCGAGCTCGCGGAGGAGGAAGCCTTCGACTACGAGGTCGTGGAGGAGGGAGGTTTGGTCAAGGAGATCCGGGTGGTGAACTACAGGGAGCGGCGCCGCCTCGACGAGATCCGGAGCGCGCTGCGCTGGACGCTCCAGAGGGTCCTCGAGCGGATGGGCGGCGGCTAGGCCGCTTCGCCGGCCGGCGCTTTGGGGACCGCGACCTTCTTCTGCCTCTTGTACATCTCGACCAGCTCCTCCTCGGTGGTCGCGTCCTCCGGCTTCTTGTCGAAGCGGTACCTGCCCGTGAAGCGCGGGAAGCGGATGGCGAGGCCGGCGTCGGGCCTCAGCTTGCCGAGCGCGCAGGTGTGCATGGGGCTGAGCGTGATCTCCGCCCCGATGATCTCGAGCACAACCGCGGGGACGAACCAGACATCGGCCTCCATCCTCGACACGACCCTCGGGTGCTTGTGGTCGATGCGGTAGGGCTCGAGGAGCTTCGGGAGCTGGGCGAGGTCCTCGTCGGTGAAGCCGCTGCCCACCTTGCACACCGTCTTGAACACGTCCTCCTCCGGGCTGTACGCGGCCATTAGGAGCGCGCCGTAGGTGCCGGCCCTCTTGCCCCTGCCGTAGAACGCGCCCACGACCACGAGGTCGACGGTGTCGGTCATCTCGTACCTGTAGTCTCTCTTGAACTTGATCCACAGCCAGCCCCTAGCCCCCATCTGGTAGATCGAGTCCCGCTCGAGCGACTTGCACATGACCCCCTCGCAGCCCTCGGCGACCGCCTCCTCGAAGAAGCGCATGAGCTCGTCCGGGCTCTTCACGATCTGCGACCTCGCCAGCCTGAAGCGCTCGCCCTCCTCCACGACCTCCTCGAGGCGCTTCCTCCTCTCGGGGAGCGGCGCGTCGAGCAGGCTCTCGCCGTCGACGTAGAGCAGGTCGAAGAGGAACACGGAGACGGGGTACTTCTCCATCGCCTCCTCCACCTCGTACTTCCTCCTCCGGTGCATCAGCTCCTGGAAGGGCAGCATCTCGCCGGTGTCCGGGTTGATGGCGACGATCTCCCCCTCGAGGATCGCCTCCCCGGCCCTCACGCGCTCCCTCACCATCTCGACGACGTCGGGGTAGTGGCTGGTGATGTTCTCCAGCCTCCTGCTGAAGAGCACGACCTCATCCCCCTTCTTGTGGGCTTGCACCCTCTCCCCGTCGTACTTGTACTCGGCCAGGCAGGCGCCTCCCAGCTTCGAGAGGATCTCCGCCGGGTCGCTAAGCCGCTCGGCGAGCATCGGCTTGACCGGCACCCCCACTGTCACCCTGATCCCCTTGACCCCCTCGAGGCCCTGCTCGGCGAGCACCTTGGCTATGTAGCCGAGGTCGGGGTGCACGTTGTAAGCCCTCTCGATGATCGGCCTCGCGGATTTCGAGCCCGCGAACGCCACCGCGAGGGCGTCGAGGATCGTCATGTCCGCGACCCCGAGGCGGAGCTTGCCGGTCACGATCCTCAGCAGGTACTTGGCCTCCTTGGGCTGCGCCCGCTTGAGGAGCGCCACGAGAGTCGTGATCTTCGCGTCCTGGGCGCCCGGCCCTGCGGCTTTGGCGATCCTCATGAGGGCGTCGTAGACCTCCCCGACCGTGAGCGGCCGCCCGCTCTGCGCCGCTTCGGCCCCGCCGAAGAAGTCGAGGATGGAGGCCGGTTTCCTCTTCTTCATGAGCTCCTCGGCCGCCGAACCCAGGTCCCCGAGCTGCTTGTAGGCGGCCTCCACCTCCTTAGCGCCGAGCCCGAGGGCCAGCGCGACCGCCCTCAGGGCCAGCTTCTCCGCCACGCCGAGCTCGGGCGCGGCGTAGTCGGGCCCCAGGGTCCCCCTGGTTAGGTAGACGAGCTTGTCGATCACCTCCGGCGGCGTCCTCTTGAAGAGCGCGACGAGCAGGTCGGTCATCGCCAGCCTGCTGCTGGTGGCCTCGATCTTTTCGTAGAAGTTCACCAGCGCCGAAAACTCCAAGTCCGCCACGCCGACCCCTAGTACGCGCTGCCGCCCAACCTCTTATCCTTATCGTCGCGGTTACCTGCCGCAAGGCGGCCTCGCGGGGTCCTCGACCCTGACGCGGAGGAGGAGGCAGCGGGAGGCGGATCTGTCGAAGAAAACGCAGCCGGTGCAGCTCCTGCCGGCTGGCTTGGGCTCGGCCCTCTGCGCCGGCTTGGCCTCCGGCGCGGGCTGGGGCGGCGCCGCGGCGGGCGCCGGCTTAGCCGCGCCCAGCATCTCGGCGAGCTCCTCCCTCGTCGGGAAGACGCCCTCGAACAGCTTCACGCCGCCGACGACGAGCGCCGGCAGCTTCCTCACCCCGTACTTCTCGTACTCCTCCACGTACTGCCTGCCGTAGAGCTCGCCCAGGTACTCGAGGAAGGCGGGGAACTCCTCGGGGCTCTGGATGTTCGCTCTCACCACCCTGATCCTCGCCCTCCTCCCCGAGCTCCTCAGCACCTCGTAGACGTCCTTCACCAGCTGGGCGCACCGCTCACCCCTGTACACGAATAGCACGACCTGCTCCTCGGCCCCCGCAAGCCCCACGCGAGCGCAGCGGCGGCGCTGTTATTAAGCGTAGCGCGCTCTCGCCAGCGCGGCGGCCGCGATCGCGGCGTCGCCCCTGAAGCGCTGCAGCTCCCGGGACAGCTTCTGCGCGGCGCTCCAGGCCTCGTCGCTCAGCGCCCAGGCGAGCGCGCTGCACAGGCTCCCCGCCCCGTCCTCCGCCAGGCAGGCTCTCGCCACGCCGAGCGCTTCGGCGGAGAGGGCGTTGCCGAGGCGCTCCGTGTGCGTCTTCCTGACGAAGTGCACAGCTGGGACGCCGAACACCATCGCCTCCATCACGCTTGTGTGGCCGCCGTGCGTGACGAGGGCGTCGGCGGCGCGCACGTACAGGTGGCGGCGGGGGAGCCAGTCGCACACGTAAACCCCCCTCCCCACCCTCTCGGGCTGGGTCGAGCCGGACGGCACGCCCCTTGACACGATCACGGTCGCGTCCTCGGGGAGCTCGCACTCGGCCAAGGCCCTCAGGAACTCCTCCATGAGCGCCCTCCCCTCGCCCCCCACGCCAGTGAAGCTGGCCACGACCAGCCTCCCGTCGACGCCGAGCTCCTCCCTCGCCTCCTCCCGCGGGGGCAGCTCGTCCGGCCACGCCTGCAGCGCCGGGCCGACGAACCTCACCTTCGGCGGGGGCTCCGCCTCGAGGAGGTTCGCCTTCGCCACCGTGTAGGGCGGCGGGAAGTCGGGGACGAGGATCTCGTCGGCGAGCGCCCACAGCCTCCCCAGCAGCCTGTACAGCCCCTCCTCCGCCCACCCCTTCGCCTCCAGCTTGCGCGAAGTCGGCTGCTTCACCGGGACTATGACCTTCAGCTGGGAGAGCACGAGCAGGGCGGGGACGCCCCAGACCTTCGCGGCTACGAGCGTGGAGAGCCTCGAGTCCGCCACGACGGCGTTCGGCTCGAGCACCCCGATGAAGTACAGCTCGTCGCCCACCTGGCGCGCGAAGCGGTAGAGGTTCGCGGGCCCCTTCGCGACGGTCCTCTTCACGTCCACGTCGCCCCACTCGTCGACCTCGTAGCTGACCGGCCGCGTCCTCAAGCACGGGTAGCCGGCCCGCTCGATCATGTCCGCCGCCCTGTCGTAGGAGGAGAAGACGACCTCAACCCCGCTCGCCGCCAGCCTCCTCGCGACCGCGAGCATCCGCCCCGCGTGGCCCAGGCCCATCCCGCAGGCCGCCAGGTAGACGAGCACGCGCGCCCACCGCTACTCGGGGAGGAGCAGGCGCTCCACCACCTCCCCCTCCGGGTAGACCTCGGCGAAGACCCTCGCCTCGAACGTGTAGACCTTGAGCTTCGCCGTCCTCCACGCGTCGGGGGGCAACCCCGCTTTTATGCAGGCGTTCTCCAGGTACTCCTCGACCCCCCACTCGTACTCCACCGGCACCTGGGGCAGCAGGAGGCCCCTCAGGAGGCCCTTCTCCACGATGACCCCGTGCTTGCCCACCTTCACCTTCTCCAGGAGCTCCTCCGGCTTCGAGTACTCGACGGGCTGCGGGGGCGAGAGCACGCTGACCTCGAAGACCACGCTCTTCAGCTCGCCCGGCGCGAGCGGCTCGAAGCGGGGGTCCTCGGTCGCCGCCGCGATCGCCGCCTCGATCGTCGCCTCGGCGAGCGGCATGACGGGCTCCGGGAAGCCGATGCAGCCCCTCAGCACCCTGCGGGGGACGCCGGCCGCGTCCCTCACGATCTTCTCGATCGTCACGAAGACGCCCGACCGCTCCGCGAGCTTCGGCGGGGTCTCCGGGGGAGGCTCGACGCGGACGAACTCGGTGAGGTACCTCTCGACCGCCCGGCGCGCCAGCCTGACGAGGAACTCGCCGTCCTCCCTCGTGAGCTCCTCGAGCCTCAGCGGCACGGCTCTCCGGCCGCGCCGGGGCTAAAAGCTTAGCGCGAGCCCCGCGCGGCCAGCGCGCGCACCCTCCGCAGGAAGCTCCTCATCCGGCGCAGGTGGGTGCCGGGCCAGTACACGTGCCCGCACGACTCGCAGACGAGGAACAGGCCGTACCGCTCGAGCACGCCGGGCGGGACCCTGCCCTCCACCTCGCCCCTCTCAGCCCTCCTCAGCCTCCCGTTGCAGAGGGGGCACCTCGTGTCGGAGAGGTCGATCTCCAGCCTCACGCCGTACCGCTCGCTCAGCGCGGCGAGCGCCTCCTCGAGGCGCATGCCCCCGACGTACATCACCTCCACCCCCTCCGCCGCCGCCCTCGAGCACAGCCCCCTGTCCCTCGTCAGCAGCACCGCGCCGCTCCGCTTCGCGACCTCGATCAGCTCCTCGTCCCCCGCGTACGGCTCGTAGAACGTGCTCGCCCCGAGTATGCGGAGCCACTTCGCCACGTCGCCGAGCATCGCGTCCGCGACGAACCGGTAGCGCTCGCTCACCGCCCGCCACCCAAGCCCCGCAGCCGCCCGCCGGCCGCGACGAGGGCCCTGTGCAGCGAGACGTCGTCGATCAGCACGGTTGAGCCCCCGGCGAGCAGCGCCGCGAAGCCGTACCTGCCCAGGGCCTCGGCCGCTTCCGCGTGGCTGCCCGCGACCGGCTCCCGCCTCGCGCGCTCGCCGCAGGGCGCGTCCAAGCCCTCCTCCCCCTCCTCGGCCGCCACGAGCAGCGCGGTCCACGCGTCGACGACCCCCTTCAGCCTGCCCGCGCGCACGACGAAGGCGCAGACGGAGCCGCGCTCCGCCATCCTCCTCAGCGCCCCCCTCAGCGTCGCGTTGGGCGCGACGACCGCCGGGGGCGTCGCGAGGGCCGCGACCTCGGCCGGGGGCAGGGCGCGCCGCGCGGCCCGGTAAACGGAGCGCGGGGTGAGCGCGCCGCCCGGCGCCAGCGCGTACTTGCTGCCGAGCGAGGCGTAGCTGCTGGCCGCCGAGCGGCCGGGGACGCGGGGGAGCGCGGCGACCGCCTCGGCCAGCCCGGCGGAGTGGAGGCGGCCGCCGGCCGCGAGCTTGACCAGCGAGTCCAGCGTCACGGGCCCCGCCGGGGCCAGGGCCACCAGGCAGCCGGCCCTCGCCATCTCGGCCGCCGCCTCGGCGGGGCTCGAGGCCTCCAGCTCGGGCGCCGGCTCAGCCAGCGGGACCCTGGGGCGGGGCACGCTGCAACCCCTCGGGGCCCTGCTTAAACGCTTGCCCCCGGCCCAGGTGGAAGCCGCCCCTGGGGAGCAGCGGGAGCACCTCGTGGGGCGGGATCCTGACCCTCAGCCCCTTCGCCCGCAGGGCCCCCGTGAGGACCTCGGCCACCTTCCTGGCGGCCTCCTCCCTCGGGACCCTGCCGGGCTCGAGGACGACGAAGGCGTCGCAGCTCTTCGCGATCGCGGAGGGCGGGCCGGCCTCGAGCTCGTAGCCCCCGTCCACGACCCTGACCCCCACCGCCAGCTCCAGCTTCACCTTGCTCAGGTAGTTCCTCCTCCCGTACACCATGAACGCCCCCCTCGGCAGGTACTCGCCCGAGGGCGGCCTCTTCGAGACCTGCTCCCCCCTCACCCAGTACACGTCGACCGCCGCCATCCCGAGCTCCCAGGCCCTGGAGTACGCCGCGGCCAGCTGGGCCGCCTCGAGCAGCGTCGCCTCCCCCGGCTCCCTCCCCTCCGCCTTGACCACGACGGCGGGGCCCCCGTGGACGTCCGCGTGCAGGAACACGTCGTCCGGCCGCATGTACTTGCGGACGATGGCTTCGTTCTGGCTCGCGTCCCTGCCCCCGATGACGAGGAAGCCCTCGCTCGAGACGAAGTGGTGGAAGCTCTCGAACCACCTGCGCTCCCTCCTCGGCTTGAGCGCGGGCCGCTCCCGCTCCGCGGGCTTCAGCCTCGCCGCCGCCTCGGCCGCGCGCTCCGCCCTCCTCTCCAGCTCCTTCGCCTCCTCGAAGAGGCGCGAGGCGTTGCGCGCGGCCGTCAGCGCGGCGTCAAGCTCCACCTCCACCCCACCGGCGAGCACGCGGACCCGGTTCCGGGCGGGGTCCGCCGCGACCACCTCCGGGTGCCTCGCCTTCAGCTCCCCCTCGACGAGGTCCCAGCGGGCGCTCCTCCTCAGCTCCCTGAACTCCCCGAGGAGCGCGTCGAACCCCGCGAGGTCCGCCATCAGCGCCGCCGCGGCCCTCCGCAGCGCCTCGGCCCTCGCCGCGTACTCCGCGGCCAGGCGCTCCGCCTCCAGCGCCGCCCCCCGCTCCTCCCGCCCCGGGAGGAGGAGCCTCGCGAGCACCCTGTCCACGGCCTCCGAGAAGCTGCCCGCCGGCTCCAGCGCGGAGCCCAGGTGCTCGAGCCTGATCGGGTAGGCCGCCGAGGGCCCGCCCTCCCCCGCGAGCAGGCAGGGCTCCAGCTCGCCCCCGAGCACCTTCAGGTACATGCGCTTGAGCTCGAGCAGGGCCCGCCAGGCGAGCGCCCGGTCGAGCTGGGAGGAGGGGGAGTTGGGGTCGACGCCGCACCGGTGCAGCGCCTCGGCCACCAGCTCGCCCGGCGCGTTCACGAGCCTCGAGAGGTGCGCGGCGGCCGTCCGCTTCGGGTCGCCGGGGGGAGGCGCGTCGCAGGGCCCGATGGAGAGGGGGTCGAGGCCCCTGGGCGGCGGCGGCTCGTAGGGCTCGCCCGCGGCCACCCTGCGGTCCCGCATCTCCCGCTGCCGCAGCGCCGCCCTCACGACGCCCCCCTCCACCACCAGCACGTTCCCCTCCCGCACCCACTCGACCACCAGCTCCACCCTCCGCCCGCCCCGCTCCAGCTCGAGCGCCGCGACCCTGTCGAGGTTCAGCTGCCTGACGCAGGCCAGCCTCGCCCCCCGGAGCCAGCGCAGCGCGTCCGCGAGCTGGGGGGGCGGCTCCCCCCTCGGCAGCTCGTACCTCGTCTCGAAGACGCCGAGCTTGGGGCTGAGCACCAGCACGCGGTCGCCCGCCAGCGGCTCCCGGAACCTCGCCACCACCGCCTCGCCCAGCCCCCAAGCCTTCTGCAGCCTCATGCCCTCCAGCTCCCACAGCGACTCCCTCAGCAGCGCCGCGAAGTCGAGCGCGGTCAGCGAGGCCTTCACGCCCGGGCCGGGCGCCGCCACCGTTAAAACCCTCCCCCCGCGCGGAGCCGCGTGAAGCTCGAAGGACGCGCGCACCTGCTGGCCGCGCTCTCCCTCGGCCTAGCGCTCGGGGCCCTCCGCGCCCCGCCCCTCCTCGGCTACTTGGCAGCTTTGGCCGCCGCGCTCGCGCTCCGGAAGCGGAAGCTGCTCGGCGGGGCGAGGGAGGCGCTCGAGTACGTGGGCGCCCTAGCGCTCTCCTGGTCGATCGCCGCCAGCGCCCTCCACCCCTGACCCCGCCGGGAGCACGCCCCCCTCCGCGATCCTCAGCCTGCACCTGCGGGGGGACCAGGGGACGGCGAGGCGCGCCTCGACCAGCCCCCCGCCCAGCGGCTCCAGCCTGACCCTCCGGTCGACCCACATGGAGGCGTAGGGGTCCCCCACCACCCTGCCGCCCCGCTCCGCGCTCGCGACGACCGCCAGCCCGCCCCACAGCGCCAGCCGCTTGAGCAGGGCCGCCATCCTCCCCCAGCTCCTCCTCGCCTCCCCCACGCTCCTCGGGAACGCGAAGGGGTAGGAGATCGAGTCCACGACCACGAGCTGGACCCCCAGCCCCCCCAGCGCCAGCACCGCCTCGGCGAGCTCCGCCTGCCCCGGGGCCTCCACCACCAGCACGCCCTCCAGCGCCTCCTCCGGGTCGAGGCCCCTGTACCTCGCCATGCTCACGATCCTCTCGGGCCTGAACGTGCCCTCCGTGTCGATGTAGAGGGCCTTGCCCGACAAGCCCCCCTTCTCCCTCGGCAGCTGAACCATCACAGCCAGCTGGTGGCAAAGCTGCGTCTTACCGGAGGCCGGGGGGCCGGCGAGCTCGAGGACGAGCGGGGGGCGCAGGCCGCCGCCCAGCAGCTCGTCCAGGTTGGCGGCCCCGGTGCTAAGCATCGAGAACGCCCTCCTCCTCGATCACAACGGGCGCGGAGCCGGCGGGCAGGTGGGGCGCGCGGACTAGCTCGACAAGCCTGCGGCTCCCGCTCAGCTTCCTGATCAGGAGGCCGTAGTGGCAGCCGAGCGAGAGGGCGAGGCCGCCCGCCGGCCTGTCCATCGACATGCGGTTCGCCACCACCACGACCCTGCCGCCTGCTGCGGCTTCTCTCAGCATCCTCAGCAGCCTCGACAGCGCGTACTGCCTCCTAGCCAGAGCCTCCACGCCCTCCCCCACCTCCAGCGGCGCCACCAGCGTGTCCACCACCACCAACCTAGCCTCGGAGGAGCGCGCGGACGCGACAGCCGAGAGGAGCTCCAGCTCACCGCGAGCTTCTACGACGAGCACGTTCTCCAACGCTAGCTCAGGATCCAAACCCCGGAACCGGGCCACGCTCAAAACACGCTCAGGCCTGAACGTGCCCTCCGTGTCGATGTACAGGGCCTTGCCCGACAAACCACCCTTCTCCCTCGGCAGCTGAACCATCACCGCAAGCTGGTGGCAAAGCTGCGTCTTACCGGCGCCGAACTCGCCCGCCACTTCCGTCACGTAACCGGCTTCCAAACCCCCTCCCAGAAGCCTATCGAGACTTAAAGACCCCGTGCTCAACCGCTCGACCGCAACCCTCTCCGCCATAACCTCCAAGCCCGAGCGAAAACGAGGTTCGACAACGGCGCGCACCCAACCCGCGAAAGAAGCGAGATCCGGATCGAGCAGCGCCGCGTCCAGCGGAGAGCGTGCACCCAGCCTCCGCAACCTAGACCTCACCCCCCTACTAGCGTAAACCCTCACGAGGAAGGGGGTGAAACGAGACTCATAAGCCTGACTAGAAGAAGCCAGCAGCAACGAGCGCCCGCACCGCTTCCTAGCAAGAGATCGCGCACCGCTCGAGAGCGGAGGCACCGGCTCGCGGCACCGCTCATCGAGGCCGGGGAGGGCGCGCGCTGGTTCGACGGCGTTTATCTGGACACGGCTCTTCCAGAACCCAGCGCGCGTGAAAGGCTACGAGAGAACGCCGAGCGTGGGGGAGCTTTGTGTTCGCTCACGCGCTTATAGGGCTATCGC
>Ga0326761_1000423_pt1 | contig 10060 bp, 17 predicted proteins | sample GCREP_P_FD_207739 | JGI IMG/M metagenome (GOLD analysis project Ga0326761, IMG submission 207739) | Hot spring water microbial communities from Geyser Creek Basin, Yellowstone National Park, WY, United States - GCR.EP_P | ecosystem: Environmental > Aquatic > Thermal springs > Unclassified... | reverse complement strand
CCCACCGCAGAAAGCTACCCGGCCGCCAACGCCACGAGAAACAAGGCAAGGAGCGTTGCGGCAGGCAACGCCAGCCTCCAATCTCTACACCACAACGCCGCCGAGACGACGGCCACCACAGGCGCCGAGGAGAAAACCCGCAGGCCAACCTCCGCCACACCCACGACAGAGAGAAAAACGCCAGCCGCCGCCACCGTCAACAAGACGCCGCCGTAAAGCCTCCCGCAGGTCACGGCGTAGCCGCGGCGAGAAGCAAAACCCCAAAACCACCAGCCGCACCACCCGCGCCAAACGCCGCAACCCACGCCCCCAGAAAGGCGCCCAGCACGGCCCCCACCTGCGTCGACACCAAGAAATCAGGCCTAAACCCCGCCGAGAGGTACGTCGCCGCCGCCGCGTCCCCAAGCGCGATGGTAGCCTCAGAATAAGCCACAGCCACCTTAAGCGGAAGCCCCATCACCAGGTTAAACACTGGAACCAGCGCCCACCCGCCCCCCACCCCAAAGACGCCGCTCACAAGCCCAACCCCAAACGTAGCCGCCAGCCCCCATGCCGTCCGCCCAGCGCCGTACCTCACCACAGACCCCAACGACTCCTCCCAAAACTCCCCCACAACCCAAGCCGGACGGCGAGCCCGTCGACACGCCGCGGAGGCCACTCCGCCTTCCCACCCAACAAGACAAAAGCCACCAAGAGAACCTCCGGCCCCACCTCCACAGCCCTCCTGCCCCCCTCAACCTCCGCCAGAAACAAGCCGAGGCGGGCCCCCAGAAACGCACCCAGCGACATAGCCGCCCCCGCATAAGCCACAAGCCTAAGATTCGCAACCCCCCGCCCGGAAAGACCCAGCCACAGAAGACGCCGCCACGAGGAGCCCCTCAGCCCTCGCCAAGTTAACATCTACGCCGAGAAGACCCACGGCGAGAGACGTAAAAAGCACACCGCCGCCAACACCAGCCAAAGGCCCCACAAACCCCACCAAAAACCCCACAGCAAACTCCACGGCGGCGGCACCTCTTCGTCGTCAGACGCACGTTCTAAAGCCGCTCCACCTCATCCCTCGCAACCAGCTCCTCAAAAAGAACACGTCTAAAAGACGCCGGGAGATCCTCCACAAAGCCCCGGGGGTCCACCCCCAGCCGAAGCACCCCAGGGCGCCGTCCAGCTCCACCCCCCGCCGAACGTCGGCCTCACAGACCCCACAAAGCCTGGGGAGAGGCGATGCACCTCAAAACACCTCCAAAGCCTCCTCCTTAGCCCCGAGATGCCTAACAGATCTACCTAGCACATGTCCCCGAGAGGATAGCCCCAGGCAAGGCCGTGGAGGAGCTCCTCAACGCCCCCAGTGTGGTGGAGGGCAGTTGTGTTCTTTCAGAGGCTCTCCAGCAGGCCTAGGCAACGTAGCCGGCTTCCGTGCGTGGATGCGCCGGGAAGACCACCGGAACGCGGCGAAAAATCTTCGCCAAGGCATTTACCAAGCTTTGGAGACGCTCTGGGTTGTCCGTGTTTTCCTGCCGGTGTATTGTCACAAGTACGTAGCTATGTGGTTGCAGGCCTAGTTCTTTCAGCATTTTTTCGCCCTCCTCGCTGGCTATGTCTTTGTAGCTATGTACCACATCTACGATCGTGTTTCCTGTGATGTGTATTCGGGAGGTCGGCACCCCCTCGTGCATTAGGTTTGTGGCGGCGAGGGCTGTGGGCGCGAAACAGAGATGAGCAACGGCATCTGCAACTATTCAGTTTATTTCCTCCGGCATTGTGCGGTCCCAGTTCATCAGCCCCGTCTCAACATGGGCAAAGGGCACCTGCTTTTTAGCCGCAGTTAAGGCGGCGGCAACTACGGTGTTGGTATCGCCTTGCGTAACTACTACTGTCGGCTTGTACTTGTCTACTGCTTCTTCAAGCCCCATCATTATCTTGGCGGTATGCTCTGCGTGAGTACCGCTTCGAACATCTAAATCCACCGCCGGCTCCGGGAGTCTCGGTTGCTCGAAGAAAACTCTGCTCATCTCGTAGTCATAGTGCTGGCCGCTTCACACGAAGACGTAATTCACACCAAACCTCTCAAGCCACCAAAACACAGAAGCAAGCTTAATCGCCCCATGCCTAGCCCCAGCGACAACCATAATGCTTCTGGCGCTCATGTCCGAGCAGACTCTCGAGTAAATATCTCCAGTACAGAGAGATTAATTGGGGATCTCTTTTCCTTAAAATTGTTGAAATAGCATTTTTTGCAATATAGCATTTTTGTTCATCTCTTTTCAATAGATAATTATATATTTTCATAACCAGTTCATGTGGTGAAGTTGCAAGGATACCATTAAAGCCGTCAACGATCTCTTCTTCGGTTGGGTCTGCAGTAAGTTTTGCAAGCGTCACGCCACTACACACAGCTTCAATTGGTGCATGGCCCAGTTCAGGAAAAGTGTATGCCATAAGAAATAAATCGGCCCCCCTTATCCTATCTTTAAAATCTGAAACATATCCCATATATTTGACAAAAGGTAAACGCGAAATCGTCTGTATAATATTATCTGGTATATCCTTACCGTAAATTTCGAGAACAGCAGAAATTTGTAAATTATTTTGCTTAAGAAGCTTATTTAGGTGATTTACAATAGTTACAGCTGTCGGTATACTATCAATCTTCCCACCGCCTATACTCACGTAGGTCACGATACGAAAGTTATGATTATGACTCATAGAATAATCTTTACAAGGATCATCAAGCGATCTGCATAAAGTTGGGTTAGGAACTATAATTGCATCGTAAATGCCGTTTTCATGTGCCGTAATCCTTGATACAGAGGTTATATAATCAATTACTGATCTACTTAGAAGGTATCTATAGAGGTTCCATAGGACCATTAAATATACTAATTTGAAAAATCTTCTAAATGTTTTTTTATCGGATCTAAAATAGATAAGCATCTCCTTGATCACCCAACCACGTAAAGTCAACATTATTTTTGGTCTTCTAGCTGTGGTAAATAGTAGCAACAACAGAGATATCGTAGGATATTGTAAGTGTATCACGTTACATGATCGGAAAAGCTTTAAAGCTATATTATCTCTTAGAATTTCTAATAAACCTATTGGAAGAAAAATCGTATTATATCCAAGAATTTTTCTAAATATATATATAATTATTAATGTAGATCGTGCAACACCCCCTCTCTCACTCGGTGGTGGTCCTATTACGCATATACGCTTTTCCTCGGTGCGATTTAATTCCATAGTCGTGGCTCTTGCAAGAGACATGGCGGAAGTTTGATGGAAGTATATATTGGTTACGCTGATGGGCCGGCGGATGTGCTGAGGACTCAAGGCCGCCAGCGTCGTCTCTCCTCCTGCTTGTTGTCCATCCCCAGCGCCTCCTCCAGCGCCACGACTTCCCTCCTGCTTTCGATAAGCCACACCTTGAGCTCCTTCGTCCTCTGGATGGCCGGGGGCTCCGCGACTAGGGAATAGATAACAGGCACGAGCCTGCCGGACATCTTCTCTGGCCACCCGCCTCCCATACTTCTCAGGACGCAAACCCCTCAGCCACTCAGCCAGGTCTTTACAATCTTCAAAACACAAGCCGACGCCAAATCTATTTACAAAACTGCACAAATACCTGAACTCTTCAGGTACAACAACAGGCAGACCTACATGAACATAGCTGGCCAATTCAGACGTAGTCCCAAACTCGTTATACCAAGTCCACTTCAAAACCAACCCAAAATGAAAATAGCGGTAAACCACAGCCAAATAAGCACTATCAACCTCAGGCAACTTCCCCAAAGTCACCTCCAAGGACTCGGCCCCCTCCCAACTGCAAAAAACTTGACTAAATCGGACCTGCAACTCTTCACAAAATCCGAGAATAAGTTACGCACCACCGGGTCGAAGTAAGCCGCGTAGATCACATAAAAACGACGGCCAAACCCTCTACCGACCCCGACCTTACCTGAAATATCAGCACCGTAATCCAAGACCTCAAACAAGAAAAACTTCCTTCGATCCAAACCATATAACTTTGAAGGATAAACCACATTTAGCCGATTAAAAACAAGAAGAGCGGACGCAAACCTAAAAACAACATCTCAAAAAACCTAGACAAGCCAACATGCGGAACTCTCCCCCACACCGCAAGGTTTTGCTCTATAGGTAAGTCGTACACATACAGAATAAACCTCCTCCTAAGCACAACAGCAAAAAGCAGATACACAAAAAGATAAAGAAGCTTATACAATAACTCTAGAAACGACCTAGCCACCGGACTCAGAAAACCATGGTACAAAACAACCACAACCCTCCCCCTCAGCAATGCCGCCGCAAAATCACGCAACCCCCTCACACTAGTCACCTCGAAACCCAATTCACCACGAAATCTGCTAATGTCAGCTATGAGCCGCCCTGTAGCACGCCCAAAGGACTGCCGTGGAGGAAATACGCATATTATCGACACACCCCCAACCATCCTATAAACTTGTAAAACCGAACTTATAATCTCTGCTATTCGTTGAGGCGCGTTTTCATCGCCTAACAACCCCTCAACGTAGCGCTCCGGTCTCCACTCAACTATTTTACTAATGTCCATCTCCCTGTCTTCAATATTGCATAAAACAGCCATACCAGTCTCAACCAGCTCAACCCACTCAGTGGTCCTCCTCAACACCACAACCGGCCTACGCAGTAGATAAGCCCCGCTGAACACCGCCGGAATCAGTCAACACCATTTCTGAATGATTAAGCAACTTAACGAAATCTATATAACCAAGCAGATTCGTTACAACAACGCCGTATAAAGACAGGAGATGTTGCGACCCCGCCTCTTGAACTCTTCTCAGCGTCCTCGGATGCGTCGGGAACACCACCGGCAGATACTCCGCCAAGCTTCTTACCAGAAACAACTTCCTCAACCTCTCTACATTATCAACATTCTCCGCTCTGTGGAGAGTCACCACGGCATACCGGACGCCACCAAGCCCAAGCCTCTCCAGCACCCTAGACCTCTCCTCCGCGATGGGAAGCCACCTCTTCAACGTAGCTACGTGGAGGTCTCCAGTTAAGAAGACCCTGCCTAGAACTCGCTCCTCCTGAAGATTCCTCACAGCGCTAGGCGTAGGGGCAAATAGGAGGTCAGAGGTGTGATCCGCAACCCTCCTATTTCTTTCCTCCGGCATCGACACACCAAAAGCCCTTGAACTAGCCTTCACTTGCACAACCCTAAAACCAGCCTTAACAGCCGCCAAGGCGCCACCCAACGTTGAAATTAGTATCACCATAAACCACGACAAGATCCGGCCTCTTCCTGAGAAGCACCTCCTCAGCACGCCTAATAATCACGCCAACCTGATACCCGTGCGAGCCACTACCGATACCCAAGAAATTATCCGGCTCAGGTATATCAAGCTTTTTTCTCGATTCTTTAAGCATGTAATTGTAAATACAGGCCAACAATATGACTCTAAAATGAATTAAGATTTTTTATGATCAACCTGAATAGCTCTCACCACTAGGCAGTAGTTACCCACCTCTCTCACCTTATAATTAAGCCTTAGGTTCTCCTTTTTACATATCCCATCTGTTAACGCCAAAACGACGAGCTGTTCAGTCTGTTTAATGAACACAGCCGCTAGATATAGCGTTAGATACAGCGCTGAAATCAGAAAAGCCATCGTCAACATAACCCACAGGACACCCCCGTGGCTAAGTAAGCCAATGGATCTCCTCACACAGAGATTGAGCTCTTTAGATGTCACCGCCTAGCACGTCAACTTGACAAGTCAACGAGGTACAACGGCGTTCGAAGGGGCATCGCCTAGGTCAGCTGGTAAGGGAGTCTGCTGTTGTTTCGCCGCATAGACACTGGACTTGGGTCAAAAGATTACCAAGCCGTTTTAGAGACGGAGACCTAGGCGACTTAACGGACTTAATGGTCAACGACGTGCAACAGTATGGACCTCTCGCGAGGAGGGCGCCGTGTTTCTCTAGTAGGGATCTGGCTTTGCTTGTATTGATCTAAACGACGACGTGTGGGACCTAAAATCTAGATTAAGGCAACCTCTTTAAAGCACTTAGCCGAAAGGATATAGGAACTGTGTAAACGCCTAGGGGTAGGTGCCGTAGACCCTTGGCTCGCTTGGGCTGGTTTTCACGTCTCTCTGTAGAGTGCGCGTAGGTACATACATAAACACACTCCGCTAGTTTACTTTTAGCTCTAGCTGTTTCTCTATAATACGTCAAGACAACAAACTAAGAAAAATTAGCATTTAATTACTTGCTGGCGCGGAGAAACGGACACGCTACTAATATCTTTTGGACACCAGTTCCGAATTCGTCCCAACGAGATGAGAAACACATTATTTCCGTCATAGACGCGCACATCAGCGATACCCGATGAACGAGCCCCATACCCCACAGCATCGCCACAAGTCCCAAGATACAGACAAACACCGTCGGTAGCCACGCTAAAAATCGCATTGGGCATCCTAAAGACAAGCACACCTCCCGGATCGCCAGTACCGTTCCACGCCCTCAACTCACCGTTGTTATACCCCGTAAATAACCTGCCCTTATATACCGCCAAAGACCACATATTCCCACCCCCGTAATAACCCAAAACCCGCTCCCATCTAATACCATCCCGGGACCGATAAAGCGCACCAGCGTAAGCAACCGTGTAAACATACTCCCCAAACTCCGCAAAGTCGTAGATGCAAGACCCACCCGCATCCATGTCGTCATAAAACCTTCTGCCGTCCCACCGCCCAATGCGGTCATAAAGAGAATCGCCAATCAAAAGAAAACCACGCGACACAAACAACTCCCTCGCCCTATCCCATGGATCATTCACAACCCGCATCCAGTTCGTAATACCGACGTTTGAAGACCCAGGCGTATATTTATACGCTGCGCCCAGTGCCCGCATATAATTCACCACTATAAACAGCCAAGGCTAAAGCCCCACGATCCAAACCATCCCCCACCAATGTCCACCTACTCTCGCCTTCGTACATATAAACCCTCCCCACCCCACCATAACCACCGAAACCGGTCGCCACAGCCAGATAAAGACGCCCATTATACACCACCAAATCCATCACCGCATACCCCAACACTGGAGAAATCGGTTCCCACCCACTCCCATTATAGCGATGCACAACTCCACGACTGTGACCACCAACATACAACTCACACCCATGCGGAGGAACAAACCCCCTAAACCCAAACGACCAGCCACCCATTACAGAATCCAATGAACTTGCCTTAACCCCCGCTATAATTAACAGAACTATCAACAACACCTTTAACCTAAACAACTTATTCATGATATACACAAAACTGTTTTAAATTTTTTGTAAATAAAAAATTATCTCACTACTCGGGTCCGGTCCTCAAACGGACACCACGATGTATGCCTTTTATAGCTGTTGCCACTCCTAAACACCACAAGCAACGACGGCAAGTCAGCTCAGAATAACGCAGAGACATCGAACTTCTGCCCAGGCTGCCGAAATTAGCAATTTATACCGAGAACGTAAACGGCGTCCCAGCCAGGTACAGGCCGACGACCAATGATGGCGATGCATAGTAAGAACCCGACGTATACCTCTGGTCAAAGTCCAGCCAAGGCGTCCGCGGCCTAACTACGTATGTGTTCAGATAAAGCACAATATATGGCAGGCTAAACCTCACATTGTTCGTCCCACCACCAATCACCTGCGCCGGAAGCTTCTGCGCCGCCGTCAACAACTGCGCCTGCACATAAATAGGCTCAGACGTGCCCGTAGAACCGACGGAACCACATCACCCGCCTTGCGTTATCTACGGAGCCAGCGCCGGTGTTGACCCACACAAATCCACCACCTCCCAAAAACCTAAACCACGAAGCGTCCTGGCCGAAGTACGCCCCGGCAAACTGCCCATCAGGACCAATGGCGAACCCTATCAACGACGTGTCGGGTAGCCTCCAGCCAGACTGCACCTCAAACGCAAAGCCGTTGGAAGCACCCGACGCGATATGGAACAGCCTTCAGTCCCCGGACTCAAACCTCCACGCCCAGTCGGTGGCGCCCCTAATCAACAGCGCATCAGGCCACCACCTGCTAACGCCAGCAGTCAAGTTCACAAACGAAGAGCCAACAGTGGCATATACGTTGAAGGAATGCGGCACATGCATGCCAATCCCAGTTACGTTGTTCGTAACCACCACCTCGCCGATGTAGGTAGTGGGAATCGCGTTGGCGGGTGGCCTTACAGTAAGCGTAAACGTGGCGTTGCCGCCAGGCGGAATAGTTGCGGAAAAAGGCGACACCGAAGCCCACGGATCGCCGGTAGTATCCACATTAAGTCACAGCCACCGCCACAGGCACAGCCAGCACATAAGACGGCGCATCTGGACCACGCACAAGATCCACACTAACCACAATACCCCTGTAGCTACCAAGCTTAATCGTGGGAGCAGCCTTGGTGGCGAGGTTCCAATTAACCCAGTTGTAGCCGTAGTTCACAAGCATCATTTCGTCGGGGTCAGGCCTCCCGTTGCCGTTGGCATCAGCCCTCCATATGTGGATCCACACACGCAACCTGACATCCAAGATGTAGTCATTATCCGCATCGAACCAGCTATACGGAATTGTAGCCACCACATCCATAAATCTAAGCGTCGGCGGTCAAGTTCGCCAACGTAAACACCCAGTAAGACCTGTTGTTAGGAGCGACCGGCGCAAGCGACAAGCTCCGCGTTAGCATCAGCGTTTTATCCACCGCAAACTGCCGCGGAGACGCCGACACAGACACCGTCTTGTTGGTGGGGCTCCTGACGGTAAACGTAATAGACCTGCTCCCGCCCTGCGGCACATCGCCGAAGAACAACACGCAGTCAACACGCGAAGAGACGCCGACATGTAAGGAGCAGAAACGAGGCTGGAGATCTGTGCCAGCCCACCACAGCATATAAGCCCTTATGTTGTCACACCACTGCCATCGCCGCAGAAAGCCGTACTTCGAGGCATATGCGCCCCACAGCGAGTTGCTCTGCACAACCAGCTCATACTGCGCCGCCGTCCGCCCAGCCAGCAGACGCGCAAGAGACACAGCCCTAAAGGCATCCACACGTCCAAAGCCCTGCGAAGCCACGTCGTACCTCAGCGGCACCGCGGAAGACTGCAGAATCGTCTTCACCAGAGCCGGATCGGCGGTTCTCCCCAGCACCTGAAGCACCAAAGCCGCAACGCCCGCCGTCAACGGCGTCGCGTAGCTAGTCCCGCCATACAACGCGTAGTTCAACACAACGGGCGCCGCAGTGAAGCCAAAGGCTCCGACATTAACCACGTCAGGCATTATGTAGCCAAGCGGTGCCGGCCCCCTAAGAGACCAGCTGATGATCTCATCGCTGGTCCAGCCGCCGCCCGAGGCTAATACAGTCATGCCCATCAAGGTATACACATACGCGAAGTGGGTCGATGTCGAGGAGCCCACAGTCACCACGCCCAGCGCCGCGCCGGGGCCAGTGATGGTGCCGTAGCCAGGTCCGCCGTTGCCGCCCGCCTGCACGATCAATATGCCGGGATACCTCGGGTTGAGGAAGCCCGGAGGCGACAAACCAGCCACGAAGGCAGACTCAAAATCGGCGCCGTACGCGCCCACGTCGTAAGCGAAGTAGGAGATCCCCCAGCTGTTGCTGATAGCGTCAGCCCTCCTAGACCCCGTGAAGTAGAACTGACCCGTCGCCGCATCCACGTCGAAACCAGCCGCCCACAACATGCTAACCTCTACTTTCCCCACCCACAGAGCCTTTACCTCCAACACGCCGGCGCCCGGCGCTATTCCTCTCGGCCTAACCACGCCATGCTGAACCTCATCCCCCATTGCTCACCTGCCAGCCGCCGACGCACTCGCCGTGCCGTGACCGTCGAATTCATAGAATATACTCAGCCACCTCCCCCGCCTATCCTACCCAGGATGAATCTCCGCAGGTTAGCTAAAGTACTAGAAGAAGTCATAGAAGAACCCACCAGCAACGCCCAGCGACACATCCGGGAACCCATACCTGTTGTAGTCAGGAGCG
>Ga0326761_1000422_pt1 | contig 10073 bp, 7 predicted proteins | sample GCREP_P_FD_207739 | JGI IMG/M metagenome (GOLD analysis project Ga0326761, IMG submission 207739) | Hot spring water microbial communities from Geyser Creek Basin, Yellowstone National Park, WY, United States - GCR.EP_P | ecosystem: Environmental > Aquatic > Thermal springs > Unclassified... | reverse complement strand
CCTGGGCGACTACCCACTATACTGGAGGATCCCCATTATCTCGTTTGGTGTATTAGCAAGTATACTCGTCTACTTGATACTCTACAGGCTAACTAGGAGCTACATACCCTCCCTTATAGGGGCTCTATTGTTCTCAATAGACAACATAACGAGGGCTATTTACAGTATTGCACTACTAGACGGGTTTGTCGCTACATTGACTCTACTATCCCTATACTATGCACTTAATGGTAAGTATAGATGTGCACTACTAGCGGGTATTGTCGCAGGTTTATTCAAAGCGTCTGGATTGTTCACTCTTATACCGGTAGTTATAATACTAGCCAGAGAGACTGCAATGGAGACACGTGGTGGGCTAGGAGACTTCATATACTACATAATACACTATGGTGTACTCTCAATTGGATTATGGATTTCAATACTCACAATTGTCTCAATGCCAATAGCAAACTACATGGGGGTTTCAGAGTGGTTTAAACACTCATTATTAGGGAGTATCAGTTGGCACTTGAGCATTAAGTGCACTGGACCCAACTGTGCTACGCCATCTAGTCCATGGGATTGGTTCCTAGGATACCATAGTTTCGCCTTATTCATTTACCCAGATGGGACAACACTATATGCTGAGGGCTACTATCCCCTTTGGTTTGCGTCTCTAATACTAGGACTAGTCTCAATACCACTAGTTTTTACTAGGAGAGACTATGGGAAGACACTACTCTACTACCTAGGCGTACTCGCAGGCTATGTAGGAATATGGATACTTGGAAGTAGAACACAGTACAGCTTCTACGCAATTCACCTAGCCCCCCTCGTCTACATAAACCTCATATACCTAGTATACTCGTATGGAAACAACCAAGAACTTGGATTCCGCGTCCTTAGATCTTGGTATTACTCAATAGAGAAGATTGTGAAGGAGATCGAGAGAATAGTGTTCATGCAGAGTTAGCAAAAAGCTTAAACTTTATATATACTACTTCTACTAAAATTCAACGATATTAACTAAGGCAATTAGACTTATTAAACACTAGCGTTTTATACTAGATAATGGTGTGAGGCGTGTCCGAGATCTCTGTAACAGAGTTGATAAGTGCTGCACTATCAACACCGACAGGCTCTATCGTTGTATTAATTCAATTCATCCTCGGTGTACTACTGGGTTATATTGTAGCCAAGATACTAAAGTATGTAATAGCCATGATCGCCATACTGATCCTAGGATCAATACTTTCCATATGGTCCATTAGCAATTTAAATCTCTCACAGGAGACTTTGAGTAAAATAGGTGTCTCCCTCAATACACTCAAGAACATTGCACTATCTTTTGCAGCGATACTAGTTGGACCTATAGCCGTTGGATTTATTGTAGGGGTTTTAATAGGACTGCTCAAGAAGTAGTTTCAATAGTTTTCTCTTATTATGAGCGATTTTTAGGACTGACCTCCTCCCAGCCATGAATGGTGAGGGTTCTCGCTATTGCGGAGAGGTTTAGGATTACATCCCCTTTTCTCGAGGGTTCGATCCCGAGTTGGGTCTCCAGCCAATTACCCCTATCCTTCTCGGGAATAGGGGATTTTGTATGGATTGTTCATCACCGCTAGTGACTCAAAACCTTAATACTTGTCACCGAGAACAATTAAATGAGAGGTTTTATAAGCTTTTCTCACCATCCTCGTCTTTAAATGCTAGGCTTTCAGTTATAATACCATGATTTAATTCCCTGGATGATGAACTATGCTGTGGATTAACCGGGGAACCTTAATAAGAGTATGCTTACTGGCTACTATATTATTGTTGATTACTACTACGAGTATTCATACCTCAACAAGCCTCTTTGAATATAGAGAAGTTAGAAGCATTGTCGTGTATGCACCAGCGGTTTCAAGTGGAGGTGGGGGTGTTTTATCAAGAGTTCAACTAGCAATCGCTTACCCAGGGGCTGGTAGAGTATTCTTCTCTTCTCTCCCATATACTGAGGTTGAAACACAGGGTGCTTCACGAGTAGCGGCATTCATAGCCTCTATTTTCACTGGGGAAGACTACTCCAAGTACGATTACTTCGTATTACTCGAGTCGAATACACCCCTCGTTGGGGGCCCGAGTGCAGGGGGGTTAATAACTGTAGGCTTTATTGCCCTACTACTCAATGCTACAATAAAGCCTAATGTAACAATGACAGGCATGATAAACCCTGATGGAACGATAGGACCCGTCGGAGGATTGAAGGAGAAGCTGGAGGCAGTGTCTTCAAGTGGGTTTAAAGTATTTCTAATCCCCGCTGGACAGAGATTCTACCGCTACCCAGTTTATGTTGAAAAACGCATTGGGCCATTGGTCATTGGTAGAGTAGAGTATCAAACCGTAGACTTGGTTGACTACGGGAGGAAACTAGGGGTGGATGTCTACGAGGTTTCAAATGTTGCTGAAGCATTATTCTACTTCACCGGGTTAAACCTTACACGTCCACGAGTTGATGTCACCGTAAAACTTAGTAGTCTAGACGAATTAAAGTCTTTTACATCGAGTACTTTGAGTTCAACACGTGGATTAATAATTGACGCAACTTCCATAGCCTCCCAGCTTGGAAGACAGGGAAGGGTTATAATAACATATCTACAGGACATAAACAACTCTATAGATAATTTATCTAAACTTACCAACACTTACCCAGTATACACAGCATATAAGGCTATCCAGCTGTACTCATACTCATTTAAACTATACTGGTACGCGAGAATCTATAGTGGTGGAGACCCGAGAGAGTTATTAAACCAGGTCAATAGAACTATTGAAAGCTACTTGAGAGAGGTAGATCAAGCAGCATGCACTCTAGGAAGTAGCTGGAGGCAGGCAATGACTTATTTATCCTGGCTATACTATCTAAGGGCTACTAACACAACAGATCCCTCATCGATCATAGACTACTCCAGTGAAGCCATTGAATATTTAAAGTACGCAGAGCTCTTAGACCACGTTGTGAACAAGGATGTGGAGTTTAAGTCGTGCCCAGCGGACTACACCGTGATATACTCACACGCACTTGCTTCATACACTTACGCTGAGAGAATTCTGGAGTTAACTGGTTCTACTACAGGAGTACAAAAATACGCTGGAGACTACCTCACAATCCTCAACTATGCATATAGTAACAATAAGACTTCTGTATATGCAACTGCATCCCTAGTGATCGCGGCTTCTGCAAGAGCAATTCACGATGCATCAGGGGATACTCAGGGTTTACCGAGTAAAATTCTACCCGTTGTATGGTATTTCGGTGAAAGCCTAAACAATGACGTGGCGTTACTCTACCTAGATCTATATAACGAGGCGAGCCAAAGCGGTGATATCGATTTAGCAACGAGTTCCATTCTCACACTAATGGGTATTTTAAGTATTACTAGAGTAGCCCCAGGATCAACGATTGCACTATCAACCACTCCCCCCATTAACTCAAACACTCCAACATCAACAAACACCATTAATTCACCTTCTACGAGCAACAATACACAAACATCCGAGTATCCGAGCCAAGAGAACTGGGGATTGACTCTTTTAAGACCAGTTATAATAGCAGTTGTCGCGTTACTAGTGGCCGCGATTGCTATAGCTACTTTAAAATCACTGAGGGCTCTTAAGAAGCAACCAGTTATTGAAAGACTTTAAAAGGACAATATTCTTATTAAAACCACTATGAGGTAAGGGGTGATTACATGTTTTGGTTTTTATATGATCCATTTACAGCGATTGCTCTATTCACAGCCTACATAATCGGCTTCATTGTTTTAATAATAGCGGCTGGTGTTATAGCACCAAGAGTTGCTAGAAGATTTACAGGTAGATTTACTCTACAGGCATCAATGCTCATAATAGGCTTAATAGTGGTTCTCTCAGGACTTGCCGGTATAGGCTTAACAGCATACATCATTGCCGGGGTATTGGGTGAGTCTATTACAACTGGGTTCATTGCAGGACTAATACTCTTCATACTAGTCCTAAACATTATATCATACCTAGTGTCACCCATAACCATCAACATAATGTATGGTGCAAAACCAAGCCCAGAGCTCCAGGATGTAGTGAACTCTGTTGCTAGGAGACTTGGCTTCACGAATCCACCAAAGGCCGTTGTCGTAAATGGGCCTCCAAACGCATTTGCATACGGAAACATATTGTTTGGAAAGTATGTTGCAGTCTCTAATACACTACTCGAGATGGTTGATAGAGAGGAATTAGAGGCTATTATAGGACACGAGCTTGGACACCACAAGCATAGAGATAACGCAATAATGCTCTTCATGGGCATGATCCCCAGTATACTATACTTCCTGGGTGTAACACTAATTAGAATTGGATCTATATCGAGTTATGCAAGGTCTGCTTATAGTGATAGACGTAGAGAGGGTGGTGGAGGACTTCTACTAGCACTAGCTGGAGTAGCCGCTGTAATAGTAAGTTTTATTGTACAGGTACTGGTACTGGCATTTAGTAGGCTGAGGGAATACTATGCAGATACTTCAGGAGCCCGTGCCGCTGGTATTAGACCCATGCAGAGGGCTCTAGCGAGACTACACGTATACTACACTCATGCAGTGGCCGCTAAAGAGGCTGTATCGAGTAGTAAGATCAAGGCGTTATTCATATACGCTTTCACAGAGGCTTATGCAAACCCATTCTATAGGAGATACCCAACAGGGAGAGAGGTTAGAGATGTAGATATAGATAGAGTAGTCGAGGAGTTGAAGAAGAAGGAGGTAAGCGATGTAAGCGAGTTCTTCTCAACACACCCAGCGATACCTAAAAGAATAAGGTTCTTAGAGTTCCTCGCATTTAAGCCAATTACTGATCTCTAGTTAAGTATAGTGTTTTTATCTGCGACTATACACACAGCTATTGATTCACCGATTCTCCAGCTCGTGCCGCATTGTAAATAAGGATTCTTCAACATCCCCTAGCTTTAAAAGCGATGCCGCGGGGTGCACTTGTGCAACTAGGAGAGACCATCACAACTAGAGATGTAGTCGCCTCTTGGAACATAGCTCTAAGAGGCTTAGAGAAGTTAAAGCTGATGAGAGGCTCTCGGGTTAAGTGGAGCCCCAATAGCCCCCGCAGTGGTGCAGTGAAAAACCGAACGGAGCCCGGGAACCCCGAGGCAAAGAAATATCTAAAAATAACTACAGCTATCCACAAATAATTACCTCGGGGAAACCCTCTCCAATTAAAACCCCTCTCCTGAGATTACGAAGGACTCGTGTAAATAAACATTAGATAATAATGGATCATCGAGGGACTACAGTGGATTTAACTCTTCAAGCAACCACCAAAATCCTCCCTCCACCTTTCCTCTTAATTTCCCTGAGTAGCCTAATAGCTCTTCTACGAGCAGGTGTTCCATGGTATGCTTCACGTCGATTCTTCGCACTCCTACCAGTTACATAGTCTACTAAAACCACGATCGTGATTGAGACTCCATGTGACTCAATCCTCCTCTTTAGCTCCTCAAGATCCCTCACAACCCCCTCAACATCGGTTGAGAACGGTATCTCTATAATCGCCTCCTCAGTCCCCTCTCTTTGCTCAATCCATAGACTACTACACCTCTATGTCTACGTGCAAATTCCTCCACTAGATTGGTTAATTCCCCTGTGACTATGTTTGGTCTATATGGGTCTAGTCCCTTCTCCTCGACATACTCACCGAATCTATCTAGGTCCAGTGCTATAATAATGCCTAGAGTAAAGACCCAGTCAGATTGAGCATTGAGCTCTTCATTCCCAGTCATGGTCTTAGAGGCTGCCCGCGTCATCATCAATAAAAAGAATGCTTTAGGGAGTTATATTCCTTCCTACACTACTCTACTTCCTCTTCCTCTTCGCGTGGCCCAACTATGCATCCAGTTTTATACAGTTTATCCGCGACATTTCTAACAGCGCTCTCAACCTCGCTCTCCTCCTTCGCACCCGTAATAACCATTTTACCACTACTAAATATCAATAGGACTACTCGAGGATCCCTCATCCTATAGATCAATCCAGGGAATTGCTCAGGCTCATACATAGTGTCCTCGAGGTAGTAAGCCGCCTTCTCGAGGTTAACATATGCGTGTAAATCTCCGCCTGCAACTATATTTTGGACTTGCACTCTCGGCTTTCCACGAATACCCGATCCATACCTAGTAAGTATTCTATCAATAGTCTTAATGATCCTTTTAACGGCCTCTATCAATTGAGAAATACTCTTCGTACCAGTTACAACCATTTTACCAGATCTAAATATCAGTGCTGTTGCTCTTGGTTTATCAACTCTAAATATTATACCTGGAAATTGCTCTGGTTTATAAACGTGGTTCGGTAACTCGGCTTCCAGCGAGTCTATGTCTATGTCTTGATCTAGTATTACAGTGGCAACAATGTTTTCAATTCTAAATGTTGGTTGAGGCATTGGAGTAGTCAACTACCTCACCCCTTATAAAGGCATTTAAAAATCTTATATAAGGGGTTTATAAGCATAATAGCTTAGTCAACGCAAACAATACAAGCGGAGTTGCAAATACATATAGTAAGAGTAGTATTGCAGACTCCCTAATGCTCTGAGGCAATTGCTTCTTAATGACATCAATACTGTCATCCATGAGTTTCAAATCCATTTTTGAAACATATAGGTACGCACCACTACTCCACCCCTCCCTGGAAACCTCAACTGCGTACTTAGCAACATCCTCAAGCAACTTCGCGCTCTCATGCACTGGAATATAGGCTATATGAGCCCTAGTGCCTGTCTCCGAGTGTTCATCGTTAGTTACAACCTCGCAGTAGTCTACACCCAACCCCTTTAATTTCTCTAAAAGAATATTTCTGACACCTGGCTTAACATTATTACCCCTCAAGTAGAGTATACAAGCACTCTCCCTACCCTCGCCATTAAAGCATATAATGCAGCAGTCTCCATCGACGAGGCCGGGTGCTCTGGACTTAAAGCACTTGTATTTATACTGCAGTACTACTGGTTCTCTCTTCTTATAAGCCTCTATCCCATCAATTACACTGTCGAGCAGTGCACTTAACTCGCCTAGATCAGGCTCATCGAGGAGCTCCCAGTTGTGAGCATCAAGTAAAATCACATCACCAAGCCCCCTCTCCTTAGACTTCAATTCATAGTTCAACTGGAGATCGTATGGTAGGTCATCAATACCCCCCACAAGCCTACTTATAATGACTAGTGAGAGCTTATCAAAAACTATTACAAGTGCTTCCCAATATCCTTGCTTCCTCCTAAATGATCCATGATACAATAACGGTGTTTTTGAATTACTCATAATGGTCTTAACTATTTCATCTACAAAGTAATCTGTGTATTTAGATGAAACGATGTTCCTATCGTGAGAGCCGAGCCCGTGGAGTGCAATCGCATGTCTATAACCGATCTTTCTAAGAGCGCTGTCTAGATATATTGGTAACTTACTGCTCCCTATATTTGAGAACGGCCCGTAGTGCACATCTGTGTAGATCAATGCGAGGTCTCCCAGTTCAATAATCCTCGGGTACACGTGCTGGTATTCACCTATATCTTCAAAAGCCTTTTCAATCTCAGTTCTTCTATCTAGCCAGCTCCTCAGGAACATTGTGCCTAGATCTGAAAGCGAGTAGTTATTAACTCTCCTCCTCGACATGAACAAGAATATAGCAATATCCACAAATACCATTGAGAAAACTACGAGTGAGTAAACATATACTTCACTAGTAGAGCAATAATTCATAAGTCTACAAGTTACTATTGTTGCAAGTGGTGGAGTAATTGAGACAAGGTATTTTGAGGGAGAGGTCCCGTCTAGTCCTAGAATAACAACAATTAATAGAGTCGTCGAGGCTGATACGGCAATCAATGGACTACCAGTTATAACCGTAAATACCGTGGAGTATACGAGAACGGCTAGTGAAAGCCCGATTTTCCTCTTCAATTTATAAAATACTGTTCCTCTATAGAGCTTGGAGTAAGGTAAGAGAGTAGTGTATGTATAAATAGAGTTCAACACTATTGGAATAGAGCTCTCACCAAGAGCCACCACTATGAGTAATCCAATAATAATTAACGCTGTTGCTAAAAACTCCCACTTCGGTAGAGTGAATAGAATTGTGTAATACCTACTAACCACAGAGCGTGGCTTATATAAATTCAACGCCGTTACACCACTACTCGTTAAAGATTTCTAAGCACAAGAATCCAATACTCAACCCCTGGTAAATAATAATACCTATGTTAAATCACCACACGCGCAGAAAGCCTCGTGTATTAGTGCGTGTAGATCACTCATGTTCTCACCACTTAGAGCTGAAACCATTACAGCTCTAAGCGGGCCCCTTGTCCTCACAGCTATCTCAACTAGACTCGGTATTATCTCCGAGGCTAAACCCTCCCCAGAGACAGACTCCGCGAGCTTCAATGGATCTTCAACTAGGTATTTGAGAAGCTGCGGATTAACCGCTATATCTTTTTTGTTTACCACAGGTACCGATATTAACCCTGTTTTCACCTGGATCAATACGTAGAGAAACCACAGGAACACGGCATCGGTCACTCTCGCAACTGCGGAGGCGTCTATTATGTAGGCTATAACGGTATTACTTAGTTTTCTAAGAGCCTTGAGGAAGATACTGCTAGAAGGCCTAAATAGAAAGGCCTCCATTTGCCCAGGTGTATCTATTAATACCAAGTCCCATCTGGAGGGATCAGAGAATGGCTCATTCGACAATATTTCATTTACTCTCTCCGCTATAAGCTCTGATGCCTTTATAAATGCCCCGTTTGGCCCTAAACCATACTTATCCATTATATCTCTAATTGTAAAAAAACTCCTAATGTCAAATAATGGCTTATACTTGAGTACATCAGCGCCAGGATCTAAGTTGACAGGGGCAACTCTTAGTAGTAGGTTTTCACGTAGCCACTTAGTATAAGACGCGACGAGACTACTCTTCCCCGAACCCGCTGGACCGACAAATACTACAAATACCGCTGGCAAATTAAACACCAATAGCCTAGGCGAGGTATTGGCTTAATACTTACTTAAACTCTAGGCGTTGCATCGCTATAAGTGCTATTCTAAGGAGCTTCAGGAGCTTGCTCAACAGTGATCTTCTTTAACTGCCTATTATACATCTCCACAAGCTCCTGGCTCGTTGTAGCATCCTCGGGTCTTTTATCAGGCCTCCACCTTATGAATCTCGGGAACCTAATTGATATCCCCGCGTCTGGTTTCAATAAACCCTTAGCACAAGTGTGTATTGGCGAAAGCGTCAACTCAGCCCCAATGATCTCCGCTACAAATACTGGTTCAATCCATACATCAGGCTCCATTTCAGCTAATACTCTCGGGTGCCTCCGATCTCTTACATACGGCTTCAACATATCTGGTAATTTATCGAGGTCTTCGTCTTTAAACCCCGATCCAACCTTACACACTGTTTCAAACACGTCTTTATCTGGATTATACGCAGCCATAAGTAGTGCACCGTACTTACCACCCCTCCTGCCCTTGCCGTAGAAAGCCCCCACTACAACAAGATCCACGGTGTCGGCCATTTCACTCTTATAGTCTCTCTTGTACTTTATCCAAAGCCAACCCCTCACTCCAGCTTGATATATTGCATCCTTATGTAGTGCTTTAACCATGACTCCCTCAGCCCCCTCACTAATAGCCTCCAAGAAGAACTTCTCGAGGTCCTCTGGAGTACTCGTCTTAATGTACTCGGCTATGGTGAAGTCTTCTGTTTTATCAATAATCTTCTCTAAAGCCTCACGTCTCTGTAGTAGTGGCTTCACTGTGTAGTCTTCTCCATCAAGGTATAGTAGGTCGAAGAGAAATACCCTGACAGGATACTCCTTGATCGCTAAGTGTATGTCGTGTTTCCTCTTCCTATGCATCAACTCCTGGAAGGGCTTTAACTCACCTGTTTCAGGGTCGTAGGCTACTATTTCACCCTCTACAATAGCCTCGCCTGCCTTAATGTGAGTAGCCGCCATTTCCTCGACATCTGGGTATTGCCTCGTGATATTCTCAAGCCTCCTAGAGTAAA
>Ga0326761_1000421_pt1 | contig 10094 bp, 9 predicted proteins | sample GCREP_P_FD_207739 | JGI IMG/M metagenome (GOLD analysis project Ga0326761, IMG submission 207739) | Hot spring water microbial communities from Geyser Creek Basin, Yellowstone National Park, WY, United States - GCR.EP_P | ecosystem: Environmental > Aquatic > Thermal springs > Unclassified... | reverse complement strand
CTAGCCAGCTTGAGGAGGAGGCCCTCGCCCATGTAGAGCGGGGCGAAGCTGCCGTCCCGCTCGTAATCGCCCAAGCCGCCCACGTCCACCTTGGCTAGAGCGCGCTCCGCCTCGCGCTTAGCCTCCTCCGGCACGCTCACAAACGCGCCCTCGAGCCACCTGACCCTCACGCTCATCCCACTAGAGTACGCGGTATTTTAAGGTGGTAAGCGGTTTCAGCGGAGCGCGCAGTAAGCTAGCTGAGCATGTCGTAGAGCTTTCGAGCTGCGAGAAGCACGCCGGCAAACGTGAGGATGGACACGAGAATAAGTCCCGCGGTGTCGAGCGACGTTTTAATCGAGACGTACGCGCTGCAGTAGGGGTTGCTCTCATCTACGCGGAAATGCTCCGCCAACTGCTTTAAAGTCTGAAGGAAATACCGCTCAGCGAAATCCTTCAGATAGTCGGCTGGAAAACGCGCTGCAATCATAAAACTCGCTAACATTAACATCACTGCCACTTTAAGTAGAGTCTCCGGTTTCACGCCAACCCCATCGGGTTCAACCTTATGTTTTTCTCCCGCACAAAACTGATAAGCTCCTAAAGCACGCTAGAGTGTGCGTAGGGCTTACCTGTACGCTGGCGAGCGCGCGTTGTGAAGGCACTCCGTCCACTTAATCAACCCAAGAGCTAGAGAGAAAGAAAAATGATTTTGAATTTGTTTTTCATTTTTCTTCTTTCTTCGCGAACCACTTATCAGGGCTCTTCCCTATCGGCCAAGGGAAGTCGGGTTTCTCGCCGTAAACGTGAACTGTGTGCTCGCTCCCCCTCCATGTGGAATGTATTTCATCGCAACTACGGCTCCTGTGCGGGGGCGTGTAGCCTTCAAATTGCTTCTTCAGTAACCCCTCCTTTTTAACGAAGGGTTCTTCGCTGCCCATTTCCCCCTGTACCTCTCCTTCAGCATAGAGCATATATGCTTTTCGCTTAAGTAAACACGATTTTGAACACCCGTCTCGCATTCGTGGGCAGCGCGCTGTTAATAGCTCCGCCAATAGCTCCGCCGAGACTCAGCGAATCCGCTCGAGGTCTGTCGGTGCAGATTTCTTTGTTTAAGCAAAACTATGCAAGCTCCGAACGCTGCTTTACTTAACGCAGCTTGAGAGGTCATGCGACAGGCAATCCGCTCAGGCAGCAAGATTCTCCCTTCTTACCCTTTAGGTCTGTTTTGAAACCCTTTGACGAGGTTGACTGTCGGCGCGTAATGCTGATAAGCTCCTGCGCCGCGGTTTCGCGTGCGCAGAGCCTACCTGTACGCCGGCGACCTGTTCAAGCCGTTGGACCTGTCGTGGGGCGAGCTGGCGGAGCTGGCGGAGAGGCCGGAGGCGGTGCTGGAGAGGTTCAGGAGGGAGATCGAGGAGCTGGCCGGCCCCGTGAGGAGCCTCAGGCTGCGGAAAGCGGTGGTGGCTGGGAGCGGCGAAGCGGTGGTCGAGTACGTGGCGGAGCTCGCTGGCGGGATGGCGAGCGGGGAGGCTTCGGTGAAGATCGTGTACGCGGAGGACCCCGCGAGGGCGCTAAGGGAGTTCTACGAGCGGGAGCGCGGCGGTCACCCTCTGTAGCGTGCGGGGGATGAGGGGGGGCGGCACACCGCTACGCTACGCGGCGACAAAAAAGTAACCGTTAAAGAGCCCCTCCCCCTTAGATCTTCCACCCTTTCTCTTCCTCCTCGACGCGTTTCACGATCTCGTTGACGTCGATTTCCCGCCCGGGCGGGACGGCGAAGCCGACGGCGACATCGAAGGAGTAGGGGCCGCAGGCGATGCCCGACTCGCTCATCACCACGACCACGCTATCGGGCGGCGAGAGCTCAACGAGCTCGTCGATGCCGCAGCCCTCCTCGCTCTCCTCGCAAGCCTCCTCGATCCGCTCCTGCGCGTACAGCAGGTCCCCGTCCTCGTAGACGAAGAGGAGGTGGGGGCACTCCACGCAATCCTCGCCGTAGACCTTCGCGCCGCAGACGGGGCAGTAAACCTCGCCGATGTAGTCGAGCTCGTAAACCCGCGCGGGCACGCTCCCCGCCGGGAGGAAAGCGGCACGCGAGCATTTAAGCTTGCCGTGGCGCGCGTACCCTGTGGATCGCGGCCAGCTGGAGCGCGCGCTGGGAGTGGGGATGAAGCGCGCGGTAAAGTATATTACTGATGGAGCGCCTTTACCGCGTGTACTTGAGGGCGAGCGCGCTCCAGCAAACTCTGCTCTGGTTCCTGTACGAGGCTTGGAGCGCGGACTTAAGCTACAGCGATCTCGTGGAGGTTCTAGCGGCGGCTTACGGGTACGTCGCCCCGCGGCGCTGGCCGCGCGTCGTGAGCCTCGCGAGGAGCTTGATCGGCGCCCTGGGCGGCGCCAGCGTTGTGGAGCCCGCGCTGGAGATCGCCAACGCGCCAGCTCAGCTGAGGCGCGCTCCGGGAACCGCCATCGTGGTCGACTGCCTGGGGCTGCCGGAGCTCTACTGGATCTTCAAGCGGGTTCGGAAGCAGCGCTTGCAGCTCGCGGTGACCGCCTACGTGAACGCGGACGGCAAAACGCTCGTCTTCAAGAGGGCGTTCGGCGGGGAAACGATGTCGGATGTAGCTAGGAGTGTGGGCGGGCAGCTCTTCAACCGGGTCGACGAGATCCTCCACGCCCGCCTGGAGCGGGAGCCGAGGGAGCTTGAGGAGCTGATCCGCGAGATGGACGCGCACTTCAAACCGGTTGCGGAGAGCATCGCTAGCGCGGTGGCGGGCGGGGGCGCCGTGGCGGTCGCCGCGGATCACGGCTACGACATCGTGAAAGAGGGGGATCTCTACTCGCTCAGCCACGGGGGCAGAAAAGGCGTGAACGCCTTATCGAGGCTTGCGCCGCTCCTCGTCGCTACGCGCGCGTGATCCGCCACTGCTTGACGGAAGCGGCCTGCTTCAGGATGTAGAGCGCGCTGCGGAGCTGCGCGAGCTTGTCTTCGCTCTTCGGCGCCTCGAACTCCAGCGTCACGGTCGCGCCGGGCGCGCTCGGAAGGACTTTCACGAGGTCGTCGATGCTCGCACCGGAGAGGGGCAGGGTTTCCGGCTGCGCGAGCGGCGGTTGAGCGGCGGGCTGCGGCGTTACCGGCGGCTGCGGCGGCTGGGGGGCTGGCGGCTGGGGGAGCGGGCGCCTCAGGACCTTCGCCCGCACCGGCCTCTCGCGCTCCTCCAGCACGACTTCGCCGTACTTCTCCTTCAGGTGGTGTCGAACGAGGGGTAGGGCTTCCTCGATGACGTGGCTGGGTATGTAGAAGCCTTCGTAGACGCGCGCGTCCTCGTAGAACACGACTTCGTCGTTGCCGCTGCCGAAGGCTGCCGCGGCCACCTTGAATAGCACCATCGCCGCCGCATCCCGCTTGTCGAGGAACCTCGCCTCGCTCTTCGCCCTCTCAGCCAGCCTGCCGCCTACGTTCGTCAGCTCCTCGCTAAGGCGCTTGTCGAACTCCTGGAGCAGCTTGGCCACGTCGCGCGGCAGCTTGGCCTCAGGGGGCGGCAGCGTAATCTCGACGTCCCTTCTCGCGATGATGCCCTCCTGCGTGTAGACGAGGAGGGTGTACTTGCTCAGCGCCCTGACCAGCGAGCCCGCCGCCTCGTTGCAGTACCTCCCCAGCGTCTCGTACAGCTCGGCCTCTTGGAGGCGGAGCAGCTGGAGCTCCAGCTGGTCGCCGCCCGCGGCCGCCTGCTGGTAGAGCGGGCTCAGGTGGTTGGTGACGAGGATGCTGGTGGCCTCCTGTATCGCTAAGTAGCGGGCGGCGCTGCCCAGCTCCTCCTCCCTCAGCATTGGGACCGCCACCACAACGTTGAGCTTCCTCTTGCCGGTGAGGAAGCTCTCGAGCTGCTGCAGCAGCTGGCTCCTCCGCGCTGGGTCGGCGGCGCCGGCGGCGTCGGCGTAGACGAGTAAGTAGAGCAGATCCTCCCTGAAGTTGAGGCGCTCCAGCTCGTCAACGCTCGCGAAGGGTTGGGCGAAAACGTTCGGGTCGGTGACTATGAGGCTCTGGAGCTTCTCGCTCAGGCGCTGGAGGACGTAGGGCTTGTTCAGCTTGTAGCTGCCCTCGAAGCGCCTGATCAGCTGCTTGTAGAGCGAGGAGACGGAGACGGCGGGCGCGACGAAGTACGCGTAGCCCTCGGGCGTGCGCACGCTGCAAAGCCTCGGGTGCAGCCCGTCGAGCCTGTCGAGGACGCGCTTTACCCGCTCGGGCCCAAACCCCAGCTTGAACAGGATCTCTTGGAGATCCCTCTCCTTCAGCGCCGGGATGTCCAAAACCTCCCGGCTCCTCGCCTTCCCGCCCAGCATGTACTGCCTCACCATCTCCAGCTGCTTCCTCTCGTCGCCCGTCATCGAGGCTGTGAAGACGGCGTTGACCGCGTAGACCAAGTCTCGGTCGCTCCTCGCCTCGGCGGTTATCTCGCTGTAGAGCGACCTGTACTTCGCCTCCAGCCCGCTGCCGAGGAAGAGCGCGCCCGCCACGTCCTCGCTGAAGTGAGCGGGCGTGGCGACGGGGTCGTTGGCTTCGAGCGCGTTCAGAGCGTATATCGCCATCGCCTTGATCAGCGAGCGGAGGTGGTGGGCTTGGGGTATGTCTGTGTCCTCCCTTAGCACCCGCTTCAGGAGGCCGTCGAACCCGAAGAAGACCTGGTCGAACGCGGCAGCCCCCTCGCCGATGTTCAACCTCGACGCGATGATCGCCTTCGCCTCGCCGATGCCGAGCCACTCCGTCTGGGAGAGCACCCTGATCCTCTGCAGTTGCTCCACGAGGCTGTCCACCTTCACCGCCAGAGCCTGGTACTCGGTGTAGCGCTTCACCCTCTCCCACTCTTCGAGATCCCTCTTGGCGGAGGCGAGCATGAATATCAGGGCGGAGCGCCTGTGATCCGAGTACTCCCTCCTGTAGTTGAGGAACCACGCGAGGAAGTCGACCGCGCGGGCGACCCTCTCCTGCTCCAAGCCGCTAGCGTGGATGAGAGCGTGGTGGAGCTCGTCCACCAGCACGATCACGTTGACGTGGCTGGGGATGGCTTCTGCCAGCCTCTTCGCGTCCGGCGCGCGATCCCCGCGCGCGGCCTCCTCTGCAATCTGCGCTGCCCCGTGCGCGCGCGCCCGCTCGAGCTGCCTCGCGAAGAACCTGAGCTGCTTGGAAAACACCTCGCCGGGAGCTCTCATGTCCATTGCTAAAACCACGGTGTTGGCGGCGAGCTGCGGGTCGTACAGCCCCTCCCTCTCGTAGCGCGAGAGGAGGTGGCCGTACGCCGCGGGGTTTCTCGCGCAGACGCCGTAGAGGTGGAGGAGGAGGGTGAGGAGGTGGGTCTTGCCCGTGCCCATGTCGAAGTTCAGGAGGAAGCTGCCGCAGGCCCTCTGCTCGAGGAGCTCCCTGATGCGCCGGAGGACCTCTTTGTAGCCGGGCGTCAGGACGGTAGCCGGGAGGAAGAAGCTGGGATCCGCGTACTGGTACTTCGCCCCCTCCTCGGCGAGCGCGCTTATCACCGAGGCGAAGCGCGGCGCGAGCTCGTCCACGCTCGCGGCTCTGATCCTCTCGAGCCAGTCCCGATCTAAGCCGGCCAGCGCCATCACTTTAACGCACCTCCGAGAGCGCTTAAAACTGCATCCCTCTGCTCGAGCGCGAGGCCGAGCTTGCGCCAGCAGAGGAAGGTGTAGTAGTAAGCGAGCGCGGCGATCTGGCGGTCAGCCTCGCGGGCCCTATCCTCTGCCGCCCTCAGCCCGTAGCGGAGCGCGATGTCGGCGAGGTCGCGGATGAGCGCGCACGCCTTGCGCGCGGCCACGTCGGGGATCGCGTCGGGCGGTACAAGCGTCGCGGCCCCCTCCTTCACGCCGCGGATTAAGCTGGAGAGAGCGGGGGATTTGAGCGCTTGCGCCACCCTGTTGGCGAAGTCGTAGCTTATGCGCATCTCGTCGTCCGCGGCGAGGAGGAGGAACGTGTAGAGCCGCGTCGCCACGTCGAGGGAGCCGAGCGAAAGGGTTTTCGCGCCGGCGAAAGCTGCTAGCTGCTTGAGCACCGCTTCCACAGACGCGCGCAAGGCCGCCTCCGCCAGCCTCCTGTAGTGCGTCGAGAAAATGAGGTCTTCGGAGAGGGTGAGGAGCTCGTAGCGCGTAGCTACCGAGAAGCCGTCAGCAAGCGCGGTCACGAGCGCTTCGCGCATGCTCCCGAGACCGTAGGCGGAGAGGAAGAACTCCAGTGCCTGCGAAACAGCCCGCTCGACCTCGCCCTTAAAGGCGGGGTCGTCGGCGCTCGCGAGAGGTATGCGCTTCGCGTTGGGCCTCGCGACGATGACGATGCTCGTGAGGAAGGCTTTAGTCAGAGAAGCGACGAACCTCTGCCTCGCCTCGCTCCACACCTGCCACGTCTTCGTCGCCCTGTAGCCGCTCTCGTAGAAGCGGTAGAAGAGCTCCTCCCAACCCTGCAGCTTCCCGTACGCGTACCACATCACCAGCAGCCCGTCCCGCTTCAGCACCCTCGCGGCGGCCTCGAGGAACCTCTTCATTTTCTCCCCGAAAGCGCTGAGAGCACCCACCTCCTTCGGTGGCGGGCCCCTCACCTCCAGCTGTCTCGGGATCTCGGGGTCGTACGGGCTCCAATCGATCTTCACTCGCTCCTCGGGAAAGAGCTGGTCGAGCACGGGCAGCAGGGCCTGCTGGGCGACGACCCAGAAGAACTCGGTGATCCCGGAGTAGTCGTGCTGGTCGTAGTAGGGCGGGTCCACGTGGATAATGTCCACCGACCCAGTATCCAGCGCCTCGTCGAGCTTCGTCGCGTCCCAAAGGTACACGCCGTCCCTGCCCTCAACCCACAGCCCCTCTAGAGAATTGCAGAGCAGCTTAAGCACGGGCAATATGCCGCCCCGCGTCTCCTCGAAGCCCTCCTCGCTTTCCTCCCCCTCTTCCTCGCTCTCTTCGGCTTCCAAAATCCATGGTAAACCTATAAACGGCACTATAGCTTCACAGAAATCGTAGCCGAGCCTAACGCTTCTTCCGAGCGCGTACTGACCACCTGAGACGTTAACTATGCTTTGCCTACCAGCATGCCACATCGTTAGCAAATTATTGTAATCTATCGCGAGCTTCAAGAGCGCTATAGCAAAATACAATGCTGCAGCAACACCAAGCTCTCCGTAACCCTTCTGAAGTTCCACCGCTCTCTGCCTAATATAGCGTATGAGCTTAGCGAGCGCGAGCAGCTGCCTCGGGCTGAAGAGCTGGTACCAGCGCCTCAATCCCGCCTCCCTGACCTCCTCGAACACCTCGTTGCTTGCCGGGATCTCCGCCAGCGGGAGCAGGGCGTGGAGCTCCCCGCTCTTCGCCATCCGAGCCAGCTCGCGCGCCGCCTCCTTCAACCTCTCCAGGTCTTCCTGCGTGGGGGTCCTGTACCCTCCGCCTCGCCGCCCCCCTCCAGCCTGCTGGATAGCCGCCAGCAGGTAGACCTCAGCAACTCTGTCCGCGGCGCTCTCGTCGCCGCTGAGGAGAGCTTCGAGCAGCTTGACGTGCTCCTCGACCCACCTGGCCTGCAGCGCCTTCTCGCTGACGGGTCTCCCGCAGTAGGGGCAGATGGTGAGCGGGGGAGGCTGCCTGCTCGAAATCCTCGGCACGGGGATCTTCGCCCCTTTATCGAAGTCGAAGTTAACGTAGATACCCTTCTTGCTGCTTAGGGCACCTGTCCGCACTATCGGGAGGACTCCGCCGCAGTCGTGGCGGGCAGCCCTGAAGAAGATGTAGTTCTTATCATTATTATCGTTCTCTCCGTATCCGTAGAAGCTCCCCAGCTCCCTCCGCGCGTACTCGAGCATCCTCCTGGCCTCCTCCTCGACCAGCTGGTAGAGCTTCCTGCCGTACTTCGCGGGGAACTCGATGGTGGCTCGGAGCAGGAGGTAGGCTACGGGGTTGTAGTCGCCCGCGATCGCCGCGAAGCCGAGCCGCAGCGCCTCCAGAGGTATCGAGCCGCCGCCAGCCATCGGGTCCACCACAACCACGCTCTTCGGGTCCCTACCGAGGAGCTTCGCGACGAGCTCCCTGTCGGGGTCCACCATGAAGAGGACCGTTATGGCCCTGCTCTTCCTGGCAGCTTCTTTCATGCGTTCGAAACCCAAAGCCTTTTTGAAGTCGTCCAGCGGAACGTCCGCTCCCAAAGCTGCAGCTAGAGTGACGGCCCTAGCAGCTGAAGCCGGCCGTCTCGCCGGGTAGTACATTAGGTTGTTGATTTTTGGCAGACCTAGCCACTTAGCATCCTCCACGCCTAGAAGCTCAACAATCCGCTTTCTCGTCTCGCGCCCCAGTATCTTGAAAGACATTTCGCACTCCGCTACAGTGTTGACTTCGGCCAGCGGAAATCTCTTTTCAATTAATCTCGCCTTCTCGGTTGCCGCGCTCATGGTACCACCTCGTGGTAGAGTTCGAGGAGGCCGCGCAGGTGCTTGGCGGCTTGCCGGGCGATCTTCCCGTCGATGAGCGTCCTGCCCCTCCTGCCGCGGCGCTTGAGGCTGGAGAGGTAGGCGAGCTCCCACACCGCGTCGGCGACGACCTTCGGGGTGCGCTTGAGCGCCTTCTCGAGCAGCGCCTTCGGGTCGCGGCAGCCGATCGCAGCCACGCTCCAAGCCGCGACGCTGGGGAAGAGGTGCGGCGGTATCGGCACAGTCCCGTCCGGCAGCGGGTTGCCGAGAACGCTTGCCAGCGCCTCGAACATCGCCTTGGCGCTCGAGCCGGAAACCCTGAGCAGGGGGGCCAAGCCGTCGCTCAGGTAAATGCAGAAGCTGCCCGCCTCGAAGCGGGCGAACGGCCTCAGCTCGCCCATCGGATCCAGCTTCACGGCGCAGTACTTATGGCTAACGCGTTGCTAGCGCCGCTCGAACATGCCGGCGGCTTCGGGCAGCTGCTCCTCGAGAAGCTTGAGCCAGGAGCTGTAGAAGGTCCTCAGCAGCCGCCTCGCGCGTGCCACGCACTCGGCGAGCTCCCTTAAGTCTTCAGAATCCTCCTCGCCCAGCCCAGCCGGCAGCACGTACCTAAACGAAGGTAGATCCCCGAACCTTTCTAGCGCTTTCCTCGTTCTGATGAATGCTCCTCTGAAATGGGCCCACTCCCCTGAGAGCTTGTTCCAGAGCTTTACGGCTTCTTCAGCTGCCTCCTCGTCAACCAGCTTCTGCTCCGACAGTTTTCTGAGAACTCTCGATGTGCTAGTAGCGCACGCGGAGGCGGCCTCCTCCCGTCTGAGGGATTTCTCTAGCTCCTCCACCCCTGTGAACACATCGGATTGAAACTTCATCTCGTGATCTACGAGAAGGGCTTTAGCAGCCGTTTCCACGAGCAGCCTAAGCTGCATAAAGCAAGCTGGCAAGTTCCCTATAAGCAAGTCGAGGAATATGCCTAGGGAAAGAGGCCACAGCACGTGAAGTGTGCTGAAGAGGAAAGCGCTCTTCACTAGCAGCTCGAGAACCTTGCGCGCATCTCCGCGAGGGTAATAGTCGATTACATCGTTAGCTAGCTCGGCAGCCTCCTTCAGGGCGTCCTCGAGCACAGGAATCCCTCTTACGTTAAAGTAATTGTTCTGCGACGCTTCTTTGAGGAGTTCGCTGAACGGAGCTGCAATGCTGCGCGGCTCGAGTGCCTGGCTCTCTCTTAGCTTGCGGAACTCCCCAAGAGCTGCCTCGGGGTTCTCCGCGCAAACGATCACCGCGCTTGTTTTCCCGCTTCCAATCTTCAGGGAATATTCGATTACCGCTAAGTTCTCCTTTAGTTTTATGTAGGGCGCTACCTCCTCAAGCTGAGCGGGGCCCAGCTCTTTTTCCACAAAGCACTCGACTTCCTCGAAGGGTTTCGCCGCTCCAGCGCGCCAGAGCTCGATCAGCTTGTCGAAGGTGAGCGGGGTGCTCAGCTGCTTTCCCGCGACTATGAGGCGGCACTCCAAGCTCTCACGCGCGCTGCTCGAGCAGCTTCTTCAGCTTCTCCGCTTGCTCCGGCTTCAGCTTCTGCGGCCCGGGCAGCACGGGCACTCCCGCTTCCACCAGCTTCTCCCTCGGCACGAGCTTCCAGGCTCTGGGGTCCTCGGGGCGCTCGAGGAC
>Ga0326761_1000420_pt1 | contig 10130 bp, 11 predicted proteins | sample GCREP_P_FD_207739 | JGI IMG/M metagenome (GOLD analysis project Ga0326761, IMG submission 207739) | Hot spring water microbial communities from Geyser Creek Basin, Yellowstone National Park, WY, United States - GCR.EP_P | ecosystem: Environmental > Aquatic > Thermal springs > Unclassified... | reverse complement strand
ACGCTGACGTACGTGCACTTCACCCTCTCCTCGGTGCGCCTCGAGCGGGGGTGGAACTCGAGAACCTGAGCCTCGTTCGGGTCGCGGTCGCTGTTCTTCGCGAAGATCGTCGCGCCCTCCCTAGTCCACCCGCGCAGCGCGACGAACGTGTCGCACACGCGCGATCCAGCGCGCGCTCGGTTATCAACCTTCTCTCAAAGCGCAGGGATATATCCGGCTTGGGGTGAAGGAGCCCGTGAGCGGGAAACCCTGCAGGGAGTTCCTGCTGACGAGGAGGAGCGTACGCAAGTTCAAGAAGGACGACGTGCCGACCGAGCTGCTGCTCGAGGCGATCGACATCGCCCGGTTCGCGCCCAGCGCGAGGAACGGGCAGCCCTGGGAGTTCGTCATCGTGAAGGATGGGGAGAGGAGGGAGAAGCTCGCGCAGATCCACAGGTGGGCCAGGTACGCCGCCGAAGCTCCGGTTGCGATCGTCGTGCTCGCCGACACGAAGCTGGCCCCCGACTCCTACATGATCGACGGCTCGCTCGCCGCCATGTACCTCTGGCTGGCTCTGCACTGCCTCGGCTTGGGGGCGGTCTGGCTCCACACCGTCCCCGCGGCCGACAGGGTCCGCGAGATCGTGGGGGCGCCCGAGCACCTGTACCCGGTCGCGCTCTTCGCCGTCGGCTACCCGGACGAGAAGCCCGAGCCGAAGCCGCGGAAGCCCTTGAGCGAGATCGTCCACCTGGAGAGCTACGGGAACAGGCTGAAGGCCTGAGGCCGGCCGCGCTACCGTTTTTTACGCCCTCTTCCCTCCCAGGTTGATGGAGGCCTACAGGGACCCCTCCAAGCCGGTCGAGGAGCGCGTCGAAGACCTCCTGAGGAGGATGACGCTGGAGGAGAAGATCGGGCAGATGTGCCAGTACAGCGCCCACATGGGCTTGAGCGAGAGGTTGAAGGAGCTCGTCAGGAAGGGGCTGGTCGGCTCGCTGCTCAACGTCGTCGGAGTCGAGAACGTTAACGAGATCCAGAGGATCGCGGTCGAGGAGTCGAGGCTCGGCATACCCCTCCTCCTCGGCCTCGACGTGATACACGGCTACAAGACGATATTCCCCATCCCGCTCGCGCTGGCCAGCAGCTGGGACCCCGAGGTCGTCGAGAGGGCGGCCGCGATCGCCGCCCGCGAGGCGGCGGCCGAGGGCATCAGGTGGACGTTCGCCCCCATGCTCGACATCGCCAGGGATCCGAGGTGGGGCAGGATCGCGGAGGGCTTCGGCGAGGACCCCTACCTGGCCTCCGCGATGGCCTGGGCGGCGGTGAAGGGCTTCCAGGGCGACAGGCTGTCCAGCGACCCGGAGAAGATCGCGGCGTGCGCGAAGCACTACGTCGCCTACGGGGGCGCCGAGGGCGGCAGAGACTACAACACGGTCGACATCTCCGAGCGGACCCTGCGCGAGGTGTACATGCCCCCGTTCAAGTCCGCCGTCGCGGCCGGCGTGGCGACGGTGATGAGCGCCTTCAACGACCTCAACGGGATCCCCGCTTCGGCGAACGAGTTCACGCTGAGGAAGGTGCTGAAGGGCGAGTGGGGCTTCCAGGGCTTCGTCGTCAGCGACTGGAACGCGATCGGCGAGCTCGTCGTGCACGGGATCGCGGCCGACGCCGCCGAGGCGGCCAAGCTGGCTGTCGCAGCCGGCGTGGACATGGACATGGAGGGGGACGTGTACCGGAGGCACTTGCTGGAGCTGGTGAAGAGGGGGGAGGTGCCCGAGCAGCTGATCGACGAGGCCGTGAGGAGGATCCTCAGGGTGAAGTTCCTGCTCGGCCTCTTCGAGAACCCGTACGCCGACCCCGAGAGGGCCAAGCGGGTCGTGAAGCGCGGGGAGCACTTCGAGGCGGCGCTCGAGATCGCCCGCAAGTGCATCGTCCTCGCGAAGAACGAGGGCGTGCTCCCGCTGAGCAAGAGCTTGAGGAGGATCGCGGTCATCGGGCCGCTCGCCGACGACAGGGACGCGCCGCTCGGCTGCTGGCGGGCGCTCGGGGACCCGCGGGACGCGGTCACGGTGCTCGAGGGCGTGCGCAAGAAGGTTCCGCACGCGGAGGTGCTGTACGCGAAGGGCTGCGACGTGCGCTCCGAGGACAGGAGCGGCTTCGAGGAGGCGGTGGAGGCGGCCCGGAGGGCGGAGGCGGTGGTGCTGGTCGTGGGCGAGAGCGCGGACATGAGCGGGGAGGCGGCGTCGAGGGCCTACCTCGACCTGCCGGGCGTCCAGGAGGAGCTCGTCAAGGCGGTGTGGGAGGCGGTGAAGGGCAGGGGGGTGCCGGTGGTCGAGGTGGTGATGTCGGGGAGGCCGCTCTCCATCAAGTGGTCCGCGGAGCACATCCCAGCCATCGTGATCGCCTGGCACCTGGGCGTGAGGGCGGGCGACGCGATCGCGGACGTGCTCTTCGGCGACTACAACCCGGGCGGGAAGCTTCCCGTCACCTGGCCGAGGACGGTGGGGCAGGTCCCGATCTACTACAGCCACAAGCGCACCGGCAGGCCGCCCGGCCCCGACCGCTTCACCTCGAAGTACATCGACGAGGACTGGAGGCCGCTCTTCCCCTTCGGCCACGGCCTCAGCTACACGAGGTTCGAGTACAGCGACTTGTCCGTTGAGCCGGAGGAGGTCGAGCCGGGCGCTACGGTCAGCGTGGCTGTGACCGTGAGGAACGCTGGGGGGAGGGAGGGAGACGAGGTGGTCCAGCTGTACGTGAGGGACGTCGCGGCGAGCGTGACGAGGCCCGTCATGGAGCTGAAGGGGTTCAAGCGCGTCCACCTGAAGCCCGGCGAGAGCAGGAGGGTAATCTTCAGGATGCCGACACAGCTCCTCGCCTTCTACGGCAGAGACATGTCGCCGATCATCGAAGCCGGCGACTACGAGGTGATGGTCGGCTCGTCCTCCGAGGACATCAGGCTGCGCGGGAAGTTCAAGGTGACGAGAACCGCGAAGCTCGAAGACCTCAGGAGCGTCTGGTTCACGAAAGTCGAAGTTTAAAAAAGTTAAAAAAACAGTTACGCTTTTTATAAGCTGAGCAAATGCCGTTCCGCTCCCGTGAGCACACTTTTTGTGTCCCTCACAGCGTTTATTACACCATTTTCGGGAAGCGGGGCTGGGGGATGATGAAACCCTAGCGCGCGTACCCGTGAAGACGCCACTCGGTGCTGACCCCCCAGCCCCATTCCATCTTCTACACTGCGGCTATAAAAGCTTCACCATCGCGCGGGAACGATAGAGTACCTAAGACTTCGCAAGCGCGGCCAGCGCGACGTTTTTGAACATCTTTTTGGGGGGAATGGGGAGTGAGATGGACTTGCCTAACAGCAGGAAGCTCTGGGAGAGATTCAAGCTGAGGGTTGGCGCACGGGCTGGGCTGAGGGCGCTGAGCCAGGCGGTTGAGGCGCTGCTAGAGGAGGGGGTTGCCGAGCGCGTGGTGGCGGAAGAGCTGCCGAAGATGCTGGCTGCCCCCGCGCCCCTCGGAGTCAAGCCCGTGAAACCGAAGGTCCCGACAGACGCTGGAAGAGCTGTGAGGGAGCTGAGAAGGGGCGGGGAGGTTTGAAACCCCGCTTGGCGTACCTCGCCTCTAGCGCGATAGCTAAGCGGTGCATGGAGGAGGCCGGTGGCGAGGGAGTCTGCGTGCGGGGATTACGCGGCCGCGAGGACGATGCTCATCGGCGAAACCGTGAGGCTCCTAAAGCTCAGGCTGCTCCTCATGCCAGTGCACGCGAGGCTCTTCGCAAGCGCCTGAGAGCTCGTCGAGAAGCACCACATCTACTAGGCCGACGCGCTCCAGATCGTGTCTGCTAGCGCGCGAACGCGAGCGAAATGTACACGGGTGACGAAGACCTCCGCAGAGCGGCGGCAGCAGAGGGGGTCCGCAGCGTCGTGCTGCGGTGAGCGCCCAGCTACTCCAGCCGCTCGACGAGCTTCAGGAGCTTGGCCAGCAGCGTCACGGCGACCGCTCCAGCGAGCGTTACGCCCAGCAGCGTGGCTACGCTCAGCCCGAAACCGATCAGCGTGCTCCAAGCGTCGATCATAGCCTTGCGCTTCGCGTGCTGCTCTATAAAAGCTTTCTCTTGCTCGGGCGGGGATTAAGCCCTTTATAAGGCGGGAATACTTAATAAAGCGGGAAGCGCAGTAGAAGACGTGCGCTCAGCGCGCAGAGACGCGGTCGAGCTGGCGCTGGTTTGTGCGGCTAGCTTTGCGGCCAATTTCGTGTCGCTGGTTTTCTACTTCTCGGAGGTGCTGCAACGGTCTCGAACGGTGGACGCCCTAGCGTGCGCGGCCGCCGGGGTAGCCGCCGCGATCCCGTTTATCGTGGGTCTTCACGAGCTCCTCCACGTAGCAACCGTCAGAGCGCTCGGCAGCAGGGCGGCCGTGAAGGTGTTCCCCCTCGGCTTCCAGACGCTGTTCCTCGACCCCCTCCCGCTGCGGAAGGCCGCGTTAGTCTACCTCGCCCCGCTGCTGGCGGCTCCGGCTCCCCTAGCGCTCCAGGCCGCCAGCCTGCCGTGGATCTACGCCGTCCTCTGGGTTGCGCAATGCTTCGGCGACGCGATAGCGCTATGTTTTCGGTTGTCCGAGAAAGCTGAAGCGTTCGTCTGCTCTCTCGATGGGCGCGTGATGGCTCTCCGCTAGCCCCTCGCGAGCTTCAGGGCGAGCTGCCTCAGCGCCTCCGCCTTGCGGCGCGGCAGCTCCTCACGGTAGCTGCGCAGCGGGTACTCGCTGTGCGTCGTGGCCAGCACGAGGAACCTGAGACCGTGCGACTCGAGGAGGGCGCGCGGCACCTGGAGGAACTCGTCGACCCCCACCGAGTCGTTAAACACCAGCTCGACGGGGGCGCCGGTGAAGAAAACGGCCCTCCCCGCCGAGCCCCTCAGCGCAGCCACCTCCGAAGCCCACTGGAGCGCGTCGGGCAGCGAGGGCTTCGGGGCGACGTCGAGGGGGTGGAGCCCGTCGTAGGTGCGGGCCAGCCGCTCGAGCAAGCCGCCTTTCCTCAAGTCCCCGTCGCAGTGGAGGATGGCGCGCTTCCCGGCGGAGCGGGCGGCGGCCGCGAACCTCTCGTGCCAGGGGAGGTACGCCTCCTCGTAGAAGCTCCTGCTGTACGCCGGGCCCGCGTACGTCGCGGCGTCGTCGGCGATCCTCACGGCGTCGACCCCCTCCAGCTCGGAGCCCGCTTTCACCACCTCCAGCACGACCTCCGCGATCCTCCCGTAGATCCGCAGGGCTTTCGCCCTGTCGAGCAGGTAGAGGGCTCCGAAGCCGAAGCGGTGGGCCATCTGGCCCAGCTCCGCCCCCCTCCCGCCCCTCGGCGGCGCGAAGAACCCTTCGGCGGTCTCCGTTGGGCCGAGCACCTTGAGCACGAGGAACTTGCCCTCCGCGAGCCCCCTCACGCGCTTCAGGAACCCCTCGACGGCCGCTGCCGCCGCCTCGCCGGGATCAGGCCAGCTGTAGCCGCTGGGGTCGACGCGGTCCAGCCACTCGCCCAGGCTCTCCCCCTCCCTCCTGTGGAAGGGGCCCCCGACCTCGAAGAAGCTCCTCCAGTCGGCGACCCTGACGCCAGCTCCCAGCAGGTCGCTCAGCGAAGCTTCGAAGCGCTTGTCGTCCGACTCCACGTGGACAGGGGGGCGCGGCGGCTCCAAGCCCTCGAAGATCGTGTAGACCAGCCTCCTCCCCTCCATCTTGTCACCTGCAGGCTGTCACGCTCACTTTCGCCGAAGCTACAGGCTCGTTTTAAGGTTCACGCGAGATAATCGCTCTAAGCAACCGCCAGCATGCACGCTGCCTGACCTGATGACGAGGAGAAAAGCGCTCTAGCGCGTTCCTACTTTAAACTTCGCCTTTCAGGAAGAGCTGCGTTACAGCGTGGCTGGGCCTTACGCATACTTCCTGCGAGGGTCCGCACTCGACGATCCTCCCGTCGTAGATTATGGCGACGTGGTCGGCTACCCGCAGCGCTTGGCGCGGTAGGTGCGTTACCATGATGATGGTGAGCTCGCCCTTGAGCGAAGCGATAGCCTCCTCCAGCTTCCTCGCGTTCACCGGGTCTATGTTCGCCGTCGGCTCGTCGAGCAGCAGCAGCTCCGGGCGCATCGCGAGGGCTCGAGCTAGGCAAAGCCTCTGCCGCTGGCCCCCGCTCAGCTCGCTAGGGTACCTGTCCAACCTGTGCTTAACCTCCTCCCACAGCATCGCCGTCTCCAGCGCCCACTTCACCACCTCGTCGAGCTCCCTCCTGCTCCTCACAAAGCCGTTGAGCTTCGCCGCGACGGCGACGTTCTCGTATATCGTCATGTGCGGGAACGGGTTTGGGACCTGGAACACCATCCCCACCTTCTTCCTCAGCTCGTAGGGGTCCGCCCGCAGGGCGTCAACTCCCAGCACGCGCACGCTCCCCTCCACGCGCGCTCCCGGAACGAGGTCGATCAGCCTGTTGATCACCTTGAGCAGCGTCGTCTTGCCCGACCCGCTCGGCCCCATCACCGCGAAGATCGAGCCCTGAGACACGCGCAGGTCCACGTCCTTGAGCACGTGGAAGCCGTTGATGTAAACGTTCAGCCTCTCGATCTCCACCGCGTACTTCACAGTCTCACCCCCTTGACCACCGCTTTAGATAGAGCGAACAGCGCGAGGCTGACAATGAGGAGGAGGGCGGCAGCCCCCCACGCTACCTCGTGGAAGAGCTTGTACGGCGAGAGAGCGTAGTCGAAGATCAGCAGGGGGAGGGCGTCGACGGGGCCGAGCGGGTTGAGCGGCACGACGTACCTTAGCGCTCCAACGGCGAACAGCAGCGCGGCGGTCTCGCCGAGTATCCTCGCCAGCGTCATCAAGACGCCCGACGCTATGCCGCGCCGAGCGATGGGCACTATGACCCCCCAGACAGTCGCCCACCTGCTCATCCCTATCGAGTAGGCGGCTTCTCTGTACATCTCGGGGATCATGCGTAGGGCCGAGCTGAAGGCCGTGTAGGAGTAGGGCAGGGAGGCCGCTGTCAGGGCGAACGCGCCGGCCAAAGCCGAGTACCTCCTCGTCGGCACGACGAGGAGCGAGTAGGCGACCATGGAGAGTATCACCGTCGGGACGCTGGCGAACGCCCTCGCGCCAACTTCGACGAGGGCTGCAGCGCGCGAGCGGGGGAACTCGTTTGTGAAGACCGCCAGTAGCAGCCCCAGCAAGGCCGAAGGCGGTAGCGCCAGCGCGAGCAGGAGGAGCGAGCCGACCAAGGCTGGAGCCACGCCCCCCAGCGAGGCCGAGTAGGGGGTCGGCGGAGGGTTCACGAAGAAGCCTAAGCCGGCCCTCGCTATCGTCGACAACCCGTTGTATAGAGTTGCTGCTAGGGCGTGGGCTAGCGGCGCCAGCGCGAGCGCCGAGCCGAGAACCACCGCCGCGACGAAGAGCCTATCCTCGAGCCTCCGCACGGCCCAGCTAGCCAACGATCCTCACCCGCCACCCGCTGACGAGCTTAAACCCGACCGCGCTAAGGGCCAGCGCGAGAGCGAGGACGACGAGCGCAGCCAGGTAGAGCACGGGTTCCGCGTACCGGTAGAGGTTCGCGTTCCCGAACTGCGCGGCTATCAAAGCGGGTACCGTGTAAGAGGGTTCGAAAAGGCACGCGCTGATGTTCATCGCGTTGCCGACGGTCATGGCGGCTATCGTCGTCTCTCCCATAGCCCTGGCGACACCCAGCAGGACCGACCCGGCGATCGCGGGTCTAGCTAGCGAGACGAGGATCCTAGCCGTCTCGTAGCGCGTAGCCCCTATGCCGTAGCACGCCTCCCTGTAGGTCGAAGGAATCAGCCTGTAGGATTCGATCATGATCGAAGCGGTGTAAGGCACCACGGAGAAGCCGATCGCTAGGCCAGCCGTCAGCAGGGAGTAGCCGCCGAGAGGTCTGCACGAGAACGCGGGGATGAAGCCGAAGCTAGAGTACAGCGGCTTCATGACGTTCTCCGAGAGGAAGGGCGCCAGGTAGCGCGCTGACCACAGGCCGATCACTACAGTCGGGAAAGCGCTCGCCATCTCGAGGAGGGTTTGGAGCACCGATCCAAGCCTCCCGCGCAGGAGCTCGGCAACAGCCAGCGTGAGCGGCAGCCCCAGGACGAGCGAAACCGCGCCCGCGATCGAGGCGACTACCAGCGTGCCGAGCACCGGTGCTAGAAGCCCGTAGCGCTCGTTCTCCGGATCCCAGACGTTAGCGGCGAGGATTGCTAAGGCTTGGGGGAGAACGAGCGCCGCCTTTGCGCCTATCGTCGATACGATCAACGCTAGCAACCCCAACGTGGTTAACGCGGGAGGTAGAAGGGAAAAGTAAAAAATTTTATCTTTCTCGGAAAGCATTTCCCCCACCGGTGCGCTCAACCCCCCTTCAGGATCCTCGCTGCTTCCAGTAGGAGCTGTCTGACGTTCTCAGGCGGCGCAGCGTACCCCGGCAGCACGTTGCGGTAGCCCTCGTTGGCCACCCAAGTGAGAAACTCGCTCAGCGCGATCGCCTTAAGCTTGTCTTCGTAGCTGCTCCACAGCATGATGAAGGTGAAGGAGGATATCGGGTACGCGTTCTCGCCCGGTGCGTAGACCACTGCAGCGGTTACGCCGTCGAAGTTGTCTAGGGGGGAGGAGGGCAGCTTGGCGCCGGCGGCGGCTGCCGCTATCCCCTCGTTGGAGGGTAGGACGAACTTGCCGGCCGCGTTGCGTATCGCAGCCACCGGCGCTTTCTGCTCTATGGCGAAGTTCCACTCCACGTAGCCTATGGAGTACGGGTTGGCTCTCACCGCCTGCATGACGCCCGCGTTCCCTGGGCCGCCTACTGCCCTGCCCAGCTTAGCGGCAGGCCAGTCGACCACTTTGCCCACGAGCTGCTTCGGCCAAATGTCCGGCGCTGCCTTGTTCAGGAAGGTTGTGAAGACCTCCGTGGTTCCCGAGGAGTCGCTCCTGTACACGGCTATTATCTCCTTGTGGGGCAGCTTATCGGCGATTTCCGGGTTCAAGCTCTTGATCGAGGGGTCGTCCCAGTACGCGATCTCGCCCTTGTAGATCCGCGCCACGATTTCGGGCGTCAGCTTGAGGCTGTGGTTCCCGATTTCAGGGATGTTGTACGTGATGACGACAGCCCCCATGAGCCAGGGGATTTGAAGGACCTTCCCCCTGTACTTTTCCCAATCGGACGTTTTAAGGGGTGGATCGCTGCACGCGAAATCCAACGTTCCATCGAAAAACTGTGCTTGCCCAGCTCCGCTGCCGATAGCCCTGTAGTTTATCACGGTCCCCCGCTCCTTCCTAAACTGTTCAACCCACGCGATAACTTGCGGGGCAGGGAAGGTCGCTCCCCCGGCGTTCATGACCACATTAGAGATGTCCACTTTCTGTTGCTGCTGCCACCACACCACGGCACCTGCCGTAGCCAACGCGACCGCGAGTGCAGCTAGGAGCAGCAACCTGATCCGCTTGCTTCCGATCGTTCTCATCGGAACCCCCTTGAACCACCTCTCTTTAAGCTCTACTATACAATTTCTCTAACTCTAAAGATTTCCTTAAAGTAGTTATAAGACAATATATTTCTATAGATCTTGTAAAAGAGGTACGTACTCTATGAAGGTGTTGGCACGGGCAGGCCTGTCCGGTTACTCCAGAACCGGTAAAACCCTCGCGCCCGGCAGGTTAGTGAAGTGTTTATCGAACGCGTAAACTTCGCTCGCGCTTCTCTCGAGCATTTTCACGTACACGATAGCGTCGTTTAAGCTGACCGAAAACCTTTGAGCGATGTAAAGCGCTTCCTCGCAATCCTCTCTAGACACAGGCAAAATCTCGACGTTTTCGAGCGAGAGGAGACGCGCGAGGAAGCCGAGGCTTTCTCGGAGACCAACACGCGATTCGAGGACGTTCGCAATTTCGCTGAGGTGAACGACCGTAGTGAAAACGGGCTCTCCCCCTTCAACTCTTCTCAAGATCTCCTGTGCTGCAGCTTTTACGGCCTCCTCTCTCGCTGTTAGCGGCCTTCTGGGCTTTAAATAAGCGTGGAGGAAGACGCTCGAATCGAGGAACTTAACCTTCACGGTCGAGCGCCCTTCTAAGCTCGTGGGTATCGGTGAAGTCTTCAACATCGACCTCGATTGAATCGAA
>Ga0326761_1000417_pt1 | contig 10167 bp, 10 predicted proteins | sample GCREP_P_FD_207739 | JGI IMG/M metagenome (GOLD analysis project Ga0326761, IMG submission 207739) | Hot spring water microbial communities from Geyser Creek Basin, Yellowstone National Park, WY, United States - GCR.EP_P | ecosystem: Environmental > Aquatic > Thermal springs > Unclassified... | reverse complement strand
TCTACTCCTCAGCCTCTACCTTAACCTTTTTTACCTCTTTCTTTGGTTTTTCAAGCTCTTCGATTTTCTTCTCGATAAGCTCCTTTAAAGCAAGAAGCATCTCCTTTTTGGCGTTCTTAAGATGGGCTCTACTTTTTTCAGGGACAAAGGAGGTTAGGTCCTCGATGAAGGCTTCAAAAGCTTGGTTCAGATGCTCAAGCCAACGAAATTTCATGTCCCTTTACCTCCTTTCCGTCTTTTAATCTTATCATAAGATTTTCAAACAAGGATTCAAGGTGGGAAAATAAAATGTAAGAGAACCCGTCTGGGCGTCCAATGTCTTTGTTTGGCAAGACACCGCTTGCCCCTACATGCCTTTTTTGAACCAGCGTTTAGCTCTACTAAAAAGTTTCCAAAGTTTGTATTAAAATTATTAAAAAAGCAAACCTTAAAGTGCAAAATGTTTGTGCCGGGACCCGGAGCTTATCTTATAAACCCTTTTCTCAATCCGGCTTCGAAAGATAATCTATCCTATAATCGAACTTCTTACGCTAAATCCAAGGACCAGGTTGAGGAGCAAAAGGTTCGAATGGCAGTAGAAAGGCTAAAGAGAATAGAGGCAAGGGTTATTGCTCATGAGATGGCTCATAAGGTTGTAGGTGGGCAATATGCTGGTTCCGTCCGGTATGAGTATACCAGAGGTCCTGATGGCAGGGTTTACATCACTGGGGGAGAGGTTAGCATAGATGTTTCTGAAGAGCCAACCCCTGAGGAAACCATTCAAAAGATGGAAATCGTAAGGCGAGCTGCCCTTGCCCCAGCTGACCCTTCTCCTCAAGACCTTGCGGTTGCTCAAACAGCAACCATCAAAGAGATGAGAGCAAGGCTCGAACTTTGGCGAAAAAAGTTCGAAGAACTTGAAAAACCAAGTCAACAGAACAAACTTTCAAAGGTAGCTTAACACATTGTAAGCACATATGAACATCCCCCTTTCTCAGCTTGAGCTTGAAAAGATACCGAACGAACCTGGGGTTTATCTTTACAAAGATGCCAGAGGTGATGTCCTGTATGTTGGCAAGGCAAAGGACCTTAGGGCAAGGATTTCAAGCTACTTCCGAAATGGCTATCTTTCTCCTAAAATTCAAAGGCTTTTAGATACCGCAAAAGAGCTTGAATACATCCTTACCCGCACAGAAAAAGAGGCTCTTCTCCTTGAAGCAACCTTAATCAAAAAATACCGCCCAAAATACAATGTCCTTCTCAAGGATGACAAAAACTATCCCCTCATCCGCATAAACTTAAACGAGGAATATCCTGCCCTCCAAATAGTGAGAAAAAGAAAAAAGGGAGACAAAGCCCTCTACTTTGGTCCTTTCACCTCGGCAAAAGCCATAAGAGAGATACTCAAACTCCTTTCTAAGACCTTTCCGCTAAGAAGATGCACCCTTGCTGAAATGAAGCGAAGAAGGGCTCCCTGCGTCTACTATCAGATAAAAAAGTGCCTTGCCCCTTGCGTTAGAGATGTGCCAAGGGAAGAGTATGCCAAGCTTGTCCAAGGCGTAGTTGACTTTTTCCAGGGTAGGGCAAGGGAGCTCCTTGATAAGATGAAGGCAGAGATGCTTGAGCTTGCTGAAAGGCTTGAGTTTGAAAGGGCAGCCTTCCTTAGGGATAGGATTAAAGAGCTTGAGGAAGTTTTAAACAAACAGGCGGTAGTCCTTTCTACACCTGAAGACTTTGACCTCTGGCACGCAAAGCTTGAAGACGAAGACCTATACTTGATAGTTCTTTTTGTGAGGTTTGGCTATCTCTACGGCTTCCAACCCTTTAGGCTAAAGAAACCTATCGAAGAAGAGGGCACTCTAAAGTCCCTTATCATCCAATACTACAGCGAGGGGAAAGTTATACCCGATAAAGTCTACCTTAGCTGGCAGGAAGAAAACCGGGAAGAGTTAGCCTTAGCCCTTTCAGACCTCGCTGGAAGAGAAGTAATTGTTTCCCCCTTGCCAAAGGGGGACGAGTATTCTTACCTTTTGGAGATAGCCCAAAAGAACCTTGAGCATTTTAGGCTCTCTCAGCTAAGGAAAGAGAAGCCCTGGCATGATGGGCTTGCGGAAGAGCTGGCAAGGCTTTTGCGGATGCCTGATCTTCCCCGGTTCGTTGAGGCTGTTGACCTTTCGCAGTATGCGGGCACCGCAAGGGTTGGAGCAATCGTCTGCTTCTTTGAGGGCGAGCCTGATAAAACAAGATATCGCCACTATCACATAAAGAGCGAAGGACGAGACGACTACTCCATGCTCTATGAAGTTGTTTATCGCAGGCTAAGAAGGGGGCTTGAAGAGGGGAACCTGCCAGATGTTTTACTCATTGACGGAGGGAAGGGGCATCTACAAACAGCCCTTCAAGCTGCTGAGGATTTAGGTATAACCGAGATTGCCTTAGCAGGCGTTGCCAAAAACGAAAAAAGAGCCCCAGAAAAACTTTATCTTCCGGGTAGGAAAAACCCTGTATTTTTGCCAAAGCATGAAAGGGTTTACCATTTCATCTGGAGGGTGATGGAGGAAGCCCATCGCTTTGCCAAGTCTTTTGCGGAAAAAACTAAAGAAAGGTTAGACTTTTCTTCTGAGCTTCTTGACAGCATCCCTGGGCTTGGTCCAAAGAGGAAAAAGACTCTGCTTAGTCATTTTTCAAGCCTTGATGAGCTTTCTCAGGCAAGCTTAGAAGAGATAGCAAGGCTTCCAGGGTTTAATTTAAGCTTAGCAAAGAGGATAAAGGAAAGACTGACAACTAATGAGCAAAAATAAAAAAAAACCCCCGGGGATTTAGCCCCGGGGTTTTATCTTGCTTAGGGTCTATCAGGACTTAGAAGAAGATTTCAAGAGAGCCATAGAGGTTCCACATGGTGTCGATGGGCACATACATGGTCATGGCTTTCATGACCTGATTAAGGTTGCTAGAAGTTGCCCACTTCTTGATGTCGCTGATCTTCCTTGGAGTCTCAAGCCAGTTTGCTGAACCGTAGTAATCAAACCAATAGTATTGGAAGCCTACCCTGAGGAGGGCTCTTCCGTTCTTGACAAGCTTTGCTCCTACTGGTAGGTCCTGCTGCCAGTATACTTCTGCCACATGACCGCGGGTTGAGAGTTTGTTCATGTATGGGTCGTCAGAGCCGATGTGGAAGGGCATCCACCACTTGGAGCCGTAGTTGTATTCAAGACCAAGCTTTGCCCCGCAAACCTGAGGAATGGGGAACTTAACTCCAGCATACACCGCATAACCGGTGCGGGTCTTCTTCTTAATTTGAGTTGGGTCAAGGCTCATCCCATTAAGTAAAGTGTAGTAAATGGGCATTGGTAAAGCAAGGACATCTGTGCCATTGGAGAAGAACATAGTCATAGGCATTTCACCGATGGCTTTAGGCTCAGCAATACTCATACCGAGAGAGATAAAGTAGTCTAATCCCTCAAGGTTGAAGAATTTTACATTCTTATGGGTCCAGGTCAAACCTATCTCATAGATATCTCCAAGATTTGTCCTTGGCTGAAATTTGGCAGGCATATACATACCAAAGGCTGGGTTAAACATGTACATTTCTCCGCTTGGAAAGTCCATGATGTCTTGAGCCTTAAAGGCTTGGAAGTTGAGGAACATGTTGTTAGCGTCATAAAGGTCGATGTTAAAGCCGTAGAACTCTACATCATCCTTAGCTCGGTCAATTGGTGTCTTAAACCCAGACTCAAAGCCCCTTCCATAGCAGAACCTTGCCCTACCCGTTCCCCAGTCATAACCAATGGTCGCACCATCAAAGGGCACATCAATGTTAATAGCAGTGGGCGTAGCATCCCTCCTGTCTATACCTTCCCTGATCTCCTGAGGAACACCATGGGTAGTTGGTCTGCGTCCGAAGGAGATCCAGATGGGCTTCCCAAAGAGGTTAGACCAGTTGAAGTAAGCTCTGTCCACATAGAGGGTGTTGTCAGCTGGTCTTGCGCGAAGGGTAAAGTTGTTCTTCATCGGGAAGAAGAGGTAAGGAGCAAAATAATCATCCGTCTCACCCTAAGCCTTTTGGTAGGCAAGCCTAACTTTAACTCCAGTATCCTCAGTCGGCTTTACAGAAAGGTCAAGCCTTAGCCTGTTTGTCCAAAGAGAATCGTTATCCTTCTTGTGGCTTCTTGTTTTCTTCTCAAACTGCTGATAGACTGAAGTCTTATTATTACCAAAGGCATCCGAGAAATAAACCGGTGTTCCACCCATCATATTTGACAAAAAGAAATTATAAGCTGTGGGATTATAAGACTGTAAAAAGGTCATAAATTGAGAACCTAAGGTTGGGTCATTCATGATCTTAGGAAAGACCTGTCAATCCTAACCCTGATGTCCCCACCTATCTTGAACTTGCCGATCCCGTCCTTGATGGCTGAGACGGTCTTATCAACGGCGCTCACCTTCTCTTCCTGAGTTGCCTGCTTTTCCTTTATCTCCTTAAGCTGAGCCTTTAAAGCCTCAAGCTCTTTAGAAAGCTGTTCAATCTTCTGCAAAAGCTCTTCCTGAGTTGCCGCCTGACCTGATGAGGCAAACAACCCTAAAACCACAGCCGAAATCAAAAACTTCTTCCCTCTCATTACCTCACCTCCTATTTATCTTCTTTAAAGAATTTTACAAAATACATTAATTTATTTTTAAATTCTAAGTTGTCAACCATAGAAACCCCTTTTTTGCGGTGAGGTTTGAGCATATTTTTCTATTAAAAGTTAAATTTTTTTCTGATTTTGAAAATTTTTGTTAATTTTTGTTTCTGCACTTTATCCACGAATTGTCAAAAATGTTTGCCGATTGCGCGATGGGTTGCGTTATGTTTTGTTCCTACGAGAAGAGGATGGGAAGGTTGCTTAGACCGAGGGGAAGGCTTCCGGGCTTATGCACGTGAACAGATGGTAGGGGCGATATGTTTTCAGAAGAAAAAAAAGAAGTAAAATGAAGTTTGAATATGCAAAGGCTTGATTTTAAAGAGGCGTTATCCCTTTATAAAAACGCTGACCTTTTTGAGCTCGGCAAGCTTGCCCACAGCTTTAAAGAAAGGCTCCACGGCAAAAATTATTACTACACTATCAATCGGCACATCAACTATACCAATGTCTGCATCATGCACTGTAAATTCTGTGCCTATCACTGTTCCAAAGATGATGAAAGAGCCTATGTGCTTGAAATAGACGATGTCTTAAGAAAGATAAGCGAAAGCCCAAACCTTAGAGAAGTTCACATCGTAGGTGGTCTAAACCCAGACCTTCCCTACGACTATTATGTTGAGCTTATTTCAGCCATAAGGAAAAACTTTCCAACCTTAAGGATCCGAGGCTTTACCTGCGTTGAGGTTGATTTTTTGAGTAAAATTTCTGGAAAGGATGTTGCCGAGGTTTTAACAGACCTTAAAAGGGCAGGGCTTAATGCCTTGCCTGGGGGTGGGGCTGAGATCTTTTCTGATAGATTAAGAGAGGAGCTTTACCCAGCAAAGATTGACCATAGAAGATGGCTTGAAATTGCCAAAACTGCCCACAAGCTTGGTCTAAAAAGCAACGCCACCCTTCTTTTTGGTCATTTAGAGACAGAAGAAGAAATCATAGAGCATCTTATTATGCTTAGGGCTGCCCAGGATGAAACAGGTGGTTTTGAATGCTTTGTGCCCCTTCCTTTTTTGCCTGAAAACACAAAGCTTTCCCATCTTCCGCCTGTTTCCGCTCAAAAGATTTTAAGAACCTTTGCCATATCTCGCTTAGTCCTTGATAACTTTCCGCACATCAAGTCTTACTGGGTTTTTCTTGGCGTTGGTTTAGGGCAGGTTGCCCTTCTCTTTGGGGCAGACCATTTTCATGGCACTGTCATCGAGGAAAAGATAAGCGAAAGCCACAAAAGTGAAGTCATCACCAACCTACCCCAAGATGAGATAGAAAAGCTCATCAAAGAGATAGGGGGCAACCCAGTTTTGATTTAGATTGACATGGAGATGAAACCTAAGTAAAATAGGCTTAAATATCCCTAAGGAGGTGTCCTATGCTTTCTAAAATACCCGTTGAGCTTGATAGGATCGATGAGGAGGACCTTGATAAACAGATCCTCCGTTTAGCCCTCATGGCTGAGCTTGATGCCATAAACCTCTATGAACAGCTTGCCAACATGACAGAGGATGAAAACATCAGAACCGTCCTTCTTGATGTGGCAAGAGAAGAGAAGACCCATGTTGGTGAATTTATGGCTCTACTCCTAAAATTAGATGAAGAGCAGGTAGAGGAGCTTGAGGCTGGAAAGGAAGAGGTTGAAGAGCTTCTTGAAGAAGAGGAGGAGTAATAAAGCCATCGTTGAAAGGGCTAAAAACTCTACTACTCTTTCTTGTTTGCTTCCTTGTTCTTTTATTAAAGATAAATTCTTTATACGCCCTGCCTGCGTCTTCAAAGATTGAGGTTTCTGCCGATAGGTTTGAAATCCTTGGGCGGGGCGAAAGGCTCCTTGCGGAAGGTAATGTTTTCATAGAAAGCAAAGATTTTTTTATCCTTGCTGACCAAGCAATCTTTGACCCAAGGCGGGAAATCTTAGTTTTAAAAAGATTTCAAATCCAGGACCTAACGGAAAATGCAAGCTTAAGGGGAGATTCGGCAACCGTTGACCTTAGGTTCAATCAGTTGGAGAGCGATAGCGTCCTCCTTTTTCTTAAAAAACAAAACATCCGCATAAAAGCCTATGGTTTTGAGAAGAACGCCTTAAACGAATACAAAGCAGAAAGGGCTATCATTACAACCTGCGAGCTTGACTGTGAAAAGGAGGAGTTTCCGCCCTGGAGCATAGAGGTTAAAAACTTTATTTTTGGACCAGACGAGCTTTCCAAATCTGAGGCTTCAAAGTTTAGAGCAGGCAAAGTTCCTCTTCTCTATCTTCCTAAGTCTATCCTCATGCCAAAGGTGAGCCTACCCGTATTGCAGGAGAGAAAGCAAGGGTTCCTTCTTCCGAACATCGCCCAGGGTAATAGACTTGGCTTTGGCTTCCAACTCCCCTACTTTCTACCCTTTACCGACCAGATAGACTTCACCATATCCCCCCTTTATCTTACGAAACGAGGGCTTCTTTTCGACTTGGAAAACAGGATAACCCTTACCGAAAACATTAAATCGGTCTTCAACTATCGATACATTGAGGATAGGGAAAAAGGGGAGGGGAACCGCTGGTGGTTAACAGGTAAGGTTGATGTTGGTTTAAGGGAAAATCTTGATGTGCATCTTGATGTTGACCTGGTCTCTGATAAGGTGTTTCTTGATGAATTCAATGTTGGGGAAGGCGGGTTTGACCGAGTAAAATCTCGCTATCTTGAGACGTTTAGGCGGGATGTTGACGATAAAACTCAGGATTACCGCGCATCAAGCCTTTGGGGGCAGTGGTTTAGAGGTAGCCTCTACAGCAGGATTTCAAGCACCTACTACGATTATCATGGTCCTAACGATGAGAAAACAATCCTTCAGCCCTTAGCCAATTTCCATCTAAACATTCTTCCCTTTGAGTGGCATGCCCTTTTGCCAACCTTTGTCTTTGATTATTACTATTTTTATAGAGAGAAGGACTACTACGGGCATAGGGTTTCGCCAAAGCTTGAATTGAATTATCCGTTTAAATTTTCCTATCTGCGAAATCTTTTTACCCTTTCCTACACCCAAAACCTTTATTATCTTTCAGGGAGGGGAAATTTTTCGCAGGACAAGTTCTTTAGCGGTTTTGTTTCTGCCGAGGTTTCTACTTATACCTTGCTTAAAAGGTCTTATTTTTTGCCTTTTGGCGGACGAGGAGATCTTAGCTTTGAGCATGTGCTTAAGCCCTTTGCCATTCTCCATTCTCAGTCAAAACCCTCAAAAAAGGATGTCCCAATATTCGTAGATGAGGATTTGCTAAAGGATAAGACCTTGGCTTTGGAGTATGGGCTATGGCAGTTCTTCAACCTTCCTACAAGCTACAATTTTCTTATTGTCAAAGCCTATCAAATCTACGACATCGAGAAGGCAAAAAAGAGCGCAACCTCTTTACCCCCTGAGGAACGAGCTTTTTCCGACCTTTACCTTCAAGTCTTACTACAAGGAAGGAGAATTAGCGCAAGGTATGACGCAGCCTACAACTTTTACGGTTACGGCTTTAAAAAGCATTATTTTACCATCACGACAAACAAGGTCCTAATTGATAGGCTAAACCTTCAGTATCAAGAGGATTCAGCTTGGAAGACAAGGCAGGCTATTTTTGAGGCTTATCATACCTTTTGGCAAAAGTTAGCCCTTCATTTTTACGCCACAAGAAACCTAAAGCTTCAGCAAACCTCCGAGCTTAAGCTTGAGCTTGCTTATCTGCATGATTGCTATCTCCTTGGGTTTGGTTTTACTTCAACGCCAAAGGATACAAAATTTCATTTTATGGTAAACCTTGTAGGGCTTGGAGGCTTAGGAACAAGCTCTTTAGCTCAAAATTATCCTTGAAAATTGATAGGTAAGAGCAGAAAGTATGTAGGCTAAAAATAAGCTGTAGAAAAAGTAAAGAAGAGCGTAGCTCTTTCCTGCCTCTTTCCAAATGGTTGCAAGAGTTGCCATGCAAGACATGTATACAAGGATGAAAACCAAGAAAGACAGAGCTTGAGGAGGTTGAAATAGTCCCTTTATTCTTTCTTTAATAGTTTGCTTTTCTTCGTCTTCTTTATCCTCGTTAGAAAAAACAGTAGGATAGGGGGTAATAAGGGAGACTAAGCCTTTTTTAAAAGCTTCTACAAATTTTTTTCCTTGTTCGTGGGCTTTGCTCTTCCAGTCAAAGTGTTCCACCTTTTCTTCTTTTCCTTCCTCGACGATGACACCGAGGGTGGAAATGATGGCTTCTCTCGCTAAAAAGGCTGGGATCAAGCTTGTTCCTATCTTCCAGTCATCCAAGCCAAGCGGCGCAAAGATGTAGGAGACGGCTTTTCCCACCCTTGCAGCGTAGGTATTTTCTAAATTTTTTTCTCCTAAGGGTAGGTTTAAAAGCAGCCATATCACCACTGATATGGCAAAAATTATCGTTCCAGCTCTGTAAAGAAAGCTTTTAAGATGGAGCCAAACGATGCGAAAGAGCATTTTTGCTGAGGGCAAACGATAGGGTGGTAGGTCCATCACAAAATGAGAAAGTTCTTTTTTGTATAAAGTTTTTTGCAGGATTAAGCCGGTCAAAACCGCCACAAAAATTCCCAACATGTAGAGACAAAATACGATTAAAACAGGGTTTTTAAAGAAGAGGCTTGCAAAAAAAGAGAATACAACGAGCCTTGCACTGCAAGACATAAAGGGTATCATAGCCATCACGATCAATCTATCCTTAGGGTCAGGAAGGACCCTTAAGGCAAGGATGGCAGGAACATTGCAGCCAAACCCAAGGAGTAAAGGAATGACGCTATGTCCGTGAAGCCCAATTCTATGAGTAAACCTATCCATAAGGAAGGCAACGCGGGGGAGATACCCAGAGGTCTCTAAAAGAGTGATAAAGAGAAACATCAAAAAGACTGTCGGAACAAAGGTAAGAACTGTTCCAACTCCACCGATCACCGCACTCCCAAAAAACTGCACCAAAAAATCCGGAAGGCCGGAACGGCTCAAAAGGAAAGATAACCCCTTACTCATAAAATCCGAAAAAAAGCCGTCAAGAAAATCAACAAAAGGAGAAGAAAGGTCAAACACCGTCTTAAAAACAAGATAGTAAATTAAAAAAAGGAAGAAGATGCCAAAAACTGGGTGCAACAGAAGATTATCAAGAAAATCCGAAATGTTTCTTTGGGTAATAAGCCTTCTACGTAAGACCTCTTTAGCTAAACCTTGAGCTAAGCTTGCATAATCAAAGTTTAATGGTTCAGCACCGCTTACGATCTGAACAGGAATTCTTGAGAGGGTAGGGACTAAGTTTTTCTCATGGGCGGAAATAATAGCCTCAAGCAGCTCATCTGTTCCTTTTCCTGTTCTTCCTACGGTTTTGACAACCGGTACTTTTAAGATTTCCGAAAGTCTTGCCTCATCTATCTTTATGCCTAAAGCCTCGGCTTCATCAGCCATGTTGAGGGCAATTACCATCGGTTTTTTTAGCTGAGCAAGCTGAAGAGTAAGATAAAGGTCTCTTTCAAGCTTTGGGCTTTCAACCACATTAAGGATGAGG
>Ga0326761_1000416_pt1 | contig 10167 bp, 10 predicted proteins | sample GCREP_P_FD_207739 | JGI IMG/M metagenome (GOLD analysis project Ga0326761, IMG submission 207739) | Hot spring water microbial communities from Geyser Creek Basin, Yellowstone National Park, WY, United States - GCR.EP_P | ecosystem: Environmental > Aquatic > Thermal springs > Unclassified... | reverse complement strand
CTGGATGACGTTGTAGGAAAGAGTGGCGCCGGGGGTGGGATGTGTCCGGCGGTTCTCCCGCCGTTGAACCCACGCCCCCTTGACGGGGACGGGATCTCCAGTCCTCTACAGTAAACTTTAAGCGCCCCAAAAGTTTAATAATCCGTACTAACTCATACTAACATGGAAGCGGACAAGCTAAAGGCAGACGAATATTACTTCTACAGGTTGACGGACGAGCAACGAGTCGAGGTAGTGAGGTGTCTTGTGGAGAGGTTAGGGCTGTCTGTCTCAGACATCGCCAGGGCGGCTGGCGTGTCGAAGACGGCTGTGTCGAAGTGGGCCAGCGGCCGGGCCGTTCCGCAGGTCGACAAGCTGACGGCCCTCCATGCCGCCATGCCTGAGACAGTGGCCAGATGTCTGCCGGAGCCGCCAGTCGGCAGGATAGAGGTGGAGAGGTGTCTCTCCTCCCTGATGCAGGCCGCGAGAGATCCGGCCCTCCGGGACTACATCTTGCAACGGCTCGAGATGCTCTTCCCGGGCCAAATCAAGCGCCAGCTTGCGTACAGCGTAACGCAGGAGGACGTAGAGACCTTCAAGGGCTTGCTCCTCTCCGAGGGCGTCGCCAGGGAGACCGCCGACGAGTATTTACGCTACTTGACCAAGTTCTTCGTGCAAGCCGGCTGGGTGATTTCGCCAGATACAATAAGCAAGATCTATGCTGTAGAGGCGCCCCATGTCAGGCGGAAGACGGCAGTGGCGCTGAAGCGCTTCATCGATACGGTAGTTAAGACCAGGGAGCCGCAACTCGCCAACCTGCTGTATGACGCATTCACCACGCCGAAGGTCAAGATGAAAAACCACTTCAAAGTGCCGACGCTTGAGGAGGTGAAGAAGGTATGGGAAGAGGCGAACCGAATCTCGCCCTGCGCCGCCGCCGTGTGGGGGCTGATGGCCGAAACCGGCGTGAGACTGGACCACTTGTTAAGAGCCAGGCTTGACGGCCTTCAGCTGGACAAGCGGCGCCTCCTGCTGGGAGAGACGGAGGGTCCAAAAAGGCAACCGCTGATATTCTTGACTGAGGGCGCCGCCAAGTACCTCCGCGAAGTTTATTTGCCCTGGCGGGAGAGGTTCTGTCGCCAGCTTCAGCTAAACAGCAACAGGCTTTTTCCATGCCGCGAAGAGACGTTGTATCAGTGGCTGAGGGAGGCCAGGGAGAGGGTTAGCCTTCCATGGCTTGAGCCGAGATTGCTTAGGAAATTCAACGCGCAGTATATGCTAGACGCGGGGGCAGACCTGGCCGACATCGCCGCGCTCCAGGGAAGGGCCCTCCCGTCGAGCCTTGCCATCACTGTGGAACACTACATAGCTGATTATGAGCGGAGGCTTCGTCAAGTATTCGAAAGCTACGCGCCGAAGATCTTCCCTCAATAAACCCCCTTCAAGGGACTGATAATATTCTATAAAGGATCATAGATAATAAACACACGCCGCGGGGGCCACGCCGACACGTATTTCTTCAGCATGTATACTGCCCGCTTCTTGCCCACGCTGTGAATGTATACCTTCTCAGCGTGCGCCTGTAGCGCTGGCCGCATGTTGTTACGCGCTCTCCCTCACATCCAAGGCCAACGGAGTTTTACAATACTGCATAGTTGACTACGAGTAGCGCTGAAGCAAGTCTTCAGGCGGCACGCCCCGCAGGTTGTACTTGTGAGAGCGGCTGAGAACCGCTAACGCATTTGCGCGCCCAGCCTCGCCTCAACCCTCGCCTTCAAGTATTCGGAGTCGCGCGATAGATATCTCTGCGCCGTCCTGTACCCCACCCCCACCAGCTGGCAGGCCTCCTTCAGCGTGAGGCCCCTCCTCACCAAGTCTATTATGCGGCGGCGCGTCTGCTCGCTCCACTTCGGAGGCCTGCCGATCTGCTTCCCCTGCGCCTTCAGCCGCGCGAGGGCCTCGCGCGTCCGCTCCCTTATGAACTCCCGCTCCATCTCCGCCGCCCATCCCAATATCGAAATTATCAGCTGGCGCACCTTGGGGTCGACGGACTGTAGCCACTCCTCCCTAACACTTAATAGAAATTTGCCCCGCGTCTCAAGCTCCTTCACCACAACCGCCAGATCCCACAGGGAGCGGGCGATTCTGTCCAGGGCGTACACGACGACTCCGTCGGCGGACTCGAGCAACTGCATTACCCTCTGCCACCCCGGCCTCTCGCCGGGCGGCAGGGCGCCGGAGACCCCCACGTCTCTGACAGTTTCAACCACCCGGTGGCCCCTCTCCGCCGCCCACCTGAATACTGCATATTCCTGGTTCTCGGGTTGCTCGTCCTCCCGAGACACCCGGACATACGCCACCAGCCGCATGCCGAAAAGGTCCTCTAGGCATTAAAAGCCTATCCACCCTTTAGGCACGCCGCACCGAAATGGGGCGTTTCTGGCGCGCGCCGGCAGTGGGGGCCGCGCTGTTTAGACATCATCGAGTCAGAGGTTCGTCACCAACCGTCGGCAATGCCCACGCTAATCACCAGCCCTCCTTATCGTTGGGGCATTTAAATTTAGCCCGTCGCTGGCGCGCCGTGGTGCAAAACGCGGGAGATACCCCCGGGGTGGGACTGCACGCGGCGTCTGCACGCGCCGATGTACACGGCGTGAAAGTTGAAAGTGAAGCGGACGTGCCCCTTCTATAATTAATAGAAAAAACAAGTGGGGTTACGGGGCAGGCGGCTTGATGTTTTTGACCTTCGCGGCGTAGCCGTAGATCGTCGTGCTTTTTTCCGCCTTGACGCCCATCTGGGCGGCGAGCGTCAGCGCGGCGTCTATGGGGATGTATATCTCGGCGTAGTTGCGGCCCCGCCTGCGCGACACCCTGCCCGGCACCTGTAGCACCACGCCGCTGGGGTGCCGAACCAGCAACACGACGCCTGCGCGCGGCTCAAGCCAGCCGCTCACGTCCAGCAACACGACATACGCGCGGCTCAGCTTCTCCCCGCGCGCCTTTAGGTGGATTTTGCAGGGGAGCCAACCCTCCATGCTACTCATCCTCTGCGACCTGCCTCACGCGGATGCCGCCTCTCTCCTCCGCCTCCTCCTCCAAGATCTCGTACTGCAGGGCGCAGTTGTAGATTGTGATTTTGCCGCTGGCCTCGGCGATGCTTGTCCCAGCCCACTCGGCGAGAGACGCGGCGACGAACCACGGGATGCGTATTTTCACAACGCCGCCCTTCATTACCCGCGCCACTTCGCCCGTTGCGACGAGCACGTTGCCGTCCTGCTGTCTGAAGTACAGAGCCACAGCCACGCCCTCCCTCAGCTCGCCCGCCACGTCGACAAACGTTACATATGCCCACTTGGGCTTCTTCCTCCGTGCGGTCAGCTCCACCTTGCACGGGCTCCACACCGGCACCTCCATGAAGGAGCGTGGCGCGCTTCTTTATAAACCTTTGCTCATCTTCGGCGGCCGGACTGCCGCAGATCTGCCGACCCCCGCGGAGGCGGGGCGCCGCGCAGAAGGCTGAAACAAGTTGCCGCAAAACAGCCAACAAGACGCCGAGCCGCGGCGTTTGCAGACCAATAATAAAAACTATTTATTAATCTACCTAAAAGCTGGCGGCGGCTAGAGAGGCGCCTCTGCCGGCCTGACCTGCTGAGGCACAGACGCGTCTGGCTTCCAAATGCTTACATGTACGTAGTCGTAGTCGGCGCCCAGCTCGTGGAGGCCCCAAGCGAAGAACGTGCGCAAGGCGTCGCGCGGCACTGCGAAGGCGCCCGCATCCCCGCCCTTCTTGTCCCGTCGCGGGTATCGGTAGTACTTTGACAGGACGAGCACCGGCACGCCGCCGAAAGAGATCTCGAGGAAGTAGGCGCCAGGCGGCGCGTCAAGCACCTTGTAGATGAATACACCTCGGAGGGGGACGAGCCCCTTGTACACCAGCTTGAGGGGCGGCAGGGACATACCTCTGATCCACGCCACGTAGCTGTGGAGAACCGTCGTGCCCCCCTCCCTGACGGCCTTCCCGGCCCACGCCGCTAAGGACAGCGCCGTCTCCCAGGGGATGCGCACCTCAACGCGGCGGCGGCCATCCCCAGCCGCCGACCTGGCCACGGTGCCGGCCGCCTGGAAGACGGCGCCGTCTGCGCCGCGGAGCAACAGCGCAACGCGCCTGCCGGCCTCGAGCGGTTGCCACGTCCGCACAACTGCAAACGCCCGCCTCCGGCTGTACGCGTGCAACACGACCCGGCAGACGAGCCACCGCTCCATGCCGGTGAGCCCGCCTCAGCTTTAAAAACTTGCCGCACCTGCGGCGGGTTTTACGAATGTCGACAGGCTGCGTCGCATGTTTGTAAAGAGCAGATGCGCCGGAAAAACAAAGGCGGAGGTGAAAAAACAGGTTTGTTTAGGAGGGCTAGAGCTTGGGGATGGCGTCTGCCGGCGTCAGCACCGGGATTTTTCTCTTGACGGTGACGAGCCAGTATGTTAAGTCGTCGGGCGCCGCAGGGACGCAGGGGTTGGCTCTAGTTGGCTTCCGCCTCAGCACGGCGACGAGGAGGACGTCGCCCGGCGTATATCTGTAGCCCACGCGGCTGGGCCTCGGGGGGAGCTCTGGAAATTCGGCGCGCAGAATGTCGAGCGTCCTCTTGTGGAATATGTGGTGCGTCCACGCCACATCCTCTGCGCTTGTCTCCGCCAGGTGCCTGCTGAGCAAGGCGCGGAGCTCAGCCGGCGTCGTCGCCGGGGTTGCGTTCAAGACGTACTGCCCCACCGGCGCGAGCATCCTCAGCGATAGGGCGTCCAGCCCCACTACGCGGACGCGCCTCAGCCCTTCTGCCGTCCCCCTCTCCAGGGCGGGCTTCTCCACGGAACAAGTTGACCTGGGCCTAAAAAGCTTTCATCTGCGCCTTCCCGATGCCGCATCGTTAGCTTAAATACCGGCGCGCAGAATTCCGCCTGCCCAAGCCAGAACCTTGGAAGCTCGACCCCACTGCGCTTGAGCAGTCCGGCCTAGACCCACAGCAAATTCAGAAGGAGATCGACGCCGCCGTTAAGCAGGCCACGGCCCAGACGCAGAGCGCGCCGCCTCCATCGACCTCCTCCGCACAGCCCAGCTCCTCCCCGCCTACCTCTTCACCTTCGGCCGCGGCAGGTGAGACGCGTCTGCCGGCTTCTGCTAGGTCTTAAATGTGTCCAGCTATTAGACACATTTGAAGCAGTTGGCAAGAGGCGCCCTCCGTCCGCCGGGAAAACATCGGCGAGAAAAATTTGTTCTTTCAATGGGGGACGCGGGCTAGCTAATTTCTCTAAAATTTTGAATTTTCTGCCGCGGCGTCTTCGATGGCGAGGTGCAACTTCTTCCTGGCCACAGTCTTCTTCCTGCCTGCCACCTCTACGACTCCTTTCCCTTGCTCCAGAAACGACCTGAGCGCTTCGTGTTCAGGCCCCAGCGCCTTGGCTACGGCGCTGGGGGTTCCGCACCCCTTTCCCTCAGCCGCCAATGCGGCCATCGCGAGGAACGGCCACCTTGCCGGCCATTTGTACTTAGCGGCGGCCTCCGCCACGTAGGCCGCCAGTGCGGCTAGGACTCTGCAGGGCAGGCTGGGCCAGTTCACCAGGCTCCAAAAGAAAGCGACGGCCTGCCAGTATGCGTCTACGGGAGCCTCCGAATCCTTGTAGAAGCTCCACGCTCGTTCCATTGCGTATCGAATTCCTTTACGTATGAAGACCCTAAAGGTCGAAGACTTGAAGCACTTGCGGGCATATCTCTTCAGTAAGTTTCGAAGCAACTCCAGCTCCGCCTCCTCTCCATCTAGCGCCTCTAGAAACTGCCAGGGGGCGCAGTTCATATCACCATCACAACATGAGGCCCATCCTTGACTAAGGCGACGTTCAGCCCCGGGGCGACCTCCACGACAGCTTCGTTCTGCTCAAGAAAAGATTCTAATTTCGCGTACTCATCTGCGCCTAAGGCTTCGGCTACGCTGTCAGGCAGTTCGCAGTTGCTCACCTCCGCCGCCACCGCCGCCGGCACCAGGAAAGGCCATTTGGCGGGCCACCTGTACTTAGAGACAGCCTCGGCCACGTAGGCGGCGAATTCTGTGAGGACGTCGCAAGGCATCTCGTACCAGTCTACCAGCCCCCAGATGAAGTTAACCGCCCGCCCGTAGGCCGCCGCTGGGTCACGCTTCGCAATCACCGACCCCCGGTAGTATGCCCAGGCCTGCGCCGCCGCGATTTGTACCCCCTTCTGCGCGAAGGCCTTCAGCGCCTCTAGGCCGAAGCTCCTGCCGCACTTATTCGCCAGCTTGCGGAGCGCCTCTATGTCTACCTCATCCCTCTCCAGCGCCTCTTTAAAACGCTGGAGGAGCTCCCTACACGTCATAGCGTATATTCTTCACACTTTACCACCTGTATCGCCTTGCCGCCGAACCACGTGTACATCCTAACGAGCAATTTAGCCACAGTGTATGCGGCGCGCTCCGCACAAGTCCTAACCGTCAGCCAGCCGCCGCTCCACTCCAGCTCGGCTTTGCAGAGGCAAGCCTGCAAGCCGCAGACATACCCCACTAAGCCGCCTTCCAGACGCTTCATCGCATACGCCACAGCCGCCTCTAGCGCTTCGCGGCTGTCGGCCTCTACGTAAAAAACAGCAATATACTTGAGGGGCGCTATCATAGCAACTTCGCCTGCATGCAGTTGCCGAACACGTTTTTCAAGGCTGTGTAGGTATTCGCCGCGGTGCGGTACACAACTTCCACGTCGCTGACGGGCATATGCGTCCCCACGATCTTGGCCGCCGCAGGCCTGCCGCCTTCGTCCTTCACCAGCTCGACGCCGGAGACGTCGACCCGCACAAACCTGCCCTGGGTGTAGATTATTAGAGACGCGTGCTTTACTCCGCGGGCGAGGAACAAGTAGCGGACGTCGACCAGCCCCTTGGCGCCCCTCTTCAAGGAGTACACGGAGCCTCCCGATTCGGCGAGGAGCTTAGCCAGCACAGGGAGCCTCTTCCTGTAGTCGATCGTCTTCAGATCCTCCCCCTTCGACGCCGTGAAGAAGTCGGCCAGGTCCATTGATTCCTCGAGCATGACGTCTTCGGGGGGAAGCCGCCTCAGCTCCTCCAGCCAGCACCTCTTCCCCTCGGCGAACTCCACCAAGAGGCGGCGCCAGTCGCCGTACTTCCACCCAGCGGGGAGTCCGTTCGGTTTAAACACCTGCCCCTTAGCCTCAATCTTCTCGCCGCTCCACTTCAAGTAGTTCTTCTTCTCGTAGATGAAGACGTCCCACACGCCCTCCAGCTTGAGGCGGAAGTGCTCCCCTCCGTACAGCAGTTTATCACCCCACAGCCCCCTGGCGATCTCCTGCGCGGCGGCGGTGACCTCGCCGTCGGGGTAGGGGTCTCCGGTAAGCGGCACGTAGACCGAATCCGTGTCGCCGTAGATCCCCCTCAGCCTGTCCACAAGCCTCTCAAACAGGAGCTTTGTCTCGTTGAAAATCACGGCGGAAACGTGCTCATTTAGTCCGTACCCCGACGGCTTAGCCAAGACGCCGTATGCAGAATTCGCAATGATCTTAACGGCTTGATCCAACGCCTTGTCCCCCAGCTTCTTTGTAATTTCCCGGGCCTTGTACACCTTAGCCAGGTAGCGGTACGCGTCTCCCTGCCTGAAGCAGACAGTCCGCCCCACGCCCCTGAAGCCACCTTGGCACTCGTAAGCCTCAACGGGGTCGGCCCCGAACTCGTAGTAGGCGGTGGGGTAAAGCATGTGGAAGTCGTATTCAGCGACCCTTCGGAAGAGACCCGTCTTGCGGAGCACCACCTTGCTACCAGAGAAGCCTTGTTCCATCCTCACCCTGTCCTCAAGGACGTAACCGTTTAAAACGGTCAGCCTTGCTAACATCGCTTCGTGCAAGCCGCCGGGGGAGCCGGAGGCGCCGTAGACCCAGAGGAGGTGGAGCGGAACCCCCGCCAGCGACGACACCGCCGTCAAGGTGGGGAGCCAAGCCTTGGCGAGGTGAAGAGTCGCCTTGACGTCCCAAGCCAGATACCGCCTGAGCTCGGCGCCGGTCAAGTGGCCCCGCCGCATCTTCGCCTTGACCCACTCAGCCACGTCGACGTCCGGCGGAGCGCCCACCTGCCGAACCACCTCGTGGAGGGCGTAGGCCTCCTCCCCTACGCCCAGAGACGACCTCCAGCCGCCCGTAGCGAAGTCAAATAAATCGATGATGCCCACCGGCCTCCCCACGTCTACGTACAGCTTAGATGCGCCTAGGTATTTGTAGTCAAAACCCGAAATGTTGTAGCCGATCAAGTAGTCGACGCCTTCCAAGTCGGCGTAGAGGTCGGAGACGTCGCTTGAGATCTTCACGTCGCCGTCGGGGAGCTCCCAGCCGAATAAGACCTCGGAGCCGTGCACCTCCACGTCCACAACGGCGAATTCTACCTCCTGCCTCTTGATGCTTGAGGCAAGCTCCACTTCGGACCTAGCGAAGACCAGCGGAGGCTTGCCCCAGTCCACCGAAAACCTCAGCACAAACGGGATGCCTGCCTGCGTCACCTTCCCGTACTTCCTGTACTCCTCCCTCAGCTTCCTAACCTCGGCCGGATGGTCGGCGTACACCCTGTACACCCTCCCACGGCAGTCCCGGTACCCCACGCCGTCCCAGCACCGAGCGTTGAGGTCAGCCCTCTCCGCGTCCGGAACTGCGCCCGCCGACACGACGTAGAAGTAGGGCTTAAACCGCTCCACGCGGCCGCCCACCCAGAACCTAGTCCCGCCGAGGTATATGACGGCCGTCATGGCCCCGACTCCCGCCTGGCGTATTCCAGAGCGTCTCTAAGGCAGTGTTCAAACAGCTCGCCGCGCCTCTCGATCTCGGTGTAGATCGCCGCCTTCTTCTCCTCCTTAGGCACCCTGAGCCGCTTCCAGAGGCATAGTATAAGCCTGTTGGTGCAAATGGGGATCGCCAAGCAGGCCTCCGCAGAGTCCAACCTGCGGCTTTCAGCTGTCTCGGCAGGATGTGCAAATTCATTTTTGTTATCTATATTATATGCTTGGGCTGGGGTTAATGGTGGTGAAATGATTAGTCCCCTTTGTTCTTGACCTACATTTATACTAGTCGCCAGGGCTGGTTCGATATTTGCCGCATATTCTCTGGACTCTGTTAAAGAGCTCGGCGGATTAATCACCTCAGTAGTCGGCGTGTGGGGTTCGGTGGTTAGTTCGCTTTGCTCTTTACCTACTAACGATGCGCCTTCAACTTCTTCTTTCCGCCCTTCTGTCTGCGTCAAAGGCTTCTGGGGACTAACCACCCCGCTGTCTCCAGCCGACTGCAGATTAGCCGCCGCGCTTTCACTAACCACCGGGCGGCCGCCCGCCGGAGGTGGTGAAGTGATTAGTCCGCTTTGCCCTTGACTCGTGTCAACACCAGCCGGCGCGGCAGTTTCGACATTTGTCGCCCGGTTTTCTAGATTCGTCAAGGGAGTCGGGGGACTAACCACATAACCACCACTAATCCCAGCACCCGGGTATGTATTATATTCTTCAGATGTTTGTTGATCTCCGGCGACCAGCCGCCCAACGAAGACCTCACAAAAGTCTTGCCAGGTCAATTTGTAATAATACTCCACGGCCCCATCGGGGCGCTTCAGCGACGTCCTTGGGATCCTTCCCAGCATCTTAGTGTTCTTAGGCCAAAGGATACTCCCAGCCAAAACCGAAGGCGTATATCCTTTAGTCGCATAATCTACGAAAACCTTCCATAAGGCCTCGCGGAGCTCCCTGTCTATAATTAGGTTGAATAGTGGTGCTTCCGCAGGTGTTTTGTAGCTTTCGATCGTTGTAGTTACGAACTCGCCGCAGTCGTAGTCGGGGACGTTCACCGCTTTGGCCAGCGCCTTGCAGAAGTCCTCCCGCGCCTTATCTATTTCATCAGACCACCTCGGCTTCCTGAAGACCAAGCCGAGCTCGGCGGCGTACTCTACTACCTTGGCGACGAGCTTGGCGGGGCTAAGGTCGGTAATTTTAACCACCTCGCGGAGGTAGGTCAAAGCGTTACGCCGAAGCTCCTCCCACGCCGCAGTAACTGGATCACGGAGTTTGTTCTTCTCTTTGTTATATTGAATCAAACGCTCCAATGCTTCGACCATTGCCCTAATGCCGTCGAGCCTGCCGAGCTTCGGCTCAAAGT
>Ga0326761_1000415_pt1 | contig 10178 bp, 10 predicted proteins | sample GCREP_P_FD_207739 | JGI IMG/M metagenome (GOLD analysis project Ga0326761, IMG submission 207739) | Hot spring water microbial communities from Geyser Creek Basin, Yellowstone National Park, WY, United States - GCR.EP_P | ecosystem: Environmental > Aquatic > Thermal springs > Unclassified... | reverse complement strand
TTTTCAGAAGGATCCTCAGGCGAAATCTAGAGTATTTAGCTGAAATATACAGAAGAAAGAGAAGTCTGATTATAAAAACTCAGGACCTAAAGATTTATCTAGGAATAAATGATCTAGGGTCTTTAACTTATTTCGGTAGAACATTATCACTACTATCAAAAACTGGATTGGCTGAAAAAATCAACAATGGCTATAGAATGAAGAAATATATGCTAAAACCCAGAGGCCTATGGATGAAATATTTCGAGACATGTAGAACAAGAAGATTCGACTGTAAAAACTGTTTATTCAAATCATCATGTCCTTATGTGATTACTGTAAGAATGATCGAAAGAGAGATCTATGGTGTTAAACATGGAAATTAGAGAAGAACTTAAGATGTTAGCTGAAAAAATCTATGGTCTAGGTCTCAACGTTATTCCACTAGATGACCATGGAAAAGTTTTAGTGAAATATGATTTCGAGAAGAGAGTTGATGTTAAAGAGCTTAATAAAGTGATTAAAAACGCATCTGAATATGCTATAGGATTAGGAAAAGGAAATGTGTTTACTGAGAAAGGTGTTGAAACATATTTAGCAATGATCTATTCGAAGAATTATGATCTTGTTAAAGAGAGAGGTCTCGAGGAGTATTATCAGAAGACGGTCTCATGGATCTCTGATAGAAATGAGGCAATAGCATTGGCATATCTCTCTAGAGAAGCATATGATGTTTTGAAAGAGATTGAAGATGATATTGTTAGCGATATAGATATAATCTTCAAAGGATATATATCGCTTCCAAAAGATCCTAACAAATTCCTCAGATCTTTTGATTTTCACTCTCAAAACCTAGGGATCTATCTTATATCAACTCGAGAAGAAGCTGTAGAACTTTTTAGAAAGATCCGTAGGAAGGATAAGAGAGAGACTTTAAAGAAAGACTCGATAGATTTTATGATAAACATATTAAGATCACAAGAATCAGCTGAAAACAAAATAAGATATTGGAAGGATCTTGTTGAGAGAGGATATAAAGATGATGTTGATCCGAATGAGTATATAAGGGTCATAAAGAGATTGGCTAACAATCTTGATGAAAAGATTCTTGTTGAAATGTTAAACGTATTGGCTGACATCTATAAGAATGAGGATCTTAAGAAGAAAATTGATAAAATCAAGATCCTCAGAGGATTAAGAGATGTTAAAGATGAAAAAATCAACAATCTATTTGAGAGAATAAAAGAATATGCCAAAGAAGGTTATAGAGAGAAAATTATTTACACACTACTTGATTTGTTTAGGAAAAACAATATCTCATATGAATCAGGCTATAAACTTGTTGAATCATTTCTAACGTTAGATGTTGAAGATCCTGAGAAGCTATTTAAGATCCTTGATTACGTCTATGGTGATGACGTCTCTATCGAGAATATAGATGAATTGAAAAAGATCTCAGGGCTTAAAGAAGTTATCGAGGAAATGCTTAGAGAGGAAGGTTTTGAGAGAGATGTTATCGAGAGAGAAGTCTCAGAAGCTCTCATAGATGTATATTCAACACTTGATATAGGAAGGATCCCGTTTTCAGCATGGATAAAGAAGAAAGAAGATAACAAAATTGTTGAATGGATATATGCAGGTGATGAAGGTGTCTATTTCTTCAAAAGAACATCCGAAGGATCTGTAGTTCAGATTGTTTCAAATGCTAAAATAAATAAAGTTAAAAACGTGAAAATTCTAGGTCTTAATCTATATGGTCTTTATCGAGTATATTTCAGAGACACATATATGACTGGATCGCTTGATGAAATAATATCTTTCATATCTAAAAACTATGGGATCGAATATAAATACAAATATGCTATTGAAAGATTGATTCAGTATATGGCTGATGAAGAAGAGCCTCTATATTACTCAGTAGGGCCTTGGATTGTTGATGACAAAATTGTTTTCGTTAAAGAAGCTGGATACACACCATCATGGAAGATCCTTAATATATGGAAGATCCCTGAGGATGATGTTGATCCAGAGGTTAAAAAGAAGACGCTTGAAACAATAAAAAAGCTTGTTGAAGCATATAAAGATCCTTCTAAAGCATCTCTAGTTTTAAGCTATTCAGCTGTGACACCAATAGCTCATTATCTCAGAAAGATCCTTAATATTGTTTTTCACATGATTATTCATGGTAGAGAAGGATCTGGAAAATCATTATTATTAGATCTTCTTAAAGAGATATTTGGGATCGACTGGCCAGAGCCTTTTCCAAAAACAGATTATCAGACCCGTGTGTTATTATCTCTATCTACGCTTCCAGCAATAGTTGATGAATTAGGTGAAATAATAGAGGGCTATCGAGAAGGAAAGAAAGAGAGTGTCGAGGTATTAGATATTCTACATAGGTCATCAACACAAGAATTATTAAGAGTATCAGGCGGATATCAATACGCTGGATATTTCTTAGCAATAAGAGTTTTGATAGGAGCCTCTAATAAAGATATAACGTTAGTCCCATGGCAGATGGATAAATTCATATTCGTAGAGATCTCTAGAGAAGAGGGAATAGACATCTCTAAGGCTGTAGGATACACACCTAGAACAATGGATCCCGGCATAAAAAAGACATTAAGATATATAGGAAAAGAGCTTTTGATAGAATTAGAAAAGCTTATCCCAGAGATTAATAACCTTAGGAATCTATCGAGAGATGAAATAAGAAAAGAGCTTGTTAAACTAGGATATAAAGCATGGACTAGTCTATATAAGAAATATGGATTAGAACCTTTTCCAGAACCCTCAGAGCCTGAGACAGAGCTGGAGAAAGAAAATATTGAAGAACTTTATAAAGATGTATTCATAATGTATGTAAGAAAAGCTTTAGAAGGCTCAATAAAAGACATAAAGATCTCTAGTTATTCCTCAGAAGTTATAGAGAAAACAAATTCTATAGACATATTAAGAGCCTTAGAGAGAGACGGGGCCATAGTAGTAAATTATGGCGATAAAGAAGAAGTTATATGTAAGTCATCATTTATAACAAGATTTAAAGAATACGCAAGAAGAGAACACGGCCTTCCAGAAATAGGTTGGCGAAGAGTTGCAGAGATGATAGGATTAAAAGAGACATCGAGAACAATAGCTGGAAAAACGATCAAAAACATCTTTACAAGAGACCTATGATCTTTTTCTCTAGATGGTAGGTATAATGAAAGTTTTTAATTTTTTCATCGGAATCTTTTACGCCTACCTACCATTTAGAGAAAATTCATCGGATCATTTTAGATCTTTTAAGATCGGCCTCATCGGATCTACCTACCTCTAGATGGTAGGTAGGCGGTAGGTATGTCATCGATTTTTTGGGGGGATACCCCCCTTTTACAAATTTTTGATCTGATCTAGAATCTGAATCATAAGAAAAATAAAAAACTAAAAATTAGATCATATATCGATGTTTACCTACCATCTACCTACTATTTACCTACCATCTACCTACTATTTACCTACCATCTAGAGGTAGGTAGGCGTAAAAGATCCTATAAAAATTTCCTCTAGAAAGATCTTTCTGAATCAAAAAATATATTCTTACAATCAATCTTATTCTAAAAACTTGTTGAAAACTTTATTCACCTTATTCACCAAAGATCGCTGTAAAAAGATCCCTCTAGCGATCGACTGGGTAACCCTATCGATCGCCGAAAGAATCTTTTCATAGGGCCAATCCTAGGTCCTGTTTCTCTCGAGTTTTCCAGACCCTCAGATTTGTGGGTCATAGATTCTATCGTGTCTTTTCGCCTGAGGGATCCTTTTTCTATTCCTGAGATGTTTTTCTCTGACCCTCAATTTTGAGGGTCGGGTTTAAAAGCTTTCTAAGAATATCTATATTGAGGGGCCCATATGTCTCAGGTTTTTGAGAGAAAGATTTGTCCTAGATGTGGTAATTCTTTTTCATATATTGAAGAGGTTGATCGTGGCGGTAGATCATATCTTTATGCGGTTCATTATGTTAAAGATGAAAGCAGTAAAAGAAAGAAGAGAAGATGTTATTTAGGTCCTAAAGATGGTTATGAATATGTCTCTAAGACTCATGACATTATTTTCTATGGTCTTGATAGAGAGGACCGTTATATAAAATATCTTAATGAGATTATAGATCTTTTTGATGTTGATCAGCCTGTTTCTACAGATTTTGAGAGGTTTAGAAGAGATTTTGAGAACACTATGAGAATGAGATTTCTTGTTAAAAAGATCAGCAGTAAAATTGATGATAGACTTAGAAGAATTCTCGAGACAATGATCTCAGACGTTAAAGCCTCAATAGATGTTTTGAAAAGAGATTATGCTAACGATCCTAGGGCCATTGAGCTTGTTAAAGAGCTTTCTGATTTTGATAGAGAGATTGAGAGGGCGGGTCTTGTTAAAAGCTTTATCTTTCTCAAAGATGAGGCCATAAGATCATTTGTAGAAAAATATCTGCAGCTTAAACAGAGGCTTAATCAATTCGGCCTTTAGGCCTATGCCCTCGGGCCTGATAATTAATCTAAATAATTAAGATAATATAATATATAATATAATGACCTAGGTGTTTTTAGCTTTTTTAGACATTTCTAAAAATGGTGATGATCCGTTAGTGAAAAGGCTTCAGATAAAATCATTGATGACTCGATAATCATTGGATTGGCACTTGTTCATAGTCCTATCAGATTTAAGATTGTTAAAGGACTTCTCGAGAGGCTTAGCATAAAAGAGATCTCTGAGAAGTATAAGATTAACTATGGGTATCTCGTTAAAGTTCTCAATAAAATGAGTAGAAAAGGTCTTTTGATAAGATCTAGAATTTTTAAAAACACTATATATATTCCTAAGCCTGAGGTTTCGAAAGCTTTTCATATAGCTCTTAAAGAGCTTTATGTCAAAGTCTCTAAAATGGATCCTTCTCAGAGAGATAGTTTTCTGAAAAACTATTCTTTAACTTATAAAGATCTTGTCAGAACCTTAGGTCTTGAAGGTCTTGAAGAAAAAGAAGAGGGGTTCTTGAATGAGCGTTAATCAAAAACTTGATTTGAATGAGAATGAGGATGTTTTCAGATGTATCAAATGTGATAACATAAAGATATGTGGAAACAGATATGATGTTGAAAGTGATAAAGCAGTCTTTTTTATCGAAAAATTCTCGAGATGTGTAACTGAATATGATATTGCTTTAGTAGTCTTTCTATATGATCCTAACAGGCTTCTCGAGAACAAAATCAGAATTTTATCTCTCAAAGATTTTATTAAGAAGATCTATATGACTGAGAAGAAAATTGATTATATGATTATTGATGTTAGAGACGCACCTAAGAGAATAAACAAGATCTGGTCTGAATTTATTGCTTTTACATATGTTATGAGGCCTCGCATATCTGTTTTATATCTCTATTCAGACAAGTATATTCCTAAATATCTTTTCAAAGAAGTTGAAATTGTTTTCACGGTGAAATAAATGTCTTATGTTGATAACATATATTATGAGGCTTCTCAAAAGATTTCTAAAGCAATAAAGATAAAAAATAGATCTGTAGATGAAGTTATTAGAGACGTCATATTCTTGATATCATGTTATTACGCATATAAAAGAAATGATTCTTCATCTATTAAAAGCTGTATAAGAAAATTTTCGCCTTATGATGATTATATCTCTCTTCTTAATCACAATGTGATCAAAGTTTTGAAACAGGCTCTCGATTATAGATATAAAGTTATAAAAGCTTTAGCATCTTTTGAGTATCACGCCTTTTCTAAGAAGAGAATTGTCGAGATATATATAAGAAAATACGGCTTCGGAAGATTCAAATTTAAAAATTTTCGAGAAAAAATTTTTCTTGTCTATGAGAGATATAGAGATAATAAAAATATTTTTGTTAACGATCCTGAGATTATAGATGTCATGAGAAAATATTTTGAGAACAAAAATATTCTTAAAAAATCTATTGAGAAATATGAGAGTTTTCTCGATAAGCTTATAGAAATTCAAGAGCCTGTTTCAATGAAAATCGCAAAAGTGTTAAAGAGAGAAGTTAAAGATTTCAGAAGAAGAATAAGAAAATTATCTAGTCATAGTTCTGAGATGAACATCTTCTTATCATTTTTCGAGAAAAAATTAGAACGGTAATATGGCCTCTATGAGACTTGCGATCGCCTGTATGAACTTTAGTCCTGCCTCGTATATGAATTTTCCTATCATAAAGTAGAATTTAAAGATTGAATATATCGCTTTGAAAGATCCTATCATAGGCTCTATAGATCTTCTCTGAATCATCTGAGAGGCCCCGAAAGCCAAAATCCCAGTGAATATGACCGCATGGATGATCACGAAGTGTTTTATTATGAAGACTATGAAGTTTTTCCCAGCATCGATCACGTGGAATGTTGTTGCGAAAAAGCCTAGGATCCCTGTGGGTGTGCTGTTTTCAATCTCACATATTGTTTTCGAGAGATCCTTGTCGCGATAGTTTTTCAAAAGTCCTGACACGGTTGATAAAGGCTTCTGACAATTGAGAACTGCTTGAACATCAGGGCCTATCATTGGATGATTAGCATAAGACATTAGAGACACTCTGTATAATGGTGCGTATACAAATGCCTCAGGATCCCCTGGCTGACCTATGACGTCAGATAAAAGCCTTGTCCCATTGATTATTGTGCCCACTAAAATATCTTTAGCGATCCCTACAAATACGAAGAATGCCTGTATCGAGGCCCCGATGAACTGAAAGAATGATCCTATGCTACTAAAGAATCCGCCTACATCAAAACTAGGGCCTGATGGTGATGATGGGGTCTGAGAGATATTGTAAATCAGATTAGAGGGATCCGTAGTAACTATTTTTCCACCAATGATCTCGTAGGATCCTACTCGAATAATAACTAGGCTGGGACTACAATTTGTTTTAATAGCATTTAAAACTTGATTACTGAATGTATAAGAGATTATTTCATAAGACGTGTTTATGACATAGATTATTCTCACACTTAGAAATCTCAATACAGGCATATTCTCATATTTCTCATTGAGATACACAGGTGTGACATCAAAATTTATTTCACATGATTTTCCTTTCACATCAACATAATGTTTAAACTTTGAATATTGATCCGCGCCGTCATACGCTATTCCTACATATGCTATTGCTGTATCGTTAGACTGGGCATATGCTAACATTGGTGTAATTAAAGAGATTATGATGAAAATTAGAAAAGCTGTTGAAAAGAATATTCTCATTTTGTCTTCACCAATAACATGAACGATCTGAATAGAATCAGAATCAAAATCAGAGGAATTAGAATTGTGAATAATTTAGACAATAGATCGAATAATGTAAACACTACAGATCCTAGGTCTAGTGATTGTCCTAGAAACAATAGAGAGATTAAGATGATCTTTTCTCTAAAGCCTTTCGCTCTTCTCATAACATGTCTTAAAACATTAAACATGAATCGATCCTCAATTTATTCTAAAGGCTTAAAAAATTTATAAAGCTTTTCAGCGATCAAAGTCTAAAAGTCATTATAATGACCGTAGAAACCTTTTTTCATCAAGATCCTCAGGCGAAAAACGGTTCTGAATGTTTCTTGAGAAGACTTTTGAGAAGATGATCATATAAATCTTTTTATGAATAGATCTATGGTGAAAACATGTTGAGTCTCGAGACAATTCTAAAAGAAGTTGAGAAGCCTATTGATGATGTTAGAGAGGAAATCAGAAGAATAGCTGAATTATATATAGACTCAGATCTTCTGAGAAGAATAGCTGATACAAGACTTAACAATCTGATTGATAAGATGATTGAGAGACTTAGAGGCATAAAGGATCCTGAGGCTGAAAAACTTATCAGAAGAATAGAGAGAGACAAAAGCCTGAGAACAATTATAGCCGTCTTAGACAGATATGAGAGGCTTATGAGAAAACAAAATCTCTATTGAAAATCATTATAAGAATTTTTTGTAAAAAGGTCCTTTTTTAATCCCATTTCTGGGGTTCGGGGGGCCGGGGAATATTGATCAAACTAATCAAATTAAATTAAATATATATATCTTAAACGAGTGATATAACGTGATCATTGATGAAAAATTCTGAAAATAATTATGAATATTCTAATCAGTCTTGTTTTTCCAATACTCAGACATCATGAAGCCTATTCCAATCCCAAATATGATCCCCATGATTAAAATGCCAATTTCATAGACCCCCATAGGATCCCTATTTAGATCATATGAAAAAATCTATTAAAAACTTTCTAAACACTATTTTCAGTATTGATCACTTATATAAGCTTTTGAGAAACAAATGAAATGATGATTCGAATAATTGTCTCGAGAAGAAAACTGAGAAAAAGAAAGGTGAAAAACAGAGATAAACAATAAATTTTTTCACATTTTTTCAGATCTCTAATGATCATAGGTTTTTCATAGAGGATCTTATCTATAAACCTTTAGAGGGAAAATCTAGTCACCTCAACCCCCGTAAACGTTTACTTCTGAATATGTTAACAGATGATTCATGATCACAATATATGAACCTTATATGTTTTTGTGAACATCTCTATATATCATCAAGATCTCATTGAGATTTCTATTGGGTAATCAGAAAAAGATCTTTTCTCGAGTCTCGAGATAATGATCTATTGTTTTCGTTTCGGCCCCCAACCGAAAAATGATTCTATGCTGCCGTGGGATAGAAGTGGGCTAAAAATATCCTGGTCTCGAGACCAGGATACTTTTTCCCACTTCTGAGGTCTCATAGATCGATGGGGTAACAAAAAATCAGGCGTGACTAAAATACGCCTGAAAGATCTCTCAGAACTACTATTATTTTTCTATATGAAAATTGTAGTAGTATCAACATGAATTTTGGTCCTAAGTCGAGAATTAAATCAACTATGGTCCTAGGACTCTAGGACATAGACAGAGGATCTTCTGTAATAGATCATTTGTCCATCAAAAGATCCTTATAGCGATCGATAGGGTAACAAATTTTTTCCATAGATCAAAAACACGTCTGATAATGAAAAAGATCTCAGGCGAAAACCTGAGACTCTCAGGATTTTCATCAAGGATCTTTGAATATAAGAATGATCTCTCTTTTTGTCTCAGACCCTCAAATCTGAGGGTCATGAAATGAGAGAGGTCTCGAGAATTTGAAAAGGATCTTTCATTGGTTCTTTTTACAGACTGTTTATAATATCATATATATTGTATTATATGACTGAGGACGTAATCCCAGATGATATTATTGTCATATTGTTTTTCTCATAGAATTTCGCCTCTCAAAGTCATAATCCCAAATAAAATTCTATGAAAAAGTATTACGGTCGTGACAAAATACTGATAAAAATGATTCTTTAGAGAAGATTTTCTCTAGAGAATCAGTCTCTAGAGAAAACCTTTAAAAACAGCCGTATCCTATTAAAACGTTTTTTTATCAACAATACTATTGGAAGATGTGATTCGTATGTCTAAAGAGAGGAAAAAAACTAAAAAGATCATGGTGTTAGAAACAATAGCTAAAATGAACTCAGGACCATATAGATGGATCGATATTATGATTAAAACATTATCAGAAGGTGTGTCTCAAGGATATATGAGCCATATATTTCGAGAACTTGTTGCTCAAGGATTTTTAATAAAACAAGGCTATCTCTATTATATAAATCATGAAAAGATCAATAAGTATCTCAATGAATATTATAAAAGAAGACCTGAGCTTTCTAAGTAATCAAAAAGAAGAGAGGTCGAGAGACCTATGCCCCAAGACCCTAAAACCCAGTCCTCAAATATTGGTTTTGTTAAGAAAGATATAAAAACTGAAAGCCAGAGATCTAAGAAAGGCGATTTCTCAGAAGAATTTGAAAAACAAGAAGTAGTTGTTCAGCTTCAAAACGAGAGATTGATAGGTCGTCTGGAAGAGGCTAGAAGATACTGGATAAAGCTTGTCACGTTTCCAGAAGGAAGAACATACTATATCAACAAGGCTTGGATCGTCTATATCCAGCCGTTAAAGGCGGTGAAAAAATGAGAAAGAAGATTGGAAGAATCATTTTCAGAAGGATCCTCAGGCGAAATCTAGAGTATTTAGCTGAAATATACAGAAGAAAGAGAAGTCTGATTATAAAAACTCAGGACCTAAAGATTTATCTAGGAATAAATGATCTAGGGTCTTTAAC
>Ga0326761_1000414_pt1 | contig 10183 bp, 16 predicted proteins | sample GCREP_P_FD_207739 | JGI IMG/M metagenome (GOLD analysis project Ga0326761, IMG submission 207739) | Hot spring water microbial communities from Geyser Creek Basin, Yellowstone National Park, WY, United States - GCR.EP_P | ecosystem: Environmental > Aquatic > Thermal springs > Unclassified... | reverse complement strand
TGCTGAACGCAGAGCCCGCCAAGGTGGAGCCGGAGGACCTAGAGTACGTCAAGCGGAAGGAGGTGGTGTACCTCAAAGAGGAGGACATCTTAAAGGACGAGGAAACGTTTAGGCAGTTCTTCGGCATTTACGTCCAAGCGCATTACCGCAACGAGCCGGACGACCTCGGCATGCTCCTCGACGCGCCCCACCACACTGCCAGAGCCCTTGCCCTCCCCAACGGCAAGGTGGTGGTGTCTGTGGAGCTGGCGTTTGAAGGCGCCCTAGACGACTTGTCCATCGACCAAGCCCTCCGCGGCCTCAAGCTACCGGGCAACATAATCCCAGACCGCTTCCTCAAGTACTGGCGCCTGCCTGAGTTCGCCAAGCTGAAGGGCTGGCGCATCGTGCGCATCGCCACCCACCCGGAGCTACAAGACATGGGTCTCGGCACGCTTATGCTTAAGAAGATCGAGGAGGAGGCGCGCCAGCTGGGCATGGACTGGGTGGGGGTGGGCTTCGGCGTCTACGACAAGTTACTGAGGTTCTGGCTGCGGAACGGCTACGTGCCGATACACCTCTCGCCTGAGCGGAACCCCTCCTCTGGCGAATACAGCGTCCTCCTGGTGAAGCCGCTCAACGAGAAGGCCGAGGCCTATGTGAAATACGCCAACGTGGAGTTCCGCAGACGGCTTATACACTCCCTCATGGGCCCCTACGGCGACCTACTGCCCACGGAGGTTCAGTTGTTGCTAGAGGACTGGGGGTGGGAGGTAGACGCGGCGCCGTCACTCTCAAAGAACCAGCTAGACCGGCTTGTGGCCTACGCCTACGGCCCCATGACTTACGAAAACGTGACAGACGCCATATATATGTTGACCACTCAGTACTTCTACAGCGCAAAGACTAAAAGGCCGACTCTGCCAGACGTCGCCGTTAAGGCGTTGATAAGTAAGGTGTTGCAGGCAAGGCCGTGGAAAGAGGCTGCAGAAGCCGCCAGCGTGAGGCGGGGCGACCTCATGCTCCTCCTCCGCGAAGTCGTAAAAACCCTCCTCTTCTACTACTACGGCGGAGAATTCGAAGTGCCTCTCTTCATCGTAGGGACAGTCCGTAGCAAGGAGTGAGAGAAGCTGTTTTATAATGGCGTAGCGCGACTAAAGTATACTTTGTATTAATGAGGACTGTTATGCTTACTGCCGTGAAAGGCGGCGTTGGCGTCTCCACGTAGGCCCTAATGCTGGCCAAGGCGCTGGCGGAGCAGGGAAGTAGCGTAACGCTTGTGGACATGGACGTGGCGGGCTACATATCGAGTATCGCCAATATACGCATCAACGGCCTATTGGCACAGTCAGTAGACGGCGAGAAACCCGCGGCTGGTTACGCCAGCAAGATTGGCAGAATACATGTGGTTAAGCTTCTCGGTGACAGTATGCGACAACGTAGAAAAACTAAGGCATAACCCCGACCAGCTTACCAAGCCAGGAGCGGAGTACACTGCGGTCTCCAGCGACAGCGACTACGTCGTTATTGACGTCGCCCTGTGCTTTCTCGATTTAATTCTTGAGAGCCCCCTTATCTCCTGCTGGCTAATCCCTTCAGTCTCCTTCAAAGTGTACGTCACCGACGACAAAAAGCCGTCGATAACCGCCACAGTGAGTTTCATAAAAAGGGTTGAAGGCGACTGTTATAAACAAGGCACGCGACCTAGAAAAGTCAATGGCCGAGAAACTCCGTGATGTGTAGATGTGGTCACTCATCCAATAAGCCCTTCTGCGACGGGACGCATAAAAAGGTGGGTTTCCAGGCGTCGTCTTACATGATAGAGCTATAGCGCTACTTAAGCCTCCTCACCAGAATCCTCAAGTATCCCTCCGGCGTTTTTTCCACAGAAACAACCTCGTGTCCCATCCTCTTGGCCCAGGCCTTTATGTCTGGGTCCGCCGCAGGGTCGGTGGCGAGAATCTCCAGAATTTCACCCACGCCGATTTGCGTAATTGCCTTGGCAGTCTCCATCACAGGAATGGGGCAAAACTTCCCCCTTGTGTCGATGGTTTTAGCCGGCTTTATCGACATGGAGAGAAAAGAGGGGAGTTTTTTAAGCCTTAATTAACGCCTAGATGAACAACGTCACCGCGGCGTCTTTCGCCCGCTCGAGGAAGGTGGCGGCCCCCACCACGTCGTCTACGAAGTCCGCCAAGTCGGATTTGTCCTTTATGCCGAACATCTCCATGGTGGTGGAGCAGGCGTAGATCCTCACGTTGCCCATAGCCTTCGCCTACCTCAACAGCTCGTACCAAGGCGGGAAGTTCATCTGTTTAATGGCTTGCGCAACTGCAGGTCCGTACTCGGCGAAGTCCGCGGAGATTTTTGGCGGCGCGTTCAACATCTCCTTCCTAATTGCGTTGAGGCCCCAGAAGGTGAAGAACACCCCTACCTCCCAGCCCGCGGCCGCAGCCGCGCTGGATAGAATCGCCACCGGGTAGAGCTTATCGACGGTGCCGGACCACGCGATTATTGCCAGTTTATTTCTCTTCTCAACTTTCTCAGACATAGAACTACAAAGACCTCCATATATAATGGATTGTAAACGTTGTTTCAGCGGCTTGTTTCCGGTCGCCTGATAATAAGAAATAAACAATAAGTGGAGATCTGCATCTACATGGCCGACAAGGTTGCGTTCCTCGCCACTATGCCTCCGGCAGACACGCCAAGGATATCCACTATGTTGGGCTACGCCTTAGCTGCGGTCTCCATGGGCTTCGACGTATTGATCTTTTGGACTCTCGAGGGGGCCCACGTCGTTAAGAAAAAGGTGTTTGAGAAGCTGGATAAGCAGATCCAGGAGAGGTTCAAACAGTGCCTTGAGATGGGTTGCAAGATGTGGCTCTGCTCCTCGGCGGCGGCAACCTTCAACATAAAGGAAGACGAGGTTGTAGACGGCGTCAAGATAATGGGCATAGCCAGCTTCTACGAATACGCCGCAGACGCCAAAATAGTCCTAACCTGGTAGTTTTTCCCAAGCGGGAAAGATCTCCACCGCCAGTGGATCCTCGCAGGCTTAGACATCGCGGGGGTACACGCGACCGCCAAGGCGCCCCAGTCCTCGGCAGAGGCCTCCTGTTAAACGCGACGCAGTGGAGAGCCGCCCCGTGCCAGGGACACCGCGTCCAGCATCTTCCACGTGGCGGACATGCTGAGTCTCAGGTAGAACGCAACCACAGCGTCGAGATCCACGTAGTATCTCATGTGTACGTGCCTTATCTCGGCGGAGCAACGGCTTTAGCCGTTAGGTCAAACGGCAGTGTGTCTGGCCGCCAGCGTCCCTTTCCAAATACACACGCCCGGCGGGTTGCCGGCGTACTCTTCAAAACCTATGCCGTCGGGAGACCTGAGACGTGATATCCTCAACTAGCCAAGACTCGGCGTGTGGAGGACGACCCCGGCCTACCCTACTTCCATATGAGCAACACCGGCGGGTTGTCCCTCTCCCTAACTACAGAGTAGCCTGCGCCGCGCGTCACAATCTCTATGGTCTGGGCCTAGTCGAAGTCGTCTGCCCCGACCCTCACCGCCTGGCCAGGCTTAAGCCTCCCTAAGGCCTCCATGATTTGGTACACGGGGTGTCTGAGGCCCAGCTTGTGGCAACTGCCGTCCTTACTAAATTTAAACTCTATTATTTCCATATGAAAAAGAAATTCTACATTAACACCTTTATTAACACCTTTTTCTCACCCGCCGCTGTTGCGCATGAAAGTCACAATCTGGCGTCTAGGCTGGCTAAGTCGTTAATCAGACCGCTTATTGCACGTACCTGCAGATATGGGTATTTTCTCTGCTTTCCACGTCTACTGCAGAACTGCCACGAAATAGGGTTTCTTTAGGTATACTTTGCCACGTTTGAAACCTGCGTGTTTGAGGAGTTGTAGCATCTCGTCTGACTTGTAGAAATTCAGGAATCCCGCGGCGGCGCCGATGGCCACAAGAGAGGGCGGCGCCTCGAGCGATAGGGCGGCTACGCCGAGCCGCTTCACCTTTGACCTCAGGCACCTCAAGTCGTTCAGCACTGCGCGGGATCTGTGGAATAAATATACCGATACGGCGCACTCTGCCTCAACATCGCATAAAGCCTTGGCGGCGCCGGGTAGCTGATACTCCGGCTCGTGAAGCACCAGCCTTTCGTTGAACCCCCTCAGAACCTCCGCCTCCACACCCTTGTACGCATATGGCACCAAGACCGAGGTGCACCTATCGGCGCCAAACAGCCTAAACATGGCAATTGAGAGGAACATGTAGAACTCGGAGGTGAGAAAGCTATCCACAAGAACTGAAACCATGTCGCTGTCTACCTCCCCCCGCGCCACGGCCGCTATGCCGAGTCCGTCGAACGACTCCACCACGTCGAGGGCCTGTAGCAGGAAGGTGTTCGTGGGCCTTTTAGAAGGCTTCTCCACAGGGCCCAGCCTCTGTATCTCCACAGCGCGCTCCAGCACATATGCCACATAGGAGCGGCTCCTATTTACGCCAGCCTCCCGCAACTCTCTAAACCACTTGAAGCCATAGTAGTTAAGCCACTTCATGAAATTCCTAATCTCTCTAAACCCGCCGAAAAGCTGTATCAAATCCCTAAAATACAGCGGCGCTGTTAAAGACATTTCATCATCCCCATCCTCTTCAAGTCCTCTATCACCTTCTCTACGCCTCTGTAGTCGCCGGTCTTCAACGCCTCCTCAACTTTACGCCTCACGGCAGGCGGGAGGAAACTGATGTCCCCCACTAATTCGCAGTCTTCACCGCCCGCCGCACTCCCGGAGCCTATTCTCCTCAGCATGCCGTCGCCGTCTATATATGCGGTGATTAAGTGTCCCTTGGGACAGCGCGCTACTGTGATGTATAAACCATCTGGCGATTTAAGCGCCAACTCGCGATAACGGGAATCGTAAGGCAACTCAGCAACAGTTCCGCACACAGGGCATTTGAAGTTATAACGAGGCAACATATGCGTTGAGGCTCTTTATAACTAAATGTTTTTCGGTATATTCAGCTTGTCCAATGTCGCCATTGCGACACTACAAGATATCCGCAATTGTAGAGTATATCGATTACATGGACATAAAAAGTCGATGACGCATTTCACTTCTTAACCAGCGCGCCCATTAGGTCGCCTCACTCCGCCCACGACACGTCGTACATCCTGACGGCAAAGGTACTTGAGTCCGTGCTCAAGCACGAACCACGTGTGGGAAGTCCCTTCGCCTATTCTGCAGTACGTGATGACCTCCTTATTTGGCGTCGCTCCCTCTCCTCGTAGAGCCTCTTCAGCTCCTTAGGCGACCTTCCGGTCTCCGGATCCATAGGCAGGCTCCAGGGGATGTTCACGGCGCTGGGGATGTGGCCCCCCGCCTGGATTTACTCATCGGCGGGTGCCGTTGTCCAGCCTGCGCACTAGGCGGGGTTGCTAACGTCCACGAGAATAGTGCCCTTCTCCACCTCTCCATGTATCACCCTATTGAGGACTTCCCACAGATACGCCCTGCTGGAGTCTCAGCGCACTCTTTCCTATACTGCGCCTTGGGGGAAGCTGGGCCTCTCCCTGCTGGTGGGCCCTTCTCCTTAGCCCAATACGTTCTCGCGGCCGTAGGCTTGGAGTAGCCAGAAGGCGTAGATGGCGAACCATTTGTTGAAGCTGCCGTAGAGGACCACGGCGCGCTCCGGGGCGACTCACTCTCGGACATCAGCTTCTCGAAGCCCTCAGAATCTACGAAATCCCTTTTGACTAGATGTCTGAGCTCCCTCCAGACGATCAACACGGCGTTTGGCACATGCCACACCTCATACGCCGTGGCTGGGTCGTAGTCCGCCTACACGCTCCTCACTTTTGGGTCGTTTAGGTGTTTCTCCACTGAGATATTAAGACCCGCTTCAGTCAAGATTTAACGCAAAACCCTCTTCATCAACTCAAGATCCACGGTGTAACGTCCGTCTTTTTTAAAAAGCTTAAGAGGTGGTTTACGTTGTGATGTGCCGAAGGGGCGGTCGGCGGAGGCCGGCGAGGATAAGGCTTGTGAGGTCTGTGTAGAGCTTGGGTCTGTGTTTTGATATCCGCAACCTGTTTGAAATCGTTTCCCAGTTCCTTATGATGACCGCCGACGCGTACAAGGGACCGCCTAGCCATCAGTAGTCGACCTGGGTTCGCCTACATGTTGCTTAATGAGAACGACGCCTATGCGTTGATCGTCGAGTCTCTACGTCTTAAAGATGTAGCTGGGAGGCTCGAGGTTATTACAGGTTCATTGCTAGTTATTCTAAATAACGGCAGTAAGCTGGTGGAGAGGGAGCCGTCTTTTCTCAGAGACCTCATGCTGGAAGCTTTGAGGTCTGACGGACGCGTCGCCGAGGCTCTTCTGGAGCTAATCACAAAGCACCCCGGAGGCAAAGCTGAGGCTTGCCCAGGCGGTGGCCGGATCTATTGCCGTGCCGCTTAACGTAGCGACAAAAGACGACATCAAAGCAGCCGTAGAAGAGCTGAAGAAATGGGCTGAGGAGAAGTTCGCCACTAAGGAAGACGTAGAGCAGTTGAGAGCTGAGATTAGGCGCCTCGAAGGCATCATGGCCACTAAAGAGGATCTAAAGCGCATCGAGAACAGAATGGCCACTAAGGAGCAGTTTGAAGCCATAGCCATCAGTGTGGAGGACAGCGGCCGCGAGATGGTTCAGTACCTTCTGGAGCAACGGGGGTATAGATGCGCCGCCGAGAGGTTGCGTCTAGACGCTGACTACGAGCTGGATATCTACTGCAACGCCGGCGTGCTGACTGCCGTCGGCGAGGCGAAGGTCAGGACCGGCGGCCGCGACGTAGAGAGAGCTTTCGAGAGGGCGCAGGAGCTGTTACGCAGACAACTCGACAAGATATCCGGAAGACTCGTCCCGGTATTTTACACCCTAGTCGCAGAGCCCTCAGCTGTGCAGAAGGCAAAGGAGCTCAAGATATGGCTCATAGAAAGCAAGAGAGAGGTCGTCACGCTGGAGGACGTGCTCGGGGTGGGTCGCGGGGATACGTAAAGCGGCGGTTCACGTCACGTTCTCCATGGATTTTGTATAGTGTGTTGCGGATTGCGGCGGCTGTTATCGGCACTGTGCTGATGTAGCTGTGTTCTCAAGCTACTTGGGCAGATATACAAGCGAGACGAAGCAAGTCCTCCGCAGAGAGACTTAAGAGATTTCCGCTTAAAGACTTGTGCGTCTCGTGGAGGGTGTTTTTTTTGACGCGCGGTAAGTACGTCGGAATCGCTTCCATGTGTTCTGCGCTGTGTCTGCCGGTGGGGCGGAGGACGTGCACGAGGGTAGATGCAGCAGGCTGCCGACGTCTTCGGCTGGATCCGCCGAGGTGGTCGTCTGGCGGTGTCATGGTCGCCGCGAGACTTGGTGCTGGCTGGCTTCCACGTCTATGTGGGCATCTCTGGCGGGGTCGTCACGCCATGTCTCTGCTTGGCGCTGGGCATAAGAGGCGGTATGGAGCACTTGGTTGTCATCCCGTGGGCTAAATACATCGTGACGGGGGTCTTTGTTCATGCGGCTGGCTGTTGCTGGGGCTGTAGCGGCGCGGCGGCCGGACTGAGCTTATCCGCCATTGGCGTGCTAGCAGTTTGTTTTTATATACTTTTCACATATTTTTCATGCGGATTGCGGTTACGTCTCCGGGGGCTGTGCCGGTGTTTAAGGCCGTGGCTAGGGGGGTGGAGGTGGTGGAGGCGCCTATGGTTCAGCTGGTGGAGAACCCTCTGGACGCCGCCGCCGTGGCCGTGGCCTTGGAGCGTTGCGACGCGGTGGTCTTCGCCACTGGGAGGGCCGCCTATAGGCTTGCGGAGGAGGCCAAGAGGGCTGGGCTCTACGAGAAGATACGCAGTCTAGTGGCCCGCATGAAGGTGGCCACGTTTGAGGGGGAGAAGGGGGCCGTGATGGTGTTGAACGCCTTCGGCGTGAGGCCAGCCGCGGCGGCGTCGACGGTAGAGGAGTTCCGCCTGGAGGGGTGCCGCTGCGCGGTCGTCTTCCACTACGGAACAAGAGACGAGGAGTTGTTGGCGCGCGTCGGTTGTAGCTACGTCGAGTTCTTCCCCTACCGGGCCCTGCCGGGCGGCCCGGACTCCGTGGCTAAGATACTGTCTTCCGACGCGGCGGTTTTCACAAGCGCCTTGGCGGTGCGGTACTTCGCAGAGGTGGGCGGGCCCGAGGCCGTCAAAGAGCTGGCAAAGAAGCTGGTGGTGGCGGGAGGCCCCGGCGTCTCCAGAGCCCTCACAAAACTAGGCGTCCCCCACGTGGTGGCGCCCAGCGGCAGGCTGGGCCCACTGGCGCAGTACGTCATTAATTTGGTTAAAGAAAAAGCCGCCTCCGACCAAAGGCCCGTGGCTTGACCAACAGCATACCGGAGGCCGGCAGAGGCAGGAAAGCGGGATCAGAGATACATACGCCCCCGCAGACCTCCTCCAAGAGACTCATCTGGCGGCGTCTACGAGTTCCACCGAGTCCTTTTTCTTAAAGTTGCGCGGCATGTGGACATGCACATATCTTGAACCTGTCGCCGTGGGGCGATTTCAACTTCCTCAGGAAGTCGTACCAACTGTTGAATGCCCCTCTCCACGGCCCCGTAGAATTATTTAGATAGGTCTCGACGTAGGGCGGAGACGTGGGCGGTCTCGATTTCTGTATCGTTGAGCCGCGGCAGAACGTGTTTACGAAATGTCACAAGCCCTCGTTGACTAGGTGCACATAGAACCTGTAGCGTGACGCCAGCGTCGCGGCGCTATACACGGCGAGACGACAAATCTTGTTTGTAGTCTCAAACGCGAACACCATCCCAGCTTCTGCTTCTAAAGCAATGTTTTTAAAGCGCGTTTTGCGCTCCATGGAGCCAGAGGAGGTTAGATATAGGGCTCTCCTCGCGGTGGTGTATTGAGAACTCACCAGAGACCTCAATCCCCTCCACGTCTTCTACGAGCGGACCGAGAGCTGCGTGTTGATCGCGTCGGGGGTGCCGCCCTCCGCCTGGCCGCGGGGCTTGAGACCGAAGCCGAGCCCATAGAAGAGGCGGGGGTGGCGGACTACGGCCTTGTGTTGGCGGGGCCGTATAGAGATGACTTGGGCGGTCTCGTCTTGAAGAGACTGCGGCTGATTCGGAAAACCGCCGTGCTTCACACACCCGCCTACTTCGCCGCATCTGAGCTAGAAGGCTTCGAAGAGGCGGCGCGCGGCAGAGAGATCAGATACGCCGTTAGGGAGGCCCCCGGCGAAATCACCTACTACAGGTTGGCCAACGGCGAGGTGGAGGTGATGGGGGGCAAAGAGGCTCAGCCTATACAAACAACTGATAATAAGGATGTACGAGACTGAATACGTGCAGATCGGCGCCTCGGCGTGAGCTACTTGAACAACGGTGTTGATATGTCCCAGCGCGGTTGGGAAAGTTTATAAAGTACGTACATCCGTATATACGTGAAGAAGGTGACTCTTTCCATGTCGGGAGACGTCGTGGAGCGTGCGAAGTCGAAGGCGAGGCGGCTCGGCTCGTTGAGCGCCGTGGTGGAGGACTTCCTCTGGACTCTAGACGGAGAGGGGCTCGTCGACGTCCTCTGCAGAGACCTCGGCTTGGAATGCGACGCGTTTCAGCCGCCGGGCGAGGTCGCAGCGCGGCGTCCAAAAGCCCTCGGCAGACCCGCCTCTGAGCTAGTCGCCGAGTTGCGCAGAGGCCGCCTCGATGATATATCTTGACACAAGCGCCTTGGTCAAGCGCTACGTCGAGGAGGAGGGGACCCAGGAGGTGGATAAGCTCTTCGACTCTGCATATAGGGGATCAGCCGTCTTAGCCACCTCGGTCCTCAACATCGGCGAGGCGGCTTCAGTCCTAGACAAAAAGGCCAGGCGGGGCGAGCTCGCCGGAGACGTGAAGACCGCCGTCTCGCTAATGCTGAGAGAAGTCAAGACGCTGGCCCGCCTGGGGAGCTTCGTCGTGGTGCCTCTAGGGGGGAGGATTCTGAGGTGGTCTATCGCCGTGGTTCTCCGCCACCACGTGTATGTGGTGGACGCTCTGCAAATCGCCACCTGCAAATACGTGAAATGCGAGACGCTCTACACAGCCGACAAAAAGCTGGCGGAGGCAGCCGAGGCTGAAAACATCGCCTCGGTGCTCCTAGGCCAACGATAGCCACGCGGA
>Ga0326761_1000411_pt1 | contig 10217 bp, 10 predicted proteins | sample GCREP_P_FD_207739 | JGI IMG/M metagenome (GOLD analysis project Ga0326761, IMG submission 207739) | Hot spring water microbial communities from Geyser Creek Basin, Yellowstone National Park, WY, United States - GCR.EP_P | ecosystem: Environmental > Aquatic > Thermal springs > Unclassified... | reverse complement strand
TCTGAAGGATGAAGACTTTAACTTCTTCTCCGAGGAAATAGACCTCCCGCAGGAGAGCGCCTACCCGTTAGAGATTTTACCTTATCTAAGAGAAGCCTTCAGTAGGCTTTACAGGGAGGGCAAGCTCTACAGGCAGGTGGTGGTAGTGCTGAGCGGGCTCACCTCAAACCAAGTTAAGCAGAGAAGCCTCTTTGAAGATCCAATCAGAAGCGAGAAGATAGAGAAGCTCTATCAAGGCATAGACTACTTGAGTGGACGGTATGGAAGGACTATCGTCTCCACCGCAACTTCCCTTTTTGTGGTGAAAGAGAAGCCTCTTAAGCGAAAAGACAGTTTAAGGATACCCCTTTTGCCCCTTCGGCTTTCTTAGAGTTTAGGGAAAATTTTAACAAACACTCTTGACGGGATAAAAAATTGTGTTCAATAGAACGAAATCCTTTAAAAAAGGGGTGGACCATGCTGGTAGAGATAAGGATCCATGGAAGGGGTGGACAGGGAGGCGTCACCTCTGCAGAGTTAATAGCAGTATCAGCCATTCATCAAGGGAAGTATGCTCAAGCTTTTCCAAGCTTTGGACCGGAAAGAAGAGGTGCTCCGGTGCAAGCCTTTGCGAGGATTAGCGATGCTCCTATAAGGACCAGGGAGAAGATCTACAATCCTGATGTCATCTTAGTTCTTGATGCTTCTCTTCCGAAGATCGTCAAGGTAACCCAAGGGTTAAAGGAGGATGGTATCGCCATTCTTAACTCTTCTCAATCGGAAAAGGAAGTAAGGGAGATGCTTGGTGGCTACAAGGGCAAGCTTGCCCTTCTTGATGCCACAAAGATTGCCCTTGAGGTTCTCGGCCTTCCCATAACTAACACCACCATGCTTGGAGCATTCATTAAGGCTACAGGGCTTGTTGAGCTAGAAGCTATGAAGGATGCTTTGAGGGAGCGGTTTGGGCGATTGGCAGACAAAAACATAGCTGCCCTTGAGAGGGCGATAGCGGAAACCAAAATCTACTAAAGGGGTGAAGAAATGCCAAAAGACCAGGGCTTAATGAGTTGGAAAGAGCTTGCTCCGGGCATGTATATTCTTGAGCCCGGAAATTCAGCAAAGTTTAAGACCGGGGACTGGAGGTCCCATCGCCCAGTCCTTGACAAGGAAAAGTGTATCAAGTGTGGGCAGTGTTATCTCCTTTGCCCAGAGCCAGCTTACGAGCCAAACGAAGAGGGTTATTATATTTGTAACCTTTACTACTGTAAGGGTTGTGGGATCTGCGCAGCCATCTGCCCCAAAGGGGCTATAACCATGGTTTTAGAGGAGGCTTAAGATGGGGAAAAGGGTTGCTAAAGAGGTTTCCATAGCGGTAGCCGATGCCGTTGCCCAGTGTAGAGTAGATGTAATCTCTGCCTATCCTATTACTCCGCAAACCCATATAGTTGAGCGTTTAGCAGAGCTTGTAAACAACGGCGAGCTTGATGCCGAATACATCCCCGTTGAGTCTGAGCATGCAGCATTGAGCGCTTGCATTGGTGCCGCGGCAGTTGGTGCTCGAACCTTTACCTCCACTTCAGCTCAGGGTTTGCTTTTTATGTATGAGAACCTTCCCATTGCCTCTGCCTTTAGACTACCAATAGTTATGGTTATCGCCAATAGGTCAATCTCTGCCCCTATCAGCATCTGGAATGACCATAGCGATGTTATGACCACACGAGACTTTGGTTGGATCCAGACCTTTGCTGAAAATGGTCAAGAAGCGGTAGACCTTATTTATCATGCTTACCGAGTGGCGGAAAAGTGTCTTCTTCCTGTAGCGGTAAACCTTGATGGCTTTATCGTTACTCATGTGGTTGAGCCAATTGAGATGTTAGAGCAAGAGCTTGTCGATAAATACCTTCCCCCGCTTAAGATGAAGTATAAGCTTGACCCAAAGAAGCCCATTACTATGGGAGCAATCGGCGTTCCTGAGATCTATACCGAAGCTAAGAAGGCTTTAGATGAAGCCGTTAAGGCAAGCTACAAGGTGGTAGTTCAAGCTTGGAAGGAGTTCGAAAAGATTTCCGGTAGAAGATATCAGCCTGTTGAGACCTATCGCATGGAAGATGCCGAGGTCGCTATGGTCATCATGGGTAGCCTTGCTGAAACAGCCTGCAACGCCGTAGACGAGCTTCGCGCAAAGGGCAAAAAAGTAGGTCTTGTTAGGTTTAGGCTTTGGAGACCCTTCCCCATGCAGGATTTTCTTAAGGCTATCGGTAGGGTCAAAGCCCTTTGTGTCGTTGATAGAGCGGTAAGCCATGCTTCAACCGGTGGTCCTGTGGGTATAGAGGTTCGCTCTGCCCTCTATCAATCCAACAAGAGACCACGGGTAGTAAACTTTATCGCCGGACTTTCGGGAAGAGATGTTACCAAAGATGATTTTTTAGAGCTCTTTGAAAGGACCTTTGAAGCCATATCTAAGAAGCCAAAGTTTAGCTATGAAATCTACGGAGTAAAGGAGTAGAGCCATGAGACCAGAGTTAGCCGAATTTAAACCCTTGAGCATTAAAGACCTACCCAAGGAGGATTGGCTTGCCCCTGGGCATAGGGCATGCCAGGGCTGTGGGACAGTTCTACCTCTAAAGCTTGCCTTAAAGGTCCTTGGACCAAACACCATTGCCGTCTCTTCTACAGGTTGCATGGAGATCATCTCAAGCCCTTTTCCGTATACCTCCTGGAAGGTGCCCTGGATACATGTAGCCTTTGAAAATGCAGCTTCAGTTGCCTCAGGTATCGATGCGGCAATCAAGGCGTTAAAGAGGAAGGGTAAACTTCCTAAGAATGAAAAGATAAACATCGTTGTGTTTGCTGGAGACGGGGCAACCTTTGACATAGGGCTTCAGTTCCTATCTGGTGCCCTTGAGCGTGGGCATAACTTTATCTACATCTGCCTTGACAACGAAGCCTACATGAATACGGGAGTGCAAAGGTCTGGAGCCACCCCAAAGTTTGCTCACACCACGACAAGCCCAGCAGGAAAGGTCATCCACGGAAACATCACCTGGAAGAAAAACCTTGATGGAATAGTCATTGCCCACAACATCCCTTACTTTGCCACAGCTTCTCCAGCCTTCTACATGGATTACATGAACAAGGTAAAGAAGGCATCCCTTGTTGAAGGCCCAGCCTTCATTCATGTCTATTCCCCCTGTCCAACGGGTTGGGGTTCAAAATCTGAGGATACTATCCTTCTTTCAAGGCTTGTCGTAGAAACAAGGCTTTTCCCCCTCTTTGAAGTTATCGACGGAAAATATTACATCCTAAACAGAAAGGTTGATAAACCAAAGCCTGTGGAAGAGTATCTAAAGCTACAGAGGAGATATCGGCACTTGACTAAGGAAGAAATCGACCTTATTCAACAGAAGGCAAACGAAGAATACGAGAGATTAGTTAAGCTCTGCGAGGTCTTTGCTCCACCTAAGGAAGGCACAAAAGAAGAGACAAAGGAAAGCTAGTTAACAAGTCTTTTTGCCCCTTGGTTAAAATCCAAGGGGCTTTTTTCCTTTTTCTACTCCGTTGGAGGAAGGCGTCTTTTAGAGGTTGGATACTGAAGTATTTCCATCACAGCCTTGATAGTTTCTTCTGAAACAGTTACCTGTTTAAACACGCGAAGACCGGCTTCTTCAATGGCTTGCCTCCAGAAGGCATCTCGCTCAAAGTCCCTGCTTTCGTAGTCGTACTCATAGTAGACTTCTTTTATCCCGGCGCTTGCGATAAGTTTTAGGCATACATAGCATGGGGCAAGAGTGCAGTATAGGCTTGCCCCTTCGACAGAGATGCCAAACCTTGCCGCTTGAGCTATGGCGTTGGCTTCGGCATGGCTTGCTCGGCAGTAGTTGTATTTGTCGATATCCGGTATCCCCTTTTCTCGCCGAAAGCAATAGGTTGGACCTCTGTCTGTGCAGTGCCAAGCTCCGGGCATCGGTCCGTTATAGCCTGTGGCAAGGATCCTTTTATCTTTTACGATGACCGCTCCGGTTGGTCTGGAATTGCAGCCTGAACGAACAGCAACAAGCTTTGCTATCACCATGAAGTACTCATCCCAGGAGGGTCTAACCGGCATCCTTTACCTCCGGTAGAAAGGAAATCTCTTGCAAATCTCTCTTACTTTTTCCCGGATCGATGCGTGAAGTTTTTCGTTTTCTGGATTTTTTAAGGCTTCGCACATGTAGCGAGCAACCTCTTCTACATCCTTTTCCTTTAGCCCACGGGTGGTGATGGCTGGCGTGCCAATACGTATACCGCTTGTTATTTTAGGGGGAAGGGGGTCAAAGGGTATGGCGTTTTTATTCACAGTAATGCCTGCTGATTCAAGGATCTTTTCCGCTTGGGCTCCGGTTAGACCTTTCACGGAAACATCGACCAAGACCAAATGATTGTCCGTTCCCCCGGAAACTACCCTAAAGCCTTCTTCAGCAAAGACCTTGGCAATGACCTTAGCGTTTGCTACCACCTGCTGCTGATAGCTCTTAAACTCAGGCTCAAGGGCTTCTTTGAAGCATACCGCCTTTGCGGCGATGATGTTCATGTGAGGTCCCCCTTGAATACCTGGGAAGACTGTTTTGTCGATTATCGGTCCATACTTTTCCTTGCAGAGGATAAAACCCCCGCGAGGTCCCCTTAGGGTTTTGTGCGTCGTTGAGGTTACAAAGTCGGCGTATGGAAGAGGGGAAGGATGAAGTCCTGCGGCAACCAAACCCGCAATATGCGCCATGTCCACCATCAGAAAGGCTTTCACTGCTTTAGCTATCTCATAGAAGGCATAAAAGTCTATCGTTCTTGGATAAGCGCTTGCACCAGCAACGATTAGCTTAGGTCTTTCCGTTTCCGCGATCCTAAGTATTTCGTCGTAGTCAAGCATCTCCGTTTCTCGGTTTACCCCGTAGTGGACAATCTTGTAGAGCTTTCCTGAGAAGTTTACCGGAGCTCCATGGGAAAGATGCCCTCCATGAGCAAGGTTCATCGAGAGAATAGTATCCCCGGGGTTTAAAACGGCAAAGTAGACAGCCATGTTGGCTTGGGTCCCCGAATGGGGTTGCACATTGGCGTACTCTGCCCCAAAAAGAAGCTTCAATCTTTCAATAGCTATACGCTCAACTTCATCAACGAAGACGCAACCTCCGTAGTATCGTGCCTTCGGATACCCCTCAGCGTATTTATTCATAAAGGGTGAGCCCTCAGCAAGCATAACCGCTTGGGAGGCAAGGTTCTCTGAAGCGATCATCTCAAGCTGATACTCCTGTCTGTCTATTTCCTTCTCGATCAATTCCCAGATTTCTGGGTCAATAGACTTTAAAGGTTCATACATTGTCTTACCCTCCAAGTCCATACTTTTCTATCTTGTAGCGGAGCATCCTTTCTGTGATCCCTAAGATTTCTGCAGCTCTAACCTTCACTCCCTTTGCTTCCTTTAAAGCCCTCTCTATGCGGAGCCTTTCTAAAAATTCTACCGCCTCTTCTAAAGGCAATCTTAAAAGTTTATCTAACAAGTCTTCTTCTCTCTGTCCCTCAGGGGCTAACCCTAAATCCTCCCTTGTCAAGTACTCATCCTCAGCAAGGATTATACCCCGCTCTATGCGATTTTCCAATTCTCGAACATTACCAGGAAAATCATGCCTAAGAAGGGCTAACATCGCTTCCTGGGTAAGCCCTTGCACTTCCTTTCGGTATTTTTGGTTGAATTTTTTTATGAAATGTTGAGCTAAAGGTATTATATCTTCTTTTCTTTCTCGAAGAGGGGGGATGTTTATGCGGATAACGTTTAACCTCCAGAAAAGGTCTTCCCTAAACTTTCCCTCTTCAACCATCTTTTCAAGGTCTTGGTTTGTTGCGGAGATAAAACGAAAATTGACCTTTATTTCCTTTAAACCGCCAAGCCGGCGAATGGTCTTATCCTGAAGGACAGTTAGAAGTTTTGCTTGAAGGCTAAGGGGCATGTCTCCAATTTCGTCAAGAAAGAGGGTCCCACCCTCCGCTAACTCAAAAAGCCCTGCCTTGGAGTGGGTTGCTCCCGTAAAAGCCCCTCTTTCATAACCAAAGAGCTCAGCCTCAAGAAGGGTTTCCGGAATTGCCGCACAGTTTATCTGCAGGAAGGGACCTTCCTTGGCTGGGCTAAGCTGATGGATAAGCCTTGCTATCACTCCTTTCCCTGTTCCTGATTCTCCTGTGATCAAGACTGGGGCATCTGTTTCTGCAACCTTAGAAACCAGGCTTAAAACCTTTTTCATCGCCGGGCTTTCTGCTACAATGTTTTCAGCGATTTTAAGCTCCTTGTCAGATAGAAATTTAAACCTCTCTCTAAGAAGAGATATTTCCCGAATGAGCTTGTTTTCTTTTAAGGCTTTGTCTACGATCAGGTTTAACTCTTCAAGGTTTAAGGGCTTAGCAAGGTAATGGAAAGCACCTGCCTTCATGGCAGACACAGCATTCTCTACCGAGGCATAGGCTGTTAGCATAATGGTTGGAATATTAGGATAGTTCTTTTTAAGGTAGGCTAAGAATTCTAATCCATCTCCGTCTGGCAACTTATAATCAAGGAGAAGTACATTAAAGTCCCTCTTTTCAAGAAGCTCTTTAGCTTCGGCGAGGTTTTCTGCTCCCTCAACATAAAAGCCGCGTTTTCGCAAGGCTTCGGCTAAAAGTTCTCTCTGCGCCTTATCATCCTCAACGATAAGAATGTTCCCCTTTTTCATCTCTCCAATGAACCCCCTTTAAGCTTTTAGACCTTGCGCTTACAACTCCAGCTTAACTGAAAGGTTTTTCCTTCTGTTTGGGGTATGATCTTTACCACGCCCCCATGAGCCTCTGCTACTTTCTTTACTAAGTATAGCCCCAGACCAAAACCTTCTCTTTTGGTCGTGAAAAAGGGTTCAAAAAGCTTATCCGAAGAGGAGGGCAAAGGTTCTCCGTCATCGAACACCTCAAGCACGAAATTTTCCCCCTCTTTATACAATGAAACCCTTATTGTCCCCCCTTCTTTTACCGCTTCAAAAGCATTTTTTAGCAGGTTTTCTAAGGCTTTTTTTAACCAAAACCTATCTCCGCAAACCTCTTCAACTTTGCTTTCTACATAAAAGTTAACCCCCTTTCTGTTTAAGCCCGCAAAGAAGAGCTGAGCTTCTAAGAGAAAATCCTCGGCCTTAAAAACATCCCCTTTGATCTTTATTTCCTTTTGAAAAAGTAGAATATCTTCAAGCCATTGGAGCATTTTTTTTATCTCTTCAAAAAGAAAGGTATTAGTGGTTGGCACTCCCAACTCTTGAAGCTCAAGGAAGACTCGATTAAGACTATTTCTTAGCTCATGGGCAAAGGAGCTTGCCATTCTTCCAAGAAGGGCAAGGTCCCTTTCAGCTTGAAGTTTTTTCTGAGCATAGGTCCTTGAAACTTCAGACTTAAGAGCCCTTATGGTTAGATAAATAACGACAAAAAGGTTTAGAAGACCTATAACGCCGGCAAACATCGCATGGGTTAGAATAACCTTACGATGATAAGAAATATCAAAGCTTAAAACACCGCATAAGTGATACTTATTGGTTTTGATGGGTCTCATAACGGTCAAGAGGTCGTTGTTTTTAATTCTTGTAGGTTGGCAGGCTTTAACATCAAAGTTTGTCTGGGTATAGTGCCAGGTTAAAAAAGGTTTACCTTGGTAGAAGACCCCAAGCTCCGTTACTTTTACCCTTTTTGCCGGTTCATTAAGGAGGTCGACAAGTTCGGCAAGCATTCCTTTACTTTCAGCTAATTCTCCAAACTCCGGGATAAACTCAATCTGGTAGATGGTTTCTAAAAGGTCGATGTAGTCAGAAATCTTCCCTTGAAAGACTTTAAAAGTGCTTTCAACCGATTCCTCTAATCTTTGATGAATAAAGTGGTTAAAGTAGGCAACCTGTAAGAAAAAGGAAAGAAAAATTATCAAGATAAAAAGGGTAGCTAAAAAGCTTAGGTTTGGGTTTGCTTGGATTAGTTCTTTTATCCTTTCTTTTCGCCCCAAAGCTTCTTTAACCTCGCTTTAAACTCTGCTTCTTTCCCTTTATCCTTAGGATGATAAAAGGTCTTATCTTTAATTTCCTCTGGTAGATAATCTTGGGGCACAAATCCCTCTTCAAAGTCATGAGGATAAAAATAGTCTCTACCATACCCAAGCTTTTCCATGAGTTTGGTCACAGGGTTTCTTAAATGGAGAGGAACAGAGAGGTCTCCTTTCTCTTCAACCAGGGCTTCGGCAGATTTTAGGGCAAGGTAGGCAGAATTACTCTTTTCTGAGAGGGCATTATATAGCGTTGCCAAAGCTAAGGCTAAATCTCCCTCAGGTGAGCCAAGAGCTTGATAAGCTAAAAAAGCTGAAACCGCAACGACAAGAGCCATCGGGTCTGCTAAGCCAACATCTTCTGCCGCACAGGCAATTATCCTTCTTGCTACAACCTCTGGGTCCTCTCCGGCTTTAAGAAGCCTCGCAAGCCAGTAGATGCTCGCATCAGGGTCGCTACCCCGCATGCTTTTGTGAAAGGCAGAAAGCAAATTGTAATGGGCTTCCCCTTCCTTATCATGACCTAAGGGTTTTTTTATAACTTCCGGCGTAATATCAGAGAGCTCGAGTTTATCTTTCCCCAAGGCTTTTATCTTTTCAACCAATATCTCTAAGGTGTTTAGAGCAAACCGAGCATCACCGTGAGCTGAATTTGCCAAGCTCCAAAGGACTTCGTCCTCAACTTTTACATTGTATTCTTTTAGCCCTAAGGGATGTTCCAAAGCTCGCTCTAAGATTTTTTTTATTTCTTCCGGCTTTAAAGGTTCTAAGAGTAAAACCTTGGTCCTTGAAAGCAAAGGCGGGATAATCTCAAAAGAAGGGTTTTCTGTAGTTGCCCCTATGAGATAGATGTCTCCTCGCTCAACATAGGGTAGAAGAAAGGCTTGTTGAGACTTGTTGAACCGATGTATTTCATCTATAAAAACTATCGTTTCTTGTTTTAGCCCTTTTAAACGTTTGGCTTGAGCAATGATGTCCTTTAGGTCCTTTAAACTTGTATCTACGGCGCTTAACGATACAAAGTTAGCTTGAAGTTCTTTACCTAAGAGATAGGCAAGGGTGGTTTTACCAGAGCCAGGAGGTCCCCAAAGGATAAGAGAAATAGGCTTTTTCCTCTGCCTTAAGACCCAAAGGATCCTCCCCTCAGCTAGAAGATGCTCCTGTCCGACAAACTCGGAAAAACTTTGCGGTCTAAGCCTATCCGCTAAGCTCCCCATCCCTATAAAATATAAACCCTTTATTTTTATAAAAAAGGTTTTAAAATTTAGAGGAAAAAAGAGGGAAAAGTATGGGTATTGAAGAAAAGACTGTAGCTGAGGTAATGAGTAGAACCTTGTATACTATACCGATTGATGCAACTTTTTCTCAAATAGGTGATGCTTTTTTGGAGGCCAAGGTTTCAGCCTTAATTGTGACTGCTCCTAACGGGGAGTTTATGGGTATCATAAGTAAGACAGATGTTATATCAGCCCTAAAAAGTTTGGGAAGGAGATTTGGGAAAAGACGGCGGAAGACATTCTTTGCCCCAAACCTTACACTATAGAAGGGGAAGCGACTTTAAAAGAAGCAGCAAGGAAGATGTTAAACCATCGAGTTCATCGCTTAATTGTTGTAACCCCATCTTCAGTTGGTAAATTTGTACCGGTAGGTGTGCTTTCTGCAACGGATGTATTAAAGGGAGCTTGCCCTTTAGCATCCCCTCTTGACAAGCTTGGAAAAAGTTGTATATAAAGGGCTTGTCAATTTTTAGGGAGGAGTGAAAAGACTATGCCAACCATCAACCAGCTTGTTAGGTATGGTAGGGAGAAAAAGGAGAAACGTTCTAAGGCACCCGCTCTTCAGGGTTGCCCACAGAAGCGTGGTGTTTGCTTAAGAGTTTATACAGTTACTCCTAAAAAACCAAACTCTGCTCTACGTAAGGTGGCAAGGGTTAGGCTTACTAACGGCATCGAGGTTACTGCTTACATTCCTGGAATAGGGCACAATCTTCAGGAGCACTCGGTTGTATTAGTTAGAGGCGGGCGTGTGCGTGACCTCCCTGGTGTAAGGTATAAGATAATTCGTGGGGCCTTAGATGCAGCTGGTGTGCAGAACCGAAGAAAGTCTCGTTCAAAGTATGGAACGCCGAAACCAAAATCATAGAATGGAGAGGTAAAAGCCTATGCCGCGA
>Ga0326761_1000410_pt1 | contig 10224 bp, 10 predicted proteins | sample GCREP_P_FD_207739 | JGI IMG/M metagenome (GOLD analysis project Ga0326761, IMG submission 207739) | Hot spring water microbial communities from Geyser Creek Basin, Yellowstone National Park, WY, United States - GCR.EP_P | ecosystem: Environmental > Aquatic > Thermal springs > Unclassified... | reverse complement strand
ATCTATGGTTTATAATCTTTTCCATGAAAGAGTTTTGGTACTGGGCGGAAGAGTATGATAAAAAGCTAATTACTAGCGCCATTGAGGCGGGGGCAAAGGCAATCATTCTAAACGACCCAGATAAGGAGGAGGAGGTCAAAAGGTTAGGAAGAATTGAGGTTTTTAAGGAAGGGAGGGACTTTGAGTATGTGCTAATAAAGGGCAAAGAAGATGAAGAAAGGGCGGGAAAGTATCCACCCAACGTAAAGGTAGTGGTGGAAACCACCGACTGGACTATAATCCCTTTGGAAAACCTCATAGCCCAGAGGGAAGAACTTTACGCGGTGGTAAAAAATGAAGAGGAAGCAAAAACTGCCATAAAGGTCTTAGAAAAGGGCGTAAAGGGGGTGGTCCTGAAGAGCAAAGACATAAACGTTATAAAAAAGGTGGGAAAGGTTTTGGAAGAGGAGGAAGAAACCCTTCCCCTGGTTGTGGTAAAGATCACAAGGATTTTGCCCTTGGGTTTGGGAGACAGGGTCTGTGTGGATACCACATCCCTCTTAAGCAGGGGAGAGGGCATGTTGGTGGGCAACTCTTCCGGGGGCATGTTCTTGGTGCATGCGGAGACGGAGGAGAACCCTTATGTGGCTTCAAGACCTTTTAGGGTTAATGCGGGTGCGGTGCATATGTACATAAGACTTCCCAACAACAAAACTAAGTATCTCTGCGAGTTAAAGGCAGGAGATGAGGTAATGGTCTATGACTACAAAGGAAGGGGAAGGGTTGTCTATGTGGGAAGGGCTAAGGTGGAAAGAAGACCCATGCTTTTGGTGGAGGGAAAGGCAGACAATAAAAAAATTAGTGCGGTGTTGCAAAATGCAGAGACCATAAGGCTAACAAGACCAGACGGCACGCCCACATCGGTGGCGGAGCTGAAGGAGGGGGATGAAGTGCTTGGATACATAGAATCTGAGGGCAGACACTTTGGCATTAAGGTAGAAGAGACCATTATAGAAAAGTGAGCTTAGTGTCCATAATCGTACCCGTTTATAACGGAGAGGAATACGTCCACCGGGCTATTGAATGTGTCTTAGCTCAGACCTACCCACACAAAGAGGTAGTCGTAATAGATGACGCCAGCACAGACAGAACGCAGGAGGTTGTTAAAAAATATCCCGTGATTTATCACAGGAACGAAAGGAACATGGAAAGGGCGTACTCCCGCAACAAGGGAGTAGAACTTTCTAAGGGAGAGTTCATATTCTTTTTGGACCACGATGACCTTTGGAGGGAGGATTACATTGAGTCTGTGTTAAAGCATTTAGAGGACAGCCAGATAGTTTATAGCTTTCCGAGAAGTTTTATAGACTCCGAAGGGAACCTTTTGAGGGTTTCAAGGAAAAAACTTCCAGAGGACCCACTTGAACTTGTTTTTTCTGGGATGGTGGGCTATCCGTCGGCCACAGCCTTCAAAAGGTCTGCCTTTTTGGGCTACAAGGATGAGTACGTGATGAGGGAAGATTGGGAGATATTTCTTAGGTCCTGTTTGGAAGGGCTGAGTCTGAAAATCCTTGACGAGGATAAGGTTTTTATAAGGGAGCATCCCAAAAGGACCAGCAGAGGCAAGAAATTTTGGATAGCTACATATAAGGTTTATGAGGACTACAAAGACAAAGTGCCCGAGGAATACCTTCCTTACTTTCTCTTTCATGTGGGAGAAACCGCCATGAGGTTTGGAGAGTTAAGGCTTGGCTGGGAGCTTTGCACACATGCGATTTTTAAAAAGCCATCCCTTTTGGCGAACCCACGGAGGCTTTGGAGCCTGCTCAAAAGAGGCTTTAGGTTTTGGAGGAGATAAATTTAAACTAGGGAGGTTTAGCCATGAAGCTGAGGCTCACGCCCTTTGATGCGCTGATAGTTGTAGATGTGCAAAGGGACTTTATGCCCGGTGGTGCCTTGCCAGTGCCGGAGGGAGATAAAGTTGTGGCACCTCTCAACCAATACATTGAAAGGTTTTCTAAGGCAAACCTGCCCGTTTTTTTCACAAGGGACTGGCACCCAAAGGACCATATATCCTTTAAGGGACACGGTGGTATTTGGCCACCTCACTGCGTGCAGGACACAGAAGGCGCCCAGTTCCATCCGGACCTAAAAATCCCTACAGACAACAAGTTCATCATCTCAAAGGGCACCAGCAGGGACTTTGACGCCTACTCGGGCTTTCAGGGAACAATTCTGAACGATCTTTTAAGAGAGAGAGGGATAAAAAGGATCTTTGTGGGTGGAGTAGCCACAGACTATTGCGTGAAAAACACAGTCCTTGGTGGCATAAATTTGGGCTACTTTGCTTTCTTGCTTATGGATGCCATAAAGGGTGTGGATGTGAAGCCCGGTGATTCTGACCAAGCTGTAGAGGATATGCTAAGGGCTGGTGCAGTGGCTATAACATTGGAGGATATTAGTTAAAGCTTAAGGTTTTATCTCAACCCTTCCCTCTTAATCGTAAATGTATAGCTTACCCTCTTCTTCGTCCCTTGTTCTTTTGTGAGAGCCATCGCAGAAGGGTTTTTTCTTAGAAAGCTCGCACATGCAAAGTTAATAGGTTTGCGCTCCTGCCTCTAACTTATAGGGTTCCTTTTCCGTAAAAACCACCAGCCTCATTTTTTACCTCCCAAACTAAATTTAGGCAAAGGCGTAGCTTTTTACAAGCTTGTGCACTTCTGTGTAGTTTATATCCCCTGCCAGAACGTAAAACTTATCTCCATATCTGAACTTAGAAGACAGGGTGATGCAAAAATCGTCCGTCGCCTGAGATAGATATATTTCGGAGATGTATATGTCTCCTTCCTTGGCCATTTTGAAGTAGGGCTTTTCGCTTCTGTCTGCACCCTTCCTACCGGTCTTTACCGGATACTTTATCCTTGGGTTTATTACATTGTTGGAGATTTGAACGCCCCTTTCGCTCATTATGTAAAAGATCTCAAAGTATGGATATTCCTTAAAGGCATCTTGCAAAACATACTCCCACATTTCCTTGTCTGAATGCCTTAACTTCCAAAGGATCTGCTTAAAGTCCTCTTTGATTTTCTCTATCACCCGCTTTATATACTCCCTTCCTTTGTATTCGCAGACTACCACATGGGGCTGAACGCCGTGGTATATGAAAAAGGAAACATCGGGCGTAGATTTTAGCCTTTCCTTCAGCTGGGAGTTTAGGCTGAAGAATTCTTCGTAATTCTTTACATCCTTCAATGGGACACAAAAACCGCAAACATGCACAGGTTTGGACTCTCCGTATAGCAGAGAAAACTCCCGATGAAACTCTTCCATAAGAAGTTTTATCTTTTCTTCCTCCACTTTTTTGTGAGACAGCACATAGACCTCTCCGTCTTCAAAGGAAAGGAAGGCATTTCCTTCTATATGGTCCTTTACATTCTCCAACAGAAGCTTGTAAAGACCTTCTAACCGAGCGGTGCCCATTTCCTCTCTGAACCTCTTTGTTTCCTTTAGGTATAAGTCGTAAAAGTATGCATCAGTACCAAAGAGTTCCCTTAGCTTTTGGAAAAGGGGCGAAGTGCCCTCCCTGATACCGCTAAAATAGTGCAAAAGCACATGATAAAAGAGTAAACCTGCGTAAGTGCCATCCTTATTTACTACTATTAGAGGCTTTTTGTTGAAGGTAAAGAAGTCAAAGAGCCCCTCCAGTCTGTCCAAAGAGGATTTGAAGGTTTTTACCTTCGGCAAGGAGGAGGTTATATCTCCTACCTTTAGGTCTGACCTGTGCTGTGCCATCAAAAGGTCTTTCTTTGAGACAACGCCTAAGGGTTTTCTATCCTTTACCACCACCAACAGGTCGTATATACCGTATTCTGCGAATATTTTGAGTGCCTCCACTATGGAGAGGTCGTAGTTGAGGGTTGGCACCTTGGTGGCAATTTCCCGAAGTTCAACTTCCCTCATCAGAGCCTCAGCCCTTTGATCCTTTCCGCTGCCTCCAATAGCCTTTGGGTGGGTACTGTCAGGGAAATTCTAAAGTAGCCCTCTCCGTGTTCTCCAAAGCCATTTCCTGGTGTGCAGACAATGGCACATTCTTCCAGGAGCTTTTCCACAAACTGGGCGGAGCTAAAGCCCTTTGGCACCTTAACCCAAAGGTAAAAGGTGGCGTTGGAAGGATAAACCTCCAAGCCTGCCTCTTTGAGGGCTTTGGTCATCACTTCCCTTCTTTCCTTGTATATGTCCCTCAGTTTTTGAACCTCCTCCTCAGGAAGGTTTAAGGCGGTAATGCCTGCCTCTTGGATAGCTTGGAACTGCCCAGAATCCACGTTGGTCTTTACCTTTCCGAGCCCCGCTATGAGCTTTTCGTTTCCCACCGCCATACCCAAACGCCAGCCGGTCATGTTGAAGGTCTTTGAAAGGGAGTGAAACTCTATGGCAACATCCTTTGCACCCTCTACCTCCAATATAGACGGAGGCTTTTCTCCATCAAAATAGATCTCCGAGTAGGCAAGGTCAGACGCCACTATTATGTTGTGCTCTCTTGCCCAGTCTATGAGCTCTTTGTAGAATTCCCTTGTGGCAGTGGCAGAGGTTGGGTTGTTAGGATAATTGACCCATATGATCTTAGCCTTCTTTAGCACATTGGAGGGAACGCTTTTGAAGTCCGGAAGGAAGTTGTTCTCTTCTTTCAACGGCAGGATGTAGGGGACTCCTCCAGCGAAGAGGGTGCCGATCTTATAGACTGGATAGGCGGGGTCTGGGCAAAGCACCACATCTCCCGGATTTACGAAGGCTAAGGGAAAGTGGGCAATTCCTTCCTTTGAACCGATCAGTGTAATTACCTCCTTCTCAGGGTCCAGTTCGACACCAAACCTTCTTTTATACCAGTCTGCTACCGCTTGGCGGAAGGAGAGCATGCCCTCGTAAGAGGGGTATCTATGGTGCTCGGGCTTTTCTACCGCCCTCTTCATGGCATCTATTATTGGCTTGGGAGTAGGCATGTCCGGGTCTCCTACTCCCAGGTCAATAACATCCGCCCCTTGGGCGATCTTTTCCCTCTTTTTCTTGTCAATTTGGGCAAAAAGGTAAGGGGGAAGCTGGGAAATCCTCTGGGAAAACTCAAACATTTCTACACCTCCGAGGAAGTTTTTCTTAGATTTTTACGTCTTAGTAATTTTTGATACTCTTCAAGGGCTAACCTTTCCTGTTCTGCAAAAAGGTCCTCCCTGCTTATAAGGTTTTCCCAATCTACCTTGTGGGCATCAAACCACGGACCATCCGAGCAAGCAAGCTTAACAGAGCCATCCACCAGCACCCTACACACCAAACAGAGTCCCACCGCGTCCAACATATGGGTATTTACCATGGCTATGTGTGGCGTTTCTGGGTTTAACTTTAACACATCCTTTGAGAGCCTGTTGCCACCCGCGGAGATTATAAAGTCCGCATCCACCCTTTTGGGTTCCCTTAGCACTTCAACCCGGTCAAAGAGTGTGTCCAACCTTTCCCTGAGAGGCAAAAAGCTATCCTCAGAAAGGTAATAGAGCTCAAGGGAATTGCCCTCCGCCTTTAAAAACTTAGCCACGTTATAGAGGGGTGCTATGCCCCAACCTACACCAAAGCAAGCTATCCTGCCATAGTTTTTCACGGGGAAAGGTCTCCCCAAAGGACCTGCAATGTACGATATCTGCTGGGCTTCCTCCTTTAGCTCCAAAGTGCTCCTGCCTACCACCTTAACCAAAAAGCTAACCTCCTCTCCGTTCACCTCCAAGATGGAAAGAGGAATAAGCTCCGAAAGTTCGGTATGTTGTAAAAGGGCAAACTGACCAGCTTGGGACCCTCGTAGGTGTTCCGCCCTTACACTTAGAATAAAGTAGTCTTCGCTTAAGTGCTCCTTCTTTAAGACTGGATACATTAGCCTTATTTTATTTTAATCCAAAAACCTCGGGTGAGAAATTAGTTCCATACATGACTTTTCCTAAAAAAAGCTGTAGCCCACAACATGGGCATAAAGGTAGGCAAGTAAGGTAATCCCTTTCCTCCCTGCTAAGACTTTTTTCTTAAGAGATTTCCAGCTTCTTTGAATTTCTCACCCGACGTGTGTATTTTTGGTATTATAATAAGTGCAGAGGGAGGAATATGTATGATAGAGTTTGACGATAACCTTCTCACACATGTTGAAGAAATGGACAAACAACATATGAGATTGGTAGAGCTATTAAATAATGTTTACGAGCTCTTAAAAGAGGGAAAAAAGGAGGAAGCCATTGAGCTTTTCAAAAGAGAAATTCTGTCCTACGTGGAGTATCATCTGTCTGAAGAGGAAAAGTTTATGGAAAAAATAGGTTATCCTGAATTAGACCAACATAGAAAAGTGCATGAATTGTTCCGCAGAGAAATCTACCACTTAGCTCCATACATAGAAGAAGGGGACCCAAAAGCCTTTAGGGAAGCCCTATCCTATGCATGGGGTTGGCTATACAACCACATAACTAAAACTGACAAAAAGTATGGAATTTATGTAAAAGAGAAAGGACTGATATGATGAATGAACAAAGAAGAAAAGAATAGGATGCTTTTTAGTTCCATTCATGAACGCCTTTGTGGGTTTTTGGGATATTATAGATTTCTACCTGTCAAGGGCTTTTTCTCAAGAAATTTTTAGCTTCCTTGAATTTCTCACCCGAGGTATTAGCCTTATTTTATTTTAATCCAAAAGTTTTAGTATCTCTTCCACCAAGAGGTCCCTGTTTTCTTTATTTACCTCAATGACTACCGCCCCTTGAAGCCTTCTGACGTCCCTCACCAGAGGATGCACATCCCTTATGGGAATGGTGGCAATTACCTTGTATTTCGGGTTGAAAAGGATCTCTCTTACCAGTTCTCTAAAAGCCTTAGAAAATAACTCCATCTTTCCGATTTCGTCTATAATTATATAAACGTCCTTTAATTCTTTTGCCTTTTCCAAGATGGGAAGGGCTATAGACTCAAACCGGGCGGTATTCACTCCGTAGGACCCTACCAAATGCTTGGAGGTGAAAAACTTGCTGGCAAAAAGTTGGGCTTTGCCTTCTGTGCTGATTACCTTAAAGCCCGTTCTCTTTTTGGTTTTTGGGTCCCTTACCTCCTCCGTCCAAAAGCCTATTACTCTATTTCCTAGTCTTTGGAGTAGCCTTTTTATAAGGGTAGTCTTTCCTATACCCGGCTCGCCGGTAAGTATTATTTTCATGGGGGCAGAGCCCCCAAGGGATCACTTAATGAAGTCTTTCAGGGCTTCGTAGGCTTTCATAGCCTTTTCAAACCTTTCATTGACCACATCCCAGTTTATGTTCTCCAAGAAGGCGTCTATGTATGGAGGTCTTTTGTTCTTGTAATCCACATAGTAGGCATGCTCGTAGGTGTCAAGTACTATGAGCGGAATGAGACCCGTGAAGTTATACACATTGTGGGCATCCAAGCCGTTTACCACAAGCCTTCCGGAGAATATGTCCAAGCCAAGCACTGCCCATCCTCTAAAGGCTATGCCCGCCGCCTTCAGCTCCTGCACGCAAGCATCCCAAGAGCCAAAGTCCTCTTCCACCTTCTTCTTAAAGGCTTCTGATGGCTGTCCCTTTGCCCCTAAGTGTCCAAAGTATAGCTCGTGGAGGACCACACCCATGTAGTTGAAGGTCTCCTCCACCTTTAGCTCTCTGTATTCGGAGTAGTTTTGGTTTGCTTTAGACCTGTCGGAGAAGTTCAAGTCCGCCAGCTTTTCCTGGATTTCGTTGTATTTGGTTACGTAGCCCTTGTAGTGGGCCTCAAAGTGAGGCTCTATCTGTTCGTTGGATATGCCCTTTAGGTTGGAGGGCTTAAGGTGGTCTTTGGGTTGAAGTTTATGCACCGCCATGGCAATACCTCCTATTTGAGATTTTTTTCTATTTTAAACCTTTTTAAACTCCGCTGGCAACTCCCTCGGTGGCAGTCCGGTGTATTCCACTTCCGTTTCCTCGTCCAATCTCTTGGAGAAGGGCTTTTCGGTGGTGAGCTCTTCATACACATGGGCAACAAGTCCCGGCACCCTTCCTATTATGAAAAAGCCCTTTCCAAGTCTCCAGTCAAAGCCCATCTCAGATGCTATCGCTGCTATAGCACCATCCACATTGAGCACCAACTTTTTACCCTTTTGCCTACTGATCTCTTCTTCCACATCCTCTGCAAACTTGCAGTGAGGTCCATAAAAGCCAAGCTCCTTGGCTATGTCCATGAGCCTTTTGGTCCGTGGGTCAAAGTCCTTGTAGTATCTGTGTCCATAGCCGGGTATGGGCTTTTTACTTTCTAAGTACTCTTTGACTATTTCTTCCACACTTCTGCCACTTTTTACACCCTCCTGGAGGAACCTCATGGCATCCTCCAAAGCACCCCCGTGGGCGGAGCCAAAGGCAAGCACACCTGCCGCAACACCAACATTTAGAGAGTTCCCACCGGATGCTACAGCCCTCGCCGCTATTGCGGAGGGAGGCGCAATGCCGTGGTCAATGACCGAAACCAGCATAGCTTCCATCATCTTGGATTCTTTCTCTGTGGGTAGTTCACTTTTCAGGATCAGATAGATGGCTTGGGCAAAGCTTAAGTTGCCCACCAAGTCCAAGAGCCTGTAGCCCCTTATGTAGGTTTCATGACCCACATGCTGGGTAATAGCTGTCCTCCACTTCTTTTCCATCCTCTAACCTCCTATTAACTCCCTGTTTATTTTAACCTTTGCCTCTTTTCTAAGTCTCTCTATGTAGTAGTTTATGGTAGTATCCTTTTTGAGGGAAATAAGGTCTTTAATAAACTCTGCCCTTTGCTTTTGGTCTATTTCCTTCTTGCTCCTCTCCTGAACTGCCAGCACTCCATAACCCTTGAGAAGAGGATAAGGACCAAATATCTTTTCTTTGGAGAGCAAAATCTCAAAGAGATCTCTTTCTCCGAGCTTCATTACAGAAAGAAGCTGAATGGCTGGTGCCTTAGAAAACTCAAAGAACTTATAGGAAACATCTTTGCCTTGCTTAAGATCCTCTTTAACCCTCTCTGCCAAAGACTTTACCTGCTCTTGGGCTTTTTTCTCTTTTAGTGTCTTTTCAATCTGGGCTTTTACCTCTTCCAGGCTTTTGTATCCGCCGGTCTCCTCCTTGAAGAGAAAAACTATGGCATAACCCTCTCCTGTCTTTACCAAGCTTATGGGGTCAGTAGGGCTGAGCCTGTTTAGCTCTCCTTTAAGCCCTGCGGGAAATTCTCCTTCTTGCTGGGGAAGTTTAAACTCTTTGAAATTTGGAACTTCTTGCCTATTCTTAAGGGCTTTGTATATCTCTTCAGCCTTTTGTTTGTCTTTTTCTATCCAAAGCCTAACCACTTTTGTTGGTTCCCTTTTAAAGTTTTCTCTGTTTTGGGTGTAAAAGTCCAGGATCTCCTTTTCACTAACGCTAACGGGTACATCCTCCGGGTTTATTATGTAAAGCCTACCGCTTATTTCAAAGCTCTGGCTAAGCAGGTTGATTTCCTCCTCCCTTGGTGTCAGATAAACAGCGTTCCCTATAAGGTTCAGCAGCTTCTGTATGGTTAGTATCTTTCTTATGTATTCCTCATACTCTGTGGGCTCCAAGCCCAGGCGTGCAAGGCTCTCTTTGTACTTGGAAGTGCTGAATATACCATTTTCCTGAAAGCTCGGGTCTGATTTTATAAGGTCTATGACCTCCTGGTTGCTGGCAAGAAAGCCAAGTTTTTTTGCCTTTGCATAAAGAAGTTCCTGAACTATCAAACTTTCAAGCACTTGCTCTCTTAACAATCGCTCCATATCTTTGTTCTGTACAAGGTCTCCGTACCTCAAAAGCTCCCTTCTGTAGTCCCTTATTGTTATGCATGAGCCATCCACCTTTGCCACGCAGTTCTGCCCTATATTGGTAATATCTCCTACACCTCCAACCCAAAGTAGCCAGAGTAAAAAAGCTAAAGACACAATACCTATAACACCCGCTACGAACTTTTTGTTTTTATAAACCAGAGAATACATGAACATCTAATTTTAACAAATACCTAAAAGTTGGCAGGTGGAAGAGGAGGCTGTTCTAAAAATACAACTCCATCGACACACAAGAGTTTTAAAGCTAAAATCTAACCCTGATGTTTGTTAGCCTTCAGTTCAAGCTTGAACTGAGAAAAGAAGATAAAGAAAAACTCATAAAGATTATGCATAAGCAATCCTCTGCCATTCGCGTAGCATACAATATGCTA
>Ga0326761_1000408_pt1 | contig 10251 bp, 9 predicted proteins | sample GCREP_P_FD_207739 | JGI IMG/M metagenome (GOLD analysis project Ga0326761, IMG submission 207739) | Hot spring water microbial communities from Geyser Creek Basin, Yellowstone National Park, WY, United States - GCR.EP_P | ecosystem: Environmental > Aquatic > Thermal springs > Unclassified... | reverse complement strand
CTCCACCCCTGGTTCGCGTCCACCCTTATCCTCACACCCTCGCCCACCGCGTCGCGCACAGCCCTCACCCTCTCAACGTCGCGCTCCGGGTCCTCGCCCAGCTTCAGCTTGAGCACCCTGAACCCCTGCTCCACGTACCTCACAGCCCTCTCGGCCATCTCCCCCGGCTCCATGATCCCGATCGTGATGTCCGTCTCCACCCGGTCCCTGTACCCCCCGATGAGCCTCCACAGGGGCCTACCCAGGCTCCTCGCGTAGAGGTCCAGCAGCGCCATGTCCAGCGCCGCCTTGACGGAGGGAGTGGCGTCGAGCGAGCCCACGAACTCGCTGATCCTGTCCAGGCCGGAGTAGTCCGCCCTCCCCACGAGCCCCGCCACCCTGCGCAGCGACTCCACGGCGTCCTCGAGAGACTCCCCCAGGACACCGCGGGAGGGGCACGCCTCCCCCCACCCCTCCAGCTCGCCGTCCACAACCCTGACGAGGATCGTGGTGCTCTCCGTGGAGGTCCCCGTGGCGATCCTGAAGGGCTCCCTCAAAGCCGCCCTGTGCAGGTAGGCCTCGAGCTTCACAGCGCTCCAGCGGGCAGGCGCGGAAAAGCCTTTCGCCGCGCGCCTCGTAAGGCATGCGACGAGGAAACTCCCTGGCACGTGGCAGAGCTGATGCATTTGAGAAAGTGCCTGCTACCTGCTAGTACAGGTAGCAGGCCACGTACCTGTTTCCGATCTTCTTCAGCGTGGGTGGTGCTCTTCTGCACTCCTCTTTCCGCAGCGGGCACCTGTCGTAGAATTTGCAGCCGCTGACTGGTCCTCGAGCAGCTGAGACTTCGGGCGCTGCCACTCTCTCCTGCCAGCGCCTCGAAGGATCAGGTACCGGGATGGAGCTCATCAGAAGCTGGGTGTAGGGGTGGTACGGGCTGCTTATAACATCGTCAATGGGACCCATCTCGACAAGCGATCCCTTGTAGAGCACGGCAATGTAGTCGCCAACGTAGCTGGCTGTTGACAAGTCATGCGTGATGTAAAGGAACGACACGCCGTGCTTAGCCTTCAGGTCGAGCATCAGGTTTAGTATCTCCGCCCTCAGCGAGGCATCCAGCATGGACACAGGCTCATCCGCTACTATGAGCTTGGGCCTAAGAATGAGCGCCCTTGCTAAGAGTACTCTTTGCCTCTGCCCCCCGCTCAGCTGGTACGGGTACTTGCCCCTTATCTCCTCAGGCCTAAGCCCCACGCTCACAAGCGCCTCGTCTATGACTTCGTCAACCTCCTTGCCTTGAGCAACACCCATCCTCCTCGCTGTGATGGATAGAATGTGGTCCACCGGGTATACAGGGTTAAACGCGCTGTAGGGATCCTGGAACACCGCCTGAACCTCCCTCCTGTAGAGGAGCAATTCCTTTGAGTTGAAGGCGAGGATATTCCTGCCTCGGTAGAGGACCTCTCCCTCATCCGGCTTTATAAACCTGAGGATGATCCTAGCTATCGTCGACTTCCCGCTACCGCTCTCTCCCGCTAGAACGAATACCGTTGGCTTCTCCCCGGGGATGCTGAAGGATACCTTGTCTACAGCAACCACCTTCCTCCTGAAGAAGAGGAAGCCGCTTACGAAAGTCTTGGAGACACCTCTCAGCTCAAGCAAGTTGACACCACTCACCCCCATCACCCCTCGTAAAGGTGGCACGCGACCTTTCTCTCGTTTGAGACCTGCCTCAGCGCGGGCTCCACTCTCTCGCACTTCCCCTGTATCCTAAGAGGGCACCTGGGGTGGAACATGCACCCAGGCGGTGGGTTTCTGAGGTCTGGTGGGAGCCCAGGTATCCCTGCCAGCCTCCTTTTCTCCCCGACGCGAGGAATGGACGCGATGAGTAGCTGAGTGTAGGGGTGGAGGGGCCTCTCAAATATATCTTTGACAGGGCCTACCTCGACGATCTTCCCGGCATACATTATGGCTAACCGATCTACGATCTGCGCGTGGACGGCCATGTCATGGGTTATTAGAAGTATTGTCGTTCCAAACTTTTTATTAATGTCCCTCAGGAGCTGGAGGATACCCCTTTGGACAACTACGTCGAGAGCCGTCGTCGGCTCGTCAGCTATCAGCAGCTTAGGATTCAAGAACAGAGACATGGCTATGATGACTCGCTGACGCATTCCACCGCTTAGCTCATGAGGGTACATTTTGAGGACCTCAGGCGCCAGACCCACGCTCACGAACAGCTCCTCAGCCCTCCTCCTTATCTCCTCCTCGGGGAAGTCCTTCCTGTGCGCTCTAACAACATCGACTATCTGGTCGTATATCCGCATGACAGGGTTCAACGCGCTCATGGAGGCCTGAGGAATGTAAGCTATCTTCTCCCATCTAATTCTTCGAAGATCTTCCTCGCCCAATGAGAGCAGGTCGACCCCATCGAAGATGACTCTTCCACTGATGATCCTTCCAGGCGGCTTGATAAGCCTTAGAATGCTATTCGCCAGAGTCGTCTTGCCACAGGCGGACTCGCCCGCCAAACCGAAGATCTCGCCCTGGAAGATTTCCAGGTCTACATTGTTCACTGCGAGTAGTCTCTTAGAATCGCTCTCGTAAGCGACAGTGAGCCCCTCGATCTTCAAGAGCAGGCTCAAGCTAAACCACCCTAGAGCGCGGATTGATTATCTCAGTGATGCCGAGCTGCACCACGTAGAGAGTGAAGAACAGGTATATGAGAGCGATCAAGGGAGGAGCCCACCACCACCATAACCCTCTGTATATGGCAGCATTGTTCAGCGGCCACCAGAGAAGCATCCCGAGGGTCATCTCCGTCTGCGGTCCCAATCCCAGTATGGAGAGCTCAGCTTCGGTCAGGATGGCGGATATAAACGCGTTCACAAAGTTAGCTGTCATCCATGGGATCATGTGCGGCATCATTTCACGGATTATTATCTCCAGCTTACTCTCACCCGAAAGCTCAGATAAGTATATAAACTCTCTCTCCTTCAAACTTAGAGCCTGTGCTCTTACCTGCCTAGCGGGCCAGGGCCATGCGAACAGCGCAATCAGCAGGCCCATTTGTACTATGGTCACGGCCCTCACCAGGGAGGATATCAAAATGAGGAAGAGCAGGGAGGGTACTGACAGGAAGACATCTGTGAACAACCTTGAGACATAGTCGACCTTCCCACCGTAGTACCCGCTTAGAAAGCCTATGAGGCTTCCCGCGAGCGTACCGATGGTCGCCGCGATCAACCCGATAACTGTAGAGTTGATAACAGACTCAGCCAGCAGGACGAGAAGCTCTCTTCCCAGTATGTCTGTGCCTAGGAGGTGCTGAGGAGAAGGGGGGAGAAGGGGGTCAGCGTAGCCGACTACTTTGCTGCGAGGAGAGTATGCCACCAGCACAAAAGCTGAGAGGAGCAGTGCAGCAAGGTAGGCAATAACGCCATAGGTGACTTTATTGTTTCGACGCAAAAAAGCTAAAACTTTAACTATATTTCTATATTTTCTAATACCTTTAGTACCTGACATGCTACCCACCTCCATACCTTATTCTCGGGTCAAGCAAAGGATATGTCAACTCGACAAGGAAGGTTGCAGTCGCAACTGCGAAGATGGATAGGAGAATAGTGCCCTGTATGAGGAAGTAGTCGAGAGTCCTTATCCCCGTAACCATCAGTGTCCCTAGACCTGGGTACCCAAAGATGACTTCTGTGATTAACGCACCGACAAAAATCCTGCTCATAGACAAGGCCAGCCCCGTTACCTGGGGGAGGATGGCATTCTTAACAGCATAGTTCCACATAATCTCCCTCTGAGGAAGCCCCTTCGCCTCTGCGAAAACTACGAAGTCTTCACCTTTCACAGTAGCCACCATTGAGCGCATGCTGAGGTACCACCAGGTGAGAGAGCTTAGGATTATGCTAAGAGCTGGCAGGAAGGAGTGCCACATCACGTCTAGGACGAAGTCCAGGGAGAGCCTGGGAGTCATTCCCACGGAGTACCCTCCGGAGTATGGGAACCACCTCAGCGTGTACGCGAAGACGAAGACCAGCAGTATTGCGAGGACATAGTACGGCAGGTTGCTCAGGAAGAGGGCAGCTATGGAGAATACCCTCGATAGCCTTCCACCCCGCCAGCCGCTGATCGCCCCAAGGAGAGTCCCTATGAGCCATGAGAGAATAGTTGTCATCGACAGGAGGCCTATCGACCATGGGAGAGCCTCCATAATCATGTCCGATACCTTTGCTGGGAAGTTTCCGATCGAATACCCTAGGTCCCCTCTCAGTAACGAGTAAATGTATGAAACATACTGAGTGAAAATATCTTTATCCAAGCCTAGCATTCTCTTATACTCTTCGATCATCTGCTCTACTCCTTGCATGGCTCCAGCCTCGCGAAGACGATCATAGAATACTGCTAAGGGGTCACCCGGCACAAGCCTCGGAACTAGGAAAATTATTGTAAAGGAAACGAATATGGTTAGCAAATAGATTGTGAACCTTTCAATCAAGTACTTAGCAGTAGCACTCATGCCTAAGCACCTCACCAGGTATCCTTGCGTAACTCGTGAATATCTTTTTCACTCATTAAGCCGCTGTCCACCAGGAGCTTAATTGTTACTGCTGCTGTCCATCCAAAGCTACTCAGTTTCGTCTCTCCAGGTCTACCGTCATTGAAGTAGTACTCGTAGAAATCCCCCGCATCTCTAATCAATGAAACCCATTTATAAACTATTTCCTCGGCTTTCTTCATGAAGCCGTAGTTCTGCAAGCCTCGGAACACGAGATAGGTGGTAGGAGCCCATATCGGCCCCCTCCAGTAGTAAGGATCCCTGGAGAAGAGCCACTCGGGCTGAGGCGACATATACTTCTCATCACTAAATGATATCGTGGGAACTCCGTACTTTCCGTTAAACTCATGCTCGTCCTCGAGGTAGTCTAGCAGCCTATCGGCCATGTCCTTCTCAGGTACTTCCGCGAACAACGCTGTAAAAGCCTGAACACTTTTGACCCTGATCTTCTCGCCGTTGAAAAGCAGGGAGTAGTAGAAGCCGTCCTTGTCGTCCCACATGTACTCGTTAATCCTCTCTTTCATACTCCGATACTCCTCCTCGAAAAATCGCGCCTCATCTCTAAGGTTTAGCTCACGAGCTATAAGGGATAGGTACTTGCTGAACGCAGCTATCATCGAGCTGAGGAATACATCTAAAACAGGCACATAGTAGTAACCTTGAACGCTTAAAACTTTCCCCTCAGTTACATCGTATACTGCATGGTTGTCCATACCTGTTGAGCATACAGCCCAGTAGGCTAGCATGGGGCTTTGCGGGTTTCTAGTTCCAGTGAAGGGAGAAATAAACCCCTTAAAGGCTTCCTGAGGAGAACCATTTCTCTTCCACCAGAGGTAGTACCTCCTCAGAACAGGGTACCACCGCTTTAAGGAGTTGAGGTCCTTAGTCCTATTGTAGTACTCGTAGACCGCGAATACTATCACTGGAGGCTGGCTTCGCAGGTCCTGATCACCCTGCTCGAGAGGAGCATTCGGGATTATACCGTCCTCCCCTGCAAGGGAGAGTAACCCATCTATGTTCTCTCGTGCCAGGTCGAGATCGACGTGAAGCAGCCCGAGCGCGTGGAAAGCCGTGTCCCAGCAGTAGGGGACCGGGTACCTCACGAGGTGAGGTACTACCATTCGATAGCCGTTAAAATTCACTAGGTTTTTCTTCAGCACCCTCAACGCAGCTCCCACCATGACTTCCAAGGCGTCTCGCCCTATAATTCCCTTTATGGCACTTTAAAATCTCTTTTCTCTATTTAAATCTGCTCTTATAAGAAGCTCTTATAAGAAGCTTGACCAGAAAAAATTTAAATAGGCACGCACGCCACTAGGAAAAAAATTAAATAGGGGGTAGTAACTGTTATCACGATGAAGACAAGGCCGCATAGAGCCCGGGTAGCCGCGGTCTCGGTGCTGCTGCTTGTCCTACTGCTCAACATCTACATTCTCGTTGAGGCTCAACCTCCACCTCGAGAACAGACACTATACATTGCTAGGGGAAGAGTGGTTAATCCAACGCTTTTAAATCTTTATGCGCCTGGTGCACCCTCCCGCTCGCACACTTGTATGCATCAATTTGTCTGGGAGTACCTATTCTACTTGAACTTTGAAACAGGAGAGTATATTCCCTGGCTAGCAGAGAGATATGAGTACTCTCCTGACTACAAATCCATCACGATATACCTTCGTAAAGGAGTTAAGTGGAGTGACGGGGTACCTTTCACAGCAGACGATGTCGTCTTCACTTACAACATGCTCCTGCAGTATGCTCCTAGGCTGGCGCACTCAGCGGCTGTTGCCGAGAGAGTAGCATCAGTTGAAAAAATTGATGATTATACCGTGAGAATAAACTTGAAGTACCCTGATCCACGTTTCCACCTTAACAGGGATGTTTTCCCAGCGGCATTGGTGTGGGGCGGTCTGACTATTGTTCCCAAGCACATATGGGAGAAGGTAAATCCGCTGAACTTCACGAACTATCCTCCTGTCGCTACAGGCCCGTATAGGGTTGTCAGTTCAACGGAGACGGCAACCCTGCTGGAGAGGAGGGATGACTGGTGGGCTACAGAAGTCTTCGGCATAAGGCCAGCTCCTAAGTACATAGTCTGCCGGTACTATGGTCCAGAAGAGAGTTTAGCAGCAGCGTTAGCAGCTAACGATGTTGAAGCCATATTCATAGGCTTCCTCACCTTTGGAGCATTTAAATCTGTACAAGAGAAAAACCCGTATGCAACTGCTTGGTCGAAAGCTCCTCCTTACGCATGGATAGATCCTTGCCCACGAGTTCTGATGGTAAATAACCAGAGGTATCCATGGAGTTTACCTGAAGTAAGACATGCTCTCTCGTACCTCCTGGACAGAGAGCTTATCGTGAAACTGGTGTACGAGGGTACTACATATCCAAGTATTTATATATGGCCTGACTACGCTACCATGAGACCTTACATGGCTGCAGTAAGAGATCTGGCGGAGAAGTATGGAGTTGGGAAGTATGACCCTGCTAAGGCGGAGGAGATCTTCAGAAGCCTGGGTTTCAGGAAGGGGCCAGATGGAATATGGGTTACTCCTAATGGAACAAGGGTGCAGGCAGTGTACATCTACCACACCGCGTCAGACCCCGTTGAGCAGCGTAAAGCTATGGAGGTAATAACTCAGATGTTAAGATCCTTTGGTATTGATGTGATAGCTAGAGGGCTGGAAGGCCCAGCCTTCACATCCACGATGAACAGTGGTAACTGGGACTTAAGGTACGGCTACATGTGCCCCGGCGACTCAGACCCCTTCTTCAACCTGTACGTCTCCCACAGCAGGTTTGCCGCGCCGCCCGGCCAGCCGGTTAGCAATTGGGAGTACAACGGCTGGAGGTACATTAACCCCGAGTACGACAAGATCGTTGAAGAGCTGAGAAACACCTCTCCAGCGGATCGGGAGAAGGCAATCAGTCTTGTGAGGCAAGCAATGGAGATCTTCTACCGCGACCTACCAGTAATCCCAGTTGTTCAGGCACCCGCGCTCGTACCCTTCAGCACTTACTACTGGACTGGCTGGCCAACAAAAGAGAACAACTGGATGACTCCGACACCATGGTGGGCTCACTTTAGCCGTGTGGTTACTGGGTACTTATCCCCGAAGACTGGCGAGTGGGTTGGCGGCATTAAGCCGACGAAGATCGACTACACTACTGTTTACTTCACCAAGGATACGCCCAAGTTCAGAGGAATAGACCTGGTGTGGTACGGGCCGTTTAAGGCTGGTGACGCGGCGAGAATACCTGCGGATGACGCAGAGTTCTGGATAAAGAAGGGGTACGCGTCCTACACGCCGCCCACGCCCACAATCTCCCTGGTCCCCGAGATCCAGCCATTAGTGAACCAGGTGGCAGAGAGCTCAAAGAAGATAGACGAGTTGAGAAGCAGCATAAATAACCTTGTCTCACAGCTCTCCAGCCTGACAACGCTGATACAAGTGAACATGGTGCTGACGCTGATAATCCTAGCTCTGATGGCCTACATAGTCCTCAAAAAGAAGTAAAGACTTGAAAATAGATATTTTTCTCCTGGTTTCTGCATTCACGTTAAATCAGGAATTTTCATTTTTACCTTCTTCTCGGCGCGCTGTTTTCTCCTGCATTGCGAGATTGCTATAACAGCAGCGATGACTACGAGAAGCAGCACCGCAGACGATGTGCCTGGCGTGGGAGGCTCCGCGAACGTTCGGCCCTCAGGGCTTAGCTGCGATGGGCTTTGAGGCTTCTCGTAGGTGAGCATCCTGCTATAAGCTTCTCTGCCTGAAGCCACATGAACCTGTACAATATAGATGCCACTCCTTTTGAGCCGGATAGGGCCGAAGTCCACACGCATGCTTACGCTCGAGCCGTGATCCCACCTCTGAGGTATGCTCAGAGTCTTAGAGAAGCTGTAGACAGCTCGACCGCTGCCATATATTGTCACTCTTATGCTGCACTGGCCTCCCAGATCTCCCAGGAGCACGTGGATTAGAATACCCTCGAGGCCTCCATGCTCCTCTACTGCTACATCCACCACGTCTCGGCTTGCTGTGTGAGGTTTTTCTGAGTATTGCGGCACCCCAGTGCTTACTTCAACGCCTTGAAGCAGTGTTGCACTGCCGCTCTCCAACCTGTAGAGCTGGAGGCTGAAACCGCTACAGTCGTCTCTTACACGATCACTTGTAGAGTTTAAGTAGGCAATCCCAGGCCTGCTGAACCACGAGCTCTGCCACAGAGTTTCCTCGCCATCTGTGTACCGGGCAATCCACCTTACGGTGAGTGCGCTCTCCTCCAAGGTGTGAACGGCCGCTTCCAACCTGTAAACCGGGTAGCAGGTGGTGTACGGGGGGATTGGGCACACGCGCGTGTCTTCCTCTGCGTAGCAGGAGCGAGCCGCTGGGGGAGGGCAGATGACCGCAATCTTCCCTAGTGAGAAGTACGAGATTTCAGCTGGAGGAGAGACGACGTACTCTGGGTCAAAATACAGCTGAGCGACCTCAAGTTGCGCATCTGCTGAGGCTATACCTCTCTCTTCAGATGTGATGAGCAATAAAGCACAGTAGGAGAAGAGTAGGCAAAGCATCATTGATTCTGGGATATACGGTACTTTAGCCATTGATGCCACTTTACTTGTTTTAAGGATTTAAGAGTTTAAAAAGCTTTTGCACTAGAGCTCAGAAGTGCTCTCAAAAAATGTGTTTTTAACACGCGCTAGGGGCAGTGGCAGCATTCCTAAGGGGTGAGGGTGTTAGGAGCATCATGGGACCCGTCTGGGACAGGCCTTGCCCCCAACTTTCATAGCAGTTATAATGCTGGGCATCTCAGCACTGGTTGCTCAAGCGCTTGAGCCTCAATGGATGGGGTTCTTCTAGGCGCGCTGTCGTCCTACCTGGGCTCTCACAGGGTTGAGCTCGGCTAGAGCTGCCCAGAGCTAGTAATGGCCCAGGAAGTGCTTGCAACTCAGAAAAACTCATATCTGGGATTCAGAGCACCTTCAGTTGTATGAGGAGAGGTTTCAAGGTTAGGGTTTCGAAGAAGTACACTCTCTACATCCCGAGGGCTGTCGCGGAGGCTATTGGCATACGCGAGGGGGATTTGGTGGAGCTGAGGGTGGAGGGCTCGAGGATAATTGTGGAGCCCGCGCTCGACGCTCTCGGCTTCGCGCTAAGGGGGCCGAAGTTCGCCCGGGTGACCTTCGAGGAGCTGGAGCGGGAGTCCGAGGAGATGCAGCGTGAGGTTCTCGGCTAGGCTGGGGCTCCTGCTGGACACCACCTACATACTCCCGGTTCTGGGCGTCGAGGTCGAGGGAGTTGAGAGGGTGCTCGAGGCCCTGCAGAGGCTTAGGAGGCGCAGGGAGGTTGAGATTTACTACTCCTGCTACAGCATCCTGGAGGCTCTCTGGAAGCTGGCTAAGCTGGGCTACGACCTGGAGGTTGTGAGGAGGGGGCTCTCCCTGGTGGAGGAGGACTTCAGGCAGGCGCATCCAACCCTCGAAGGGTACCTGAAGGCCCTCGAGCTCAGGAGGAGGGGCTTCCCGGACCTCATCGACCTGCTCCTCTACACCACCGCCTTGTCTAACGGCATCCTCTTCCTCACGAGGGACAAGCACCTGCACGAATTCCTCTCGGAGGAAGGGGAGGAAACCGGTGCGATCCTCCTGGAGGAGGACTTCCTGAGAGAGCACGCTTAGCGGCGCTCCGGCGCGCCCCTCGAGC
>Ga0326761_1000405_pt1 | contig 10289 bp, 10 predicted proteins | sample GCREP_P_FD_207739 | JGI IMG/M metagenome (GOLD analysis project Ga0326761, IMG submission 207739) | Hot spring water microbial communities from Geyser Creek Basin, Yellowstone National Park, WY, United States - GCR.EP_P | ecosystem: Environmental > Aquatic > Thermal springs > Unclassified... | reverse complement strand
AGCAAGTTAGGGCCAAAAACAGAAACTGAAGAAGTCTTTGTTGGAAGAATTAGGCCTCTATACGAGATTTCAGAAAGCGAAACTGCACTCTATGCACATATTCAAGGCCTTCCTGTTGTTGAAGAGGTATGCCCTTATGCAGTACGTGGGGAGAGCTTGGAGGAGGAGATTAGGAGTTTTCTAAACACTGTTGAAGCAAAGAGACCGGGTTTTAAGGTGGCATTTGCAAGAGCTGTTGCTAAAAACATAGAGTTCTATAGGGAAGAAGCTGAGGAGAGTATTAATAAATGTGAGTATTGTGAAATGCCAACAGCTAGTAATATATGCGCTTTCTGCAAGCTTACAGCAAGAGTTTTAGGAAAGCCTATGGGCTCTGATGTAAGAATCAAGGTTAGAAGAATTTTAGCTGAGGTCAAGACCCTATGATCACAGCTGTGGTTATAAGTAAGGAGCTCTTTGAGTATTTAATGAAGGAGTGCACACATGCTGAAATAGAGAAGGTGTTTTTAGGTATAGGAACTACAGAGGGGGGCGCTGTAAATGTTCTTGAAGTTGTAGAGTGTAAAAATATCTCACAAAACCCTAGGGTAGAGTTTATTGCTGATCCGCTATGTATATATAAAGCATTTAAGTATGCTGAAAGCAAAAAACTAGACATAGTAGCACTTATGCATAGTCACCCAGCACCGCCACAACCAAGTGCTCTAGACATTAAAGGTATGAAGCTCTGGAGCGTGCCATGGGTTATAGTGGACTCTAGAAGTGGTAATGCAAAGGCGTGGCTATTCAAAAACGGAGTTGTGGAGATACCCATTCAGATAATATGATGAGTGCGGTCGTATCTGATTAGTGATGATATGCGGGCTTGCCTGAAACATGTTTAAAGAGCTCTAAATGTTTTCTTTAGGTATTTAAATATAACATTTATATATGTGTGCAGTGTTAGAGCTAAGCAAAGGAATTCGTTGACTACATGGCTACATCCTAATGCAGTACACGATATAAAGGCAATACTACAGGTAGTAGCAGTGTTTTCTGAAGGTGGTAATGTATGCCCCTAGCTATTATTGTCGGCGGGTTTTTTGGAGATGAGGGTAAGGGTAAGATAGGGTCATATCTGGCAGTAGCTGATAAGCCCTCAATTGCTGTTCGCTGCGGCTCTATAAATGCTGGACACACGGTAAGTTTTGGTGGTAGGGTGTGGAGGCTTAGGCTAGTGCCCTCATTTTTCGTTAACAACACCACAAGGCTTATGATAGCTGCAGGAGCTCTTTTAAGACTCGATGTGTTCTTTAAGGAGGTTGAGGAAACAGGTGTTAAGAATAGGATACGTGTAGATAGAAATGCTGGTGTAATTGAGGAGAGGCATGTTGAAGCTGAGAAAAGCGATGCTTTTTTAGTTAAGGATGTGGGCTCTACGTTGCAGGGTGTGGGGTTTGCTATGGCTGACAGGGTGTTACGAAGGCTTAGGCTGGCAAAGGATTTTGATGTTTTAAGGCCGTACCTAGCTGATGTAGCTTTAGAAGTTGGCGAGGCTCTTGATAGAGGTGAGCTTGTGTACATAGAGGGTGTTCAGGGAACCTTCTTAAGCTTGTACCATGGAACTTATCCATATGTTACTAGTAGGGATACAACTGCAGCTGCTTTTGCATCAGAAGTTGGGGTAGGCCCTAAGAGAGTTGACCACGTTGTAATAGTCTTTAAGTCTTATGTTACAAGAGTTGGGGGAGGACCCCTAGAGGGGGAGCTTTCTCCTGAGGAAGCAGAGAAGCTGGGTTTAGCTGAGGTGGCCACAGTTACTGGTAGGAGAAGAAGGGTAGCATTCTTTAACTTGGCACTCGCAAGAAGAGCTATTATGCTGAACTCAGCTACTCAAATAGCTATAACTAGACTAGACTCGCTATTTCCTCAAGATAAGTGTGTTAAGGAGTGGAGCAAGCTGTCTAGGGAGGCTAGAAGCTGGCTAGAGAATTTGGAGAGAGAGCTAAAGGTTCCCATAACCATTGTTAGTACTGGTGAAGATGTTTTATGTACTGTTGATAGGAGAAAGGAGCTGGGGCTCTGGTGGTGATCCTTGGAAAAGCTTTACGATGTTGTTGTTATAGGGGGTGGAGTGGCAGGGCTTTTCGCATCCTACGAAATTGCAACACACGGCATGAACAAGCTTAGAGTAGCTATTGTTGAAATGGGGAGTGGAAACCCTTTTAGATCTTGCCCAATGCTAAACTTGAAGAGGCTTGCTAGGGATAGGGAATGCGCTTTGTGTAAGCCATGCAATGTTATGGCGGGTATTGGAGGAGCAATAACATTTAGCAGTGGTACAATGAATCTGAGGCCCGATGTTGGAGGAGACCTGGATAAGCTTCTCGGTAGTTGGGAAGAGGCTGAGAAGCTAGTACACTACGTTGATAGTATTCTTGTAAAGTTTGGTGCACCAAATAACATTTACTCCATAGATTCTGAACAGGCATCAGAACTTGAAAGACTTGCAGCTAAGGCTGGTGCAAAGTTTGTTCCAACTCCCCAGAGGCTAATAGGCTCTGAAAACATGCCTAAGGTGATAGCAAACCTCGTGAGCTACCTAAGGGAGAGGGGTGTGGATATATATGACCATACAGACGCTATTGATATTACACATGAAGGCGGTTTAATAAGAGTTGAAACACCAAAGTTAAAGCTTGTGGGCAAGTATGTGATAATAGCTCCTGGCAGAGTTGGTGCTGAGTGGTTTTCTCAGTTAGCTAAGAAGAGAGGTATAGATGTGGAGCCAGGGCCCCTCGATATAGGGGTTAGGGTAGAGGTTCCTGCTTACGTAACGGAGCCCATAACAAAGCTTGTTAGAGACCCAAAGATAATAATGTACACAAAGAGTTATGATGATAAGGCGAGAACTTTTTGCACAAATCCAAATGGCCTCGTGGTTGAGGAGAGGTACCCTGACGACTCTGTTGGAGTAAATGGTGAGAGTTTTACAACTATAAAGACTAAGAACACCAACTTTGCATTGCTCATCACCGTGAGGCTTACAGACCCCTTTGAGGATACCATAGCTTATGGAAAAAGCATTGCACGCTTAGCGACAAAGCTTGGTGGGGGTAAGCCTATTGTGCAGAGGTTTGGAGATTTGGAGGCAGGGCGGAGGAGCACGTGGGCTAGAATTGAAAGAAGTGTTGTGGATCCAACACTAAAAACTGTTACCCCAGGAGACATAGCTATGGCTTATCCCTACCGTGTTGTGGTTAACATTATAGAGGCCTTGAAGAGGCTAGACATAATAATGCCTGGTGTTGCATCACCACAGACTCTGCTTTACGCACCTGAGATAAAGTTTTACAGTATTAAGGCTAGAGTGTCAAGAGAGCTAGAAACTACTGTTAAAAACGTGTTTGTAGCTGGAGATGGCGCAGGTTTATCAAGAGGAATGAATGTAGCAGCGGCAACAGGTATTATAGCTGCGAGATCTATACTCTATAGAGAGGGCATAGATGTTGAAAAGCTTCTTGAGGAGACTAAGGCGTGGTGATGATGGGCCTAAGCACTGAGTAGTGATGTTAATTGCACGTGCTGATCACTATTCTTTGCAAAAAGCCGCCATGTTGAGCGGTGATGGCACAACATCTCTTCTGGGCGTTGTTAGTCCTTGTTCAATTCTTTTTAATGCTTGTGAAAGCGGTTGAGCATCGAGAGCTATTGTCATTGCATAAACTGCTAACCCTGCCCACCTACCCCATTTAGACTTCAAAAACGCCTCAACAGCCCTCTCCCTCTGCTCAACGCCGTAAGCTCTTGAGACAATGGCTGTGACCCACTTGTCCACAGGTGGAAGGCTGTACCTCCTAAATGCTAGTACTAGGGCTAGTCTAGCTACATAACTTCCAACTTGTGGTAGCTGTAGCAAGTGCTTCTCTATATCACTCTCGTGCAAGTCCTTCAGCTTCTCAAAGTCCAGGGACTTGCTTGCAATAGCCTCTGCAGTTTTTAGTATTCCCTCAGCCCTAAAGCCTACACCGCTTTCAATAAGCTTTGACGGCTCTTGCAGTACCTCCTCTGGGCTGGGGGGCCTCAGAATTCTCCTCTCCTCAACAACAGCTTCCTTTCCATAGCTGCGAACAATTCTATGTAAGAGCCCCCAGCCCTGCTTAAATGAGGCAGCCCTTTGACAGTGTGCAATGAGTAGTGCCCACCACAAGTCTGAAGCTCTTGGCCTCCAGCCTCTAAACTCCTTTGCGAAGTCCTTTAAAAGCATATCTCTACGCGCTATTTCAAAGAACTCCTCTAGATTCTCGTCTGCACCCAAAACCCACCTCAGCCTCCTCACGTGGTCCTTTTCACAGTCTTCTGCATATATCTTAAAGCAGCCACTTGTATCAACTACTGCAATAGCATTGCTATTTAAGAATACGTATGCCTGTAAGCCATTGAACCAGTAGCAGAGATTGTAAACACTGAGAGTTTTTCTAAAATCAATAGCTTCTGTAAAGCACCCACTTACACATTGCTTTAGCATAGCGACGCCCAAGGTTTAGTATACACTTCTCTAGCTTTTAATTAGTATACTAAAGCACTTCACTTACTGCTTCTTACCCTCACCCTCAGGCTCTACATGTACTGTAGCTTCCCACCCAAAAGCCTCTCTAATCCTCTCTTCAACTCTAGACGCTATTTCATGTGCTTTTTGAACAGGCATTTCACCATTTACTCTAATGTGAAGTGTAACCTCCACGTGCTCGCCATACTTATGCATGTGAATGTGATGTATGTCTCTTATCGCTGGGTCTACGCCAATTACAACACTTCTTAGCTTTTCAACATCCTTTGGCGAAGGTGCTTTGCCAAGGAGCTCTGAAGAGGCGTTAGATATGAGTTTAACCCCTACCGCTAGGATTAAAACAGAGACTACTGCTCCAAGCACTCCATCTAGCCACCAGAGGGATCTGCCAAGTAGTATTGCTATAGCTAAGAGTGCTGAGGCAATAGCATCGCTTCTGTGGTGCCATGCATCTGCTATTAGTGAACTAGCGCTATACCTTTTGCCAAGGTTTATGGCCCACAGAGCCAAAGCCTCTTTAACAAGTGCTGAAATGGCCAGCACTATTACTAAAATCCAGCTAAATATGAGGCCTTCTCTTGATAGTAACTTGCTAATGCTTCTCTGCATAAAATCTATGCCAACAATTACAAGCATTGAGGCTATCACTATAGTTGCTATGAGCTCTGCCCTCCCATGGCCAAAGGGGTGCTCTTTATCAGCAGGTCTATAGCTTACCCAAAACCCCAGTACAACTACAATTGATGTTAAGGAGTCTAAAAGAGTGTGTATAGAGTCTGCAACAACAGCTATAGAGTTAAAGAGAGTGCCGAAGATGAACTTAACTATGAAGAGAGCAGTATTTACAGCTACAGACACCCAGCCCTCTAGATACCCAGCAACTTTCCTTGAGCTAGCCTTCACTTAATTAACACACGCTAATCACTGAAAATGTGTTACCTTAAAAACGTTGATGAGTTTAGACAAGTCAAAAAACATTTCCAGTAGCATAACAGCACACTATTAGCACATGTAATTATCTCCTCACTGCATTCCCAGCTTCTCTTCAACACTTCTAACCTTACCTTCTAAAGAGGGCTCTTTATCAAACCTTATGTCCAGTGCAATGTCAATTACAATTCTATTAACATTAAAACTCCTCAGCATAACAACGACTTCATTTAGCAATAGTGCAAGTTCTTCAAAACTCTGCACCTCTATGCAGGTACCCATAGGGTTTACATAGTGCTTTACTCTATGCTTCTTCAATACTTCAACAACTTTTGCTATATAGCTACTTAAACTAGTTGAACCTGTTCCTACAGGCACAACTCTTAGCTCAGCAAGTATAGGCATTGTGAAAAGCACCTCCTTTCACATATTCAATACGTCTTCTTATTTATGCATAAAATGTTGCATAGTTTTTTAAGTTCTGTTTGCTGTTAATATCTTTGTGATCTTATGAGGAAAAAGCCTTTGCTTTTCCTCATCATTGCATTGATAATAGTCTGTGCTTTCATAGCTATTGTCTTAATGCAAAAGCAGCCTAAGGCATCGCTACTTCCACAAGATGTGGAGAAAGTTGTAGCAGGAGCTTCTAAGAGTCTTCACGTCTACAGCTCTTCCTTTTCCAATGGCTCAAGAATTGCTGTAAAGCATGTGTATAGTGCGTGTGGAGGTGAAAACATATCACCACACATTGCTATAGAGAACATACCCTCTTCAGCAAAAAGTGTTGTACTTGTGGTTTACGATCCCGACGCCCCTAGAGGAGTGTTTTATCATTGGGTTGTGTATGGGCTTAAGGGGGCTAGGGTAGAGCTTGTTGAAGGGGCTTCCACATTTAACATTTTGCAGGGGAGGAATGACTATGGGTTTATAGGCTACGGGGGTCCCTGCCCCCCAGCTGGGGATATGCCGCATAGATATGTCTTTCTCGCCTTGGCACTAGATATTGATAGTAGTAGCTGGAGTCCTGGTCTAGATCCCCGCAGTGCGCTGGCAATGGCTGAGGGCTATTTCAGTTTTTATAATCATTTACAACATTCATATTCATTGATGTTTAAGACCTCTTAGGGTTATTAGGTATGCTGATGCCGTGTGTCCGTCTAGTCCAAACCTCTTCATAATCTCGTTGTGTTCTCTAGAGCTTGTTGTCCCTTTTGGGTCTACGTATTTGACTTCTATGCTGTATAGCGGTGCTTTCAACGCTATCATCTCAATGACTGAGCTCCTGAAGACCGAGACTCTGTAGTTGTAGTTCTCATGCTTCCTATCACCAGCTCTAATCCATAGAAGCTTTAGCTTCCCCAAAACCTCTGGGTTCTCGAGAAACAATGTTTTTACTCCTTGGTGATAGGCATAGCTAAGCATTTCACGAATCTTTGCACCTATAATGCTTCTAGTGTCCCTCATTGAGAAGCCTCTAGCCGTTACCTCTCTAAACCAGAATGTATAGATATCTCTAAGCCTGCCATCGCCATTGACTATCGCTAGGTTTACCCTATCCACATTCACATCTACACCACCATAGAGCCTGCCCATATTTGCTCTTGCTCTAGCCATGTACTTATAGTAGAAGTCTATGGGTATCGTTATCTGTACTTCACCGCGAACCCATAGACTGCCCTTTCTAATGCCATAGCTCTTTAAAACCACTCTACCTGTATACCTCTGCCTCTCCTCTAACACCTTGTCTAGGAGAAACCCGTAGCTCTTCGGCACCACGGGCTTCACAATGTCTCTATAAGTGTTCTTATGGTAATCTATTGTTGTTATGTGGAACTCGTAGCCAGGCTTGAGAGTGATGCTCCTAGCTGGATACTCTAACTCACTCTGCTGAAACATCAGCCAATCGGATAGCTCAACACTCTTAAAGTCCACTTTGAGTTGCCTGCAAGATTCATAAATACTCCTGGCAAGCACTACAACACCATCAGCATACCTCCTATTGGGAATAACCTCGTAGACCATCCTCCTAAAAGTGCTCTTCCAACCAATATCAGTACCTGGGAGAACAGGAGAATGCTTAGCAATGTTAAGAAGCTTATGCATAGCAATCTTGAATAGCCATGCAGTAGACAAAAACCTCTTCGCAACATCACAACAAACATTAAACGGAAACGCGAGTGTCACATAGGTCATCTGGGGAATCCCTCAAGAAAATTTATAAACTTCAGAAGCTTATATACTTACCGGTGACCCCAAGTTTCCGAGACCCGCAGGGCTTTGAAGCCCCTGGTGACAGGGGCTGAGCTTCTGCGGTGAGGGGGCTCGGGGAGACCGTTGGGAAGTAGATGGTGAGGAGCCTTGAAATCAATATATATATGAGAGGCAATGAACCGCCATCTACTGAGGAACGGCATGTGATTGCCTACGGCTATATCTTTGGCACATACTCTAGGTGACTTTATTTGAAGCTCTACGTGACTGGCAGGCTAAATTATGATACAGTGATTCAAATTGGTGCACCTCTTGAAAGGGGCAGAAAGTATGTTGGAAGTGTGGTTGCAGAGGGTTTTGGAGGCACTGGTGCAAATATAGCTGTTGCCGCTACTAGAGCTGGGGCTGGGGAGGTCTATCTACTTGCGGCTGTAGGTGAGGACTTGGCGGAGAAGGCCATAGCCTTTCTCAGGGGTGAAGGTGTAAATACGAGGTATGTAAAGGTGTTTAGAGAGGCTACGGGAAGGGCATTCATACTTATCGACTCTTCTGGAGAGTCAACAATAGTGACTCTCCCAGGTGCCAATAATTTACTTGCACCAGAGCACATACCTAAGGATATTGGTGAAGCTAGTGGTATTGTGGTAGCTAACGCCTCCCTTAGTGTAGCAAAGAGTATAGTTACCCAAGCAACAGATGCTCAAGTCATTTTTATGGATCCAGGCACTCTCTGGAACCCATTTGAACTGGGTAAAGAGGTTCGTGGAGAGTGCTTTATATTACCAAATAAGCGCGAGTTTAATCAACACACAAGCTTTACCAGCGTTGATGAGCACTGCATAACAATAGTTAAAAAGGGTATTGAGGGTGCAGTAGCATATGTATACCAGAAGAAAAGGGCTATTGCTGTAAGTTCTCTTCCCCTAGAGGAGCTGGGCATGAAAATTGTCTCAACATCAGGTTGTGGCGATGTTTTTACAGGAGTTTTCTCAGTAATATACCTTGAGAGTAGAAGTCTTGAAAAAGCACTGCTTTACGCATCTATAGCAGCAGGGCTAAAAGCAACAAAACCCCTATCCTATGACTCGCCCAAGAGGGTAGAACTTGAAAAAGCTGTAGAAAAGCTATCAAAATACATAGCAATACATGAATATAGCCTATAACAGTCAATGCAGAGACTTTGTAAAGACCTTGTTTAGCGGTATTTCACATACAAAGAGCTATTAATTTCTTAGGTTTCTAGCAACATCCTACACCCTCCCCACTCATGAAGGGCAAGGCATTCAGCTGTTAAGTTTGTTATGACTGTCTTTTAAGAATTCTTCAACACTATACTAAAAACAATTCAGTGTATAGCATAGACTCTACTTAAATATGTCAATTAGTGTGGGGTTGAGGTAGTTTACAAGGTCCTTGACTTTAACCTTGAATAGCCTGTTCAATGCTCCTCCTCCACAGACAATAAACTCTTGATTTAGTATTGCAGGGTCTAAGACAACTCTAAAGCTTTTAACTTTAAGTGAAATAGGTGTTACAGCCCCGACCTCTACACCGAGTAGTGCCTTAACCTCGTCAGGCTTTGCCAAAGCCACTTTCTTTTCAAAAATTTTCTCAGCCTTACTCCAATCAACTCTCCTATCACCTCTAGCAACAGCAATTAAATACCCATTGCCAACTCTTAGAAGCAAGGTCTTTACAATTAACGATGCTGGATAGCCGCTCAACCTAGAAGCCTTTTCAACACTTTCAACAGTATCATCAAACTCCATAACCTCTACCTCAACACCATCAACAACATCTCTCCACACACGCACTGCGCACCACTAAATATATGCGTGATTGGGTACGGGTAAAAAATGTAGCAACTTTTTTGCAAGCGTGTTAAAATCTATTTCTATACCTGTGCCTTATTGAAGGGTGTTAAAACATGTCTTTTTGTAAAGCTTATTAGTTGTCCAAGGCTACAGAGGTCTGTAGTAGCTACAGAGGTGTGTAGCTATGCCCTTCTTTGACAGACCTGTTGAAAAGCCTGAAGAGCTTTTCGATAGGGAGGAGGAGCTCGGGGCTCTGAGGAGAGCTGTAAATAGCTACGCTATTACAGTTGTTGTTGGATTTAGAAGAGTGGGCAAGACATCGCTTATAAAGGCTGCTACACATGGAATGCCTCGCATTTATGTTGATGTTAGGAAGTTTGAGTCTTTTCAGTACATGACCTACGACATGTTTCTCGATGAGCTTAGGAAAAGTGTGGTAAGCTTTTTGTCATTTGATAAGAGGGTTCTTGACTACATTAAGGCTGTTAAGGGTGTTAGGGTTTTTGGTGTAGAGCTTGAGTTTTCATATGGGAGAGCAAGGCCTTTACTAACATCTATTTTAGAAGCACTAGATAGCTGGGCTAGGGATAGGGGTACAAGGCTTGTTGTTGTTATTGATGAGGCTCAGGAGCTCACTAAGCTAAGGGGCTACAACATTATCCCTGCCATAGCTTATGCGTATGATAACTTGAGGAATATTTCCTTTGTCTTTGCAGAGTCTAAAATAGGCTTGCTCTACAGGTTTCTCAAAGTGCAAGACCCTGCCTCACCTCTTTACGGAAGGT
>Ga0326761_1000404_pt1 | contig 10291 bp, 8 predicted proteins | sample GCREP_P_FD_207739 | JGI IMG/M metagenome (GOLD analysis project Ga0326761, IMG submission 207739) | Hot spring water microbial communities from Geyser Creek Basin, Yellowstone National Park, WY, United States - GCR.EP_P | ecosystem: Environmental > Aquatic > Thermal springs > Unclassified... | reverse complement strand
GGGGTGCTGAGCCCAGAGGATTACATGGAGGTGGATGCAAGTGGTTACACGTTCATCAAGGTAATGGGGAGGAGAGCGGCAACAGGGACACCCTCAAGCTGGAAAGTCATAGTGACGCTGAGAAGGTAGAAGTTTTTAAAGGCTTCAAACACGAGTGGGTGCGAGCTCGCAACACCTACAGTGACTATCAACATCATTAACGGTAACCTCTCTTACCTCCAAACCCCCGTTGATGAGCTCCTCCAACCCCCCTTACTCCTAAGCTTTAGGATAGCCTTTAGGAGCTCCTCATACCCTTCTAAACGCTCTCTACAAAGAGCAACCGTTCCCTCTTAAAATCTCTTTACAATGCTCAGCTATAGGAATCTCAATTAGAAGCTTCTCCGATAGCTCGTTTACACACCTGGCTATACCTGTGGGCCTACAATCAACACCCATCTTCTCCAAGATCTTCGAGTAGGGGCTCTCCCTAAGCTCTCTAAGCTCCCCTATAAGCTTTAATATGAAGTCTTTAACTGTAAGGCCCTCCCCGGATGCTAGGCTCTCTAGGAGCCCGTACTCATCCTGTTTAAAGTATAGCCTAACCTCCCTGTGCTCCCTAAGCCACCTCTCCCTAGCAGTTAAACCCTTATTCTCCGAATTATTCTCCGAAACCATCTCCCCCTAGTAGGGTAATGTTAGGAGGATGGTTAAAGCTGTAATAAAACCCTAACATTACTCCAAATAGGGGTTACTCTCCACCATGGAGAGGGCTTCCAACCCTAGAGGGGGAGGGAGGGGGCGGGGTGTGAGAGTGCCTCTGCTGGAGAGTGCCACCTCATAGGGGTGATTGGTTGTTAGCCGTTTTAGGGTTGCCTAGGCACTCACCAAGCTGGGGTCTGGATGGCTAGGAGGTGTATCTACTGTAGTAGGTGGTTTAGAAATAAGCAGGCTCTAAGAGCCCACCTTAGGTTCTGCTATGCTAGGGCCATGATAAGGTCGTAGATTGAGTGAGAGAGCTCCCTGCTACCTGTCTAGAGAGTTGTCTGAACTCTGTACATATTACAAGCACTTTAGAACTCCCACTAGGTTGCTTGATTTAATCATGTAAGCGGATAAGAGGTAGAGCGTGTGAAGTATTGTTCAAAGTGGTGTTAAAAACGCTATTTTCCTAACATTAAGCAAAGCAATAGAGTATAACCAATACTACCACTATGGTGAATGAGGATGAGGTTGATATGTTTCAGCATGTTCGAGTTTACCGTACCCCTACACTAACCTAGAACTAACCCCATACTCATATACTCCTGAGATTTCCGCTACTGGTGTTAAGCTTTGCCTCGTAGGAAGGTTGTCATAGTTGATGATGACATCTATAAGGCTTTCTAGGAGGCTTCAGGTATGGTGTTAAGGTTGGCGAGCTTATGAGCTTCTTCCTAGAGTTCTTCGAGGACTTGAAAGCTAGAGGCGTTAGCTCGTGATCTGCCTCCGCTCTAACATCTTCGCATTCATAAGTATTCATATTAGTTATCCTAACACTCGTCGGTGTCAAGAACTTAAGATAAGAACTTAACAAGATATACTAAAATTCTAGAATAAGATCGACAAAGCATCGTATTGAAGCCCCTTCAAACAAGCCTTAAGCCAGCGCTCGGCCTCGTATATCGGGTAGAGTTCTGTAAACTCTCTAGCTCCGTGAGCCGACGGTACGGGGTACCTCTCCGCGGTTATGGCCTTTAAAAGCTCATGTAACCTCTTACCTCTATTGTTTGACAAATTTACCGTCCCTTCTAGGAAAACCTCTTTGAAGACCTTTTCTGCGAAATCAGCAAGATACCATTCTTCGCTCTTCTCAGCTATATTAGGTAATGGTATATCAAATCTCGCTACCATAGACATGTTTGAAACTATCCTCTCCTCGTATACCTCGCCTAGCTCAGGTCTTAATAGTGTAAAGGCCGATAATGTAGCTTTCATTACATCCTCAAGCCTTGTGTCATCCTCATCCCCTTTTAAGGGCTTCACCACCTCCTCCATCTGGTAGACGATAAACACCTGCTCATCAGGAGTTCGCTCGAAGATAGTATATATGGCGTCGTCATAGGGTATCTTGTGGACTCTTTTAACAGCTCCCACGACATCTCTTAACATATCGTATGAGATATTAGTATCGCTAAGCATGTAAAGACCCCTTATTTCTTCGCTTGCGAGGTTTGCATATATGTGTAAGGGTGATATAGGGCCATCGAACACCACTAAACCATTGTGGCCATCCTCCTTTAACATGTACAGAGCTCCCACCTCAAGAACCCTCATGATAACCCTAGCTTGATCGCGAGCCTTAGCTCTCACTCGACCAGTTATAAGGAGATCGTGCTTCTCAAGAACCCTCTCCTCGGTCCCGAAGCTAACCGAGGTATCAAGCCATAAATTCTTTAATGCTTTACCCCGTATCCTGTCCACGAGTGGCTTTAGTCTAATAAGTTCGCTGTTAGCCGGGAGCTCCGGGAAATCCTTATCTAAATCCTTTAAAGCACGGTATGGAAGTGCTAGGAATGGTAAGAAAATCATCTTACTAGTAGGTCTAAGCTCTCCATCGCTATTCCTCTCAAAAACACCGGCCCCGCAGACAACCATGTGTATTGGCACTCGTACTCCACCAACATTTATCCTATGGATAGGCCGGGTCTCAACAACACCATCTATGAAGTACTTAAAACGTAGATCGGACGAGAGAGCTTCGCTACGTTTAACTCTAACCACCCCCCTATTAAGAGTCCTCGGTCCTATATCCTCAGATGCTATCGGGATGTCCTCCGCATACTCCTCTGCTATTTCGCGTAGCACAGGCCTCCCCTCATACCTGGTGTTAATCTTTCGTAGGAACTCTACTAGCTCACCATCAAAAGTAGAGATGAAGCTCACTCGCATCGCCCTACGTGGCCTACATACACTCTCTTACAACATCGTTTAGCGGAGGTGGGAACAACAGTATCAATGGGTATTGGTATACGGGATGATGTACTAAGACCTCACCCTTCCCAAGCCTTTCAGCTGTAGTCTTGAGGCTACCGAACACATTATAAACCCTATCTTCAAGCTCGACAGGAGACATCCTACCGATGACAAAGGTTCCCGTGTTGCCGAGCACCTGGCTATCTATATCGCTTGGGAACTGCTCTGCACCAAACAAAGATATCCTAAGATCCCTTCCCCTTGCAGCCACCTCTATCAGGGACCTCTTTATAGGCGATCTTACAGCAGGAGCGTACTTATTCAACTCATCAACTACAATAACGAAAGCCCTTTCCTCTCCCCTTCTCTGAGCTTCCTCAGCAACCTTCAGGATATCGTTGATAACCTGTGTAACAATAACCCTTTTCTCAACATCGTGTAAGCCATAAAGTTGGATAACGTTTATACCTTTTCTAAAGCCCTCGACTCGTATAGGGTGATCCGAAGGACTCCTACTATTGATAATACGCTTAGCCTTCTCTAGGAAGCCATCGAGTCTTCTTATCACCGCTTCAACAGTTGTAGGGTGAGGACTAGCCTCACGATTAACCTGATCGCAATATTGCTTGAGCTTACTAGGCACAGTATTACACCTAGATCGTAGACCCCCAAGAATACTTTTTAGATCTTCAAATGAAACGCCTCTACCTTCTACAATACTGATTGCTTTTGTTACAAGGTTTATTTGTAGAATTGAAGCTTCGTCCTCCTCTTCAAATAGCCCAGCTACTAGACCTTCTGTGCTAAGGTCTTGGAGACCGTAGCTAAATGTCTCTGTATTGTGCATGAATTCATTCTGGTTGCGGTAGGGGTCTTCTCTATACGTGTAATACTTTATGTGGTCTTTGTAGTTACGTATTACGTTGAAGATATTATCGTACATCCTCTTATAGACGCTTCTCGCTTCCTCATCAACACCCCTCCTTTTACCCCATCTATCAACGCACGCCTCTAACTCCTCCTTACTATCAGGAATCCTATGGAGGCCTAGGAAGTCTAGCCTTTTAACATTAAAGACAACGATGTATATACTATCTCCGGTTTTCTCCATATAGTCAAGTAGCGAGTACATTAGGAACCTTACGTAGCTTGTCTTAGCTGCTAACCCGGAGATTCCTCCAACGTTGAGGTGTGCTCCTTCAGGCCCTAGTAGGAAGTCTGAGTGATAGAATGCTGGTAGTAGCTCACGTCCCTTAATGAATCCTGCTAAGACACGCTTTCTAGCATCGGGTATAAGTGCTCCCCACAGGATATCAACATCATCTCTCTCCGGAAGCTTTAGTATGTGGGCTTTGTCGAGAGAGAAATCCTTTAACTTTATTAATATGTTTATAGAAGCCTTCCTGAATAAGTGTGGTGTTGTAGGCCTCTGCCGCATCTGCCCCTGCAACATTCTTATGCTAAGGCTTGCTTCCTCGAATCTCTCGATAGCTGAAAACACTTCTATGCTTGATATTACCCCAATTGCGAGAGGCGATCCGTCCTGTGAGGCAATAGTTACCACATCCCCCTCTCTTACAGACTCGTCAGTTATATCAGCGTATATCCTGGCACCTCTTACAGGCGTCTCCTTTGAAATTGTGATAACCCCTACATACGGGTGATGAAAGACCTGCATATCTCACATCCCCCCAACAACTCTCAATAGCCCACGCGTAAAGCTCCCAAAGTCAACCCTAAGATTCATAGCTGTAGCTAGCCATAGAACCATGCTTGCAACCTCATGACGTAGTATGAAGCTCCTAACCTGAGGCTCTACCTCCTCGATAATACTAGCAGGTAGGTAGGCTTCATAGCCTACAATATCTATTAAAGACACCCCTGATTCCCTATACCTTGAGAGACTCTCATTTATTTTCTCTCGTGCTATCCTAAATAACTCCTGATAGTACTTAACCAGTGGGGATAACACATCATATATCTCCCTTGGGCTTAGACCTGTTATCTCTACCTCCTCGAACTTCTTCACTACATAGATTCCAGGTAACGTGATTATAACATCGTATGCTTTACCAGGCTCTAACTTAGCTCTTCTCTCACCGGAAGCCCTAGTGAAATGTAGTCGACGATGTATCGTAGGTGCTATTGTTGTGATCAAACCACATGTGGAGATGAAGTCGTGAACTTCGCTTAAAGCTTTGTAGGAGCTCATTCTGTCCTTCTTACTCAACTTATAATACTCATCCATGGGGATGGAAGCGTAGTATAGGAATAGATGGCTTCTATCGAACGGTAGTAGCCATGACGTTGAAAACTCGTAGAGCTTCCTCAACATATTATGCAAGCCCTTTATGTCAAGAACTCCTTTACGTTCAGATTCATCATGCAAGTGGTAGTAAGCATAGATCCATAATGAGATTAGCTGCACCTGAAATTCGGAGAAGACCCTGGGTATCCCATTGAACACACGTTCCCAATGACTTACGAAAACTTGTCTATTAATGCCCCTATAACGTTTGCTCGTTAAAGTTCCAGTTAGAATCTTGTAAAGCGTTATACCTTTAACAGCATGATAGGGATCGTCTATAACTGTAATATTGGAGCCAAGTGCTTCTTCAAGGATATTCTTGTAATAAGCACTCCTCTCACCTGAGATTACTGAGGGGCTGTAGAACTCATTAAGCTCACTCCATAACTCCCTAACTAAAAGCCCTACATCGATTACCATTAACCATCACCTCACTACTTAATTAGCTGTTCAACGATGTTTAAGACTTTCCTTAGGTAATTCTCCTCATATGCTTTTCTGAATGAGTCTACAACCTCGGTTGGGAGCCCCTGAGTTAGTCTTGGATCTACTGACATTACTGCTACAGCTAGCGTGGCTGGATCTAAGAGTATGGGAACTATGAGCTCGGGGTCAGCTTCATGTACTAAAGCACCTGTTACAGCGGGCGTGTGTATGAAAAGTATCTTAGTGGGTATCTTTTCAATCTCATCCTCAGTTATGTGAAGTCTTCTTAATATTTTTTCTCTACCTAACTTTTTAACGTTTATCCGTGCAAGCCTTGCCCATATAACTAGCCTCCAACGTGTATCCTTGGACGGTCTAATGAGCACTTCATATGCCTTATATCCTTTTGCTGAGGATCTTAAAGTAACAGGCATTGCACCTCTGTCTCTGTATGCTTTGTATATTTCTTCTGCTGTTGCCCTTGAAATGGCATCAGCGTACTTAGCTATACCGGCATAATCCCCTGAAAGTACGTCTCGTAGTTTCTCTGGCAGACCTACATTGATGCTTTTAATCTTGCTAGAAACACTTTTTATGTGATCAGCTCTAACATTACCTAGGATCTTTACCAGCTCTCCCTTTGCTATGATATCTCGCGGTTTTAGTTGCTGAAGTTTCTGTATAATGCTGGGATCCCCGAGAGCTGCCAAGTACATGCTGATGTACATGCTTAGAATGCTCCTTATCAGGGAAACCTTCAACCTGGTATTGCCTAGTTTATCCACAACCCCTAGGATATCATTAATAACGTATTCACTTATCAATTTCCTTTGTTCTCCGAGGAGTCTAGAGAGCAACTTATCGATATACTCCCTTGCTTCTTCAACCGATATTGGGGCTAGTTGTATCACCGGCTCTGTTATAGCATAGGCTCTTACATACGTTGTATGAGTTCTAAGCTGATCTAAAAAGTTATTGAATCTTGGTCGTGCTGTTTCCTGAATTAATAGAACCAGGGAGACCCTCTGAGAGATCCCCTGAGAAGCTTTATCGTAGATTAGGCGCACCAGGTACATAATAGCACCTAATTTATCGACCGTGAGTAGCTCGGACACTTCCTCCAGCTCATCGAGAACAATGACCAGCCTCTTATCGAGCACACTTGAAACCGCGTTAGCGATGTCGATTAATCCTCTTCCATATGCCTGGGGTCTCAGGTCCCTGTCCTTTGGGTATGTGGTTAAGAGGCTATCTAGCTCATAGAGGCTCTTAATAGTGTTTGGTGAAAAGAGCTGAGGTAAGATTACCGAAAGAGCTCTCCTTGCATCGACTGGCATAGGTTCTGCTACAAGTACAGACTGCTCAATTGGTTTTGTGATAGGGTTAAAGCCGTAAAACCTTAAAGCTAGGAGAGAGTAATTCTGGTCAATCTGTTTAATCTGTCTGTAGGTGGTGGCTAGCGGGATGTAGGTGACGTAGAACGTCTTGTTAATAGCTGAGTGTCTGTATAACAACCTGCCGATAAAGCTTTTGCCTTGTCCCCAGTCACCAGACAATGGGATGACGGGCATGCTACTACCTAAAATTTTGAACAAAATTTCGTCTCGGGGGATCGCGACGGGCTCTTCGTCCATCGACAGAAGACATCCTTCTGTGATATACGTCAATGTGTCTAAAACCAACGGAACAAAAGCCAACGCACTTTCGGGCGAAACGGCTGTATCCGCAGGAGCCAATCTAAACACCATGAAAAATAGATACAAAATAAGAATATAAGCATTTTAGAGATCCTAATGGGATCTCGATAGGTGAGATGCGTTGACTGTTAAAGCTTTACTCGATAGCTCAGTCGGTTTTGTGATTGAAGCTTCGCAAACGTATGGTGGTTTACCTTGGGTTCTTGGGTTTTCGGGGGGTAAGGATTCGACGGTTACACTTCATGTGATCGTGGAGGCTGTTAGGAGGGGTGCTAGGCTTGAGCATGTATATGTGGTCTACGAGGACACGTTACTCGAACACCCTCTACTTAGACATTCAGCTCTCAAGACGCTAGAGTCTCTCAGTAGGCTATCGAAAGAGGAGCTGGGCGGCGTTATAGAGCCTGTTGTGCTGAAGCCCGCTTCAGGTGAGGATTTCATATCAATGATGGTTTTGAAGGGCTATCCTATGCCTGGGCCTAGATTTAGGTGGTGCATGAGGGTTCTCAAGCTTAACCCTCTTAAGAGGTTTGTTAAACAGCTGGGGGACTTCATTATGGTCTCTGGCGTGAGGCTTGGTGAGAGCGTTTACAGGAGAGCTAACTTGACTAGGATGGAGTATGTAGGGGATGCGATAGCGAGGGTTAGGTTTGCTGGACGTGATGTTGTAGCTGTAATGCCCATCCTGTTTTGGCGTGAGAGCCATGTGTTCGAGTTCCTTTCTACAGAGAAGAGGTGGGATGGGAGGAGCTATGATTATCTGCTGAAGATCTACAAGTTAGGTATTCCGTGTGATAAGCTAGAAGGTGGACATATTGATGTAAGGTTTGGATGTTGGGTATGTACTGTTGTAAGAAAAGAGAAGATGCCTATACCTGAGGAAATAGTTAAAGTTAAAAACCAGCTACTAGATATCACCAAGAGAAGCCCGCAGTACCGTGAGGGATTCAAAGGGAGGCTGGGTAAGCTAAGCGTAGAGGGTAGAAGAGCTGTTGCGGGGATATTCCTTAAAGTGTTGCAGGATGCTCCAGGACTCTTCGGCTACAATGTAGAAAACCTGGAATCATGTCTGAAAGCAGTCATACAAGACTATGGCAAGGCTGAGGAGGTTTGCAGAGATCTATACTAATTCCAGTAGAGCTCCTTGAAACCTTGTACATTTAAGTAACCTAAGCTCTTTAAGGCACAGGCTTTCCTAAGCTAAGCTTGGAGTGTAGAAACGGTAGCCTGCTAGGTGATAGAAATAATAACCTATGGTGAGGTACCCCTAGAGACTATCATGGGAGGCGTTAGGGGGTTTAGTGCAACTCCTAGCATTGATGGACGTCCCCTCGACGATTACGTTATAGTAGGCTGTGAAGGGCTGGAAGAGAGCCCTTACACTCCAGTATCTCTCGCTAAGGGGGACGTGTTCTGCTCCTACATACTACTCTACCCCAGCTTTAGCACGATCTGGGTTAAGGTTGGTAGTGCTGATAGGAGCTCCTGTGTTACTAGGATGTTCCAGCAAGCTCCAGTAGTAGCTATCGTCTCAGATCTCGTGGTTGCCAGGAAGCATCTTAGTGATAGAGAGGAGCTTGATAGGGAGATTGGGAAAAAGTTAGGGAAGCTAGCGTTAAAGGAGGAGGGTAAGATTAGGGTTAGAACTATGATGAGTAGTGGTGATGTGGTGAAGGTTTGGAAGCATGTTGTGAGAGCTGGTGTGAGCATAGATAATGTACTAAACCTGGGGTTTAAGCTGGCAATAGAAGCATCACGTATGCTAAAAGGTTTTGGCCAAACACTCCTACCTAAACCCGGCTACGCGTGGTTCACAACATTAGAGCTGTTGGGAAAACATGATATAGAGATCCTGAGAGCACATGGCCACGTAAAGTTAAAAGCTTGGATATGTAGCGGCAAACAAATTCTTAAGATAAGACACCTCCCAAACGGGCTATTCCACATACTCCTAGAGGGAAGAGAGAACCTTTACGGGAGGCCAGTCAGCGGGCTACTCACATTTAATGACCTAAAGAGGCTAAAGCTCAAAATAGTAAAAGAATAAAAAGTGAGAAGATACTCATATTCGGAAACTCTACATTAGGAGAAAAGCAGCTTATCATCATGTACTCCCTTAAAACCTGGAGGTGTGATGTATAGCACTATACGAATGAAAACCTTAATCCTTTGGATCTAATTACTTTCTTAGACCAAATTTTTATTTAGCTTCACTTTAGCATCCTCTCGAAGGCCTCAACATGCTCCCTTGTAACAGCTATACTGTAACCCCTAACCCTGGATTTCAGGAGCTCCACAAGCTTCTGGTACGCCACGTTTGATAGCTGTGGGTACTTTTCGAGTACCAGCTCAAGACCTCTAACATGCTGATCTAAGGCTATAGCGGCCTCCCCAAGGCTCTGAGGCTCCCTTACGGTAGGTTGCTATAGAGACTGCTGTGTAGCAGTAGAGCCTACCAGCACTGCAAACTCATCTACAGAAAGCATTCTAAGCATCCTCTCAAGCAGTGCATCTGAGACCCTAGCCCTACGGTTCTTAACCTTGTTAGCATAGGTAGGGTCTACTCCTAGCTCAGAGCTCCTAACACCCCTACCCCAAAGGTAGAAGGTAGTCGAATATCCTGAACCTAACCTCATCCCCTAAACTCCTCAAATCCACCAGGCTTGGGTCGACCAAAGCCCAGCACTATGAGCGCTGGTATGGGGAGGGGTTTAAAGCTGATATGAAAGCCGATATGCGGAGGGGAAATCGTAGAGGTGAGCCCTCTAGAGGTTGCTCTGGGGTGATTGGTGGGAGTGGTTGGGTGGTGCGGCCGCCGGGATTTGAACCCGGGATCGCCGGCTTGGGAGGCCGGCGTCCTAGTCCAGGCTAGACGACGGCCGCCTCCCCCTTGTTAGGGGTTACTTTCTGCTGGGGTTTTAAGGGT
>Ga0326761_1000402_pt1 | contig 10328 bp, 6 predicted proteins | sample GCREP_P_FD_207739 | JGI IMG/M metagenome (GOLD analysis project Ga0326761, IMG submission 207739) | Hot spring water microbial communities from Geyser Creek Basin, Yellowstone National Park, WY, United States - GCR.EP_P | ecosystem: Environmental > Aquatic > Thermal springs > Unclassified... | reverse complement strand
ATAGCCGTATATTATTCGGGCTAGTTGATTATTACCTACGATGAAGATTATGAAGTCTAGATTGTTAATGGCCTCTTTATAACCTTCCTCATGGCTAAATACACAGTTGTTTAAAACATGGAAAAGAACTTCTTTAGGAATAATTTTCTTGAAAATAAACCATGGTGTGGTGACTCCCTTGTCCAGCCTAAATACCCCATACTCGTCTCCTAAATCAGGTGATTTCATGACTACGTAGACTTCTAGTAAGGGAGGCTCACTTATTAGCAATCGCATTATCTTTTGTATAGAGTCAGGAAGTCGATCTAATCTTATGAACACCCCCTTTCCCTGATCGACTACATTTCTTTCAACGACCTCTGTTGATAGGGCCTCTTTTGCGCCCTTATAAAAGGCGTGTATTTGCTCAAAGGGGGTCATATACCTATTCCACTTACTGTTTTCATGATATAACTCATCTATGAAAAGTTTTGAACTATTCAGCCTTGTTATAAACCTTGTTGTAGGGGTATCAATCAATATGTATGTCTTCAATGGATTGATAATATAGCCCTCCATCACTGTATCAAACCAAAGCCTGGACTCTACGTCAACTATTCTTAATCCCATTTGTAACACCTTATATATATGATTTACGAGGTGTGGATATATTCGAACATACAGGACATCGAGGGTTCTTTAACGCGTCTTCAACGCTGATCATGAATGCCTCGTGTTCAATAAATATAAGCCTGCCTATTAAAAGTGGAGTAGCGTCCATTATAAAGCGTACAACATTATCTATGGCAATACCAGAAACTATATCGTATAATGGAGGTATGCCGCTCAATGGTATTTCTTCACCTCTCTCTTCAAGATCTTTTATGTGCTCTCTATAGGCTCTATATATTGTCGATCTCCCCCATATGGAGTCGTAGCTTATTTCTACACATGAGTAGCAAGCAGTTTCTCTAGGTATAACGAATGGTCCTATCACGCCAACATTCCCTTCTACAAATACAAAGAACACAGGTATTTTCTTTTCAACACATAGTTCATTAACAATGTGGAAAAGATATGGTCGATATGATTCATAGGCGACGATAACAAGGTTTGCCTCTGGTATTACTTTTCCCAGATGTTTTTCGTCAACAAGCATGCCTTCCTTATACTCTATATACTCTATATTATTTCCTAAGTCTCTTGTTACATGACTCTTTAAAAGTTGTATATAGCTTGTTTCTTTCTCAGGGTGATCTAAATATGGAAATAAAAACCCTTCAATACGTGGATCTCTAATTCTACGGTCATCTAGAACAATCAACTTCTCTAGATCCATTTTTGCCAATGATAAAATTATTCTAGAGCCTAATGGTCCTGCACCTATAACCATTACTCTCTTATTCCTAATTTTAGATTCCTCTAATTTAAGTTGAATTTTATAATACATGAAAAAAGGATTTTCTTCAACGCTGGAGAGTACGCCACGCTCATATAGTGCTTGAAGAACTCTTTCAAGCTCTAACTCACGTGTAGGGGGTATATTCAGTTTTTTGCATATTTCATCGAATGTGTGGGGAGTTTGTAAAAGATTTATTAATTTGCTAAGTATGTTTGTTTCCTTATCATCTCTTAAAGAGAAACTAAATGCTGAACGAAATCCAGGCGTGAAATATACCTCGTTTGGATCTACAATAATGGCCTTATAAAATGGACTAATAAATAACCTCAATGTCCTTAGAAATTTCTTACTCACTCTACCCCCACCCTACACAATTCGAGCCTAGTATCCGTGATATTCTCACTAATTTAGGTATTTATAAACCTTAATGATAAAAAAGATTTATAAGGGGGAGATAGAAAAGATTTCAGAGGGGGAGAGTATGCAAATAGTAGAAACGCCTCAAGTAGCATACCTACCATCAGGCGACGGAGAAGCACAACCAATGGACTTTAGTGGCTGGTGTAGCTGCGGCTGGTGTTTCTGCTGTTGTTGTTGCTGTTGTTGCTAATTGCTAATTTTTTTTCCTTCCCTCCATTCCTTTATAGATACCTCATTACTGTTAATTGATACTAGTATTGTGGATTGTCATAGGAGGCACACTAATAATTCGTTTGAGAAACTGTGAGAACTCGTCATTTCCGTAACTAACTTTGCTATAGATCTTACTGTAAAATAGCGACGATTCATTAATGAATAGTTGTAAATTTGCCATTTTAATTATCTTTTTAGGGATATTTTTCAACTCTTCTCTTTCCTAAAGTAAATAAAGATGAATAAACTACCGGGCTCCAAGGTAGGTAATTATGGGTTAAACATGTTTAGAAAATTCAAGCTGAGGTGGCTTGTGTCTAAAGAGTAATCTAAAACTGAAAATCTGTGTCGATATTTATGGCAGGCTAGTCAGCGGTCCAGCATGATGGCAAAAAATCAATAACAAATCCATATTAAGTGATTAATACCCTTGAGTGGTTAGAACTTGGAGTCAATAAAAAGCGTGAAAGTAGTAAGTAGCGATTAGCTACAAGTGATTTACTTAATTGATATATAAAAACCCCGTTAAGATTTAAAGCCCATTATATAAGGATTTCCAATTGGATGCAGAGCGGTGATCTATATTACTATTAAGAGGCAGACTGTGGCCAATAAGGAGGCTTTGAATCACCGCGTACATGGAATATATCGATACGCTTGTTTAAACTGTGACGGGTCTATATCTGATTATAGACTAATGTATAAAGCTCCCTGCGAGAAGTGTTTGCCTGAGGAGGAGTTTATTGAGATCATTAGGGAAAACAACATATCTATAATTCCCCGAATAAAGCGCCTTGAGTTGTATTCCAAGGGCTTGAGGAAACCGGGTAGAATCACCGAGATGTTGGCTGAGGAGAAGGCAGTACTCGACTTCGAGGAGTTCTTTAGGAGAGTTACTAATGGATATAGTATGTGGAGTGCTCAGAGAACATGGGCTAGGAGGCTTTTGAGGGGTGAGTCATTCAGTATAATTGCACCTACCGGTACTGGTAAAACGGTTTTTTCACTCATAGCTGGACTATACATGGCGAAGAAATCTAGAAGTAGAAAGATCTACCTCGTCTTCCCAACCACTCCTCTCCTACTACAAGCATGGAGTAAGCTTTTAAGGTTCGCCGAGAACTCTGGTTTAAAGCCATGTACTCTCGACGAGTGGGGGGGCAACTGCATTAGAATAATATCTATTCATGGAAAACTGAGTAAGAAGGAGAAAGAACTCTACATTGAAAAAGTGAAGTCAGGGGATTTCGATGTACTGTTGACGACTAGTGCATTTATGCATAGACACGAGGATCTTCTACCTAGAGGGATATATGATCTAGTAGTAATGGACGATGTTGATGCAGTGCTGAGAAGTGCTAGAGCTGTCCGTAGACTACTGAGAATAATTGGATTAAATGACGAAGACATTGATAAGGGGTTAGAGTTAATTAAAGCAAGAGCTAAATTAGCAACTACAACAGGTGAAAACGCTGAGAAGCTCAAATTAAGTATTCAAGAGCTTGAAGAAGCCGTTGAAAAAGCCAAGGAGAAAATCGCTGGAACAAAGTTGATTGTTAATAGTGCAACGGGTAGACCTAGAGGAATTTACCCTAAGTTATTCAGAGTATTCTTAAACTTCGAGGCTGGCGCTAAGCCCGAGGCTATTAGAAATATTTTCGACGCCTACACTGTGTGTAGTGATCTCGAAGAACAAGTGAGTAAAACCATCGAGTTGGCTAGTAAACTCCGTGATGGATTATTGGTATTTGTGCCGATGGATAAAGGAGTAGAGTTCGCTGAGTATCTCGCAAGTGTATTAAAGAAGACTGGATTAAACGCTGAAGCTTTTCACGCTAAGAAACAAGTGGGCTTAATTGAGAGGTTTGCACGTGGAGAGATAAACATACTCGTAGGCGTTGCATCATACTATGGTGTTCTAGTGCGTGGATTAGATCTACCGGAGCGTGTTAAATACGTATTATTCGTTGGAATCCCAAGGCATAAGTTTAATACTAGAATGGAGACTATTCCCTCCCCAATAGATATTATTAGAATGCTGTCTGTCTTGAGAGAAGTAGTGGAGGGGGAGGATAAAGAGGAGTTGAGTATACTAGTTGGGAGGATATCTAGGAAACTACGTACAATGACGCAAGGAGCTATTGCTGCTATAAAAGAAGAGTTTGTCAAAGTGCTCAATAAGACCAAGGAGGCGGATACCCCCCTACTGCAAGACCTCTACAAGGCTTATATGTTTCTAAAGCAACAACTTGAAAAGCCTGAGGTGATTGAGAAACTCAAGAGGCTTGGCGATATTGGAGTAACCATAGAGAACGGCGAGGTATACATCCTCATTCCAGATGTTGCAACCTATATTCAGGCTAGTGGTAGGTGTTCTCGACTATACCCCGGTGGCATTACGAAGGGGTTGTCTATTATTCTAGTGGATGATGAGAGGTTATTGAGGGGTCTCGTTAAGAGAATACGCTGGATATACGAGGGGTTCACAGTCAAGGAGCTTTCCGAGGTTGACTTAGACTCCCTGCAGAGAGAGATCGAGGAGGAAAGGGAGAGAGTTAGGAGAATAATAGCAGGGGAGATCCAGGCTGAGAAGCAATTAGACTTAGTTAAGACGGCATTATTGATCGTGGAGTCTCCGAACAAAGCGAGGACTATTGCAAACTTCTTTGGAAAGCCGAGCATTAGAATCCTGGAGGACGGGCTACGAGTTTACGAGGTTGCAATAGGCAACTACATAATTAACATTGTAGCGACTGGTGGTCATATATATGATCTCGTGGTAGATCAAAATCCGCCGGAGAAAGATTCTCTTGATGCTCTATACGGGGTTTTAATTGATCGGGGATTTAACGGCGTGAAGTACATACCGATCTATACAGACATTAAGAAGTGTCCAAATGGCCATCAATTCACTGATGAAGACAAGTGTCCGAAGTGCGGCGTTGAAGTTTCAAAATCTGATAGGAAACTAAGTATTATACAGGCATTGAGGAAAATAGCTAGTGAGGTCGACGTCGTACTTATTGGTACAGACCCTGATGCTGAGGGAGAGAAGATTGCTTGGGATCTAAGCGTTCTACTAGGACCTTACGCGGAGAAAATACAGAGAATAGAATTCCATGAAGTGACAAGGCGTGCAATTATAAATGCTATATTTAATCCGAGGGGTCTAGCTGAGAGCCTTGTAGAAGCCCAGATCGTTAGGAGGATAGAAGACAGGTGGCTGGGTTTTGCACTCTCAGGCGTCGTCCAGAAGTATGCATGGCCTCTCTACTGCCTTAGGCAATTCTTGAAGGGTAAAGTACATAGTGAGAAATCAGTAGTGGAGCTTTGCTGTAAGCCAAATAGAAACATGAGTGCTGGAAGAGTGCAAACACCGGTACTTGGTTTTATTAAGCAAGAATGTGATAAAAGAAGAGAACCTGAGTATTCGAAGTATAGTGTTAATATAGTATTGGAGGGAGGCTATAGTCTACCCCTACTACTATCCTACAATGATGCATTAGCGGTGTTCAAGAAGCTAGATGGTAGAAGCAAGGCAATTCACCCAGATGTAGAAGTCCACGTAGTTGAAAAAAGTATAGTTGACGTCAACCCGTCCCCGCCATTCACTACTGATACCCTACTAGCAGAGGCTTCGAGACAATACGGCTTCTCAACCACTAAAACCATGGAGCTTGCTCAAAACCTATTTGAAATGGGTTTCATAACATATCATAGAACAGATAGTACTAGAGTAAGCGATGCAGGCATAGAGGTTGCAAGGCAATACCTTGAAGCCAAGTACGGCTCTGAAAAACTAAGGGAAGTATTCAAGCCTAGGACGTGGGGAGAGGGGGGAGCACACGAGGCTATAAGACCAACGAGGCCTCTGGATGCAGATACTCTGTCTGAGCTTGTAAGGGAGGGTGCAATAGTTGTTGCTGGGAAACTAACTAGAGACCACTTTAGACTATATGATTTGATCTTTAGGAGGTTTATAGCGAGCCAAATGAACCCTGCTAGAGTTATGAAGGTAAAATTTGAAGTTGCATTTAAGTCAAATAGGGAACAACATCGATTGATCCCCATCGAGTACGTTGCAAGGATCATTGAAAAAGGCTACCTAGAGTTATACAATAATATTAGAGAAGAAGCCCCATGGGCCGTGAACATTGCTGAGTATGTTAAAGGAAAAATCCCTGAGGAGGAAAAACCGAGGAGAATACGGTATCCACTGCCTAGATTCCACGATGTTGTTAAGTGGATGAAGGATAATGGTATTGGTAGGCCAAGTACCTACGCCAAGATCATTCAAACCCTTATAGACCGCTACTACGTTAAATTAATTAAGAGTAAAAACGCACTTGTTGTCCAGAAGAAAGGCGAGCTCGTACACGAATTCCTAGAGAAGCACTTCAAGGAACTTGTCAGTGTCGACACTACTAGAGAGCTAGAGGAGAGGATGGATAAAATTGAGGCAAGACAATTAGACTACCAGGTTGTTTTAATGGAGATGCATAGGGAAGTTGAAGATAAAGTATTTGGTAGAATAGACCACGTACGGAGATACACGTTGGAGGAGATTAGCAACATTGTAAGAGAGTCTGGGGAGTTATCCTCGAGTTTAAACATAGAAAACTGCTTAAAGGGTATTGAGGATTGAGTATAGACAAGGGCAGTCTTGAAGTCGTAGATATCCATGGAGAAGAACCCGGGGCAAGACTCACCATTATTCAACTACCACTCATACACTATGCTCTCTCGCTAAACCTTGACAATGTTAGACGTGTACTTAGACTAGTTGAGAAAACAAATGTAAAAACCGTTATTCTACCTCCATTTATGCCCTTCGGTGTATCCTCTATTAGTGATAGAGAGACTGCCGAATCCATCTCTATAAATAGGCGTAATCCATATGTTAGGGTTTTAAAGCACATAGTGCAGCAGTATAGGCTAAACTTGATATCACCGTATGTTTTCGAAAAAGCTAGAGGAGGCTTCTACGCTTCTAACCTATTCATAGATAGCGAAACCAGTGTCTCTAGGTTCTTTTCGAGGAAAATACTCTTCTCTCCGGGTTTTGAAAGCGGAGTATTAAATAATGGTTCGAAAATAGATGTCGTCTCCGATTACTACTTAAACTACTCCGTGCTACTAGACGAGGACTTGGCGACACCTGAGTTCGCTAGACTAGTTGCTCTCATAGGAGCCAGCGTGATTCTAGCTGTCTCCAAGACCAGCGGTAGCGAAGAGGAATTGAGCTTTTTGCTCGATTTGTATAGAAGGATACTTGGAGTTACACTTATACACGTTGGCTACTGCATTGTACAGGGAGATCACTATTTATTGAAGGCGCCTACACTGATCATTCTAGGAAACGGGGAGAAATACAGCTTTAGCGGTGATAAACCATTACTAATTAACATTCCATTGAAATTAATAAAGGAGTCTAAAAAACACGAACAGAGTTTAAAGGCGGAGCTAATTTTCAGGATAGTGGCAAGGCACTATAAGAAACTACGGGGTTTAAAAACGCGTAGTGCGTAGTATTAAATGGTGGGCAACGATGAATATTGAGGATAAAGTACTAGTCATTAAGACTGCTACCTTTAATGATCTAGTCCGATTAGCGGTCTCTACGATCATACCTCCACAGGTTACAACGTATTTATTGAAATTTAAGCATAGGGATAAGATCATTATTGGGATTCTCGGAGTATTCCGCGATTACTATAAGCAATATGGCTTACCAATATTTTACTACTATTCATTTAGCTCAAATGACCCTATGGTTTTAGACGCTAATTACGTAATCGTATATACTGGTGAGGAAAAATACGAGTTCTCGAAAAACCCTAAACCAGGTGTTTCACTTCCAATAATCACTCTCGCCGAGAAACCCCCATTTATACCAGATGAATTGACATGAATTAATCTAGATAATGCTACTTTATTGCCTTCAGCGAAAATGGTTTTGTTTTCCCTCTCCTTCAGAGATTGGCTCACCATGTGAAATACTGCTTTTAAATACATTAGAGGGAGTAGTTATATAATTCTCTACACAATGTAATATTATTGGGGATTGAAGTGGCTTGCTTGGAATTAGGAGATTTTTATAATAGTTTATCTTCTGGGTGGTGTTTCACATGAGGCTACTGACTCGTCCTCCTAGGATAAAGGTTCTTGAGGGCATTGGCGCTATTGGAGATGGGAGGATCACTACGTTGACTAATGACAAGGCTACGGTAAAGTCCAGTATGGGTGATAGGGAGTACAAAGTTGTTTTAATTCGTGAAGGAGACGCTGTATTTAGGGCTTATAGTAATGATAATGGAACTATATATAGGGGCTATGTTGGATACCCAATTATATCGTTCATGATGATAAAAGACATATTACCATTGGATAGAGAGGTGATGAAAGCCATGACTGGTGTTCCATGGAAGGAATTAAATGAAAAATACCAGAAATACGCTGTTGTCGAGAACCTTGTATTAACTAGAGCTGAGAAAATGGGGGTTTCACGCGTGGTGATAGATGACTACGTGAACTTAGTTCTTAAGAAGTTGAGTTTGTTAAAGATCTACTTTGATGAATCCCTTGAAAAATACTAGGCCAGTTCGATCCTCCCCTTAGCCACCCTTATATACCTACCTCTAGCTAGTTTAATTAAAATGTCCCTCGCAGTTTTCCTACCTACACCGAGCTCTCTCGATAATATAACAACTCCATCTCTAATGGATACCTCGCCGTAGTTAACTAGAGCTTCCTTGATTACATCGTATGCTTTGCCCAGTAATCCGGGGGGAGACTCTACTTCGACTATCCCTGTATTTGTGAATCTCAGTCTATATGTTACTCCGGTAGTAAGTGACTTCATCACGTACTCGCTTGTACCGGGTATTCTTTTCAATTGATACTTTGTAAACCCAGGTAGTTCAAACCCAGCGCGGGTTGTCAACAGGATTATTTTTCCCGGTTTACACTTTATAAATCTCTTTATGTATCGTGGTAGGAGCACTATGAGTAGTTTATCGCTATTCCCACATGCTTCTTCATGGCTCATTACAAATACTGCTTTATCAGCGATATCTATTGGTATATACCTTGAAGCAATGCCCTTCTCGTCTAGTATGTAAACTCTTAAACCCCTAGACACTACAACCTCCACTAAGCTGAAGCAGAGTCTTAGCAATGCATTTAAATCATGTGAACTAATTAAAACCCTACCCTCTAGTAGAGCCCCGTAAATCCCCTCAATACCCATGAATAATCAAGCCCGTTGCATCGTTGTTTATAATTCTTTTTCTCTCTAATTATTTACCATCACTGGCCAGAGGGTGGTTTAGTGATTGATATGTATTTAGAGTGGCCTCTACAAGCGAGGAATACAATTGAGAATTGGGGGAAATATAGGGTTTCAGGTGACTTCAATGAAGTGGCTATTGTGGGAATGGGTGGTAGTGGCATAGTTGGCGACTATATCCAAGTGCTTTCAGCGTCTACTGGTTCCCTCCCAGTCTACGTTGTTAAGTCGCATCTACTACCAGGCTTCATCGACGAGAAGACTTTATTGATTGCTGTAAGCTATAGTGGTAATACAATTGAAACACTATTCGCTGTGGAGAATGCTATTTCACGTGGATTAAAACCCGTTATTGTATCTAGTGGTGGTTTACTGAGGAGTAAGGCTGAAAAACACGGGTTGCTCCATATTCCACTGCCCCAGGGACTACTACCTCGAGTTAGTCTTCCATCAATGCTTTACTCCATTCTAGGGCTTCTCGATTCAAGTGGATATAGTGTTGTAACGAAGAGTGAAGCACGCGACTCAGTGGTATTAATGGAGAGGGAAATAAATAGTGGTTTAAGTGTAGTGGATGAATTGACAAAACTACTGTACAGGGGGTTATCTGAGAATAGATTAGTAATTATTGCCACCCACACCCCACTCGAAGCCCTTGCATCGAGGGGGAAGAATGAGTTTAATGAAAACAGCAAGATCATTGTTAAAGTAGATGTGGCTCCTGAGTGGATGCATAACGATATTGTTGGCTACGAGGCGCCGGTTTCGTCTAAGTATAGTGTTGTGGAGATAGTTGACCCTGGAGATAGCGTGGGTGTTAAACTCGTTAAATTCATGGATGAAGTTTATCGCCAGCATGACTCAGAGACATATACACTGTACTTAAATGGCGAGACTCTACTCGAGAAGCTACTCTATGGTAGCCTTGTATTAGGGCTAGTGAGCGCGAAGCTGGCGGCTCTAAGAGGGATAGACCCAGCTGAAACTAGGAGCATAGTCCAATACAAGAAGCAGGCATACACGATA
>Ga0326761_1000398_pt1 | contig 10380 bp, 8 predicted proteins | sample GCREP_P_FD_207739 | JGI IMG/M metagenome (GOLD analysis project Ga0326761, IMG submission 207739) | Hot spring water microbial communities from Geyser Creek Basin, Yellowstone National Park, WY, United States - GCR.EP_P | ecosystem: Environmental > Aquatic > Thermal springs > Unclassified... | reverse complement strand
TCATCTGTGTTAACATAAACCTCCTCGGTGGAGATATCCCTTATGTATGCTACGTTTATCTCGAAACACCTGTGCTCCTCAACCCTACCATGGCATAGCTTATTCTGCCTCCTCCTCGCTCTTATGGCGTTGGCGAGTTCGAGACCGTTAGGATGGTACCCTATGGGTCTACCGTTAAGGAATACTTTACAACCTTTAACCATCACCTCTGGGGCCACACCTGTCTTAACCGCCTCAGCTATTAGATCATCTAGTGGGATGACCCCGAACTCTTTATACAACATTTCCTCGACATAACTCTCATCAACTCCAACTGATATGTATGCCATTAAAGCTAGGTTCTTAACAAGGCCGCAGTTAACACCTTCAGGGGTTTCGAAGGGGCATAGCCTACCCCAGTGTGTTCCATGGAGATCTCTGGCCTCGAAGTGAGCCTGCTCCCTACTCAGTGGGGATACAACCCTTCTGAGATGGCTTAGTAGGCTAATCCAGTTGGTTCTATCTAACGCCTGGCTTATACCGGTCCTATCCTGTGTCCAGTTCCCTGTGGCTATCGCTGTTCTAAGCCTCTCAGTGATTATATCAGGTCTAATTAGGTTAACGAGTCTAATCCTCTTACCTTGAGCTACATGCTCCTCTAGCTTCGACTGAATTGTCCTCACGAATACCTCGAGAGAGTCTCTGAATATCTCGGCTATCAAGTCGCCCGCGAGTCTAATCCTCTTATTCGAGTAGTGGTCCTTATCATCAGGGCTCCTCTTACCAAGATACAACTGGAGGACCCTGTTAGCCATCTCTGCTAGGTAGTAGCCCTTCTTCCTCCTATCCTGAGGGCTTGTCCCCAGATGTGGGAGTAGCTGGTTGTCGAGGAACTCCTCAGCCCTAGCAATCCTAACATCAACAGGCTGGCCTGGTGCAAGCCTGTTACCCAAGAATCTTAGAGCGTCATCCCTGGTTTTCACTATATCAGCTACCTTCTCAAAGCTTGGGAGTAGCTCCCTTTGCACGTCGGGGTCGGGGGATACGGCTAACGCTATCTCTACCTCCTTCTCGAAACCAAGAGCTTTCATGAGCACGACGAAGGGGATTCTATAGTTTAGCTTTGATACTGTAACCTCAAGGGATCCATCACTCATCCTATCAACTATAACCTGCCTTCTAATACCAAGCGTCGTGGATACAACCTTAGCTGAATGGGTTATCTTAGCTGTTCCGGCAGCAGCAGGGCCTACGATTATCCTGTTAACGGCTAGATCCTCCTGTGCAACTATGACCTTCTCATTCCCGTTTATTATAAAGTACCCTCCAGGATCCTTGGGATCCTCGCCTATAGCCATTAACTCCTCCGGGCTCATAGAACTTAATGGGTCGAGAACGGATTTAATCATGACCGGGAACTCTGCTATTTTAAGCCTCTTCCTCTCAACCTCAACACCATCCTGGATTAACGTTATATCAGCGTAGAGTGCAGCCATGTAGGATATGTCTCTAATCCTACACTCGTAAGGCGTTATAGGGTGGACGTATCCATCCGCCTCCTTAACTATCGGCATGCTAAACGCCTCCCTTAGATCCTCAGGAATCCTTATAACTACCTTGACATCGTGAGAAGCTAGAGTGTGTAGCTCCTCCTGTTTCCGTCTAAGCCTCCAGCCAGGCCTTATCTCTCCTATCGAATCAACAATCTGTCTAAGCTTCTTGGCTACAAATGAGTTGTAGGAGTCGAGATGCTGTCTAGCTAAACCTAGAGTTTCAACGTAGGTTTTGAAGACAAACCACAACGAGTCAACGTCGAGTTCGCGAGCCTTACCACCACCCATAGTTAAGCCCTCCTCTCATAAGCTACAACAAGCCTATAAGCTATATGAACCCCGCCTGTGGGAGAACGCCTCTTAATCTCTATTATGTCACCTGGCTTAGCGTTCAAAAGCCTAACCACGGGATCGTTTAAGCTAATCTGAGGGAGTTGCCAGGGCTTCACCCCTAGTTTTCTGAGTAGAGCTATGGCTTCCTCAAAGCTCAAAACCCTATGCTCGGGTACTAACTCGTGCTCAAGAATCCTCCTATCAGGTACTCCACTAGACAAGCTTCCAAAACCCTCTAAGGGTAAGGGTAGAGTCCTAAGCTTAAATACTTTGAATGAAAGTCTAGAAGTTTCAAATGAAACACCTAGAGTATCTCATAGCCAGCCCCAACTAAGCAGTGACATCCTATAACGAAGCAACCTCCACGATGGAATCTAGCATAGTGTATGCTAGAGTGAGATGCGATGCATACCGTACTTTAACCGAAACTTACACCCCCTGTTTGGCCTCTCCAGCTCTAATAAGCTCCCCCCATCCATCCCTACCTTAAAAATGAGACTTTCTCAATTGTCTGCATGAGGTAGGTTGAGTGGCTTGATGATTAGACTTCGAAGCTGGGTTGCTCCGGATAGATAGGGTTATGATGGGGGAAGCCCCTTGAACGATAGGATTCTCCAGTGCTTCCCAGCCTCTAGGAGCCACCCTGCTAGTATGTATGCTAACCTCTCCCTCGCAAAGTCCGGGCTTACGTTTAGACCGAGGGCTTTAAACGCCTCCCTAGCGATATCCCCATCGACTCTCTCCATAAACCTGGATTTAAGAGCTTCCATTAGGTCTAGAACGCTTAGCTCCCTCTTTGCTAGGTCAGATAAGAGTGTGAAATCCTCCTGTGATAGTAGAGCCCTCTCGACAAGATCCTCTCTACCCCTACTCTTTGCAATCTCAAGATAGACTCTTAGCGGCTCGTAATCATTAATAAGCTCCCTGGAGGCGAAGGGGGGACTCCAAGAGCTCTCCAACCCCGAGTAGACACCCTTGAATACCTTTAAGTTAGAAGCTTATTTAAATGCTAGCCTAAGTTTGGAGATCGCACTTACACTTACCCCTCATCTTAAACTCAAGGCCACCCTCTATTCAACCCTCTAACGGTATTTGATAGTATTTTGCCGATGTTATCAAGTACGAGTAGCAAGGCTAAGCCTAAGCCGGGGGCTGTCGTAAGGGTGCTCAAGTAACTTCATGTTACTTACACGTACCATGCTCACATAACCTCACAGCGTGAATTAGTGGTCACTGCAAAGTCTAGGATGGGTTACAGAGTGGGCGCGGCATCCGTATCGTTGGATTTATGGTAGATTGGCTTAGTACATCATCAGCTCTTTGAACTTTTCAATGGTTTCAACGCTCTTCTTTAGATCTGCGAAGAGACGTGCTGCCTCGTAGACATCGACATCCTCTACTTTAGCTGACTTCCTCCTCAATGCTATAATCCTGGCTGGTTCTAGTAGTTGAACTGCATATCTTAGGCTTCTCTCCAACCCTATCTTGGTTAAAGCTTCTAGAGCTCTCTCGCTTAGAGGCACGTCTTCCTCATCAGCTCTTATCCTTATGATCTCCCTTATCTCCTCCGCTGTATACGGTCTGGTTGTTATTATTAGGAGCCTGTCCAGCAGATCTCTTGGCATCCCATGTGGTGATTCTACATCAGTACCCCTTATCTTGGTTACGCCCCTATTTGTAGCCATCACTATTATTGGTGCAAAATCGCTCTCCATAGCTCTTGTTAGGAATGAGTAGCATTCTAAATCTAGCATGTGGGCGTCGTCGATGAACATAACGCCTGGTACTAGCTCGGCCTTACCCTCATCGATCATCTTCTTTACTATCTCGTTGGCATGCCTTCTATCCTCATCACCTATCTCCCTCTCTGTCTCAAATAAAGCTAGTAGGCCTGAGAACGCCACCCTCCTAGCTGCTATCGAGACATCTATATCGTATAACGTCAGTATCCTTACAAACTCCTTCCTCTTCTTCACAGATCCACTTGGAATCTCTACCTCCTTCTCAACCTCTATATCGTACCTCTTCTCAGCCCTACCACTAGCTTTACCAAGCTTCCTTACAGCTCCTGTCTCCACATCGATCATGATGACATCGCCCTTCCTAACGTTCAAGGCTAGGAGTTGCTCTGCTATCTCCGGGCCTACGGTGTAGGAGGCTGATTCATCCCTAGTCTCAAGCGTTATCCTAGCTCCTCCAATGGTGGGGTAGGGGTAGAAGGGGCTCTGTCTCTTCACGTACTTAATCTCTGTTACCACACCCTCTATGACAGCCCTCTCCTCCCTCACCTTAACACCCATAGCTTTCCTCAAAGCCTGTAGTAGGACCTCTGTCTTCCTAGGGCTACCCACAATTTCACTCCCACTAAGGGCCACGAAGGGTGTATCTTCGCCGAGCTCCTTGGCTATAGCTATGGCTATAGCTGTTTTACCAGTACCAGGAGGGCCTACGATTAGGATCCCCCTACCACCAAGCTTCCCCTCCTTAATCAACTGAACTATAACGCCAGCAGCCTCCCTAGCCTCCTCCTGGCCTACCAAGCCACCACCAATCTTCCTAGCCTTACCTTGAGCATCCAAACCAAGACCCGTTATATGGCTATGAATAGACCTTCTGACAACCCTAACAGTAGGCTTGAGCTCAGTGGAAGCCAAACCCGACCCCCCATGAGGTGTCTACCACATGACGCTAAACCTTTTAAACTTTATGATTGAGTGGTGGGGTGAGGCTAGCAATTAAAAAGCTCACCAACCCCCTACCAGGGCTTACATTGCAACCTATCTAACTACGATCTTAGACCTCCTCACCTCAGGATCATTTTCAATCCTCTCAACTAGCCTACGAATCCTCTCCAGCACATAACCATCTATAAGGCCTTTCTCGAGCATCCACTCAACGAAACTCGTGAAACCAGAGTAGAGATCGTTAAAAACTATCCTTGAAATCTCCATAAGCTCATCCCTACTAGCACCTCCAAGCACTCTAGATATAACCTCGTCACTAGGGTGGGTTGCACCCGACCTATACTTACTTATAGCTGTTGGAGTAACATCGAGAACGCTAGAAAGCTCCCTAAGAGACCTCCTAGTAAGCATAACCTCAATAATCTTCCTCCTAGCATCCTTACTAAGCAGGTGCACAAACCTTAAATCCAAAGCGGGGAACCTCCAGCCACTACTATAACATCCAGAACTTTAATGGTGAAAACCGGGGAACGAGAGCCTCACCTCCCTTAAAGGGAGAGTAGGGATAGATCAAACCCGACTCGAACTAGAGCTACTACAGGACCACTGCAAACCCAAATACCTCTGGTTACCTACGAAAATATCTGTAGCCCACCGGTAGCCTACACTACGGTAGGGGGCTAGCAGTAGGCTACTACGAGTTCGGTGGTAAGTAGGAATATGTCACCTGAAACTACTGTTAGGCTTCCGACACCACACAATACCGATGATGAGGTTGTATAAGTGCTACATGTGCGGGTGCCACGACGTTGCCTAAGAACTCTCTAGAGACGGGAGTCTCATAGAGTTAGACTTAGCCAGAGATTCCAAGCCTTATCCCCCTAACAGGACTTGCCTTTGACGGAGAGACATTCTAGGAGGAATACCAACATGGAGATGCCTGAGTGGAGCCGCCGGCGGGATTTGAACCCGCGACCACCGGCTTTCCCACACCGATACGAGGCCGGCGCTCTACCAGCTGAGCTACGGCGGCCCCTCACTAGTGTAGACCCTTCGGCCTTTAAAAGTTTAGTGTTTATGAGGATCTTCTAGTTGAAGTAGGAGCCCGTTACTGGATGTGGCGGGCCCGCCGGGATTTGAACCCGGGACCTACGGGTTAAGAGCCCGCCGCTCCACCAGGCTGAGCTACGGGCCCGCGGGTTGCCGGGGTATGTTTAGGCTTTCAGAACCTATATTTTTTAAGGGGGTCTAGTGTTTCCTCCTCTCTACTTCCCTCTCTTGCTAACCTGTATGTGTGGTGGCTATCTCTTCTTTGATTGTTGCTGCTAGCCTTCTCACCCCTTCTCTTATCTGTGTTATTGATGGGTAGCTGTAGTTTAGCCTCATTGTGTTCGATCCGTTTCTTTTAATGAAGAATCCTGCTCCGGGTACATATGCTACTCCCCTCTCTATCGCTTTGGGTAGGAGCTTCTTCGTGTCTATCATGTGTTTTAGTGTTAGGAATACGAAGAGCCCCCCTATGGGTTTGGTCCATGTCGCTAGTTTTGATAGCTCTTGTTCTAGCTCTTCTAGCATGACGTCCCTTTTAACCTTGTATAGGGTTCTAGCTCTCTCTATTGTTGCATCAACTACACCCCTCTTCACAGCCTCCATGGCAATGTACTGGCTTAGGGTGCTACTGTGTAAGTCTACACTCTGCTTAGCCAGCTCCATTACGTTGATTATCTCCATGGGTCCTAGAGCCCACCCTATCCTAAGACCTGGTGCTAGTATCTTACTAAACGTCCCTAGGTATACGACCCTACCCTCTCTATCAATGCTCTTTAAAGGCTCCACCCTATCCCCGTCGAAGGTGAAGTAGCCGTAGGGGTCATCCTCTATGATTAGAAAGTCGTACCGAGAAGCTAGTTCTAACAGGTACCTCCTCCTATCCCTACTCATGGTGGTCCCACTAGGGTTCTGGCACGTGGGGTTTACGTAGATAAGCTTAACCCTAACCCCCTCGTTCTGCAACCGCCTCAACCTATCCTCAAGCATATCAACCCTCATACCCTCATCGTCGATCTCCACCGGCTCTACCCTCGACTCCAGCTCTCTAAACACGTTCAAGGCCGCGAGGTATGTGGGCTCCTCGACTACAACCACATCGCTCTTATCGATTAAAACCTTGGATACAAGGTATAAGGCCTCTTGGCTCCCCGTGGTCACTATGATGTCATCGTAATCCCTAACACTAACGCCATGGGATGTAAGGAACTTAGCCAACGTATCCCTGAAGGCGGTGACTCCCTTGGTTGGAGCATACTGGAGAGCCTTATCACCGTGTAACCTTATAACATCAACTGCTATCCTGCTAATCTCATCGACCATGAAGATAGACGGGTCTGGAAGCCCACCAGCAAAGCTTATAACATCCTTACCCTCAGTTAGCTTAAGCAACTCCCTAATCTCCGAAGCTCTCATCCTACCCGTTCTCTCAGCTAGAAATCTACTGTATCCATCCATGCAAATCCCCTTTTAACGATATCTAGGCTGGAGTTAATAAAATAGGTGGTGTTAGAAGAATGTCGTGAGAGTGGGATTACCAGAGTTTCCTCGTAAGCCCTAGGCTTAAATCGGTCTTCTCGATAGATTTTAATGGATCCACTTCCATTCCACTTATAGCCCTTATAGCGTCTATGTTCTCCGGGACGACTATCGACTCCTGGTGTACCACCTGGAATAACATAACCTCCCTATCGTCTACGAGTATCGAATCCTCGAATACGACGAGCTCCGGTATATCATACCTTAACCTAACATCCCTAGCCACCTCTATGAGGCCTGCTGTACCAGTTATCCCGGTTCTCTCAGAGTTGATTATGATGATCCTGGGGGTTGAGTCTAGGATTGAGATTATGTCTTCCCTCGATACACTCTTACCTAACCTCAATGTAACATGGTGGACGTGCGCTAACGTTGTTGGAACTGCGACAGCGTAGGTTACTATATCGAGGTCTGGGAGGACTGTTCTAACATCTCTAGCGTGATGGCTCGGAGCCCTCGGGGGGTCTAGTTCTATCGAGTTTATAGGGCCTCTTTTAACCTCCTTCGGGTCGGCTGCACGTCTTATTATTACTGCCCTCACCCTCTCGACATCAACGTACCTCTTAATAGCACATATTACCCTTAGCAACCCTGTAGTATTACATGAAACTACTCTAACACTCTTCCTCCCAATAACGTCCTTGTAGTTGCACAGTGAGTTGAAGGACGCTTCTGCTACCTCAGGCTTCTCACCACCCTGGTATACTTGTTTAACACCAAACTTCTCGTATAGAGGTTTATACTGTTGGCCTACACCACCTGGTGTTGCATCTACGATGACATCGATTTTACCCAGTAGATCTTGTAGGGTTCCATAAACTTTCAACCCTGCTTTTTCAAAGAGCTTGGAGTCCTCACTAGTTGGGGTGTAGAGTTTAAGGCCTAGGGCTACAGCCTGGAAGGCTGATGCATCAACACTCTTCTTAACAACCCCCACAAGCTCCATATCATCCTGTCTTGCTACGGCTAAGGCCACCCTCTTACCTATGGTCCCATACCCGTTAACTGCTACTCTAACCCTCACCTTGAAACCACCACCTTCCCCGTTGTCAAGTTGCTATTTTAAATATTTCATTGGATTTAACGAGAGCCTCTAGACCTGGTAGCCTTTCACCTGCTAGGAAGTAGAGTAGAGCTCCACCAGCTGTACTAACATGGCCTACCCTGGATCTAAGGTTCTCTGGTAGCTGTGATACCATTGCTATGAAGTGGCCTCCACCGAATACCGTGTAGGCACCGCTCTCCAGGGCAGCTTTAACCAGTGAATCAGTGCCAACCCTAAACCTAGGATCCTCTATGACACCCGCAGGCCCCCTCATGACAATCACCTTGGATTTAGATAGCTTGTGCGAGTAGTACTCTACGGTCGAGGGCCCTATATCCTTCGGGGTCCCTCTAAGTGCTGAGGCGTGGGACACGCTTATAGCACCCTTATCCTCTACGATGAAGTCGATAGGAACCTTTATCGACTTAAACTTGGACACAAGCTCTCTAGCCTCGTTGAAGAGCTCCTTAGAAACCTTACCTAGAACCTTAGCCTCTACATCTTTAGGCACCTTAACACCCTTAGCTAGTAGGAATAGTACGGCTACAAGCCCTGTTGTTAAAACCTCATCTGCTATCCCGGATTCAACCACATGCTTTATAACCTTAATCGTATCATCCAGCTTAGCACCCCCTAGCACGAAGACCTTAGGCCTCTCCTCCAGCTCTACTATCCTATTCAAGGCTCTCAACTCCTTCTCTAGAACCCTTCCAGCTACGCTAGGTAACCTAAGGGGGAATCCAACGATACTAGCCTGACTCCTATGGCATGTGGCGAAAGCGTCGTTGACAAAGTAGGAGAAGAAGGGGGCAAGCTTTGATACTAGGTAGCTTCGAGAGTGAACCTCAGGTGGGGCTTCAACGTTATCCTCTGCTAGGAACCTGGTGTTCTCAAGTACTAGGACTTCGCCTGGTTCAAGCTTCTCAATAGCCCTCCTAGCTTCAGGCCCTATTATGTCGTCTACGAAGTTAACGTTAACCCCTAGGAGGTTTGATAGGATTTTAGCGTGACTACTAAGGCTTACGAAGTCCTGGTCTAGGGGTCTACCTTGATGGCTTATAACAACTACGGCTGCCTTCCTCTCTACAAGCTCCTTGATGGTGATGGAGTGTTCCACTATACGTGATATATCGAGGAGCTCCCCGGTTTGAGGGTTAACCGGGGAGTTTATGTCAACTCTGACCAGCACCTTTCTACCCGTGACATCAACGTCATCCAGGGTTGCTATCCTCCTACCCATATATGTTAGCAAGTGAAGTACCACATTAGACTGCTCCACCCTAAGATTATTTAAATTTTTAGGATCCACCTGGGGTAATACTACTCCCCGGGGGGTAGCGTTTAGGATTAGATGGTGTGGCCACTCGTACTTTATAGTCGAGAGCGGGGGGTTAAAGCTAGCCATAGACCCGCATGATGGAGGAAGTCTAGGCATCGAGACGTGTTACGTAGAAGCAGACATAGTCCTTGTAACACACGACCATTACGATCACAACGCCGTAGAGGTGGCCTCGGGAAGAGATACCGTAGCCTTAAGGTGGATTGAAGGCCTTAGAATAGTGAAGGGTGTCAGTATAAGAGGTTTCAAGTTCTACCATGATAAAAGCCAGGGGAGGTTAAGGGGTGAAACTATAGCGTACATGGTGGTACTAGAGGATCTAAGGCTCCTACATCTAGGCGATATAGGGCACACCCTTACGCAGGAAGATGTGTTAAAGCTAGCACCCGTAGACGTACTCTTCATCCCAGTTGGCGGGGTCTACACAATAGACCACCATGAAGCATGGACCATAATACAAGCTATCAAACCAAAGATAGTGATCCCAATGCACTACTGGATACCAGGGGCCCTAACACCCCTGAACCCTATCGATAGATTCCTAAACATAATAAAAACCCCGAGGGTAAGGGCTGAGTCAAAAGAGATAACAATATGGAAGGATAGGTTGCCGGAGAAGACAACAGTCATAGTACCCCCCAGCTTCTAGGCATGTCTAGGCGTGCTATGCTAGGAGATGGTTGTAAAACACAGCTATGATAGTAACAATCAAGCCTCATCTACAAAGATGAACCCAGCCTACCACCGGATGAACGGTTGTGGTCTAGGAGGTAAAATAGAGGTGAGGGTGTGGCGCCGGGGGCGGGATTCGAACCCGCGCGCCCCAGGGGGGCAACGGGTCTCCAGCCCGTCCCCTTGGAC
>Ga0326761_1000397_pt1 | contig 10391 bp, 8 predicted proteins | sample GCREP_P_FD_207739 | JGI IMG/M metagenome (GOLD analysis project Ga0326761, IMG submission 207739) | Hot spring water microbial communities from Geyser Creek Basin, Yellowstone National Park, WY, United States - GCR.EP_P | ecosystem: Environmental > Aquatic > Thermal springs > Unclassified... | reverse complement strand
CCTTCTTCGTCTACGTCGATTACTATTTCCGGTGCTCCATAGATTAAATTGTGCTTCATGGCTAGCGTGTCCTGATACGCACCCGTGTCGAGAATGGCAATGTAGTAGTCTTCGTTTTTAACAGGTAGAGTCAACGGTACACCTCTTAGTTTCAATTTAGTTCCTGGAATAGCAACTAGCTTACTATCTACTGTTGTGAGAATTGGTTTTCTCGTATTCAATAGGCTGCCTGGACTAATATAGTGGGAGATTTCACCCATACTGTCACAGGTTATGTCAGCTAGAGATGCCAGTACCTCGGGTTGCCTATTAAGGCCCTGTACTGGTACAACCTGGAAGTACTGATCTACGAGAACAGAGTCTGGAATATCCGCGAATATAGACATGTTTAAGACAAAGCGCTTACTAGGCGAAGTCATAATTCTCAGAATACTGTTATCACCTAGAACATCACTAATGCTTATATCACCTGTGAGTAGAAGTGCTGAGACCCTCTGCGATATCTCATCTTCGACAAGCGCTATCAAGTCCTCGTAGAGCTCGCGGATCTTGACGTCTTTCTCGCTGATTGATCTCAATTCACCAAGCAGCTCTCTTACTCTTGATAGAAAGGTCTTAGCGTCTCTAATAGACCGTATTTTCTCAGCGTATTCATGTAGCGTATTAGTGCTCTCTTTGTACTTTACAGCGGAGTATGGCCTAACGTCAATTACTTTCGTGACTAGAATTCTGTGTGATGCAACTATAAACCTCCCTCCCTCAAACACTAGATCAGGGTTTCTATGGTTCTTTGAAAACTCGCTGATCAGTAGCCTAGCGTAGTCAATAACACTATAATCAGGTGACTCCTCCTCGCTATCTCTTACATCTAAGTATGGGTATGCTAGGCCTCCTCCAGGGTCTACCATTGATATGTTCTCAAAGCCCAGCTCTAAGAGCTCCTCGTAAACGCTTTTCAGCTCTTTCACATAGGTCCTCACATCACTGAATCTAGAGATCTGCGATCCTGGGTGCATGTGTAGTAATACTGTCCTGCTCTTTAACCACTTAAAGTCATCCATGATCTTAATGAGAGTGTTTATGGTTAAACCGAATTTACTGGATAATCCGGCTGAATCAGACCACTTGCCGTGGGGTTTTGTAATGGGCTTTACGCGAATTCCTACTTCTAGTTCTGGGTACTTCTCCACTATTTCAGCATCGTGCTCGCTCTCCACGTCAACTATAACGCGCCAGCCTAGTTTATGTAGTTTTAAGAGGAATTCAACGACCTTCTCCGTGAAGACTCCATCGTATATTAGTGTGCGAGGAGAGTACTTTTCGGCTAAACTTACTAGTAGTTGAAGCTCGCCTAGAGAGCCTGTATTAAACCCCCACTTGTACTTCTCACCGTACTTGAATATACTTTCAACAACTACTGGTATTGGGTTTACTTTCATCGGATAGACTGGTAGTAGCAACCCCTTATAGCCCGTGGCTTTTATTAGCTCGTTGAACGTCTCGTAGACAAGCATCATTGCTCTACTAATCAGCGGCAGTATTCTTATATAGGTTAAGTCAAAGCCGAATTGCTTCACGAGGTCTCTTATTCTAAGCGATCGATCTCCTAGTCTTATTACCAAATATCCATCTTCGTCAATATCTAGAACATCCCCTCTAATTGAGTGCTCTAAGCCGTATACTCTTCTCGCTATGTCCCTAGACCATGTCTCACTATGCATTTCTATCTATGCCATACTACTAATCTGTCCTTAAGATAAGTAGGAAACGCCTTATAAGCTATGACCTCACAGAAATATAATACACCTGTATTACCCGCTACGTAGTTCCCTGTTCCTCTAATGGGTCAGGCGGTCCGTGAATTCTTCACGAATCAGGTATGAGGGACCCTCTTCATCCCTAAAAATGCTCTGATAATACGTGCTTATAACTACTGGGTATTACATCTTGATGTTTAAGCTTTAAGTAGTTTTCTTCAGTTTCCTCGCAGCTCTCTTTAAGACCTCTAGCAGCTCTTCGGGAGGCAGATATCCCGGTACGACTTCAACGGGAGTAGCTCCATAAACATCGTAGTCCTCGACGCGTGTTATAGCAACATAGGGAACGTACATTACTCGGTATTTATCGGCCTCATATGGGTGTTCAAAGGCCTCAATTGTCTCAACTATTAAGTTACTGTTTACAATGCCTACTTGATTCATGAAGTCTGATACTATTGGGCAGTATGGGCACTCTGGAGTAACAAATACTTTTATGTGCATTGGAGTCTCAATAGACTCGACCTCCTCTACTGTGTGCTTATCTATTCTAACACCCTCAGAGATGTACTCGTGGACGTAAATAAATGGCGCAAACTCCTGTCCACTTGGCAGGCCGTAGTACCTTACGTTTCTTCTCACAGTGTCATATATAAAGGCGGGAACATACCGGGGTTTTAAGTGCCTTGCAGAGTGAAAATCCAGTATCTCGAAACTAATCTTACCATTACTAATAGCAGAGAGTTCTTCTACGAGCTGCTTTGCCTCAGGACACGTGTTACACTTTCCACTACTACCCGGCGACGATGTAGAGTCTAGTACAAGTACGTCCCTAAGGCTTTTCCTTAAACCGGCAAATATGCGTCTTAGCTCACTCGCTGTTTCCTCGTCAAATAGTGAAGCCACTTAAAGCCACCTCCATAGTAGTTGAATTAATATCTAAGTATACCTTATAAACAATATTAGAGTGAGCTAGTTTGAGTAAGCCTCTCACCCTGAGAGTTCTAGAGGAAATAAGCAAAAACCCTGGTCTCAGCGTTAAGGAGCTCTCAGAGCTACTTGGAGTTAACGTGGAGAGAACAAGAGGCATACTATATAAGTTAAAGTCGAGCGGCTTTGTCGAGAAAGCTGGGAGAGGTTACGTGTTAACAGAGAGGGGAGTTAAGTTCTTAGAGTTCCTTGAAAAGTCGAAGAGAACAGCTGTGAGAGAAGAGACACTGGTAGGGGAGCGCTTAGAGACTAGTAAAGAGGAGAGTTTAGAGAGCGCTACAGCGATGTCCCGCGCCGAGTCTCATGGGAAAGTGCGTGAAGCATATTCCAGTGAAATCAGTATTGATCAGCTGAGAGTAAAGCTCGAAGAGCTCGAGGAGAGAGTTGAGAAGTTAGAGAGGGCTGTGAGAGACCTTGAGAAAGCTGTGCAGGCGGGGCGCAGGAAGCCTGAAAGCGTGATCTTAGAGGAGCCAGTCATGTTCTTTAACGACGCGGTCAGCAGGTACGGGCAGGCATACGTGGAGAAGCTGATCTCTGAGGGTAGGGTTAAAAGAATAGGCATGATAGTAGTAGACGCAGTATTCTACTCGGAGTTTAAGAGTAAATTTCCTATAAGAGTGCAAGATGAAGACAAGTTATCGCACTACGAGAAGATACTACTCGATGAAATGAGGAGAGAAGCGATGGTTGTTCTCTTCGCGGGGAGAGAGTACAGGCTTGTAGAGACTTAAATGTAAGCTTTGATAATCAGGACTCGGCCTCCTCGTAATCCCATGTCAGTACTGAGGCGTACTTCTCAGGGCATTTCACACCATCCGGGCACCCCTTTCCGTGCCTTATAGGGGTCTTTAACTTACTGAGTAAGACTACACGGCTGGGTATAGACTCGCTGAGTAGCTCGTAACCCACTATCTCACCGAGCTTCCTAGCGAACTCGCGTACCTCTGAGTGAGTAGGCATACTTCTGAGAGATAGGCGCTCTCTACTAACACCTAAATACATATAGGCTTTTACTTCAACGTAGTGGGGATTACCTTTAACTATTAGCTCCGCGAATCTCTTTAAGGCCTCTTCGTGATCGTTAAATCCCTTGACGAGAGTAATTCTGTAAGTCACAGGGGAGTTAAACGACTTCAGTAATTCAACTGTCTCTTGAAATAGCTCCCAGGCCCTAGGAACTAGCGGCCTGTTGAAGTACTCGTATGATTTCTTATCCCAAGCTTCCATGCTCACATATAGTTGAGTTGGCTCGGTTTCAAGGCTTTTTAGCACATCAGGCCTTGTACCGTGAGTAACTAGGAAAGTTGTTATGCCACGTCTATGATACTCCTCAATTAGCTCACTCAGCCTCGGGTACAGTAAGGGCTCGCCGGCTAGGCTTATTGCGGCGTGTTTTGGATTCAAGGCCTCTTCAACCATTTTCTGGTCTGCAGACGGATTGCCTTTAAACCCTGCGACTACTTGCCTATGAGCTCTAATACTCTCTTCAACTAGCACTTCAGGGTCGTCTACTACTGGTGGTTTTGTATCGTCCCAGTGCATACCTATATCTTCTGGCTGAATTCTCCAGCAGTGAAGACACCTATTCCAACACCACGCTACAACTGGTGTCATTTGTATACACCTGTGGCTTTCAATACCATACCACAGGCACTTGTAGCAAAATCTGTGTCTAATAATAGCCTCTTTAGTCCAGTGACACCTCTTAACGGCGCCTAGAGTTCCTATGATGTGATATCCCTGCTTCGCAAGCCTCTCGTATATTGCCCTGTAGACTGGACTACTACTCCAAAACTCTTCTCTCCGCTCTCTAACTCTCCCCCAGTCGATAGTCACTTAGTACACCTCTAGTAAACACCTGTGCAAAACACCTTATATCTCAGAGCACTACGTTTTATGAAATTCAGAGTTAAATGAATAGTAATGATTTATTAGTTTGCCGTGCTATTTGGAGTAATAATGAGTGATGAGCGAACCCGTGACGGATCAGTGAAGAAGGTTGGCGTTGCTGAGCTCGAAGTGGGGGCTGATGAGTCTTGTCTAAGAGATATAAAGTTTACACGTGGCTCGGCGAGGATTACGAGTTTGAAGTTGTCGAGAAGTCTCGAGATACAGTAGTACTTAAGAGTACTAGGACTGGCAGGCTGTACAGGGTTAAAGTGGAGTATCCTGGTGATAAGAGAGTAGTATGTGATGTTAATGGTGTTAAGCACACAGCGTACATTAGTATTGGTGAGGGTGTATTTATAGACTACGAGAAGGTACCGGTATCTCGAGTTACATCGTACAGTGTAGCTGTGAGCAGAGTTGAAGAGAAGAAACCGGCAAGAAAACCCGTTGAAGCACCGGGAATTATCACAGCCCCGATAACTGGTCGTGTTGTAGAGGTCAAGGTACCCGTCGGAGCCAGTGTCAAAGAGGGAGATGTGTTGCTACTAATGGAGTCTATGAAAATGGTTATTGAGGTTAAATCACCCTATAGTGGCGTTGTTGAGGAGATATACGTGGAGAAAAATAAGCCCGTAAATAAAGGTGAACCCCTCTTAAAAGTGAAACTACGCGGGTAAAAAACTAGATTAAACTACAGTGGAATATTACTGTGCTTTCTCAGAGGAGTGGGCTCAGCGTGCTTAGTGGAGAGAGCCACGAGGGCTTCATACACCTTTTTCCTCGTTTGTGCTGGGTCGATCACGTCGTCAATATATCCCAGCTCAGCCGCCCTATACGGATTAGCGAACAGCTCCCTGTACTCTTTCAGCTTCTCTCTAAACAGGGCTTCCGGGTCAGGGGCTTTCTCCATTTCCTTTCTATACAGTATTCTAACAGCCCCCTCAGGTCCCATAACGGCTATCTCGGCCGTTGGCCAGGCGTAGTTTATGTCACTGTTTAGCGAGAGGCTCCCCATGGCTATGTATGCTCCACCATAGGCTTTTCTCATGACCACTGTGATTTTGGGTACTGTTGCCTCGGCGTAAGCGTGGAGTATTTTAGCTCCGTGTTTAATTATTCCGCCGTGCTCCTGGTCGACACCGGGCATGAATCCAGGTGTGTCAACCAGAGTCACGATCGGTAGGTTAAAGGCGTCGCAAAATCTAACAAATCTCGCTATTTTATTACTAGCGTCTATGTCTATTACTCCGGCATTAACTTCCGGTTGATTTGCCACAATACAAACGCTGTACCCCCCTATTCTACCAAACCCAACGACAGCGCTCTTAGCGTAGTTAGCGTGTACTTCTAAGAACTCTCCATTATCTACAATTAACTCTATTACTCGCTTAACATTAAAGGGCTTCATTGAGTCTAACGGGACGATCTCATACAGCTCATCAATTCTCCTATCCACCGGGTCCTCCGTAGCCACATATGGGGGTTCTTCAGTACAGTTGCTCGGCAAATACGATAAGAGCCTCCTAATTATTGTAAAAGCCTCCTCTTCGCTCTCAGCGACAAAGTGCGCGACTCCACTAATAGACCCGTGTACATCTGCCCCTCCGAGTTGCTCAAATGTAACAGATACTCCCGTCGCCGCCTTTACTACTTCTGGCCCAGTAATGAACATGTATGAGCCTTTAACCACAATAACGAAGTCCATTAATGCGGGACTGTACGCTGCAGCCCCCGCGCAGGGGCCCATTATTACAGCTATTTGAGGGATAACACCGCTTGCTTTCACGTTACTGTTGAATATTTTCCCACACCCGTGGAGAGCCGCAACACCCTCCTGTATTCTCGCGCCGCCAGAGTCGTATAGTCCTATTACAGGGACCCCTGTTTGCACTGCTAATTCTATTGTCTTCGCGATTTTCTCTCCGTGAGCTTCACCTATACTACCGCCGAGCACTGTGAAGTCCTGGGCGTAGACGTAGACGAGCCTGCCGTCTATTCTACCATAGCCTGTTATTACTCCATCACCGTAGAACCTAGCTTTATCCAGGCCGAAGTACGTAGACCTGTGGACTCTAAGCCACTGGAGCTCCACAAATGAGCCTGGATCAAGCAGTTTATCTAGCCTCTCTCTAACCCATAGCTTACCCTTCTGCTTTTGCTGCTCAATTTTCTCCTTGCCTCCTCCTAGTACCGAGAGCTCTCTGAGCTCTTGCAGCCTCTTTAATAAGTCACTGTGCTCGCTCATTCACTTTACCCTCTTAAAGACAGCCACCGCGGCAATGGTGCTAACACCACCGATATTGTGTATTAAAGCGGTCTCAGGGCTACTGGCCTTGAAGCCTGGGAAGTCGCCTCTAAGTTGCATAACAGCCTCAGCAGCCTGGTAAACCCCTGTTGCGCCAACGGGGTGCCCCCTGGCTTTCAGGCCTCCACTGAAGTTTACTTCGGGCTTATCACCCTTCTGGAACTTACCCTCCTTGAAGAGCTTAACAGCCATACCCTTAGGCGCGAAGCCGAGGTCTTCCAGCGAGGCGTAGGCGGTTATGTGAAACGCGTCGTGAAGCTCAACGTAGTCAATGTCTTTAATTGTCAATCCTGCCTTCGCCAAGGCGCTTCTAGAAGCCAACACTGTTGACTCCATTGTTAGGAGGTCGCGCCTTGTAGACATGTCTACGCTGTCTGTAGCGACACTAACAGTAGAGAGCTCGACTAAAGTGTCCCTCCCAGTAATCTTACCGACTTCCCTAGCTTTCTCCTCCCCTCTAACTAGCAGTACTACTGCGGCGCCATCGCCGATTGGGGCCGCGTGAAACAGCCTTATTGGATCGGCTATTAGTGGGCTATTGAGGATCTCTTCTAGAGTAGTCTTTCTTGGAAGCTGAGCGTAGGGATTATAACTCCCGTATTCGTGCATTTTAAGAGGCCACAGCGAGAGGTCTTCATCAGTGTAGTTGAAAGTATTCATGTAAAGCCTGGAGATCATCGCGTTAAGACCCGTGAAAGTAACACCGTAGAAAACCTCGTAGTCAGCGTCAGCTGCCTGAGCTAGAGCCCTAGTCACAGTCTCGGTGTTAGCCTCAGTGAGCTTTTCTACGCCTCCTACAGCGACCACGTCGGCCACGCCTGATTTAACGAGAGCAAACCCAGTGTACAGTGCTACGCCTCCACTGCCGCAAGCAGCCTCGACTTTAAAAGCCGGTACTCCCCTAAACCCAGCGTAATCCGCGACAAGTGCTCCGAGGCTATCTTGCTGCATTAACACGCTAGAAGTCATATTCCCAACAACTATAGCCTGCGGTTTAACTCCACCAGCATCGTCAATAGCTTTCCACAGCGCCTCCGCGAAGAGCTCTTTAGCGTGCTTTTCGTAGAACCGCCCTATTTTAGTCATTCCCACTCCAACCACGAAGACGCGATCCATGATCAGCACCTCTCTAGTACCACAGTTAATACTCTCTATACAACGTGAGGTATAAAAGCTAATCGTAAAATCCCCATAGTTAATAGGTGGAGGTTAATACGCATGAACTGGATTAATGAAATTAAAGAAGCAATTAAGAGCTACGCTGAGAAAATAGAGGACAGTACCATTAAGAGACTCGTTCTTGAAATTCTAGAGAAACCGGAGCTCACATACACTGCTACTCGGCCGCTCATAAGTTTAGAGGAGTCCCCTGCAGCGCCACGTAAACACCACTACTTTACAGGAGGACTGCTACTGCACACTCTCTCTGTCGCGAGAACGGCCGCCGCGATCGCGCAGATCATTGAGGAAGTATACGGCGTTAAAGTCGACAAAGACGTGGTCTTAGCTGCAACAATACTACACGATATCTACAAGTACTACCAGTACACTAGAGACGACGTCTACGGAGGCTACAAGGCAAGAGATGACTGGTATTTACCACACCACTACGCATTAGTGGGAGAGCTAGTTATGAGAAAAGCACCAGAAAAGCTCATTAGAGTGATCTCAGAGATTCACGGAGAAGCACCCTTTACTACAATTGAAGGCCTCATAGCACACTTAGCTGACTCACTAGACGCAAAGCTGGGAGAGATACTACAGAACACAATGCTTAGTAAAGTTAAAGAGCTCGAACTCACTTGTCAACTATACAGAGCAGTAAATGAACTATTAGCCGAGAAAGGCCCAAGAGAAATTATTCCCCTCTTATTCGAGAACCCAGGTGAATTCAAGGAGAGAGTTACTAAAACCTGCTCAGCTATGAGTAATGAAACTAGATCACTTAACACGCTAGATCACTCTCTCTAATACACTCGCATATTAAGTTCCAGTACTCCTTAGACCGTTTCTCAGCAGATGGTGGTTCATGGTCTTTTATGTTTATTGTTTTCAGGCTCCCCACCATCTGCCTCTCAACGGTCTCCCCGAGCCCGCTCACCGCAGTGGCTCCCCTCTAGTCGCCTAGGGTTCACAGCCTCTACGGGTCTCGGGAACCCGGGGGCACCAGTAGATATTTGAACTTCTGAAGCTTATAAATCTTTTTGAGATTCCCCAGATGACTTATATAACGCTGGCGTTTCCGTTTAATGCTTGTTGTGATGTTGCGAAGAGGGTTTTGTCTACTGTGTGGCTGTTCAAGATTGCTACGCACAGGTTGCTCAGTATTGCTAAGCAATCTCCTTTTCTCCCAGGTACTGATATTGGCTGGAAGAACACTTTTAGGGGAGTAGTCTACGAGGTCATTCCCAATAGGAGGTATGCTGACGGGGTCATAGCACTCGTCAGAGGCATTTACGAGTCTTGCAGGCAACTTAAAGTGGATTTTAAGAGTATTGAGCTATCTGATTGGCTGATGTTTCAGCAGAGCGAGCTAGAGTACCCGGCTAGGAGCATAACCCTTAAGCCCGGCTATGAATTTCACGTGACAACGATAGACTACCACAAGAACACTTATAGAGACATCGTAAAGCCCATAGTGCCAAAGAACTACAGACTTCTCTTAGATAAGATTCTGGGGGAGAGACAAGAGTATGCGGGGAGGACAATTATAAAGAGCTACGGCACCGAGGGAGACAATCTATGGGTTCAGGGAGAAGTACAGATAACAATACCCATAGACTTCTACTACAAGCACATGGCTAGAGCTAAGGCAAATAACGGTAAACTCTATGGCGGTGTAGATGTTAATGTTGATAGGTTAAACCTAGCAATTGTTGATAGTGGTGGGAACCTTAGAGACATGCACACTTTCTGGTTTGAGGAGGCATCTAGGAAGGGTTGTAGTAGACGTAGAGCTAGGAGTATTATCGGTATGAGAGTCCACGAGATGCTGGAGTACGCATACCACCACGGAGTCAAGACCCTATTCCTTGAAAATCCAGAGGTTTTAGGAAAGCTAAGGCTCTTATGGGTTAGGAGTAGTGATAGGGGGCACGAGAACTACAACTACAAGGTCTCAATCTTCAGGAGCTCGGTCATCGAGATGATAGCGTTGAAGGCATCGCTATACAGCATTAATGTCAAGTATGTAGATCCGAAGGGGACAACAAGCTCTAGAGAACATGACGACGTGATGAGGAAATATAGACTAGACAAGCACACAGCATCAGCTTACCTAATAGCCCTGAGAGGCCTCAGACATCAACGAGTATGAGTGTCACAAATAGTTATGAAGACTGAAATAGCCCTTTAACTTATCATAGACCTCTGTGAGGTCTCTGCTTGTTAAAACATAGTCACCGAGGTACTTAATAGCAAACTTAACGAGGTCGCTCACATCACAGCTC
>Ga0326761_1000395_pt1 | contig 10427 bp, 9 predicted proteins | sample GCREP_P_FD_207739 | JGI IMG/M metagenome (GOLD analysis project Ga0326761, IMG submission 207739) | Hot spring water microbial communities from Geyser Creek Basin, Yellowstone National Park, WY, United States - GCR.EP_P | ecosystem: Environmental > Aquatic > Thermal springs > Unclassified... | reverse complement strand
GGTTCCTAGAGAGAGCTCCCAGAGAGAAACCAGCAGATATACCGACATGGAGTGATGTAGCGAGAGTGTACGAGGAGAGACTTTATAAGGGATAACATCTTAAGGCTCTTAGCGTATCCCATAGTAAGACTGAGGCCAAACCTAAGACAATCAATAATAATTGTTGTTATAAAGGTTCGAGAGCCAGTAATGTGGATGCGAGAGACGATGATAGAAGTGAGCATAAGGTGGGATGTGTTTTTAACGCTCACTAAACGCTCTCCTGTTGCTCATCCTTTGCTCACCTCTATCACACCTTGTTTTGGTACTTATTGTGGCTCTTATATACTGGGATAAAGCCTATTTCCCTATTGGGGTGAGCTGAGAGTGAGTAATTCAGGGTTCGAATCGGAGGTGGTTCGAAGGCTTATTTATGATGTTTATGATGTTATTGATACTTGGGAGAGGTTATTCGGTATTAGGCCATCTGTAGAGACGGTAATTAAGATTATGAAGGTCAAAGAGCTCTTAAAGCGAGGGGCAACACTTAGGGAGGCTATTCGTAGCGTTGGTCTTGGGTGGAAGAGCTTCTACAAGTACACGCCGCTAATATACCTCGAAGACCCAGACCTCTTAATACCCATACCAAAACGCTTCCTAAAGGAGTGTATGCGTGTAATGAGCTTCGATACCCTAGTACAAATCAGAGCAGTACTAAACGAGATCGCGAAGTACGCAGCATTGGAATTGGCATGGAGACTATATCGTATAGGCAGGGTGAAACCTGATGAGTTTGGAAAGAAGTGGTACACACTAGCCCAAGACCTAATGAAGGCGTGGATATACGAACTCGCTACTGGTTTGATAGAATACATCAATGTAATTTTAAAGAGACCATATAAAGCTACGCCACGAGGTTAAGAAGATAACCTTGCTTTGGCATAGCTCAGCAAATTTAATTATTAAGATATCCCCCTACACATATCACGTTCAATCTCTATCTCTTAAGGGGGGTCATGAGCTTTTGCAGAGCTCTGTTATATCGCAAAATCATCATTGATGTATAATGCCGTCAGAAAAAGCTTAAGAACAATAGCACAAAGGGGGTTTTACAAGTATTACACGGGTTTGTCGCTGGTTGACAAGCTCTCCTACCTTGCCTACTTTACAACGACACTCGTTCTAACACCACTCTTTACCACTATTTCAATTCTTTCACTAGAGTTTACAGCGCCCATTTTCATTAATGTCTGCCTTGATTGTGATTGGTCTAAGTTATCACTTCTCGGTCGCAGTGAATAGAGTCTTAAGATTTAACTCAATGCCGCTCTATTGCATGTCTAAATCATGTTTAAGGATTAAAGATGGATGAAGAGGGACGGTAATGTCGATGACAAGGATTCTTGTAATAAGTGAACGTTATTGGCCTGAGGGCGGTGGTGGGGAGTTCGCCACACATCTTATTCTTAACATATTGAGGAAGGGATTTGATGTAACTGCTGTTACTGGTACAAGGAGCCCCTCTAAATTACCAGGGGTTAAATATGTTTATGAGCCTCTGCTTTCAAAGCGAGAAAAACCTATACTGTGGCTAAACACCGTGAAACTTGTTCACACTCAAAGCTTCCAAAAACTATTACGTGAAAGCGATGTTGCATATATACCACGCTTTGCTTTTCCCATCATACCATATGCGAAGAAGTTGGGCAAGAAAGTTGTGGTTCACCTGCATGGCTACATCCCGGTATCGTACACCGCAACGGTGTTAGCCCCCTACGAGGAGCGTAAGCATCGTATTACCCTAGATGATACCATGTTGGAGTGCATGAAGAGCTTCAAGCATTGCGCAGGGGTGAGTCTTCTATGGTGGCTACCGAAACTGGTAAGAAAATGGATCTCACAAGCGGACAAAATAATCTGCGTCTCTAGGAGACATGCAGAGGTAATAGCCGATCAAGCACCAGAGTTCAGAGACAAGATAGAGGTTGTGTACAATCTAGTACCACCAGAAATAATCAATGTTGAGCCGAGGAAGGAGCTTGACGATACGCCTACATTTCTATATGTTGGGGGAGACAGCTACATAAAAGGCTTTCATATACTCTTAAAAGCTATGAAGGAGTTAGGTAAACAAAGGGTCAAAGCATGGATCATTTTTGCTGGGAAATATAGCTTTGAAAGTCTGAAGTTGTTGAATGAGCTAAGAAATAGGTATCAAAGTCTAAAGATATACGTGATAGGTAGAGTAAGCCATGAGGAAATAATTAAACAGCATAAAAAATCGTGGGCCTTTGTATTTCCGTCAATAAATGAAGAAACCTTTGGCTACGCGGTTGTTGAAGCAGCAACTTTAGGTACAATACCTATAGCTTCTAGGGCAGGGGGTGTCACAGAACTGCTAAGTGATAGTGTTGCTCAGCAATTTATGGTATCCCCAGGTGATGTTAATGATCTAGTCAAGAGGATCTCAATGATACTTCCTCTTAATGCTAATGAAGTAAAGGTTTTGGGTTTTAAATTGAGGAATGAGATATTATGGAAGTTAGATCTTAACGAAATTGAGAGAAGAATTATTGAGATATTTGAGGAGGGATGTTAAGCTAATGCGCAAAAGTAGCAATACTTTACGTATAGCATTAGTCCACGACTCTTTGAATCCTTGTGGTGGTGCAGAGAGGCTTGCCTTGGCTATGGCTAGAGCTTTGAAGGAGTTAGGGCATTCCGTAGATCTCTATGTTATTGAAGCGACAGATTGGAACAGAGTAGAGAAATTGACCTCATATAATCGTCGAGTAGTTGATAAAGAGCATGTTTTACCTCCTTTCAAATCTTTCCCAATAATATACAGTAGATTACTACATTGGTTCGGAAGAGATGTTGTAGGCTATCACATCGTTAAGAAGCATAACTATGACTTGGTTATAGCTACAAAGCAGATTTTAGTTCCAGTATTTGTCGACGTGCTCTATATGCACTTTCCTGATTTTCTACCTGGCTTTGACTACCTATACTATCCTGAGAGATACCTCTATAATACAATGCTAAGAATATATTCAAGACCACTAGAATTAGCGACCAAAACCCTTATTTCTCTGCTAAAAAGCATTAGATATAAGCCAGCGATATTAACGAATTCACGGTTCAGCGCATCAATAATAGAAAGGTTTTTGAATGTAAAAGCTATTGTATTGACCCCTCCAGTAAATATTGAGAAATACTTGACATTATCAAAGCACAAGGATAGGGAGAATATTGTAGTAACAATTAGTAGAATTGAGCCTATGAAAAACCTTGATATTATAATTGATATTGCGAAGGAAGTTAAAGAAGCAAGGTTTGTAATATTAGGATCAATGCAATCAAATAGTTACTACGCACATTTAATGAGAAGGATAAGGATGCTAAACCTCGAAGACAAAGTCAAAGTATTGGTGAATGCATCAGAAGAGCTAAAGATGGAAATCTTAAAGAAAGCAAAGATATACCTACACCCAACAAAGTACGAACATTTCGGAATCGCTGTTGTAGAGGCAATGGCCGCAGGATTAATACCAATTGTACATAAAAGTGGAGGTCCATGGATGGACATAGTAGAGTTCGGCAAATATGGTTTTGGCTTTTCAAATCTTGAAGAAGCGGAACACATTATATATAACTTGACGCATCTTAGTGAAGGTGAATTATGTACTATTAGAGAAAAAGCGGTGGTCAAAGCAAAGACCTTTAGTTACGATGTATTCCTTAGACGCCTCAACATAATAGTCAATAATTTGACAATAATCTGACACGGTTATGGGTATTATTATGAAACGAGCATTACTTGTTATGCAAATAATCAATGTTATTAGCATCCTCATATTTTTCAATACTATAATACATGATTACTTATTTAGCTATACCTTAACACGAACAATTATAGTCCTTCAATTTATATGGATTATGTTCGGTTTTTCTCTCTTTTGTAAACGAAAAATAGCAGAACTTGACTTTGTTTTACTATTTCTACTTCCATTATTACTTCTACAATACGTAGTCAAGGGATATTCAAGTGGATTTGCATTATTATCTTCGGATATTAAAGTTCTTCCTCGAATGAGGGCTTCCACAGCTTATGAAATGTTACACAATTTAGGTCACTTAGATCCCCAGCTAGATCCCCATTTGGCATATCCTCAAGAATTTATAGTATTACATATATTGAGTCTTATTACATCTCGACCCGTGATTGAATTATACGAAGGCGTTATGAAAATAGTTTCCCTCACTTTCTGGTCAGTTTTTGCTGTGCTTTTATATAAATTTTTATATAAATCCGTTTTTGAGGATACTGGGTGCTCGTTACCTGGGCTTTTCTTAGTGGGGCTAGTAACAGTGCTTTTGTTAACTTTCCCTCCTGGTTACTCAGGCGAGGTTAGCTATGCTTATCCCTTATTGGTAACAATATTTTACCTACTGTTAAGCAAGGAAGATTACTCAAAGAACTTTCTATTATTGCTAGTTATACTTTCGCTAGGTGTGATTATGGGTTCGCAAAGAGAGGCGTTTACTCTTTTAGCATTTGTGATAACAACTATAATGTTCCTAATGTTGCACAGGAGTCACAATAGTATTAAAATAAGTCTAGTGTATGTAACAGTGTCTATCTTGGCACTACTTCAACTCCTATACAATGCACAATTATATGTCGCTGGATACGGAAATTATTTACGAGCTCTATTAAATGCCTTAAATGAAATTATAAATGAAATTATACGTGGCGAGGTTCAGATAAGGAGACCTCCATTACATACGGTTCTACCTCTGAGCCCCCCCATAGATAGATGGCTTAATACTATAGGCTCGGTAGCATTTCTGACTACATTAATTCTGAGTGGTGGTATTGGGTTGATAACATTTTTATCATATGTACACGGCTTGGTCAAGAAGGAGATGAAAATTAATAGCTATGGCACAGGGGCTAAGTCAATAGTAGAGCTAGGTATTACAGTAACATTTTTAATTTTCAGCTTTATTGTAGCGGTTCAGTATATTGCTAATATCTTCGGGCTCTGGACAATTGATTTCGAATCTGCCGTACCCCTAATAAAATCTACTGTAGTATTCATTCCATTAATTGGAATGAGAACCCTTAAGCATAGACTTAAAAAACCCTCCAAGCATAGCTATGGTCAAAGTCTTTTTAGCTTATTGGTATTGATAATAGTGTTCTTCACACTATTTTCACCTCTAGGATTGAACTTGAGAACAGTCATCAGAAGCTATGCTGACACGATCAATGTTAGGGGTGACCCTATAGAACTAACTATTTTAGCCAATAATGTATACAACTTCTTACTTCATCATGGACCCTCCCTACAGGCAATAATATTAGATTCAAGGTTCTCAGGTCACTATCTCTACCTGCCATTGAAATATATAGGATTCAATGTAGCGATGTACGATTATCATCAACAAGTAATAATAAGGGATGCTGATGCATTATGGGCTTCAGCGATCGTGCTAAATAATGGTGATTATATCTTATATCTCAGGAGCATTAATATTGTTTGTATTTATGATGGAGAACATGTTATAATGCCTCATTAAATGCGCTGCATAAAGATAGATGAGGATGAAGTGTCGATGAAAGTTCTCGCAATAGGTCATTTCTTACAGTTTGGGGGTGCACAGATCTCAACTCTTGAATTTTTCAATGAAATTAGAAATTATTTAAAGAGCTACGATATTGAGTTGAAGGTTGTAATTTGTAAAGGTTCTAACAATGCTGTAATCTCAAAACTTTCTTCAATACGCATCAAATACTATAAAGCTCCCTGCTATACTACTATGGGATATCCTGTTCTTGAGGTGCATAAGCTTCGAAAGCTTATTGAGCAGGCTGATATTGTTTGGGTAACTGAGGTTGGGTACCTTGTAGCACCGTGGATAAAGAGGATTAAGAACGTTTCTATAATTGCCCATCTTCGTTCATATGCTTTGATTTGTCCTTGGTGGGGCGCTCTCTACAAGTTTAAGGAGCTTTGCTTGGAGAGGTGCTCTGTTTGGAGGATTACTAGGTGTAAGCAGGGGATAAACCTTGAACTTGCAAGGATAGGTTTACTTAACAGTGCTAAGGCAAGGCTCTACTGGTTGCTGGATTTTGTTAAGGGTCCTCTCGATTTCTTTAGGTGGTCTAGGCTAATGAATGATATTACAGAGTCTATTGATGGATTTATTGCTGTTTCCAGGGCTTTGTGGGATATTCACGCGCATCATCTGCCCAGTCTTGGTAGCAAGCCGTTTAGTATTGTTTATAATCCTGTTACCGAGCCTCTAAAGCATGTTAAGCCTGATCCTCACGAGCCTTACAGTAACTATGTACTCTATGCTTCTGGGTCTAACCCTGTTAAGGGTCCTCACCTATTGTTGAAGGCATGGCAAGAGGTTTCTAAAGAGTTTAGGGATCTAAAGCTCTATATGGTTGGGTGCAGGGGTTCCTGGGTCGAGAGGTCAGCTGAGAGAATGGGTTTGAGGAATGTTGTTTTCTCCGATAAGCTTTCTTCGGATGAGTACTACAGACTTATGTATAAGGCTAGAGCTATTATTATGCCTTCTATCTGGCCCGAGCCTTTTGGTAGGATTCCTGTCGAGGCTAATAGGCTTGGTGTCCCAGCTATTGTTAGCTCTGCTGGTGGTTTGCCTGAGACTATTGTTGATGGCATTACAGGTTATATCTTTAAAGCAGGTGACGTTAACGATCTTGTTAAGAAGATTATGTGGGTTTTAGAAAGGGATTTTGATAGAGGAGAGATTATCAAATTTAGTTATGAGAGAATTAATCCGCTGAGAGAGGTGGAGAAGCTAGTCAAATTCTTTGAGAACGTGATTAGTTATGGAAAGTAATACTAGGAGGTACCTTCTTGAAGGCTTACTGTATTACTTGAAAACTATTCTATTCGCAAGACCGATAAGAAGAGTCATTACTCGCTTCATTAGAAGAGTCTTAATGCGTGAATACTACGAGTTTATGCCCTGGACTGTGTTTATGATCCTCAATCGCGATGTGAGAGCGTGTTTAGTAGATGGTTCAAGGTACTACATGTATGCTTGGAGGTATGAGGAAAAACCTTCAAGCCTGTCTAAATGTTTGTTAAATGTTTTAGGGCACGGTGTTTTTGTTGATGTTGGGGCTTATGTAGGGTTCTATACTGTTTTGGCCGCTAAGCATGGTTGGAGGGTTGTTGCTTTCGAGCCTAACCCCATTAGCTTGATTGTTTTGAAATACAATATTGCTCTTCACGGTGTTGAGGATAGAGTTGTAATTGTTGGTAAGGCTGCGGGCGATGTTCAAGGCTATGCTAGGTTCTCAATAGCCTCTAGCCCTTCCGAGAGCTCTTCCACAAAATATTTACAGGATGAACTAAGGTTAGTTGATATCGTTGTCGATGTTACAACCATAGACTCTGTCTTAGAGTCTTTAGGTGTTAAAGATGTTAATAGTCTTGTTGTGAAGGTTGATGTTGAGGGTTTTGGGTTAAGGGTTTTAAGGGGTGCTATGAGGACTATTGAGAGGTTTAGGCCTTATATTCTGTTTGAGGTTCATAGAACTTTTGATGAGGAGGATGAGATCCACGCTCTGAAAATGCTTAAAGGTCTAGGCTATGGTTTTGTAGTTGTAGAGCCGAGGTCTAAGAGAAACTTTATTATCTACGCTTATCCAAGGGAGAAGGGGTGTTTATGCTGTGAACGGGTATGATCCTGTTATAGGTGTTGTGGGGTTAGGTTATGTAGGTTTAGCATATGCTCTTGCCTTTTCTCTTCACGGCTTTAGGGTTATTGGTATTGATATAGATGATGGGAGGGTTAAGGCTGTGAGGAGCGGTGCTGTAGAAGGCTTCCCGAGGGAGGCGATAGAGAAGGTTGTTGATCGCTATCTCTACGTATCCACGAGCTATGCTGATCTCAGGGATGTGGATGTAGTCTTCATAGCTGTTAACACCCCTACGAAGCCTGATGGTTCTCAGGATCTATCACAGGTCGTATCAGCCCTAGAGAGCTTAGCTAATGTTTGGAGGAACGTCGACCATGGTTACAAGGTAATCGTGTTGAAATCAACTGTTCTGCCTGGAACAACGAGGGGTCTAGCTGGATACGCTAGAGAGGCTCTAGGCCTACCGGTACCTGACCGCATAGGTTTTGTTTATAGCCCAGAGTTTTTAAGAGCAACGAAGGCTCTAGATGATGTCCTCAAACCATTCAGGGTTGTTATCGGTGGAATGGATGAGAGGTCTTCTAGCTATACTGTAAACCTGTTTAGAGAGCTTTACCGTAGGGTCGGCTATGAGCCACCAATATATATTGTGTCTCCGGAGGAAGCAGAGCTAATCAAGTATGCATCAAACGTCTTCCTAGCACTAAAAGTTGTGTACGCCAATCTCATAGGGCTCGTCTGTAGAGAGATTGAGAATTGCAATGCATGGAGGGTTATGGAGGTGGTGGGTTTAGACCCAAGGATTGGGAGAAGCCATATAATGCCAGGAATGCCCTATGGAGGGCCATGTTTAGTAAAGGATGTCTTAGCATTTTCAAGATTTGTTCTTGAAGAGACGGGGTTGGATTTCATCGAGCAGATACACCAGCTAAACGAGGGGGTTCTAGACGAGGTGGTGGTCCACTTAGAGAAGATCTTAGGAAGCCTGCGAGGCAAAAACATAGCAATACTAGGTATAGCGTATACTACCAGTTCATCGGATGTTAGAGATTCTCAAGCACTAGTACTGGCTAAGAGGCTACTAGAGAGGGGAGCCAGGGTACACGTACACGATGTGAATCAAAAGGCGGTCGAAAATGCGGTAAAAGAGCTTCAAAACATTAATATCATAGAAAATTACAGGCAGCTAAATGATATGGACTTAGTAATCATAGCTCTAGGGTATAAGGAGTACGAAGAAATAGTGCGTCACATCAACGACGATGTACTAGTAGTAGATCTCACAGGGACAATAGAGAATGAAAGAGTTCAGAGGTTCTACGCATCACCGAGAAAGGACTGATTAAAGCAACAGTCTCGTAACCTAAGTGCTAGTCTCGAGCTCTTAACATTTTCTAAACCTGCTTATCCTTTGTAGCTGTGCCCAAGGATTTAGAGCTATTAGCACAGCTATACCCATACCGCTTAGTGCTGCGATCTAGTTACAGTTATGACCGCTATTGTGGTAGTGAAGTTCTATGCTAGTCCACCAAGATCTTTGAGTATTTCCTTTGTTGCGGTAAAGTCCTAGGGGCTCCTGAAGCTCTTTGGGGAAGGCTGGGGGCATGTATATCGTCATCTCCGACACCCATGACTTTGGTAAGCAAAGCATGGAAAGCTTTGGAGGAGCTCCTAAAAGCATGTAACATGATATGGGAGGGTCGGGTCGAGGCACCCTACAAGCTTAAACCATACGTGATACTCAGAGCGTACACGGAGAAGATGGTAGGAGACCCCGTGTTCAGGGCAACGGTGCCGAACACGCTAAGGTACATTACAACACGTAGAGCGGGAACACAAATCCTAGCAAGGCTAAGGAGGAGAAGCTACTAGTCCGGAAGATCAACCCCTACACCAAGGCAGCCTCCCTAGAGGATACCATGGTGTAAGCTCCATAGGAAGTAGGTGGGGTTAGATGGGATGAGTTTAACGCTAAACCCCGGGGAACCCCTTACCCTCACGCCTCACGGTCATGATGAGAGTTACCCTGGACATCCAGAGGCCTCCGGCTCATAGGTAACCTTCAAGGAGGTTGATGGAGGATCTTAAACCTTAATAACTCCAACGTACTCTGGCATACCAGGGGTTGCACGTGGAGAGGTCTAGCCTGGAGGAGAGGGTTGCCAGGATAGAGGGTATACTAGAGCAGATGGATAAGAGGTTAAACCACCTTGAGAGCGAGATTAGGGATCTAAGGGCTGAGATTAGAGATCTGAGAGCCTACGTTGAAGGTGAGATCAAAGGTTTAAGGAATGAAATAATGAGTGAGATAGGCGATCTAAGGAGGGATCTCAACAACAGATTCCTGTGGATCCTGGGGGTACAGATAACAATGTGGGTTACGATAATACTAGCAATACTCTTCAAGTGAGGGTTTACCGTGGCCAAGACCACCTTATCTCTACTTGGTCGTTGTAGGCCGTGGAGCCTCCACTGCACCTTAGGGTTGGCTTAGAGTTTAAACCCAACATAGGCTACGTTAACCTCCGTAATCACGATGCGTACTTGCCCTATAAGGGGTTACCTAGGCATATGATTCTAGTGGGTCCCACTTCCAGGAGCTGATCCCACTAACACGTTAAATGCGGGGGTTGGTAAGGTGAAATGAAGATCCTAGACAACACCAGCTTCTACAAGGTTACCTTAACATCCCAGCATAGGTAGTTGTGGGAGCTCCTCCCAAGGGCAAACCATGGTTTAAAGTAACTCCCAGCATGGT
>Ga0326761_1000393_pt1 | contig 10456 bp, 9 predicted proteins | sample GCREP_P_FD_207739 | JGI IMG/M metagenome (GOLD analysis project Ga0326761, IMG submission 207739) | Hot spring water microbial communities from Geyser Creek Basin, Yellowstone National Park, WY, United States - GCR.EP_P | ecosystem: Environmental > Aquatic > Thermal springs > Unclassified... | reverse complement strand
AGGCGGCTGTAGGGGTAGTATAGGACTGGCCTCTGATACCCGGCAATGTAGCGTAGGTGGAACTTGATGTTTTCAACCTCGAGCCGATCGAGCAGCGCAAAGACGAAGTCCGAAACTTCAGGTATCTTGGCTAGTAGGCTCATCCTGTTGATGTACACTTTATATATTTTCTCTAGTTTTTTCTCCAGGGAGTCCCGCTCCGACAAGTGAGCGTAGTCGGGAAAGTCCCAGATTCTCTTCGAGCCGGCTACTAGCGCCTCGTAGTCCTGCCTTGAGAGAAGCCTGGACTTCACCCCGTGCGCCCGCACAGCCGCGTACGTCTCCATAGGCTCAAGCACCCGCGAGCAGCTTTAGCCGCGTGAAGTCTTCCAGCTCCTCCTCCAGGACTCTCTCCTCCACTCTGCGGATAGTATCCTGGAGAAGGGGGATGACGTTCTTCTCCAGGCTGTTCACAATCCTGTTCACGTAGGAGAGCTGCTCGCTTATCTTCTCGACCGCGACCTCCATATTCGCGACCTCGATGAGGCTTTTAACCGCTCTCCAGAGCTCTTCCATGGCTGAGCGGTACTCCGGGTCGGCTACCTTCGAGAAGTCAGGCTCCTCGGCTATCCTGGCCTGGGGCACGGGTACGCCCTGGTAGCTGACTATCGTTCCGACGACCTTTGGAGGCCTTACAAGGGAGGCTATCGACCTGAAGTCGTACTCCCCTCTGACCATGCGTAGTGTCGCGATCCTCCTGGAGGCTTCGAGGAAGGCGCTCTCAGCTTCTGACCGCCTCCTGAGCTCATCGAGCACTGCCAAGATCTCCTTTGCCAGCTGGTCTCTCCTCATCTGTAGGACGTCTTTGCCCCTTTGCACCAGCTCGAGCTTGCGCCTGAGCAGCTGCAGCGTGCCCCTGGAGGCTGGCAGGAACCTGAGCTCGCTGTACATCCTGCATCAGCTCCTGTACTTGGGGTGGTACTTCTCGATGATCCTCCTGGGTATCCTCACGAGCTCCTCCTCGGGCAGTATGGAGAGCACTTCCCAGCCCCTGTCGAGGGTCTCCTCGATGCTCCTGTTCTCGTAGAATCCCTGGTTCACGAACTTGCTCTCGAACTCCTCCGCGAACCTCAAGTACCTCCTCATCCTCTCGCTGAGCCCGATCTCGCCGATCACCCTGGCGAGGTCCCTGGCCTTCACCCCCCTCGAGTAGGCGTCGTAGAGCTGGTCGGCCAGGTAGCGGTGGTCCTCCCTAGTCTTACCGGGGCCTATGCCGGCCTTCATGAGCCTGCTGAGGCTGGGCAGGATGTTCACAGGCGGGTAGATGCCCTGGCTGTAGAGCTCCTGGCTTAGGAATATCTGCCCCTCCGTTATGTAGCCCGTCAGGTCCGGGATGGGGTGCCTGAGGTCCCCGCCGGGCATCGTGAGTATGGGGAACAGCGTTATGCTTCCCTTCCTCCCCTTTATCACCCCTGCCCTCTCGTATATCGTCGCCAGGTCGCTGTAGAGGTAGCCGGGGTACCCGAGCCTGCCCGGTATCTCGCCTCTCGCGGAGCTGACCTCCCTGAGGGCCTCGCAGTAGTTCGTCATATCCGTCATGATGACGAGCACATGCATGCCGAGGTCGAAGGCAAGGTACTCTGCGACCGTTAGAGCTATCCTCGGGGTCATTAGGCGCTCCACAGCCGGGTCGTCGGCCAGGTTGATAACAGCGGTCATTCTCTCGATAGCTCCTGTCTCTCTGAACTGCTCCAGGAAGAACTCCGCCTCCGTCTTCCTAAGGCCTATCCCCGCGAAGACCACGGCGAACTGCTCGCCCTCACCGCGCACGGTCGCCTGCCTCGCTACCTGCGCTGCAACCATGTTGTGGGGCAGCCCTGAGACGCTGAATATGGGTAGCTTCTGGCCTCTCACAAGGCTGAAGAGGCCATCGATGACGGATATGCCGGTCTGCACGAAGTCGTGGGGGTACTCCCTCATGACGGGATTGATCGGCGCCCCTGTTATCTCCCTCATCTCCCCTGAGAGGACTGGCGGGAGGCCGTCTACCGGCTCGAAGCGCCCATTAAACACCCTCCCCAGGACGTCCTCGGATAGCCTGATCTTGAAGGTGGTGCCTGTGAGTTTCACCAGGGTGTCCGTTTCCAAGCCCTCTCTGTCGCCCAGCACCTGTACTATAGCCGTGCCGATGCTCGTGTCGAGTACCCTGCCAACCCTCTCCCGACCATCTTTGCCGAAGATAAGGGCTACCTCGTCGTAAGCCGCTTCCTCGACGCCGTCGAGAATAAGGAGGCTTCCTCTAATCTCCCTTACCCCTCGGTAGATCTTGCCACCGACCTTTGGCACAACGTACTGGAGCAGCTCGTCAGGCACCTGCGATCACCCCCGCCTTGCTTTCCAGGGTTACCCCGTGCCTCTTAGCTATTTCCTCCAGCCTGGCCATAACCCTGCCATAGAGCTCCTTGACGGCCTCCAGGCCCCTCTCATCCTCCTTCACCTGCATCATCTCGTAGATCTCGGGCAGCCGCATTATCTCCTCCACGGAGACCCTCTTCTTGATTAGCTCGTAGGCTTTGTCGTAGAAGTCGATCATCATCTTGAGGAGCCAGTACTGCTTCTCTGGCTTGCAGAATACGTCCTCACCCTCCAGCGCCGTCTGCCTCAGGAACCCCTCCTTTATTATCTCTGAAGCGAGCAGGATCAGCCTCTGGTCGTCAGGGAGGGCGCTCTCGCCGACGACCGAGGCTATGGCTTCGATCTCGCTAGCGACAGTCAGCAGCCTGAGGGCTTTCCTCCTGTACTGGGGGAAGTCGGGGGCCACATTCCTGACCCACCACCTCTCAACGATGTCGGCGTACTGGCTGAAGCTCCTCAGCCAGTTCACAGCGGGGAAGTGCCTCCTGTAGGCGAGGTCCGTGTCGAGGGCCCACATTGTGCCGACGAAGCGCAGGGTGTGGATCGTTACAGGCTCGTTGAAGTCTCCGCCTGGCGGCGAAACCGCACCCAGGACCGTAACGGAGCCCTCCCTCTCAGGCCTCCCAAGGGCCTTAACCCTACCACCCCTCTCATAGAACTCCGCAATCTTGTCGGGCAAGTAGGCTGGGTAGCCGCGCTCCACGGGCAGCTCGCCGAGCCTGCCAGCAATCTCCCTCACAGCCTCAGCCCACCTGCTCGTCGAGTCAGCTATCAGGGTCACATCGTAGCCCTGGTCCCTGTAGTACTCGGCAATGGTTATCCCCATGTAGATTGAGGCCTCGCGAGCCGACACAGGCATGTTTGATGTGTTGGCTATCACTATGCTGCGCTCAATGATGGGTCTCCCCGTCTTCGGGTCCTTCAGGGCTGGGAACTCCTTCAGCATCTCCGCGATCTCGTTCCCCCTCTCCCCGCACCCTATGTAGACCACTATCTGTGATAAGCTGTACATTGAGATTTTGTGCAGAGTCACCGTCTTCCCTGTGCCGAAGCCGCCGGGGATGGCGCCCGCTCCACCCTTAGCCACCGGGAAGAAGGTATCCAGCACCCTCTGGCCCACAAGCAGCGGCACGTCGCTGGGCAGCCTCTCCCTGTAGGGCCGAGGCTGCCTCACAGGCCACTCCTGCTTCATGCATAGAGGAATCTCTGTACCGTTGGACTCAAGCACAACCACAGGCTCCTCAACCGTGTAGTCGCCCTCCGGCGCAACCTCCTTCACGGTCCCGCTCAGGTTCGGAGGCACCATCACGCGGTGCTCGATGAGAGGGGTCTCCTGAACCACCCCTATCACGTCCCCGGGGCCCAGCTTCTCACCCCGGGACACCGTGGGCTTGAAGTGCCACCGCTTGTTCCGCGGTAATGATGGCACTTTCACACCCCTCCTGACGAAGGGGCCTACTAGAGCCGCTATGTCCTCGAGAGGTCTCTGCACCCCGTCGAAGACCCTGCCCAGGAGACCCGGCCCTAGCTCCGCAACCAGGAGCTTGCCCGTGGCCGTGACCGGCTCCTTGGGCCTCAGCCCGCTCGTGTCCTCGTAGACCTGAATGGCGAAGTAGTCCCTTGACACCCGCACCACTTCTCCTAGAAGCCCCTCCTCGCCCACGTAGACCACTTCCCCGAGCTTAATGTCCTCCACGCCCTTAGCGAACACTACAGGCCCTGAAATCCTCACGATGAAGCCTTTCCTTTCCCCCACGGCCACCCCCTCCACCAGTAGTAACCGAGATTAATGTTTTCCCCTCTCGGTTGACAGGAACGATGATGAAGCAGCAGCTGCGGGTTTACGCGCTGGTGCTTGCGGTAGCACTTATGGCGCCCCTGCTCCATAGGACTTACTACTTGAAGGTCGAGTACGTGGCGAGAGGTGAGGGTGTTGTAGGCCCTGAGGTCTTCTCGAGGCACTTTCTCCTAGCTCCGACTATCAAAGGGTTCCAGGAGAGGGACTACGCACAGGTTTTCATCAACGGCCTGCCTACCAGCTTCACAGTGAAAAAGGACAGCGAGGGTAACGATTACGCAGACCCTGGTTCCATCTCCTTCTCGGGGACCATAAACATCACACTTGTGCAGAGGGTTAAGGTTGTGCCCCCTCCCTTCAGGGGCAGGTGGACCCTCGTGGAGGGAATCGCATGGGACAAGGCGGGTGGGAAAACCTATCCAGGCGGCTTCTGGAGGTGCAACTCCTCGAGCAAGTCTTTCGAAGACCTCGTCTCTCTGTCGAGCCAGCTGAGAAGATCTAGCAGCACTGTTGACCAGTTCATCGTGAACACTGTTCAGTGGACGCTTGAAAGGTTCAGCTACTCAGTAAGGGAAGAGGGGGGTGTGATGTGCCCTGCCAGGTTCATGGAGAGGATGTCTGGCTCCTGCGGGGATGTGCATGCCTTTGTGGCAGCACTACTCAAGATCCAGGGGGTAGATACCTCCCTCGTCTACGCTTACGTCGCTTCCCCGGAAGCCAGGCAGAGCATAACGACGAGCACGACCTCCTTCACCTTGGAAGGGGCCTATCCCCACATCTTCGCGCTGGCAAACATCTCAGGTATCCTGCTGCCGATAGACCTGACAGCCAGTACGGGCAGCTCACCCGCGGACAAGGTTTCCGGTGCCAGCGTGAACATGCTAGACAACATGGTGATTCTCTACCGCGTGAATAAGGGCGATCCTAACGACTACCTTCTAGTGTATGCTCCCTCAGGTGCGCAGGAAGTCAGGCTGTCGATCCGCGTGACAGCTGACAGCTGGGAGGAAACCAGGCACTATGCGGTGCTTGCCGCAGGCCTGGCACTACTACTGCTGCTCCTGAGGGAGGGGCGCGCTACTTCAGCCTAGAGCCGCAGAAGGGGCATATCAGGTGGAGATCCCCGTAAGGCAGCTCGCGACCACACTGCGGGCAGGTGGGAGATGATGCAGGTGTCACAGGCGCCGCCTGTGCCCTTGGGGCAGGCTGCACCGGCCGCACGATGACCTCGTGTCTCTGCGTTGCTGTTGTAGCCGTTGGCTGTGCCGTGACGAGCGGGGGGTGCGGCGGGCGCCGTGGCTGCTGCGCAGGAGGTGCTTGAGGAGTTAATACCTGTGCTGCCGGCACAACGGGCTTCACGAGCACCTGTGCTCCTTCAGCGGCGCGAGGAGCCTCTCTCACAGGGGGTGGCTGCGCTGATGTAAGCCTCACGTAGAGCTTATACGAGTAGGCATCCGCGACGCGCCTCGCTACCTCGTAGCTAGCAAGCGCGCAAGCGGAAACCGCGAGCGCCGCAGCGGCAAACGGCGCTACAAGCATCACGCTCATCGCTGGGAGGAAAAGCATGGCCAGCATCAGGGCTAGAGCCACCGCAGCACCGGCAGCAGCAACCATAATTACTCGCTGTCGCGCCTTCGCAATCATTCTATTGAAAAGCTCATCGGGAGAGGAGTCTCTCTCACTTGCTGCAGCGCCCTGTCTCGGCTTGGCCGCGCTTCTAAGGCGCACGGAAACCCGCCTCCCGCGCTAAAGCTGGACTAGGTACCCGCCTGCGCCGAAATAAGCTTTTTCACTATAGCCTTCTCCCCGTCTATCTCGAGCTCCACCATGGAGCTCTTATCTATGGCCTCCACAAGCTCGTCCTCTATCGCGAGCTTAGGCCCGGTCAGGTTAACCTCTAACCCCAGCAGCTCGCTAAGCTCGCGGAGGGTGTACGTGAGCTCCCTCACCCTGCTCTTCGCATCGACGATTTCGTCCTGAACCTCCGAGAGAAGCTTCACAACCTGGAGCAGGGCCTTCCTGTGCTTCTCATCGATGTCCTTTGACAGCGCGAGATCCTCCACGATCTCAACAGCCTTTAGGATCTTCGCCCGAATACTCATACAGCGGCCATTGGAGGGAGGCGCGAGGGCTTTAATCAAGAGCTACGGTCAGCGGGTAAGGTACTACCTAGGTATTTCGGCTATAGCTCGTAGAGCTTAGCGCAGCAACGCTGCGCCACCCTGCTTCCTGCGTGAGGCTATCAGGGCATGTGCGAGTAATAGGGCGGCAGTCGAATTCCAAGGCCAGTTTCAGCGCCAGGACGTTGGCGAGGAGCGCCTGGAGCAGGGAGCACCTTTTCCCTGCGTGCTTTTCGAGGATTGCAATGCGTAGCCAGGCGGGCGGCTGGGGTGAGAGGCTGAGTATGCTCAAAACCCTGCTGCGAAGGGACGTACCTCTCAGCAGCTCTGGGTACTCGAGCTTTATCACAGCCCTCTTCAAGGGTTCAGCCCCCTTCCTGGCGGCTGCGGCGAGGTCCGCCCTAACCTCCACAGCCCTGCTCAGCAGTATGAGGAAGACTGCGTACGCGGCGAGGTAGGCTACGAGTGCCGAAGCGTGCGCTGCAAGCGGGTTCGCAAAGGCTAGTGGTACGAGACCGAGTACCAGCATGAGAGCGAGGAAGACGGTATCTCTCCGATCGAGGTGCTCTAGCTCGTGCTCTAGCACTGCAGATAGCTCGTCGGGCTCAAGGTCCACCAGCAGCTCGGCGTTGAGGACTATGCTCGAGAACCTACGAGCAAAGCCCAGTGAGAGGGCGGTCACCTCCGGGACGGGGGTTATGTACAACACGGCCCTCTCACCATCGCCAAGCATGCGATATAAATCGTATTCAAGCAGCTTCACCTCGCGTACGGGAACACCCCACTCCTCCAGAACCCTCCTAACCTCGTCCGGGCGCAAGTAAGCTCCGCGGCGCTTAGATATGCTCGCTTTGGCCAGGAGGGCGGCGGTGTACACCTCGTCGTCTAGCCTCTCCAGCACCACTTTGTAGACTCTTACCATCTGACCCCGTGGAACCCTCCAACGAGGCAGAGCGCGAAGCATCAGGTATGGTGGTAGGGCGACGGCTGCGAGAGTAGTGACGACTAGTGAGAGAAGCATGCCTAGCGCAAGATCCAGCCTCGTGAAACTGCTCAAGAACCAGTGGAATGCGATGAAGAAAGCCGAGAAGATAGCCACTCTCGCGCCACTGCGCGTGAGTGCTGCTGCCACCCTGCTCTCTGCATCCGGTAGCGGGTTCTCCCCGATGAACACGAGAAGGAGCTCTGGGCTGCTGCCGTGCCTGCACAGCTCAGATATCTTCCTTAGGAGCAGCCTGTGCAGGCTCCTCAGCACCTGCTTTGACCCCGAGGTTATACTGACTTCGCCTGGGGTGTAGCGTAGCAGGGCTGTAGCCCCGCTGGTGCTCACCAGGAGGCAGGCATAGTTCCTCTGCGCGAGAATCTTGAGGATGGTGAGGCTTCCCGACTCATGCAGAGGAAAGATTATGCTTTCGAGAAAATCCTCCACCCTGTGGGAGCAGATAGGTGGGAGAAAAAGCCTCTTGGCGTACATCCTTGGCTACGCTCACTCAAGCTCTATCTCCGCCTCCTCCTTACGCCTGCTCCTGCTAAAGGCCGCCCCAGCGACAAGCGCCGAGGCGGCTCCCACGGCAGCAGCTGTTGTGACGGTGACTGGACCCAGCAGTGGGAGCTCGAAGAGTATGCCAAGGTTTACATCCAGCACGGCGTCGGCGGAGAGGTTCACAGTCTGCTGCGCCGAGACCCCCTTGTACTCAGCCTTCAAGGTGTAGGTGCCTGCTGGCAGCTGGGTGAAGAGCGCGCGCCCGTCATCGTCCGTCTCGAGGGACTGCGTGTACCCGCTCTGCCCGCTCACGGTGACCTGCGCCCCCGCGATCGGTGAGCCGAGTGCTGTCTTGACGTTGGCCTTCAGGTCGTAGAGAGCGCAGGGTATCGTGATCTCCTGCTCCATCAGCGTGCCGAGCACGACCTCGCCAACGGTGGAGCCCTTGTACTTGACGGCCACCCGGTAGACACCCGGTGCGTAAACCTTGACCGCCGCCACGCCGTCAACACCGGTCACACCGGAGGTCTTGAAGGGGCCCTCGACAGTGACCTCGGCGCCGACCACGGCTCTCTTCTTAGCGTCTACAGGCCTGATGCGCAGAGGGCTCCACTCGACAGCTATCGTGTAGACACCCTCTTCGATCTTCGCCCCGTTCTTCACTTGAACCGACACCTCGTGATCCTCCAGGACCATGGTCCTCCACTCTCCCTCCCAGCCGGCTGTGTAGTTCTCGAAGTCCGAGATCGTCACCCCGCTCGGCAGGGTGACAGACTTTATCCTCGCGAGCGCTGGCACCTGCACGACCAGGAAAGCCGCGTACGCGGTGCCTAGGTCCTTCTGGCTGACTGTGATCTCGACCCCTTTCGACGTCCACGTACCAGCCTCCCGGAAGTATACAGGTATTGCCAGCAGCTGCACGTCGTGCTTGCCGGGGTTGCTCACCTTCACCGTGCTGCCGTAGACGAGGTACGCCCTAATCCAGTAGTGCAGGAGCAAGGGAGGTATCAGCAGCGACGCACCCCGCACCTCGAACTCGTCCTTCCTCTCGACTACGAAGTTCGCAAGGTTGCCCTCCACTTGTACGTAACTGCTGTCGAGGGGTCCCGGAGCCACGCTGTAGGCTACGATTATCCAGCCGAGGGGCCTCCAGCCGGACTTAGCCTTGAGTGTGAGGGTTTTGCTGCCCTTCGCCGGCACAGTCTGCTCGATGAAGTCCTCCTCCACGACGAGCATCGCGCTGGGCAGGACGTAAGCATCACTCCTCTCAACCTTCACGATGTACTTGCCGAAGCCTACCCGCGAAACCCTGATCTCGACGTGCTTGGGATCCACTTTCACAACGCCCGCGCCCAGAGCCTCCTGGTTCTTTATGTCGAGCAGGTCCTCGCCCTGAGGTCCCAGCACTTGCTTAACCGCGTAGGGTGCGTAGTTGTCGAGAGTAATCTTAAGCGTGACATCCTCGAGCCCTGTGCCCGCGAACTCCGACGTGTCAACCTCTATGCTATCGCCGAGAGGGTACCACGTGGTCCTCCTCATCACGGTTAGCGCGCGCACCTTGCAGGTGCCGTTGTAACCGTTGGACCCGAGGCTCACCTCTCCGCTGTACGAGAGGACGGACTCGAGGACCCCCATCCGCTCGCTCTTCTTGTCGTACTTCAGCGGCTGAACACCTTGCGGAGCGCCCCCCTCGAAGACCACAACGAACCTGTCGAGGGTGAAGCCTGGCAGCGGGCTAGCGCTCATAAGGGTTATCACGCTCTTACTGCCGAAGTCCAGCTCGTAGGTCTCCTCAATGGTCACCAAGAGGTCTGCACGCGCGTAGAACACTGGTGCCTGCGGAGGCTGTGCTGCCAGCGAGCCGGCGAGCGCTAAGCAGGCCAGCAGGATGCCCAGCACAAACTTTACCTTCATGCGCTCTCCTTAGCCAACGGGGCACCCAGGGCGAAAATCTCGTGATTCCACACCCATCCTCGATATCTCGCCCAGCATACATAGGTACTACGGACACCCTCAATGAGCTCCTGGGGCACGCCGGGAAGGTGAGAAGTGGCGCCGGGGCCGGGATTTGAACCCGGGACCCCCCGGTTAACAGCCTCACCCCGCGCACGCGGTCGGGTGCTCCACCTGGCTGAGCACGCGCAGGAAGTTGCTGGCTAAGGCTATCAGGTGGTCCCCGCGCTGGATGAAGTATATCCTGTCAGCCCTGTCCACGTGGCTTAGGAAGTCCTTTAGGTGCACCACCTTGATTATCAGCTTATCCCTCAGGCTCGACATCGAGTGTAAAGGCAAAAATGGTTAAAAATTTTTTGTTTTGAGTATCCCAATTATCGCCCTCCCCTTCCCTACAACTTGGCTAAGCACCATTGGTCTCAACGCATAAATGGAAAACAATATATTAGGAGCCCCCAATTATTGTTAATGAATGAACTCCGGGATCGTGGATGACGATGAGCCCGAGCAGCCGATCCCCGGAGGAATGGAGGAGGATATGGAGGGGTGGGTACGTAGAGGGCCGAGTAGCCTACAGTGCGCATGCCCGTCCGCCAAAAACAAGTCTTTTCCTGGTCTTTCCTCTTTCTTCTCTCCTCCCCTATTCCATCCCCACCCTCAGCGGTGGCGCCCCCGAGCAGGGGGTGGAGCGAGGCCCTGGGGCTTTGC